>ENA-ORCR01000328-ORCR01000328.1-marine-metagenome-genome-assembly--contig:-NODE-328-length-33267-cov-4.129226_pt1 | contig 33267 bp, 33 predicted proteins | sample MGYA00237782_ERZ508514 | MGnify/ENA primary metagenome ERZ508514 (study PRJEB26185, sample SAMN06268960) | marine metagenome | isolation source: Eden Landing Ponds, San Francisco, CA, USA | place...
CCGCCGAAGTTGACCACGTTCGAGGAGAGCACGACGCTGTTCGGCACCGTCACCACCCGCCCCGACGGCTGGTTCGTACTGACCAGTTCGCCGTTGATCTCCCACAGCGTCGTCACGAGGAAGTCGACCCCGATCACGTCCCCCTTCGCGTCGTCGATCCGGACGCGGTCGCCGACGCCGTACGGCTGCTTGACGGTGATGTACACCCACGCGATGAGCGAGAGCAGCGGCTGCTGGAGCGCGAAGGTTACCGCAACCCCGATGACCCCGAGCGAGAACAGGAGCCCGAGCCAGTTCTCGGTCAACACCGCGAGCGTCGCGACCGTCCCCACGAAGCCGAAGACGAGTCGAAGGAGGTTGCGTGTGTTGTACGCGCGTCGTTTGTTCGCCGACTGCATCAGCACGCCGACCGCGAGACGGTACGACCCGTACAAAAGCGCCCCCACCGCGACGACGAGCAGCGCTCGACCGACGACCAGCGTCGCGGAGTAGCCGATCAGGTCGGGCCAGCCGTCGAGGACGCCGGCCGTCGACACGAGGGTTCCGGCGACGGCGGCGACGGCGCCGAGCGCGACGATGCCGAGCGCGAATGGACGTCTCACGCTCCGACCTCATCGGCGACGGGCAAAACCGTTGTGACGTTCGACGCGTTCGATTATCGACGGTCGCCCGCGGCGGTCCTGGTCCTCCGTTACCCCACGCCCAACCGTGACGCCCGGTCCGCCATGGCATCCGTGCGCTGTGACGCCCGGTCGCCGCTACTCCCCGCCGACCGCGACCCGCGCCACGGCTCCCGCCAGCACCTCGGTTGCGGCGGCGCAGTCAGCCCAGTCGGTCCACTCTCGGGGGTTGTGCGAGATCCCGTCGCGAGACGGCGCGAACAGCAGGGAGGCGTTCGTGACCCGAGCGACGCGCATCGCGTCGTGTGCCGCCCCGGAGTGGAGGTCGATCGCGGCTCGCCCGGTGTCGGTCGCGGCGGCGTGCGCGGCGTCTCGAAGCCGCTCGCTCATCGGCGTCGGCGCCACGTCGAAGGGGCGCTCGAACTCGATGTCGACCCCGCGCTCGCGCTCCAGCCGCGAGAGCGACTCGCGGGCGGCCGAGACGATTTCCTCCATCGACTCCGTCTCGACGTCGCGAACGTCGACGCCGGCCTCGACGCGACCGGGGACGACGTTCGTCGCGTTCGGCGAGACGGAGAGCGACCCGACGGTGCCGACCGCGGAGGCGCTCGACTCGTCGACGACCGCGTTCGCGGCCGCCTCTACGTCGAGGACGAACTCGCTCGCGGCCGCGAGCGCGTCGGTCCGGTCGTCCATCGCGGTCGCGCCGGCGTGGTTCGCCTCTCCCTCGATCGCCACGTCGCAGTGGGTTATCCCCGTGATCGTCGTCACCACGCCGGCGTCGGCGCCCGCCTCCTCCAAGACGGTGTCCTGTTCGATGTGCAACTCGTAGAACGCCGCCCACGACGCGGGGTCGATCGCGTCGTCGCCGCGGTAGCCGATCCGGTCGAGCGCCTCACCGAGCGTCTCCCCGGCGTCGTCTTCGAGTGCGAGCGCGTCCTCGACGCTCGTCTCGCCCGTCGCCACCGACGAGCCGAGCAGTCCGTCGCCGAAGGTCCCGCCCTCCTCCTCGGTGAAGCTGACGACGCCGACCGGGCGCGCCAGCTCGACGCCGGCGTCCCGCATCGCCCTGACCGTCTCCAGCGCGGCGTACACGCCCAGCGGGCCGTCGAAGATGCCGCCCTCGGGGACGCTGTCGAGGTGGCTCCCACTCACAACAGGCGCGGCCGTCGGGTCCGCGGAATCCGGGACCCACGTCCCGAGGACGTTCCCCACGCCGTCGACGGCGACGTCGAGGCCGGCGTCTTCCAGTCGGCTCACCAACCGGTCGCGGGCGGCCTTGTTCGCCTCGGTCCCGGTCCGATTCGTCCGGCCCCGCTTCTCCGGATCGTCGTATTCGATTCGACCGAACGCCGCGTTCGCCTCGATGTCCTCGCGGAGGCGGTCGGCGTCGACTTGCAGGTCCATGCGTACACCGGGGCGCCGCCCGACCAAAACGATGCATGGTCGGCACGGGGACGGTGACGAGCGCTCCCGTCGCCCTGACGAGACCAAAAGCACTTACGACGTCCCTGAGTGAAATCGACTGATGTCCCCGATACTGCTGCAGGAAGCCTTGGCCGGCGGGATCGCCTTCCTGTTCGGTCTGCTGGCGCTGCTCGTACAGCTCGCCATCATCGTCTGGATCTACTCAGACGCGAAGCAGCGCAGCGACCACCCCGCGTTCCTCTGGGCGATCGTCGCGTTCCTCGCGCCGCTGCTGGGTCTCGTGCTCTACTTCATTATCGGTCGGAACCGGTAGGCGCTTACACTCCCCGCAGGAGACTCGTTACGCCGACCGTCTCGGCGACTACCCACGCCACGAACAGCAAGTACGCCGCGAGCAGCGCGTACGACTCACGGGTCGTGAGCGACAGGCCGGTCCGGAGCGTCGCGAACAGCAGCACCGTCGCCGCCGTGAGCACGCCGAACATCGGGACGGCCATCGCGAAATCGATCGTCTCAGCACCGACGATGAGGATGCCGACGGGGATCGCCACCAGCAGGTCGAAGGTGTTCGAGCCGAGGACGTTCGCCAGCGACGTCACGCCGCGATCCTCCCGAGCGGCGCGGACGCTCACCAGCGCGTCCGGCAGGCTGGTCGCGGCGGCGATGATCGTCACGCCGAGTAGAAAGGCAGGAATACCGAAGGTTTCGGCCAGCGCGGAAACCGACTCGACGAGAAAGTGAACGGCGACAACGATCACGACCAGGCCGGCCGCGAGCAGGCCCCACTGTCGACGCGGATCGGTGTCATCGCCATCCGTCGGCGGGACGGTACTTGCCCGGTGGTCGGCGGTGTCCTGATACTGAATGAAGACGTACAGCCCGTAGAGAGCCAACGGGAGGACTGCGAGCGGGCGGGTGATCGTCCCCGCCAGGGCGACACCGTCGACGGGGTAGTAGATGACCCCCAGCGCGAACGTGATCAACAGGACCGAAACGGCGAGCATGTAGAACTGGGCTTCCTTATACACGAGCGTCCGGTTGGATTCGATCGGATCGTCGGTCAAGAGCCCGGCGAGAGCAGGGATGACGAGAACGTTGAAGATCGCGGAGCCGACGATCCCGCCGACGCCGAGCGCGAGCGAGCCGGCCAGTCCAGCGATGACGACGGTCGCGAGTTCGGGCATGCTCGATCCCACGGCCGCGATCACCGCCCCCTGGACGACCTGTGGGAGTCCGTAGTGGGTAGCGAGTCGATCGCTAGCCGCTTCGAGCCACCCGCTCCCGAGCCAGATCGCACTCGACGTGAGGAGAACGATCGCCACGTCGGCCAGGACACCGCTACTCATGTTTGTGTGTTCCTCACAGAGATCATCTCGTTCAGCGAATCACGTGTTCTATGACTGGTGACAGAATGCCATGCCCTCGCGGACGGCATCGCTCTCGCCCAGCAGCGTCACCTTGTCGCCTGCCTGGATCGTAAACTCCGCGTTCGGAACGATCGTCTCGCCGTCACGGTTGACGAGTGCGATCAGACAGGAATCGGGAAGTTCCGGACCGATCTCACGGAGGGACCGACCGATCAAGTTCTCGCTGGTCACTTCCACTTCCTGAACGTCACCGACGCGGTCGATATCCGTCATCCAGTGGGCGATCGCCGGGCGCTCGATCTGGTTGTCGATCGCCCACGCGACCGCCATCGACGAGGAAATCGTCCGGACACCCAGATCCTCGAACGCCTCGACATTGTCGGGGTTGTTCGCCCGAGCGATGACGTCCTCGATCTCGAAGTTCGTGCTTGCAAGCTGGGCGACGAGCAGGTTGGTGTCGTCGTCGCCTGTCGCGGCGACCACTGTCTTGGCGTTGTTCGCCCCGGATTCCCGTAACACGTCAGTATCCGTTCCGTCGCCGATAATTGCGGTGAACCCGTCGTTTCGGATTTCCTCGACCTGTGTTTCGTCGTCCTCGATGATGACGACGTTCTCTCCACGATCCTCTAACCGGTCGGCGAGCGCACGGCCGACGCGGCCGCCGCCCACGATGATGACTCGCATTGGTATCACGTCGAAGTATTGTGCCACGTATCTCGCCAGGCCGCCCTCGACGACGGCCGTGGCAAGGATAACCAGGAAGACGGTGCCGATCAGAACGTTGGCCTCGGCGGCCATGCCCTGTGACTGCAGTTCGATGGCGAACAGCGTCGCGACGGACGCCGGGATGATCCCACGCGGGCCGACGAAGCTCATGAACGCCCGTTCGCCGAAGGTGAATCGGCCACCGACCGTCGAGACGTACATCAAGAAGGGTCGGATCACCGCCGCGACCGCGACCGCGACGATCAATCCGGGCACCAGGACATCGAACAGGACCTCCAGTTCGAGGATCGCCGCCAGCGTGATGAACACAAAGGATAGCACGAGCAACGTCACGTCACCCTTGAAGGCGGTGATATCCTCCTCGTAGGGGATGTCAAGGTTGCCCAGGACGATCCCCGCCGTCGCAGCGGCGGCGACGCCGGCCTCACCCGAGAGATAGTTCGCGCCGGCATACGAGACGATCGCGCCGGCGAGCACCAGCAGTCGGGCGTTCCGCGGGGCATCGCCCGGCGAGAGGTCGATGTACCGCAACAGGTAGTAGACAACGCCGGCGACGATCACCCCGACCAGAACGCCCTGGCCGAGGCGTTCGGCGAACGCACTGAGCAGTTCGACGGGCGGGTTACCGCTGAGAACGACAACCTCGAAGACCACGACCGCGGTGATCGCCGCCGTCACGTCGTTGACGATCCCCTCGGTCTCCAGTGCGGCAGCGACGCGGTCCCGAACTGGCACGACCTGCAGGATGGGAGCGATGACGGTCGGCCCCGTTGCCACGAGCAACGCACCGATCAAAAACGACAACCCCCAGGTGGCGGTTCCGAAAGCAAGTTTGACGGCGACAGCCGTCCCGACAAGCGCGATACCCGCACCAAGGGTGACCAGCCTGAACGTCGCCGCCGGCGCTTCGCGCAACCGGTCGAGATGGAGATGGAAGGCCCCCTCGAAGACGATGATCGCCACAGAGAGGCCGACGATCGCCGAGAGTGGCCCGGCACCGAAGGTTTCCAGCGAGAACAACCGTGACGGGAGGACGAACCCGGACAGCGGTCCGATCGCCAGTCCGGCCGCGATGTAGAAGATGATACTCGGGAGGCGCAAGCGCGCCGCCAGCAGCTGTGCGCCGACGCCGAGCGCGAAGATCATCGCGACCAGCAGGACGATCACGTCCGCGCCGCCTGCGCTCACGGGGATACCTCCATACCATCCAGCACACGCCCGATCGCAATAAAACGGGCGATTCCGGCGGTGTCACGCTGTCCGGTCAAGGTATGTTAGCACACCTCTCACATTCATTGCAGTCTCGCCGCGTCCCTTATCGGGCCCCCAGATGTCGCTGGCAGCCGTCTCGCCGGCGAAGTGCTCGATCACGGCGTCGTCGTCTTCGAGTTCCGCCCGTGCCGCCGCCACGGCCTGCACCCAGTCACTCAGCGTCCGTGCGTACTCAGCCAGTTGCCCGGTCGCCAATGTCGGCCCGAAGTGGGAGTACAGCAACGTCTCCGGGTCGATGGCCTGGATCGTCTCGACGTCCCGGAGGGCCTGCTCCAGGTCGAAGTCCGGTGGCGGCGAAGTCGGCTCCACTCGCCCACGTTCGGGGACGTACAGTCCGGCCGCGTCACCGGTGAAGACGGCGTCGTTGGCCGGGTCCTCGTACACCACCTGATGCGGGGCGTGGCCCGGTGCGTGATGGGCGCGAAGTTCGTGATCGCCAAGGTCGATCCGATCGCCATCTTTGATTTCCCGGATCCGCGACTCGGGGACCGGTTCCGGTTCGACGTAGTGGGTGATCTGGTCGCCGACAGCCTGTTTGGTTCCCGCCCAGAGACGTTCGGGAGCAGCCAGATGGGGAGCCCCGATCTCGTGGACCACGATCGACGCGTTCGGACACGCCTCGGCCAGGAATCCGGCCCCGCCACTGTGATCGAGGTGGACGTGCGTGACCGCGATCACCTCGATCGCTTCGGGGGCCAGTCCAACTTCTTCGAGTGCATCCAGAATCCGGTCGTGGTGGGTCCCGATCCCGGTCTCGACGATCGCCGGCCGCTCGGCGTCGAGGATATACACCGACCCGTACTGGCTCACCGCGTACATGCCGGTGTCGACGAACCAGAGATCCGAGCACGACCCAGTCGCTACCTGTCTGACGTCACCGATTCCCATGCCCGACAGTGTGCGTTGGCGCGAGAAAAGGGCTTCCAACCGGGCGCGAGTGCGAGGTGGCCCATCGGGAAGCGCGACCGATCCGAACGCGTGAACCCGAGAGCCGGTCGGAAAACTGACCCAGGCCGTCTCGTCCGGTGAATCAGGCGTTTCGTGGTTCCTTGGCCTTCGGACGGAGGTTGCCGTAGCCACACTTCCGACAGCGGTCGGCGCGTTCGGGGTTGCGGGCGTTACAGCGCATGCAGATCTGCTTGTCGAGGGTTCGCCCCTCTGCCTTGTCGAATTGAGCCATATGGCCTCGCTTGCCGGTGTGGGCGTATAACGTTTGCGAGACCAGCTTCTTCCGGCGACACATTGCTTATGGCGCTTCGATCACAGGAGGCGACATGGACTACGCAGCCGTCGCCGATCTGTCGGTCACGATCGACGACATCGAACTACGACAGCAAGAACAGGAGACCTCGAGTGGATTCACGCGAACGACGACGACAATCACGCTGCGGGGCGAGGAGCACGTCGGCCGGGGCGAGGACGTCACCTACGACGAGGAAGACCATCGCGCACTTGCCGAGTCAGGGGGCTTTTCGATCGAGGGGAGCTACACACTCGATGAGTTTGCCGAGCGGGTGGAGTCCATGGATCTCTTTCCGGGAGGACCGCAGCGACCCCCCTCCCGGCGATACCGGCGGTGGGCCCTCGAAAGCGCAGCCCTCGACCTGGGGCTTCGACAGGCCGGAGTTTCCCTCGGCGAAGCGGTCGATCGATCCCCCGATCCGGTCCGGTTCGTCGTGAGTACGACCCTCGGCGAGTCACCCTCATTCGACCGGATCGCCCAGTTGCGGGAGGCGTATCCGGACGTCGAACTCAAACTCGACCCGACGCCGGAGTGGACGGCCGAACTGATCGATCGGCTGGCTGCGATCGATGCCGTCCGGATCCTGGATCTGAAAGGGCAATACGCCCACGCCGACGTCCACCAGCCACCCAACGCGACCCTATACGAACGGGTGTTCGGCGCGTTCCCCGACGCGATCGTCGAAGATCCGGCGACCAGCGAGGAGACCCAGCCGTTGCTTGCCGACCACGCCGACCGACTCTCGTGGGACGTCCCCATCACAGACGTCGACGCGATCGAGTCACTCCCGTTCGATCCGGAATGGGTCAACGTCAAGCCCTCCCGGATCGGCAGCGTCGAAGGGCTCTGTGACGTCGTCTCATACTGTCAGGACAACGATATTACGATGTACGGCGGTGGCCAGTTCGAACTCGACATCGGCCGCTCACAGATCCAGACACTGGCGTCACTGTGCTATCCCGACGGCCCGAACGACGTCGCTCCGAGCGCGTTCAACGACCCCGATGTCGAAGGTGGACTGCCAGCGAGTCCGCTGGATCCGCCGGAGCAGACGCCCGGTTTCGGTACGCACTGAGGACCTGGATCGAAGGGCCCACCTCGCTACGCCGACTCCTCGACGAGGTACTCCTCCTGGACGGCGACGACCTCGCTGGAATCCCCACAGTTGGCGTAGCGTTCGAGGGGTTCGGCGTTGAGTTCCAGAAACGTGTGGCCCCACCGGAACTTCGAGAGGATGCGTTCGGCGTGGGCGCGCTCGCCGAGGATGACCAGCCCGCCGGCCAGCGCCTCGACGGTGTTCAACTGGAACGGCGTCCCGTAGTTGACGGGATTGGCAGCGACCAGAAACGGCAAGGATCGCTGGACGCCCGCGAAGTCGAAGGCCTCCCGTTCGGCTGTCTCCCAGGAGCAATCCAGCGCGACCAGCCGGTCGTGATCGGCGTCGGCCGGTGAGAGTGCGCGGTCGGCAAAGGGGTTGAGCACGACCCCGGCCGGCGTCGCCCGGGCCGAGCGGTGAAGGGTCACCATGTCCTTGCGATCGAGTTTCCGGGCCGTGCACTTCTCGGGATCGTCGTCACCCTCGTAGCGGACGTGTAACTCCACGGGCCGGATAGCGGCCAGCGGGACAAAAACTCCCCGGAGCGCCGGCGGGTCACGCGCCCAGGGAAACACCGATCCGGGCGTCTTCAGGCGACGAAAGCGCGAGGTAGCCTTATGCCGGTGGCAGTACAATTTTCACCAATGCTGTCGCCGGGCGAACAACCGCCAGCCTTTACGCTCCCTGCGGTCGTCGAGAGCGACATCGAGACGGTGTCGCTGGACGAGTACCTCGGCGATCGGATCGTCATTCTGGCGTTCTATCCCGGCGACTTCAATCCGGCGTGTGGCGAGGAAAGCGACCTCGACGAACTCGATCTGTTCACGATGCAGCCGGACGTCGCCGTGATCGGGATCGCGCCGGACACGGTGTTCAGCCACCGGGCATTCGCCGAGGAGTACGATCTGGCGATCCCGCTGGCTGCGGACACCCGCGGCGAGGTCGCGAGCGCCTACGGGGTCGATTTCGAGGACGAACACGGTCAGCACCTGGCTGAACGGGCGGTGTTCGTGATCGATCTGGATGGCGTTGTCCAGTATACCTGGTCGACGCGAGACCTCCGGAAGGTCCCGCCAACCGAACCGATCCAGCGAGCGGTCGGCGACATCGGGGGGGACAGGGCGGCAGTCTCCCGATATCGGGTCGCTCACGCCCACTACATCGAGGGACGGCGGGCGTTCACGAGTGCGATGGGCGAGTTCGAGGACCACGACTGGATGGTTTCCCGGTCGGACTTCGAACGCGCCCGCGAGGAGTTCACGACTGCCACCGATCAGTTCGCGTCGGCCGGCCGGTTCGTCGACGACGATCGGCTGTCAGAGCACTTCGAGCGTGCCCGGCGGAAGGCGAACGCGCTCTGGCAGGCCGCCGACTGGCTCGCCGAGGCGGCCGACGCCTTCTCGAGTGGTGACGGCGAGGAGGGCAACGCCTACCGTTCGGACGCCGAATCACCCTTAGAGACGGCCCGGGACCTGGCCGAGCCGCTCGATCCGGACGACATCACCGTCGAGGACGACGAGATAACCATCGATCCCGACGCACTCGAGGACGACGACACCGTCTCCGCGATGGAGGCGATTCGGTCAGGCATGGACGAGGGGGCGGCGGCCGGCGGTGTCGACCTCGAACTCGAGGAGGTGACGATCGAGACCGATGATGACGACGAGTTGCCGGATCATGACGACCCGGATACCGAGACAGCCAGGCGAATGCGCGAGTACGCCGGGGCGGGAATGGAGATCGACGACCCCGGCGGGGCCGAGGACGATCAGATCGCCGACGCACTGGCCGAAGCCGACGAGAGCATCGAGCCGGCCGACGCCACCGACGAAGGAGAGGCAAAAACAGATGCGGGGGAGCAACCGCCCGATGGGTCACGCGGGCAGAACGGACCGGCTGAGACCGAGGGTAGCGACAGACCGGCCCAGCGGGAAGCCGAGACCGGTCATGAGAGTGAAGCGACCGGCGAGACCGAGACGAGCGACACAGCTGCGGACGCCGAAGCGGACGTCACGGACGAAGAAATCGAGGAGATCGCCGAGGAACTCCAGTCCCAGAGTGACGAGACAGCAGCCGACGATGAGCGCTCAGAATAGGCTCGGCCGAGCAGCCACGCCTGAGTCGAGAGGCCCTTGTGTCCAGTCGTCGTGGGTCGAGTATGCCCACTGACGATCCCGCAGACCGCGTGCGATCGTTCTATGACGCCTTGGACGACCACGACTACGATCAGTTGACGTCGCTGCTCGCGTCCCACTTCGTCCACGACCGTCCGGGACTCACCCTCGACGGACGGGACCGGTTCGTCCAGTTCATGCGGGAGGAGCGACCGAACCGGGAGACGAGCCACCCGATCGACGCGATCTATCGCGACGGTGACGGCGAACTCGCCGTCCGTGGCCGACTGCTCGACGACGACGGCGAGAAAATGGCTGCCTTCGTGGACGTTTTCGGATTCGGCGACGACGGGATCGAATCAGTGCGGACGTACACCAGGTAGTCAATGAGCACCCGCACGGTGGCCGGTTTTCACGACCCGTTCGAGCGCCCGACGAAGCCGTCGGCCCGTCTCGATCACCCCCCAGTGGAACGCGACCACGAAGCTGATCGCGAGAATGGCAACCCGTGTGGGCAGATACACCCACGACCAGCCGGGGACGAAAAACCACCAGAAGGCAACCGGAAAGAGAAACACTGTCACACCCAAGAATGCGAGCGCGCTCCCGACAGCGGGCCGCCGATCACCGACATCCATCACAGCGAGGACGACTGCAACGAACGTGGCTCGCGGCACGCTGGGACCGACGGCCAGACTTATCGACGCCCAGACGGTGAGTAGTTTGACGTACTCCGCCGTCTCGGCGACGAGGAGTCGGGCGATCGCGCCCACCGTGATCGACTCGTTCGGGAGCGGTGGCACTACCACGTTATTTTTGATTGAGACAAATAGGTGTTCGGGATCCGGGCAGTCACCCTTCGGATCTGTCCCCTCAATGGCCCTCGTCGTGGGGATTCATTGTCGTCCCGTAGTGCTCGACGTGCTCGGTGTACTCGATGAACCGCGGCGCGTCGGGGTCGAAGGGACGCTCTAAGGCGTCGAAGGCTTTCTTCTTGTCCCAGGACTGCAGACCGCCGACGGCCGAGCGGTCCTCCAGGTCGTGATAGTCCAGATCGTCCTTGGTCAGGTTCCAGGCGTCCAGTCCCGCCTCTGTCCGGACGATGACCGATGAGAACTCGTCGCTTGACCCCACGGAGCCGACCGTCAGATCCGCACAGTAGCCCGTGAAGTCCGCACACTCGTCACACCCCTTCAGCGCGGCGTCGTGGAAGTTCTCGACGTCCTCGTCGACGATCAACTCGCCGCCGTGGTCGTAGACCATCAGCTTCCCGTCGAGGACGTCCATCTTGCCCACGTTGTCGAGGTCGATGTCCCGCTGTTCGACGAGTTGCTCGCCCATCAGGCGCTCGTAGTTGAAGTTCTTCGTACACATCAACGCGATGGCGTAGTCTATCGCCCGGACGCCCTCCTCGTGGCTGCCGTACTCCCACTCGAAGTCCTGCAGGGCGCGGATCCCCTCGATCTCGCAGGGCGTGCCCACGAGGGCAAGCGAGGCGTCCTCGATCAGCCCGTCGATCTTGTGATCCCACTGCTGCAAGTCGAGATTCCCCAGCGCCATCGTCTGGGTGTAGATCGACCCGGCGTTTTCGATGCACTCCTCGGGGGACGTGGCGAGAAAGGCCTCGGCCTTCCAGGGGTCCTCGTCGCTCTCGGTGGCGATGAGCGCGCCGTCGATCTCGCCAGCCTCCAGCAGGTGGCACAGCACGCTCGTGACGAGCCCGCCGTCCTGGGCGTTCTCCCGCCAGTCGTCCTCGACCTTCGCCGAGAACTCGGTGATCGGGTCGCCCGCACCGCTGACGTTGTCGTCGCCGCCGGTGATCTTCCACTGACGCTCGTACCGGAGGCCACCGCGGGGACAGAAGTCCCAGCACAGCGAGCAGCCGGTGCACATCTTGACGAGTTCGGGCAGGCCGTTCTCGTCGACGCCGATGGAGTCGCTGGGACACGAGGCGACGCAGGTGCCACACTGGATGCACCGCCCGTCGTCGATGACGGCGTCGTCCAGTTCCATGAACCACGTCTTCTCGTCGGGCGTCTCGATGTCGCTCATCTGCGAGCGAATTTCGTACGAGGGCGTGTCGAGTTCGAGGTGTTCCTCGCCGGGTCGCTGGACGCGCTGGTCGGGCGGCGTCTCGTAGACGTCCTGGCTCGCCTCGGCGGTAGGTTCGGTGAACTCGGTGTCCCGAAGCTGGCCGTGCTCGTCGACGTTCGCTGGCTTCGAGCCGCCGTCTGACCGGACATCGGCCGTTCCGCCCGATGTGGTCTGTCCGCCACAGCCACAGGACGATCCACAGCCACAGGCGTCGCCCTGGTCACGTTCCGACTCGTCGCGACCGCCAGGGACGCCCGGCAGCGGGTCATCAGTCATCACTCGACCCCCGGCCGCCCGTCTCCTGGGCGACCCCGGCCGCGACGGGCGCGTCGGCCCGCTGCATGATCGTCCGAAGGCGATCGTTCTCGACCCGGCGACACCAGGCGTAGAACCGTTCGCCCTCGTTGCGCTCCTCGGTGTAGGCCGCGAACAGTTCCTCCAGGGCGGGAATCACCGCCCGGGCGGGCACCGCGGTCTCGACCCAATCGAGGAACTCGTTGTCGGTCCCGAGCGCGCCGCCGAGGCCGAAGTCCATCCCCTCGACGATCGCGTCGCCCTCGAAATTCGTCGAGTCCTCGGGGTCGTCGACCTTCACCGTCTCCCCCCGGAACCCGATGTCGGCGATCTGTGGCTGGGCGCAGGAGGCCGAACAGCCGGACATATGCATCCGCACCACATCCAGATCATCGGGTGTCTCGATCCGGCGGTCGAGGGCCTTCGCCCACCGGTAGACACGATTCTTCGTCTCGATGATGCCGTAATTGCAGAACTCCGAGCCGGTACAGCCGACCGCGCCCCGCGAGAAGGGCCCGGGATCGGGGCTGTACTTCCGGGCGAACGGTTCGGCCATGAGGTCGCCGACGTTCTCGGCCGGAATGTGCGTGATGAGGAAGTTCTGGTCGGTCGCCAGCCGGACCGACGCGTCTTCTGTCCCGTATTTCTTGGCTGCGCGGGCGGCTTCGACGAACTCCTCGCCGCTCATCCGGCCGGCGATGACGTTGAACCCGACGTACTTCAGCCCCTCCGTTTTCTGGTCGTGGACGCCGACGTGGTCGCCGGTGTAGCCCTCGGTGAGGTCGACGCCGCTCTCCGGGAGGTCGACGCTGCAGCGCCGCCGGACAGCGGCCTCGAATTCCTCGGTGCCGAGCTGTTCGACAAGGTAGCGCATCCGGCAGACCCCGCGGTTGTTCCGATCGCCCAACTCCTTGAACGTCTGGGCGATGGCACGACAGAACTCCACGGCGTCTTCGGGTGGAACAAAGACATCCATCTGGGTGGCCATCCGCGGGCCATCGGAGAGCCCACCGCCGACCTTGCAGTGGAAGCCGTAGATGTCCTTCCCACCGTCCGACGAGCCTCCGGCTTCGCCGGAGATGTCCACTTCCTTCCGGGCCGGCGTCAGCCCGACGTCGTTGATCTGGGACTGCGCGCAGTCCTGGGTGCAGCCGGTGATCGTCATCTTGAACTTCCGGGGCAAGTTGGCGTACTCCCGGTTCTCCGTGAAGAACTCGTTGACGGCATCGATCACGGGCTGGGCGTCGAAACACTCGTGATCGTCGAGTCCGGCGGCCGGACACCCCAGGACGTTCCGCGCGGAGTCGCCACACCCCTGGACCGTCGTCAGGCCGACCTCGTCGTAGGTCGCCCAGATCTCGGGGACGTCCTCGACCTCGATCCAGTGCATCTGGATGTCCTGGCGCGTCGTGATGTCGAGATACGCGTCGCCCCAGATTTCGTTCTGGTCCTCGCCGCCGTGTTCGGCTGGAGCGGTGGCGTATTCCTCGGCCACCTCGCCGATCACCTCGGCCTGCTCGGGCGTGAGGTACCCGCCGGGCACCTTCGTCCGTTTCATGAAGAAATCGTCGTGCTCACCGTGGGCGTACAGCCCGGCCCACTTCAGGCGCTCCCACTCGCCATCGCCCGCCCGGTCCTCGATCTCGTCGAAAGAGAGCCCACCCGCCGCGTACTCGGTGACGTCCTCGATGACGTCGAGCGGGTGTTTCTCCTGTTTCCATTGTTCGACTGTATTCATTTATCTGACAAGTCATACTGTACCCGCACGGATAATCGTGATTGACACGGCAGCACGTGTCAGTGCTCGTGGGAAGGGGCGAGGCGTGCCGACAGCTACGACACAGCCGAGGTGATTGTCGGGGAGACGCTCACTCGCCGAGCGTCAGTTGGTCGACGACGTCCTCGGGGTCGAACCGTTCGAGGTGATCGTAGCCCTGGCCGGTGCCGAGAAAGAGAATCGGCTTGCCCGTGACGTGGGCGATCGAGATCGCCGCGCCGCCCTGCGGATCGGCGTCGGCCTTGGTGAGAATCGTCCCGTCGATCTCGGCGGCGTCGTTGAATTCAGTCGCGCGAGTGACGGCGTCCTGGCCGGCGACGGCCTCGTCGACGAACAGCGTCATGTCCGGTTCGATGATGCGTTCGATCTTCGAGAGCTGATCCATCAGCCCCTCGCTGGTGTGGAGTCGCCCCGCCGTGTCGCCCAGCACGACGTCGACGTCGTTGGCTTCAGCGTACTCGACGGCGTCGTAGATGACCGCCGTCGGATCGCCGCCCTGCTCGTGGGAGATGTAGGGGACATCGAGTGCCTCGGCGTGTTCGCCGAGTTGCTGGTTCGCGCCGGCCCGGTAGGTGTCGCCGTTGGCCAGCACCGAGGAGTGGCCCCGATCTTCGAGATACTGGGCAAGCTTGGCGATCGTCGTGGTCTTGCCGACGCCATTGACGCCCGTAAAGACGATCACGACCGGCTTCTCTGCCGCGGCGATTCGTTCCTCGAAATCGAACTGCCCGACGCTGATGACGTCGTACAGGGCCTCCCGGAGGGAATCCTGGACGAGATTGCCCGTGCTCTGGAGGCGACGGCGAGTCTCGCCCACGAGATTCGCCTCGACGCCGTCGAGGATCTCGCCCGCGACGCTCATCTCGACGTCGCTGCTCAGCAACGTGAGTTCGAGATCATCGAGATGGTCCTGCAGGTCGTCCTCGTCGATGACGGTCTTACCGGTCGCAAAGAGTTTCGCCCGCTCGGCGACGCCACGGTCGGGTTCCGCCGCGTCCTCGGTGGACGCGTCCGGTTCGGCAGACGTCTCAGTAGCGGCTGTGCCGTCTGCTGGCTGCGTGTCGACCGTCGATTCAGCGTCTGCATCGGATTCGCTGGATGCGTCGCTCTCTGCCGCGGATTGGGTGACATCTCCCGCAGACCCACCCTCACCCGGGGCCTCGGCGTCGGCCCCGCTGTCATCGATATTGTCGGCCTCACCTTCTTCGACGGCGTCGACGTCTTCCTCGACGTCGTCGCTGAAGCGGCCGAGCTTCTCGCGCAGTCCGTCGAACATCGCCTACTCTTCGCCGCCTTCCTGCTGTTGCATCTGCTGCATCTGCTGTTGCATCTGCTGCTGTTGCATCTGCTGGGCCTGCTGTTCGAGCTGTTGGCTCTCCTCTTCGAGCTCCGAAATTTCCTCGGAGAGCTGCTCGATCTGGTCGTCGATGGCGTCTTGCTTGCGTTCGAGGGTGTCGGTCGCGTCGTCCTGTCCCTGCTCGGCCGCGTAATCGGCACCGAGGCTCACGGTGATCTCGTCCATATCGAGGACTTCCGCGCGGACGTAGGCGTCGCCGCCGAGGGGAACCTGCACGGTCGAGCCCGTTTCGAGCGTCTCGATGGCCTCGATCGCCTCGTCGATCTCGGTCTGCTTGTTGCGGAGGTCCTGGACTTCCGCTTCGAGTTCCTCTCGCTCTTCGTCGATCGCTTCGATCGCCTGTGCGATCTCCTGGAGTTGCTGCTGACCGCCGCCGCCACCACCGAGACTCATGCGTCTACCCCCTCGATCTCGATCTGGGTGCGTTTGAGTCCGTGCTGGGAGCCGAACTCGGCGAGAGTGTGCTCCTCGGCGACGTTCTCGTTCGGTGCCTCGATCTCTGTCTCGAACGATTGCCAGCCGTCACGGGCCTGGAAGGTCCCGGTAACTGTATATTCGCTCATGTTCACTGAAAGGGAGGGCAATGGGGAAGTATCTTCTCATCGAGTGTTCGCCGAAGCCGAGAGGGACTCGCCAGTCGTTCCCCCCACAGGCCTCACTCGCGAGCGTCTTCGACCGCCGCGACGAACTCGCCAGCGTGTGCTTCGACGGCCTCGAAGTCGCCACGCTCGATCGCGTCGTAATCGATGATCGCACTCCCCGCGCCGACGACGGTCGCACCAGCCTCGAAGAAGTCCGCGACGTTGTCCGGCCCGACGCCGCCGGTCGGCATCAGCGGCAGATCCCCGAGCGGGGCCTGGATCGCACTGAGATGACCCGGGCCGACGGTCGCGGCCGGGAACACCTTGATCAGGTCCGCCCCGGCCTCGGCGGCCCGCAGCGCCTCGGTCGGGGTCATCACGCCCGGCGCGACGAGCGTATCGTAGCGGTTGGCCGTCTCGATGACGTCTTCCTCGAGTGTGGGGCCGACGACGAACTCGGCACCGGCCTCGATGGCACCACGGGCCGCGGCGGCGTCGAGCACCGACCCGGCCCCGACGACCGCGTCCTCGCCGTCGAACGTCTCGACGACGTCCCCGACCAATTCGCTCGCGTTGCGCGCGTCGACGGTGACTTCGAAGGCAGTCACGCCGCCCCGATGCAGGGCCTCGACGGTGTCTACCATCGCGTCGGCGTCGATGTTCCGGAGCACTGCCACGACCCCGCTGTCGACGAATTGCTGTTCGATATCGCTCATGGTCGCGAATCCGAATCGCGCCGTGAAAAGCGTCCCGACTGGTCGGTGAGGGGGATGGTGCAGCCGACTCCGGCCCGACACCAACCATTTGCATGACTAGGTCGTATGTCCACGCATGGCACTCGAGGACGTCTTCGAAAATCTCCCGGACCCCGGATCGTACTCGTTCCCGGACTACGCGATCCCACAGGGAGATCCCGTGATGCCGGTCGCGCTCACCGACGACGAACTGCACGCGTTGCTCGATCTCTACGAGACCTTCGCAGCGGTCGATCCGACGGGCCTCGACTCGAACCCGTTCCTTGCGAACACGACCGAGTTCCTCCAGCAGACCTTCGGCGCACCCGCTTACCGGCCGGACGAACAGCTCAACGACGACATCGCCGGGATGCTCAACGACTTCGCCGAGGACCTCGGCGGCGGGGAGTTGGGTGTCGTCGATGCCAGTCCGAAACACCACCAGACGCTTTATTTCTTCCTGGTGAGCGCGAAGGGGTATCACATGGCCCCCCACATCCAGTTCGACCCCGATCCGGCCGCGGTCGAGACGCTCTATCGCCTCTACCAGCGCGTCACCGAGCAGGACTACTATCTGAAGCGACCCTCGACGATTCTGGAATGAAAACGGGTGATATCTGCTCGAAGCCGCGCTCTGTCTCACCGTTGCCGATGTGAATCGACACCTTCCGGATCAGGGTTCGTACTGTGCCCATGCTTCAAGCGGCCCCCTCGTGGGCCCAAAGTTGTCACTTACGTCCACCGCTGGCTGGATCGATTTCCCAACCCACGACGAGCGGGGCTCGCCGGACACCGCCGGTTGCCATGTGTCTTCCCAATCGGGTCCCGATGCGCGTGGAAACTGGATGTGTCCAGTGAATCCTGGAATCGGGTATTCTCGGACTGTCAGGCGGATCTCGGAGTCAGCGAACGCGTCCACGATCTCCGCGAGGACTGCTCGCAACGCCGATGCGTCTGCCACCTCGAGGTCGATGTCGACACTCGCTCGATACGGGGGCCACTCGAGGGAATTCTGCAGGAGTGTCCCCCCCTTTCAAAAGCACTCGCTGATCTCTTCGGGTGATCTGTGTGAGCATCTCAATCGCCACCGCAGCTCGGAGGAGTTGATGGCCCCAGTCGCCGTGTTCTTTCCTGAGCGATTCTCTATCGAAGCGTTTCGGTGGACCGACGAGCTTCGATCGGTCCGCCTCGGCGAACAGATTCATCGCTCACCTTCGATGAGCGTCCCCGCGACCGGCGAGAGTTTCGAGACGAAGTCTTTTCGCATCTGTGGCCGGAGTTCCGTTCCGACGCCGGCCAGTAATGCGCCGACATCGACGGTGACACCCAGCGTCTCCCCAGCGGCCCACAGACGGTCCAGGGTAACGTCCGGATCCTGGAGAAGCGTTCGGACGATTGCTGACGCCTCAGGCGGCCCGTCCGATCCAAGGAACTCGACCAGAATCCGTTCGGGGAACGGCGTCCGATATCCACCGGGTGTCAGTCCGGTCGCACCGAACTTCTCCCGCTCCACGAAGACGATACCATCGGATAGCCGATACGGGACCGGACTGTCGGGTTCGAAGAGTCGTGGCCCGAGCGGTCCGCTCGTCTTGACACTCCAGGTTGCGACCGGTTCCTCGTCCGGCCAGGCCACTGCCACTTCGTCCTGTAATGACGCGGCCGTTTTGTGTTCGACGACGAGTCGCGTGCCGGGCCCACCATCTTCGGCAAGCTGCAAATACGGCGTTGCGTCCCAGAGGACGGTTCGACGGAGCGAGTCGGCTCGTACTTTCTCTGAGATGATGTCGACAAGGCGTTCGAGAGCGTCCGTCATCTCCGGGTCCCTCCGGACGAGAGCGTATCTGCCACGTTCGGGTCGCTCGAGGATGCCCTCCTTGGTGAGACTGGTGAGACGGCCACGAATCTCGTTGTCCGCTGGAAGTCTATCCCGGTCCTGAAGCTGTTCTCGCACGCTTTCGACGATCTCGCCGACGCTCATCGTTACGTCGGGCTCTCGTTCCTCAATGACTGATAAAATGGCCGACGACGTGGACGGGCGAGTCATGCTCATTGTGCTAATAAGCTCATTGATCTAAAAAGCTTATTGAGCTTTCGTTCCACCCGCGTCGCTCTGACGGTGACGTGACTTATGGTCCACACGCGAGTACGGTCGGGTATGCAAACCCGTCCGCTCGGCACGACCGGTCAGGACTCAAGCGTCGTCACGTTCGGCGCGATCGCGCTGAACTGGCTCGAACAGGAGGGGGCCGACCAGATGGTCGAACTCGTCCTCGATCACGGCGTGAATCACTTCGACGTCGCGCCGACCTACGGCGACGCCGAGCTCAAGCTCGGCCCGAAGCTCAGAGAGTATCGTGAGGAGATCTTCCTCGGGTGTAAGACCCAGGAACGGTCCTACGAGGGGGCCTGGGAGAAACTCGAACGATCGCTGGATCGACTCGGCGTCGACACGATCGACCTCTATCAGGTCCACGGCCTCGAATACGAGGACGAACTCGACGAGATCACCGCGAACGACGGGGCGCTCGCGGCGTTCCGCGAGGCCAAAGACGAGGGGCTCATCGAGCACATCGGGATGACGAGCCATGGCGATCCGGGGCTGATCCTCGACGCGCTCGACCGGATCGACGACCTCGCGACGGTGATGTTCCCGCTGAACCCCGTCGTCGACGCCAAGGACGGCGACGAGTACGACTACCAGGCCGTCCTCGATCGCGCCGACCACGAGGACGTCGGCACGCTGGCGATCAAGGCCTTCGCCGGCGGCTCGTGGCCCCCGACCGCGGAGTTGCCCGAGCATCGCCGACCCTACGCCAACTGGTACGAGCCGGTCGACACCCCCGAGACGATCCGCGATCGACTGAACTACACGCTTTCCCAGGGCGTCACCAGCGTCGTCAGCCCCGGCGATCCCAAACTCGTGCAGATGGTTCTCGATGCGGGCGACCGGTTCGAGGAGCTCGACGCCGCGGCCCAGCGAAGCGTTCGCGAGGACGCCCGTCACGACGGGAGTCCGGTGCCGGAACAACTCCATCACTAGCATGGAGGTTCCCGAGACCGTCACCGCGGCGCTCGCCGATCGCCCTGTCGATGGCGCGCACTGCCTGGAAGCAGGTGCCGGCGCGGGGAACGCGACCGCCGGACTCATCGACGCGGGCGCAGACAGCGTCGTCGCAGTGACCAACGAGCGCGAGCACACCGAGACGGTCCGTGAACGGGTCGGTCAGGAGTATCCGGATCGGGTTCGCGTGCTCGAAGCGGACCTACACGAGATTCCACTCCCCGACGATTCGGTCGAAATCATCACCGCCCACGCGCTGTGCAACGTCGTTCCGCCGGCGGCACTCGACGCGATCGCCGCCGAAGTGACACGCGTCGCGGCCCCGGGAGCGCACCTGATCGTCGACGACTACGCGCCGCTGCCGGGCGAGGCGGCCATGCGCGATCTCTTCGCCGTCGAGAACGCGGCCGCCGAACTCGCCGTTGGCCGGTCGGCACTGACGTTCTATCCGGCCCGCGTCCTCCGCGGCATCTTCGAGTCCTATGGGTGGACACACGACCGGACGGAAACCGTGCTCGATCCGGTCCCGTGGACCGAATCACACGTTTCTGCCCACGCCGACGCCGCACAGGAGTTCTCCGAGAATGCCGGCACAGCGGGAAATCTGCTAGCTGAACGGGCCGAGGACATCGCGACAACGGTCGGATCGGAGTCGACGGGCGAGATGTACAGCCTCGCGATGCGATTGCCGGGGTAGTCGGCTGTCGTTAGGTTCCAGTCGCGACCCGGCCGAGATACGCCAGTTGATCCTCGAGTTCCTTGGTCCGCTGGCGCTTGATCAGGGTCGCGTCGAGGGCTGGCCCGATGACGCCGCCGAGTTCGAACTGCGTCCGGGCGGTGATCGTCGTCTCGCCGTCCGCACCGTCGAGCCGATAGGTCGTCGTCATCTCGTCGAACATCCCCTCGACCTGTTCGTAGGTCAGCGCGTCGTCGCCGTCGGTGATTTCGAGGGTGAGCTCTAGCTCTGCCAGCCCGATGGCTCGTTCGACCGTCACACGGTCGCCCTCGACAGTGACCTCGTCGAATCCCGCGGCGTCCATGAACGCCTCCATGTCCGCGAATCCGTCCCGGACGGATTCAGGATCGGCCGCCACGTCCCGCGAGACAGTGACCTCTTGCATAGTCACCACAGGGACCCCCGACGGCGTCAATCTGTCGTCGAACACGTTCGGCCCTGCGGCGGGTGAATCCAACGGGCAGCCGCCGCTGTCGAACATGTTCGGAACAATTACCCTGGTTCGGCCCGAACACGTTCAGGACATGGTACATGCGACGCTGACGCTATCGATCCCCCGGCGGATCTGGATCGGCGCGCTCTCGCAGGATCATCCCGAGTCGTGTATTCGCGTCCTCTCGGCGTTCCCGAAGGGCGAGGAATCGGGCGTTGGACTGGTCGAAGTCGACGGCCCGGACGTGCCGGCGGTCGTCCGCGCCATCGACGAGGAGGAGACCGTCACCGATCTGGCCGTCCTGGGCCGACACGAAGACACTGCTCTGGTGCAATTCGAGACCACCGATCCACTCCTCCTCTTCCCGATCATCGGCTCGGGGATCCCGCTGGAACTCCCCTTCGACATCCGCGATGGGGAGGCGCGCTGGGAACTCACGGCCTCCCAGGATCGACTTTCGGAACTCGGCGAGCAACTGGAAACGCTTGGCATCTCCTTCACCGTCGAGCAGTTGCGCCAGCACGTCGAACCCGAGCAGGTGCTGACCGATCGCCAGACGACGCTGGTCACGGCGGCGATCGAACGCGGCTACTACGACACCCCACGGGAGTGTACACTGACCGAACTCGCCGACGCGCAGGATATGGCCAAATCGACCTGTAGCGAGACGCTCCACCGCGCCGAGGAGAAGATCGTCAAGGGCTTTTTCGAGGACGAACCGACCGCGAGCGCCCGGCGAGGGATCTAAACGGCTGAAGCAAACGAAGCGACTGACGGTCGGAGAAAAGCCTTTGTGAGTCTGCATACAACCGTATGCACATGTCGAAAAGCATCCGTCTCTCCGAGGAGGCCTACGAGCGCCTCGCCGCGCACAAACGCGAGGAGGAGACCTTCTCCGAGGTGGTCCTCCGGCTGGCCGGCGAGCGGTCGCTCCTGGATCTTGCGGGGATCCTGAGCGACGACGAAGCCGACACCCTCCGAGATGCCGTCGCGGAGCGCCGCGAACGGCGGAGCGACGAACTCGAGGGGATCGCCGACCGAATGGACGGAGTCTGACGTGCTCCTCGATACGTCGTTTCTCATCGATCTGATGAACGGCGACGACGCGGCCGTCGAGAAAGCCCACGAGTTGGAACGGGATCTCGTCCAACAGCGGCTCTCGTCGATGACGCTGTTCGAACTGTACTACGGGATCGCTCGCGCGGCCGATTCCGAGACCGAGCGCGAGACGGTCGAAACCGTCCTCGACTCCAAGCCGATCTATCCCGCCGACGCCGCAGTCATGCGAAAGGCCGGGCAACTCTCGGGCGAGCTACAGAACGACGGCACACCGGTCGGAGACGGTGACGTGATCATCGCCGCCACTGCCGAGGTCGTCGAGGAACCCGTGCTCACTCGAAACGTCGAGGACTTCGAACGACTCGGCGTCGAAATAGAGCTGTACTGAGCAAGCCCGAGCCGACAGACAGCGACGTAGTACTGATCGTTGGCGTCCGAGCGCGTCTGCTACTCCCGATCGAGACGCCCCCGAAGCGCCGCCAGGACGTCCTCGTGAATCTCACCGCTCGTGGCGATCAGCGAGTCGCTGTCGTGTCGCCACCGATTTCCAGCGAGATCGGTCACGCGGCCGCCGCCGGCCCGGACCATGTGCGCGCCGGCGACGGTGTCCCAGGCGGTCATGTGGACGGTCGAGATCGCGGCGTCGATCTCGCCACAGGCCACCATCGCCATGGAAGTCTGGCCACTGCCCAGTCGCCGGAGATCGCCGAGTTCGTGGTGGATGTAACTCGTCACGTCGTCGTAGTCGTCCCGGTCGCGGTCTTTCAACCCGAAGATCGGAGCGACGATCAGCGACGAGGGGTCCGTCCGATCGCTGACGGCGCACTCGACGCCGTTTCGTTCGACGGCACCAAGACCCGCCGCGTACGTGTCGCCGGTGGCCGGCAGTGCCGTCGCGGCGGTAACGGGTTCGCCGTCGAGTGTCCGCGCCAGGCTGACGCTCCAGAGGCGATTGCCCCGGACGAAATTGTTGGTGCCGTCGATCGGATCGATGATCCAGGCCGGCCCGGATTCGGGAACGGTCTTTTCGGCGTCGTTCTCCTCGCCGACGATCGCCGCGTCCGGATCGCGATCGGCCAAGACCGCGATGATCCGTTCCTGGGCCTCCTGGTCGGCCTTCGAGACCGGGTCCATCTGATCGCGTTTGAAGTCGTTGCCGATCCCCTCCCGGAAGTACTCACAGGCGATCTCGGCCCCGGATTCAGCTGCCTTCCGGGCGATCGAACGCCATTCGGCGGCCGTCTCCTCATCGATCTCGTTCACAGTATCACTCAGTGGATGCAAACAAAGGGGCCGCCGAAACTTGAGTGGTGGGGCTCTGCAGTCGGGCGGGTTTGGGGACTGTTCCATACCGCGAAAGAGTTCTCAAGCCACGGAAGCGCTGCTGGCACGGGCCAGCAGTCGGATGGCGATGGCCCCGACGATGCCGTTGAGGACGAGAAGGATACCGACAGCGGGGACGACCGTGTCGGCGACACCGCCGAACCACGACACCGACACCACCGTCAGTGTGTCCTCGCCGAGGACCAGCGCGCGGACCGCCTCGACGCCGTAGGTGATCGGGTTGAAGGTGGCGACCAATTCGATATCATCGGACAGCGGGATGAACGCCGGTGAGAGAAAGAGCAGCGGGAACATGAACAGCATCGTCGCCGCGTTGATCACCTCTTCGTCGCGCGCGAGCAGCCCGACGACGTTCGAGACGGCCATGAACAGAAGGCCGACAAGCAGACAGATGGCGAGAATGCCGAGGACACCGATCACACCGGTTTCGATGTTCGCACCGATCGCAACCGCGAGGCCGACGACGACCAACAGCTGGACGACGATCTGGGCCAACTCCGCGGCGGCCTTCCCGGCGAAGACGGCCGTCGCGGACATCGGCGTGACGACCGTCTTCTCGAACATACCCGTCTCGAGGTCGCGCACGAGCCCCATTCCCGACGAAAAGGCAGAGCCCATCGTCGCCTGCATGAGGACGGCCGGCAGCAGGTAGGTGACGTACGCCACGTCGCCAAACCCGGCGCGTTCGAGCGCCAATCCGCCCACGTCGCCAAAGACCGCGCTAAAGAGGACAAGCGAAAGGGTTGCGACGGCGATCTCGACGAGAAACGCCGTCGGATTGTGGACCGCCTTGCGAGTCCAGCGCTCGGCGTTGACTCGCAGGTCTCTCAGTCTCGTGTTGGCCGTCTCAGTTACACTCATGCCTCGACCCCCGTCCCCTGAACAACATTGTCGTCCTCCTCTGTGGCCCCCGTTTCCGTTGCACCGGACGTTTGCTCCGTGGCTGCCGCATCTTCCCCGGACGCTTCCTCCGTGGCCGCCGCATCCACCGCCTCGGTGGTCCCGTCCAGCCCGTCAGCCGAATCACCAGCGATAGCGAGAAAGACGTCATCCAGCGTCGGTTCCGTGACGTCGAATCCAGTCACGGGCACGTCGGCGTCCCGGAGCGCGAGAAGCACATCCGGCCCGAGGTCGCCCGCATCTCGCGCCGTGATTCTGATCGCGTCGTCGGTCGTTTCGACGGTTGCGCTCGGTTCGACCGCCGCCGTGTCACGGACGATGTCGGCGGCTACCTCGACGGATTCACAGGCTGACTCGGCACGATCGGTGCCGTCGACTTCGAGTTCGAGAATGTCGCCCCCGACCCGACGCTTCAGTTCGTCTGGAGCACCATCCGCGACAATGCGGCCGTCGCGGATGACTGCCAGCCGATCACAGAGATGATCAGCTTCCTCGAGGTACTGCGTGGTGAGAAACACCGTCGTCCCGCCCGCGTTGATGCGCCGGAAGTATTCCCACAGGCGGTTCCTGGCCTGCGGATCGAGGCCGGTCGTCGGCTCGTCGAGAAAGACCAGGTCGGGGTCGTGGACCAGCGCGGTCGCGGCGTCGAGGCGCTTTTTCATGCCCCCGGAGAAGTTGCCGGCGGGTGTGTCGGCGACATCCGCCAGGTCGACGAGGTTCAGAAGGTCCGCGATCCGCGTCGCCCGTTCACCCCGGGGAACGCCGTAGGCATCGCAGGCGAACATGAGGTTCTCGCGGGCGGTCAGTTCCGTATCGATGCTGGTCTCCTGGGCCATGTAGCCGATCGAGGCCCGGACCGCAGTGCGTTCACGGAGGACGTCGAAACCGTTGACTTCGACAGCTCCGCTGGTCGGTTCGAGGAGTGTCGCCAGCACCTTGATCGTCGTCGTCTTCCCGGCCCCGTTTGGACCCAGGAAGCCGAAGAACTCCCCCTGCGGGACCGAGAGCGTGACGTTCTGGACTGCTCGGGTCCCATCGGCGTAGGTCAACGAGAGGGCATCTATGTCGATCGCCCGCTCGGAATCTGTCACTTGGCCCTCAGTTGTCCCGTCGGTGTCTGTCCCGTCAGCATCTGTCCGTTCAGGATCTGTCCCGTCGATGTCTGTTTCGTCGATGTCTGTTTCGTCGGCTGCCACCGATTGGTGTGCCATTGGCTGATCCAGCGGGCCGGCATCCGAGTGCCTGCTGTGCGGTATACGAGGGGGATTTATGTCAGCCGTCGAAGACAGGTTTTTGTCCCCGGCTCGGGACTGTGCGTCCAATGAGGTGGATCGGGTCGAGTCGCGGGATCGTGATTGTGGCGCTTGTGGGAATCATCGCCGGCGGGGGACTCCTCGTCGGCGGTGCGGACGTGGCGGTCGCCGACACCGAGAACGACAACCCACCCGCACTTGAGATCGGACAGACCACGACGGGGAACATCTTCCTGGCTGACGAACAGCCACGGGTGACCGTCGAGACGGACGCACCCAGCGTTGAGTGGACTGTCCACGATCACCGGGGACGGCTGCTCGACAACGGGACGACGCCGGTCGACGGCGAGGTGACGCTGGAACCATCCCTGAACGAGGTTGGTCACTACACGCTTCGGGTACGAACGGCCCGCGACGGACAGCCGGCCACGGCCCAGACGACACTGGCGGTCCTGCCAGCCGACGACTTCGACAACGACGATCCTTTCTTTGGAATGTCCACGCAGTTCGACGCCGGGTGGGACCACGAGCTGATGGACGTGATGGCGAACGCTGGCGTCACGACCGTGCGCGAGGACTCGGGCTGGGCCCGGATCGAGCGCACACGAGGCGTGTACGACTTCTCACCCTCGGACGAATACATGACCGCCCTCCAGGAACACGGCTTTGACCGACTGTACATTCTGGCCTACGGGAACGACCGGTACGATCCCGACGACAACGGCTACTTTACGATTCCCTACACCGAAGCCTATCGCCAGGCGTTCGGGAACTTCTCGGCGGCCGCGGTCGACCACTACGATGACGTCGATGTCGTCGAGGTGTGGAACGAGCCGAACCTCGATACCTTCGCGCGCGGGCCGACCGGGACCGATCCGGGGGCCTACGCCGCGCTGCTGGAAGCGACCTATCCCGCCGTCCACGGCCGACGTGATGATGTGACGGTTCTCGGCGGGGCGGCATCGGCGAACTACTCCGGTGAGGGCGTGCGCCCGTTCGACGCGTGGTGGTGGCAAGGTCTGCTGGACGCCGGTGGCGCCGAGCACATGGACGCGATGTCGATCCACCTCTATCGCGACGAGCCCACGGGCTTCGCGCGGGACCTCTCGGATCTCCGGGAGATGACCCGCGACCACACTGACGGCCAAGCGCTGCCGATCTGGGTGACGGAACTCGGCTGGCCGGCGACGCCGACATCGCCCGGTGGCGAACAGACGGCCGACCAGGCCCGCCATCTCGTCCAGAGCCATGTCCGACTGGGGGCTGCCGGCGTCGAGCGTTTTTACTGGTACACGTTCCGGGACACCACCTTTGGCGACGTTTCGAACCCACAGATTGTCGAGGCCAATGCCTTGGGGGGTCTCGTCAGGGCTCCGGACAACCCACGCGGGGCGCACACCCCGCGTCCGGGACTGGTCGCCTACGCCACGGTGACTCGGCAACTGTCAGGCGCCGAGTTCCTCAACAACGCCTCGACACCGGTCGAGCAGTACGTCTTCGCTGACGGCGACGACCGGACCCGCGTGCTCTGGGCCAACGAGCGGACCGATGTGACCGTCCAGACCGACGAGGCCGTGACCGTCACCGGGATGCTGGGCGACCAGACACAGCTGACGCCCCACGACAGCGAGGTGTATCTGACCGTCGGCCCCGATCCGATCTACCTCGACGGGAACGTCTCCGGCATTGGCGCCGGTGCGCCGGTGTCGGTTTCCGGCTCTGTCACGTCGACAGACGAAAACGCGGAGATCAGCGTCAGTTCCGATCTCGACGACGCTACCACTCATCGGATCGCTGGCGAGACGACGGCTCTCGACGGGGGAGCAAAGGGATCGATGCTAGTCCCGCCAAGTCACCGTGACCGGGCGGGGACCGCCGTCGATGTTGTCTCCGTCGACGGCACGCCGGTGGCTCGACTTGAAACGCCCGTCGGTACTCCCACAGCTAGATTCGGCGAACAGAGCGATTTCTCCGGACTGACCGTCGAAACGCTCAATCCCGACGACGGCTGGTTCTCGGAAGCGAACGACGTGGGGACCGCCCACAGCGCCTTCGAGACGACCACCCGGGACGGGCGCCAGTGCTGGCGGAGCGACATCACCGCAGGACCCCCGGGAAACAGCCTGCACCTCGATATCCCGTATGGCCATCTCGACGCCGGAGACGATCGTCAGGTGTCAGTGTCCTACTACGACGGCACTGACGGCGAAATCGGGCTCCAGTACGACGGCACCGAAACTGATACCGCGTGGGGTGGTTCTGTCGCCCTCGAAGGCACCGGCCAGTGGCGGACTCACACCTTCGACCTGCCGTCCGCAGCGCTCCGCGACGGACTCGGTCCCGGTCACGACGTTCGGCTGGTTTTCGATGGTGGAAACGGCGACGTCTGCATCGGATCCATCACTATCGGCAGCGAGGCGGCACCGCCGTTGCCGGCATCGACCGGCTCCACATCGGATGCTTCCGTGGCGACAACCAGTGATGGACCGACGAACCCGACGGCCACTCCGACAACGGAACCGGCCGCCAGCGACATCACGACGAGCACGCCGGGAACAGCCGGTAGCGACGCGCCGCCGTCACCGACGGGACCGAACACGACCACGACATCCGGCCCCGGGTTCAGCTTCATCACTACGTTGGTGGCGCTACTCGCCACTGGTCACGTCGTCTGGCGGTCCGAGTGAGGCAAGCTCGAACGCGGTCGGTGTTGCTTCGAGCCCGGCCCATTTGTGGCTCCTCGACGCTACTCCGACAATGCGATACCTTCGCGTCACCGCACGCATTGACACGGAGCGGGCACCGCCGCTGTTCGATCGCCTGGCGAACACATCGGCGATCGAGCAAGCGCGCGTCCTCGACTGGAACTTGACTGCCGAAGATGCAATGCTCCTGTTCGCCGTCGATGGCGACCCCACCCCACTCAGCGATTCGGCAGCCGAGTTCGACGGGATCGACCGCGTCGAAGTGGCAGGCGACGGCCAGCGAGGAGACGAAAACGGCGTCCGCATGCTCGCCCACGTCCAGCGATCCGCGGTCCCGATATTCAGTTGTCTCGCGAGCGCGCTTGAGGCCGGCGGGTTGATCGTCCAGACACCCGTCGTCTTCGCCGACGGGGAGGTCCACGCCAGGATCGTCGGCGATCCCGGCCCACTCCAGACGGCGTTCGAGCGCCAGGGTGACGGGATCGACGTGCGGATCGACGAGATCTCCGCCACTCCGGCAGTGAATGGGGCGTCGAACGGCGGCCTGAGCGAACGCCAGCGGGAGGCGATCGTCGCGGCGAAAGAGCTGGGATATTACGAGAAACCGCGGGGCGCAACGCAGGCGGACGTGGCGGCGGCACTAGAGTGTTCGCCCCAGACCGCGGGAGACCACCTCCGGAAAGCGCAAGCGAAGTTGGTGGACGCCGCGCTCGACGAGGTCGAATCCAGCGTCTGAGTGGCGACTGCCAGCGGGTTCACCGACGAATGAGCGCTCCCGCCGGACAGTGTCACGGGCCAGTGACGGCCACGGAACCCAGTCAGCGGGAGCCGTGTGAGAAAACAGCGACCCACGGTATCGTGAATGGTTTATTTTTTCACCGGTTGTTCCAATAGTCGGCTGTGAACAATCGGCAGCGCTGGACGGTCGCCATCTTCACCTTCGTGGTCGGCGACGCCATTGCTCTCCAGATGCGAGGGGCCGTCCTCCCGGAAGTGGCGGATGACTTCGACGTGCCGGAAGCGCTCCTTGGGTTGGTTGCACCGGCCGGGACGCTCGGCTTTCTGCTGGCCGTGCTGGTCGTCGGACTGGCCGCCGGGCATCTGCCGGTCCGACGGACGATGCTCGCAGGGTTGGGGGTGGCGATGGCGGCGCTCCTCTCGATGGCCGTCGCACCGATATACGTGGTCTTTCTGGGCTTTCTGCTGATCCAGGGGACGGCCGACGGGGTCGGTCGCGCGCTGGATCGACCCGCCCTGAGTCACCTCTATCCCGCCCAGCGCGGGCGGACGTTCAACCTCTACGCGATGGCGTGGGCGGTCGGCGGTGCCAGCGCGCCGATCCTGGCGAACGTCGTCATCGACGTCGCGGACTGGCGATACGTCTTTCCCATCGTGGCCGTCCTTTTCGTCGTGCCAGTCGTCCTGCTGGCTCGATCGGCGGATCTGGAGTCGGCGGCCAACGAGCGGCGGCTGACCGTCTCCGGGCTTCGGGAGATGGTGCGCGATCCGGCCGTCCTCGGCATGGCCGCGGCCCTCGTCTTCAGCGGCGGCGTCGAGGGGTCTATTTTCACCTGGCTCCCCTATTTCGCCAGCGAGCACGTCACGAAATCGCAGGCGAACATGGTGCTGTCGGCGTTTCTGGTCACGTATATTCCAGCCAGGGCAGCCTACGGACTCGTGATCGAACGATACGATTATCTCGCGGTGACGTTCGTCCTGGCAATCTGTACCGCACCACTCGTCTACCTGGCGTTCACGACGACGTCCGTGACGGTGTTCGTCCTTGCGATCCTCGCGACTGGGGTGGGAGTGAGTAGTTTCTTCCCGACCCTCTCGGCCTTTGGCGTCGACGAGCACCCGGAGTACAGCGGCCCAGTCAGCGCCATCGCGACCGGTGGGAACTACCTCGGGATATCGGTGTTTCCCGCAGTCATCGGCCTGCTCAGTAGCTACGTCGGACTCGGGACGGCACTCAGCCTGCTGGCTGGCGCGTTCGTCTGTCTGGGGGCGATCATCGCCATCACTGCCTGGGTGACGCGACGTGGCGCGGTCGCCTGAGCGACCTAGCCCTGGGGAACAGGATTGGCCGGGGTCAGGTCCTCGGTGTCGTCTGTGACTGACAGCGAGATGTCATCGATCTCGATGCGATGGACTTCCATGTCCTCGTAGACGGCACCCCAGCTGCCGATCGAGTAGGTTTCCGGCCCGAGATCCAGCAGGACGGAAAGCGACCCGGAGAGCTGTTCGAGCGACGGCGGCCCGCTGGTCCGGAAGTCATCGGTGTAGGTGACGTCAGTGACACGACCGGCGACGGTCCGAAGTTCGCGCTTCTCGTTGTCGTACCCGATCGCCGTGATCGACACGTCCAGCCCACCGTCGAGGAGCACCGTGAAGTCCCTGACGAAGCCTTCAAGCGTGACGTAGGTCCACCCGCTGGCGGCGTCGACGTACGCCCGATCGTTGAGCGCCCAGTTGCAGGTGTAAAAGTACCAGTGGAAGATAAAGGATAGCGTCTCGTCTTCGACCAGCAGTCCGTGCTGATCGGAGATACTGGCGTCCGGGATGAAGAAACACCGGCCACGGTCGACGACAGCCAGGAACGGACCAGGAATGTAGGATAACCGAAGTTCCGAGACGGCCGCCTCGACGTCGAGGTGGGTAGCAAGTTCGTCGGTATCCTGGTTGTCGTACAGCGTCACCCTGACGATGACGCCGTTCTCCCGCGCACTCACGAGCGCCGGATGGAGCGTCTCGAACTGCTCGGGCGACAGTACCATCTCGATGAGGGTGTCGCTCTCGGCGATTGCCTCTTTTGCCCGCTCTAAAAGCGTTTCCTGATGTTTGACGACACCGCCATTGTCGTCGTAGAGCTTCGGTTGCTCCCAGCGGTCCTCGATGTCGTCGGCCGCCTGCTGGAGTAACTGGCCAGTCGACCGGAGTTCGTCGAGCACCACGTCCGGATCGCGTGGGCGGACGTGAAGCTGATCACGTTCGATCGTTTCGACGAAGCCTTTCTCCTCGAGATCACGCAAAACTTTGTAGACCTGGGAAACGGGGACGGAACAGTTACGAGCGACCGTAACCGCCGGCGCAACCCCGAGTTCCAGGACCGCGAGATACGCGTCCGACTGATACGAGGTCAGTCCGGTGTTCTCCAGCGCATCCTGAAGTTCCTCCGCATCCATGTCAATACAATTCAAAATCGGCAACTATAACGCTTTTTCTATCCATCCGTAGCGTGTTGCTCTATTTTCATATTGGTTGTCAATTTTTGGGAGACAGAGACACACGATCGGTGTCGAGCGCACAGGAGACGCATTACTGGATCGCCAGCGCCGTTTCGATGTCCGCCCCGTCGATGAGATCCACCGCTCGTTCGGCGTGGGCGGTCATCTCGGCCGCGTTCTCCAGTAACACCGTCTCGCTGGGGAACAGACGATCGCCCACCAGGAGTCCGTGATCGCGCGCCGTCGATCCCGAGACCGTGATGTACACCCCAAGCCCGACCTCGGCGACGAGATCCTCTTCGGTCCGGTCACGGTCGGGATACCGGAAGTCGATCCCCTCGATGGCCGCTGTCCCGAGGACCGCCGTCACGAGGCGCTCGTAGCGCGGCGAGATGCAGAGCTCGCCCGCGTACTCGGCGACGAACTCCCGCGTGAGGTCGGCGTCCAGCTCGTCGGCAACGGCGGGGGTCGCGAGCAGCGTGTGATAGACCGTGTCACCGAGGCCGGTGTGGACGCGAACGTCGGTGTCGAGCGGGTCGATCCGCTCGTTCAACGCCGCCAGGTCGGTGAGCGGTTCGGGTTCGAGGCGGACGACTTCCTCGAGAACGAGGTCGGCGCTGTCGAACCCCAAGGCGAACTCGTGTTTCCGGAGCGCCCGGAACGGTTCCTCGCGGCCGATCAGTTCCAGATCGACCGTCTCCGTGGGAATCCGCACGCTGTCGAAGACGATCCGGCGGGGCATCCCCTGGCGGTCGTCCCGCATGAGCGTGTATTCGGGGGCAGTCGGGTCGGTGGCGTCGCTGTAGCTCGAAAGGCGGTCGTAGACCGGCGCGTCCGGCTGCTGGCTGCCCTTGGCGATGGCCTTCTCGTAGCGTAGCGTCGAGATGATCTCGTCGGCCAGGCCCGTCCGGCCGGTCCGGCTCGCGATCCGTTCGAGGACCGCCTCCAGGGGCCGGCCCTTCCGGGGCACGGCTATCCGCACGCTCGTCATTGTCCGACGATAGGCGAGCGTGCCTAAAACGGGCGCGGTTCGCGATCGGCGATATCCGTGGTCACCCCCGACAGGACGAACTCTAAAAGGTTAATGTGATGGGGAGATTCCCTCCTGGCATGAAGGTACTGGTCACGGACCCGATCGACGACGCCGGGCTGGCACGCCTCCGGAGTGCCGGCCTCGACGTCGAGACCGACTTCGACATCGACACGGCGGGCGTCCTCGAGAAGATCGCGGACGTCGACGCCATGCTCATCCGCGGGACGGAGATCACCCGCGAAGTCTTCGAGAACGCGCCCAACCTCAAGATCGTCTCGCGGGCGGGCATCGGCGTCGACAACATCGACATCCCCGCGGCGACCGACCACGGCGTCATCGTCGCCAACGCCCCCCGCGGGAACGTCTACGCCGCTGCCGAGCACACGATCGGCCTGGCCTTTAACGCCGCCAAGCAGATCCCACAGGCCCACATGCAGGTCCAGGCCGGCGGGTGGGACGGTGCGTCCTTCGACGCGCTCGAACTCGGCGACATGACCGCCGGGATCGTCGGCCTCGGCCGGCTGGGCCAGGAAGTCGCCTGGCGGCTCGACAACCTCGGCATGGACCTGGTCGCCTACGACCCCTACCTCGGGGAAGCTCGCGCGCGCCAGATGGGGATCGAACTGGTCGAACTCGACGAACTCCTCGAACGCGTCGACATGCTGTCGGTCCAGGCCCGCCTCACCGACGAAACCCGCGGGCTGATCGGGCCCGAGGAGATCGACCGCTTCGCCGGCGACCTGATCGTGTTGACCTCCCGTGGCGGTATCGTCGACGAGCCGGCGCTCGCCGACGCCGTCGAGTCCGGCG
>ENA-ORCR01000331-ORCR01000331.1-marine-metagenome-genome-assembly--contig:-NODE-331-length-32544-cov-7.741399_pt1 | contig 32544 bp, 37 predicted proteins | sample MGYA00237782_ERZ508514 | MGnify/ENA primary metagenome ERZ508514 (study PRJEB26185, sample SAMN06268960) | marine metagenome | isolation source: Eden Landing Ponds, San Francisco, CA, USA | place...
CTCGCCGAGCGGGCCGACGCCGTCGCCGACGACCCGACCGATGCGAGCGGCGACGCTCTCTCGCTCCCGCAGCTCTCGCTGCGGTGGATCCTCGATCATGACGCCGTCTCGACGGTGATCCCGGGCTCGACGACGCCGGAACACATTCGGTCGAACGCGGCCGTCAGCGACCTCGAACCGCTCGGCGATGCCGACCGCGAGGCGGTCGCCGAGGTGTACGACGAGTTCGTCCACGAGCACGTCCACCAGCGCTGGTGAGCGATCGAACGACCACGCTTTATTGTTCGACCGGCGTGTACGGCGTTCCATGGAAACGATCGAACGCGGGTCGGCGGGGTCGGCCCGCGTCGCGATCGTCGGCGGGATCCACGGGGACGAGCCCGCCGGCGAGCGGCTGATCAGGCGACTCGCCGACGAGCTCGACGAAGAGGGTACGGGCAGCGGGACGGTTCGCCTGATCGTCGCGAACGAGCCGGCGCTGGCGGCAGAGACGCGGTACACGGACACCGACCTGAACCGCGCGTTCCCGGGCGACGCCGACAGCGACGAGTACGAGCGAGCGCTCGCGACCCGACTCACGGCCGAGCTAGAGGGAATGGACGCGGTGCTCGCGCTCCACACCTCGCGTAGCGCGCCGCCGCCGTTCGCGATCTACAGCGATCTCACGCCGTCGGTGCGCCGAACCGTGACGGCGATGCCCGTCGACTACGTCGTCGACGCGGGCGGGCTCCGCGGGACGACGCTGGACTCGACGGTTCCGCACACCGTCTCGATCGAGGTCGGTCGACAGGGAAGCGAGGAGGCCGTCGACTTCGGCTACGAGGCGTGTCTGGCGTTCCTCCGCGCGCACGGCGCGATCGACGACGAGCCGCCGACGTTCACCGAGACGACGGTCGTCGCGGGCGACGAGGAGGTGCCGAAGGGGGGCGGCGAGCCCACGGTCCACTTCGCCAACTTCGAGGAGATCCCCGCGGGCGCGGTGTTCGCCGAGGACGACGTGTACACCCACCGCGTCGAGGAGGAAGGCGTGGTCCCGATCCTCGCGAGCGAGGACGGGTACGAGGAGATATTCGGGATCTACGGGCGAGTGACGGGAACGGTCGCGCCACCGGAACCGGCGGGAGAGAGGGACGGCTCAGACGGCTCGGAAACCGCAGTCGACGAACGGAAACCGACGGAGTAGCCTGACCTCACTTCGCGGTCGGCGTCACGTCGCCGACCGCGTCCATCACCTGCATCGCGGCGCTGGCGGCCAGCCCGCGCGCGACCTCGTCGGTGTCGGCGTCGGCGATGCCGGCCTCCAGCTCGTCGGGATCCGGCGTGAACCCGGCCGAGACCGGGTGGCCCGCGGGCGGGTTGACGGCGACGGTCGCCTGCGGCCCGTTCGCGCCGACCGACAGCTCGGAGCCGACGGCGTAGCTGTCCGGGAGATACGACTCGGTTCGCGAGACGATTCCGGCGACCGCGCGCCGGAGGCGCCGTTCTTGGTCCGGAGAGAGGTCGACGGCCGCGGGCTCGCCCGCGTTCGTCACACCCGGTGCACCGGCGTACGGGTTATTGCCGTTCATCGAAGACACCTCCGATACGCGGAGCCCACTCAAAAAGGCGTCGGCGGGGGCGAATCCCGTGGTGGACCGAGTCGGGCCGTCTACAGGATCGGTTCCGACTCGCCGTACGCCGCGATAACGACTGCTGTGGTGTATCTGTCTGGCGTCGCAGCCGCCGTCTCGACGCGGACCTCGCGGTCCGGAAGCTCCCAGTCGCGGAGGTCGCTGCCGGCGTCGAGTCCCGCCTCGATCCGATCGCGCACGCCGTCGGGGTCCTCGCCGGTCACCTCGTAGAAGAGGCCGGGACCCGGGCCGGTGGCCCAGCCGAGCCCGGCCGCCACGTCCGGATGACGGCGTGGCGCTCGCTTCGCTCCGGCGTCTTCGGCGCCGGCGCGGCCGCCCTCGCGGAAGTCGACCGCGTCGCCGGGCCCGACGGTCCGGCGCGCCTCGACGACGGTGAGTCGGTTGCCGGCGGGACCGAGATCCGGGGCCTCCGCGACCGCCTCGACCGTCGCCTCGGCGGGGACGACCGAGGAGACCGCCACGAGGTTGTAGTTGTGGAGGTTCGCGTCCGCGAGCGCGGCGTCGTAGGAGGCCATCGCCGTGTCGGCGACGCCGACGCCGCCGGCGACGTGGATGGTGTTCATTGGCGGGGAATCGACGGCCCGACAGGTAAGGGGTTACGAAGCGGTCGTACTTCCGAGACTTATCGCTATCAGTTATTTGAACGACTGCGGTGGCGCGTGCCTCCGAGCGCCCCTCGGGCGCGAGGTGCACGCGCGAGGTCGCCGGCGCTGCGCGCCGGCTGCCAGAGGGACCTTCGGTTCCTCGCTGGAGTCAGTCGCCGGAGCGAAGCGACGGCGACTGACGAGGCTGGGGAGGCGTGAGGTGCTGTGCGGGGCGGTCGGGTGGGACTCGAAGGGGGGAGGGTGGGTTCACCACCGATCTGGTCTCTGTGACTTATAAGCGAACGACTGGGGATTTGGGGGAGTTCACCGCCGATCCACGGTCAGAAGCCCCACAGAACTCAAAAACGCACAGCGTTCAAAACGCCTAGTACGTCTAGTACTGGTAGTTGATGACCTGCTCTTCGGTCTGCTCGGCGTCCTGCAGTTTCTCGCGGGCCGCCTCGAAGTCCGCCTGCGTGACCTCGGTGCGCCCGTCGCGGATCGCGAACATCCCCGCTTCGGTCGCCAGGGAGGCGATGTCGGCGCCGCTGTACCCCTCGAGTTCGCGGGCGACCGCGCCCACGTCGGTGCCCTCGGCGACGTTCATGTCCTGCGTGTGGATCTCCAGGATGCGCTCTCGGCCCTCGGGTCCGGGTTCGGGCACCTCGATGAGCCGGTCGAAGCGACCGGGACGGAGGATCGCCTCGTCGAGCATGTCGAAGCGGTTGGTGGCGGCCATGATCCGGATCTCGCCGCGGTCGTCGAAGCCGTCCATCTCGGAGAGGAGCTGCATCATCGTGCGCTGGACCTCGGCGTCGCCCGAGGTCTTCGAGTCCGTCCGCTTGGCGGCGACGGCGTCGATCTCGTCGATGAAGATGACGGCCGGCTCGCGCTCGGCGGCGAGTTCGAACAGGTCCCGGACGAGCCGGGAGCCCTCGCCGATGAACTTCCGGACGAGTTCGGAGCCGGCCATCTTGATGAAGGTCGCGTCGGACTCGTTGGCGACCGCCTTCGCCAGCATCGTCTTTCCCGTCCCCGGCGGGCCGTGGAGGAGGACGCCGCTCGGCGGCTCGACACCGACCGCCTCGAACTGCTCGGGGTCTTCGAGCGGGTCCTCGACGGCCTCGCGGACCTCGCGAATCTGCTCGTCGATCCCGCCGATGTCGGCGTACTCCACGTCGGGCGACTCGGTGACCTCCATCGCCTGCGCCCGGGAATCGGTCTCGTCGTCGAGCACCTGCTGGACCGCGAACGAGTCGTTGATCGCGACGCGGTCGCCCGGCCGGAGGTCGGACTCCAGCGCCGTGGACGCCTGCGTCAGCACCTCCTGATTGTTGCCGTGCTGTTTGATCACGACGCCGTCATCCGTGATCTCCTCGACGGAGGCGATGTACAGCGAGGAGGTCTTCAGCACCTCGTTCTCCCGCTTCAGCTCGTCGACGTCCGTCTTCAGCTCGCCGCGCCGGTCTTGGGCGTCGTCGAGACGGTCCTCGAGTTCGTTGTTCACCTGCAGTATCCGTTGGTAATGCTGGCGGATCGCCTCGAGCCGCTCCGTCTCGCTCATCTCCGGATCGAGCTCCAGACGGGGGCGGTCGGGCAGTGAGGGGCTATGAGACATTCGTTGGCTCCGGGTAAGAAGCGCGCGTAAATGTGCCTTTGGGTCACGGCGGTCTCACGGCCCGACCGCGACGCCCATCCCCGTCGGGCGAACGCGGACTGCTCGGTCGTCGATCGCCACTCAGTATCAGTTCTGATATTTATGGGTCAATCTTTTATCTAGTACCGTGTGCAACTCCGGTCATGAGCGCACGAACAGCGGTCGGCCGCGACGGTCCGGGGCTCCGAGCGGACGATCAACGGGCCGCGGTCACAGGAGTATGAGCGACGACGAGTCGCAGCCCACGGTCCTCGCGGTCGACGACGAGCCCGACCTCGCCGAACTGTACCGGGTGTACCTCGACGCGGCCTACGAGGTGCGGATCGCCACCGGCGGGGAGGAGGCCCTCTCGCTGATGGACGAATCGGTCGATGTGGTCCTCCTCGACCGGCGGATGCCGAACATGTCGGGTCACGAGGTTCTGGAGGCGATCCGCGGGGAGGGGTACGACGCGCGCATCGCGATGTTGACCGCGGTCGAGCCCGACGTCGACATCGTCGAGATGCCGTTCGACGACTACAAGACGAAACCCGTCACGAAGGAGGACCTCCTCACGCTCGTTGAGGTGCTCCTCCAGCGCGCCAAGTTCGACGAGCACAGCCAGAAGTTCTTCGCGCTGGCGTCGAAGAAGGCCGCGCTGGAGGCCGCCGACACGACCGACACCGAGGAGTACGAGGAGCTTATCGACCGAATGGAGGAGGTTCGGGGCCACGTCGACGACACCCTCGATCACCTCTCGGCGCGAGACGCGTTCGTCGAGGTCCCCGGGAAAGCCCCGTAGCGGGAGGCGCCCTCCCCGGGAAAGTCTCGTAGCGAGAGATACCCCTACTCGATCTCCAACTCCCCGTTTTTCCCACCGTCGGCCCCGTCGGTCTCCTCGTCCCACTCCAACTCGAACTCGACGCTGAACTCCCCCGGCCTGTCGACCGGGCCCTCGCGTTCGGCTTTTACCTCGAACGCCGGCTGCGCCGGCGGATCCATCGTCACGGACTGCTCGCCCTCCCGCAGGGTGATCGCGTCGCCGGACTCCAGCGAGTCCGCGACGGTCCGGAGGTACGCGGCGATCTCCTCGCGTGTTCGACGGCTCTCCGACTCGAAGAGGACTTCTTCAGGCATGGGTGAGCCTACGCGCGATTGGGATATAAATGGTCACATGGGGATACCGCGCCCAACGGCGAACTCCGTGTCCTCTCGGGATTTCGCAGGCGAGAGGGACAGATACCCGTCCGTTCTCGTCGGCTCGCCCCTCGATCCGCCCACGTCTACCTTCCCCTCCCTCTTCTCATCGCTCTCGGTGCCCCGTCACAGCCCGTTGTATCCCCTACGGAGCCGTCACGCCGCCGGGATCCCCATCGTCACCGTCGTCCCGCTCTCGTCGTCGCTCGCGCCCTCGTCGGCCGCTCGCGTCGTCTCGATCGACAGCCACCCGTCGAACGCGTCGGCGGTCGCCCGAACGATCCAGAGCCCGAGCCCGCTCCCGTGCTCCAGTTGGGTCTCCGGGTCTCGCCCGGTGATCACCCGGCTCTCGGACTCGTGGATCCCGGGGCCGTCGTCGGCGACGATGATCTCGACGTCGCCGTCGACCTCGCGGGCCGACAGCTCGACCGCGCTCGCGCCGTGTTCGGGCGCGTTCGTCGCGAGTTCCTCGACCGCCGTCGCGAGTCGGTCGTCGGCCAGCGCGGCGCAGGACTCGGCGTCGACCGCGACGGTCTCGGCGCCGGCCTCGCGGGCGGCCTCGGCGGCGTCCTCCAGCAGCGGTTCGACCGGAACCGACTGGCGCTCGTCGGGGCGGCGCTCGAAGGCAGCCTGCAGGCGCTTCGCGTCCTCCGCGAGCCCGCCGATCACGCCGGCGCTCTTCGCCACCGCCTCGGCCGAGTCGCGGAGCTCCGGATCGTCGACGCCCTCGGCGATGAGCGACGCGTGGCCGCCGAGCACCGTCGTCTCGTTGCGGAGGTTGTGTCTGATCATCCGGTTCAGCACGGAGACTCGGCGCTGTTCCTTGGCGAGCTGTTGGGCGCGGACCCGCCGGGCGTCGTAGACGCCGATGATCACGTGTGCAACCGCCCCGATCGCGAGCACCTTCGCAATCGTGAACGTGGGCGCGACCATCGGCGTCCCGAGCTGCGACTGATACCTGATGACCCCGAGCATGATCGCACCGAGCACGACGATCCCGAACAGGCTCCAGACCGCGATCCGAACCGCGTTTCGCGTCGTGAACGTGCTCCGGTACAGGAGCGCGCCGACGAGTATCAGCGCGACCGAGAGCACGGTTCCCAGCACCGAGAGGACGATCCCGATCGGCGGTTCGCCGCCCGAGACCAGCGGGGTCACGTTCGGGATCAGTAAGGCGAACCCCGAAAGCGAGACGAACAGCGCGGCCGCCGCCCGGGCGACTCCGCCCTCCGGATCCCCGGAGACGTGACCGGGATCGACCACCCCGAGCGTCACGAGCAGTTCCTGGAGTCGCCCCTCGTTCGTGTCTCGCGTGTCGTACCGTCCTGCCATCCCCTCCGCCGACGGAGGGACCGAATAAAACGCTTCGCACGCGAGTATCGGCGGTGAGGATCGGAGCGGTCGAACGAGAGCCCCGCACCCGTTCTCTCCGGTCCGCCCCGCGACGACGGAACACAAGAGAATTGACCGTCCCCCCGCGAGAGGGAGTATGACCGACTACTTCGAGGTCCACGAGCGCGACGGCGCCGCCCGGCTCGGGGAGCTCCGCCTCTCCGACTCGGTGACGACGCCGGCGCTCGCGGACCCCTTCTTGGAGGACGCGGGCAGCCTCTGGGCCGGCGCCCGCGAGGTGCCCGACGGCGACGAGGCCTCGCTCACCGTCCTGCCGCACCGCGCGTTCCCCGCGGGCACCCGCGAGGAGGTCCGCGAGTCGTTCGCGGTCGATCACCCCGACGTCAACTACCCCGCCGCCGCGGTCGTCGACAGCGAGAGCGCGCGCGACGTGGGCGCCGACGCGTACGTCCTCGCCGACGCCTCCGGGTTCGTCGGCCACGGCGAGGCGTTCCGCGACGCGGTCGTGGCGGCGAAAGATGCCCTCCCGGCCGACACCGCCCTGCTGCTGTCGGGCGTCGCCACGCCGCTCAACGTCGCGCTCCTCGCGTACGCCGGCGTCGACCTCGTGGACGCGACGCTCGCGCGGACGAAGGGGACGGAGGGGATGTACCTCACCGCCGACGCCGAGCACTTCTTGGAGGACCTCGACGAGTTGCCGTGCGCCTGCCCTGCTTGTGCACAGTCCCGCGAGGAGTTCACCCGAGCCGACTGCGCCGAGCACAACGTCAACGCCCTCCGCGCCGAACTCCGGCGGGTCCGCGAGCGGATCCGGGCGGGGCGCCTCCGGGATTACATCGAGGGACAGACACGCCACGAGCAGTGGCTCACGGCGGCGTTCCGCGAGTTCGACGACCAGTGGGGATACCTCGAAGAACGGACCCCCCTCATGCGCGACGCCGAGGTGACCGCGGCGACCGCGGAGACGCTCGATCGCGTCGAGATCCGGCGGTTCGCCGACCGCGTCACGAGCCGGTACCGGAATCGGTTCACCGACCAGCCGCTCGTCCTCGTTCCCTGCTCGGCCACGAAGCCGTACAGCGACTCGCAGAGCCACGGGCAGTTCCACGACGCGATCCAGTGGCGCGGCCACACCGTCTCGATGACCTCGCCGATCGGCGTGGTGCCCCAGGAACTGGAGACCACCTACCCCGCACAGCACTACGACGCGGTCGTCACCGGCGACTGGAGCGAGGACGAGATCGGCTTCGTGAGCGAGGTGCTCCGCCGCTATCTCGCCCGCAACGACTACTCGCGGGTGATCGCGCACGTCCCCGACCACGGCTACCGCGAGATCTGCGAGCGCCTCGAGCGCGACCCCGTGATCGACGTCCCCTTCGAGTACACCTGCGTCGGCCACCCGACGAGCGACGAGTCGCTCGGGGAGCTGAACGCGACCCTCCAGGGCGAGCCCGCCTACAGCAAGCGCGAGCGCGAGCACAACACGGTCCGCGCCATCGCCGACTACCTGCTCGGCGACGGCGCCGGCGACGACCTGTTCGGCGGTCCGGGCGAGGCCGATATCCGGACGACCGGCCGCTACCCGAAGCTACAGGTGTGGGGCGACGACCCCGACGCCGGCCGCGAGGGCGAGCCGGGCGAGCAGCTCGCGACGATGGTCCCGCAGTACGGCACCCTCTCCTTTACCCTCGCCGGCGCGCGCCAGTGGGTCGAGAGCGACGCCCCCACTAAGCGGGTCCAGATCGACCCGTTCGTCCCGCACGGCTCCGTCCTGGCGCCCGGCGTCGTGGACGCGGACGACGATATCCGCGTCGGCGACGAGGTCGTGATCGAGGGGCCGAAGGCGTTCGCGGTCGGTCGCGCCGAGATGTCCGGCCCGGAGATGGTCGACTCGACGCGCGGCGTCGCCAGCGAGGTCCGCCACGTCGACGAGAAATAGCGACTGCGGCGAGAGCTATTTATACGACAACCCGCACGATGCGTCATTCGTTGAACAGCGCCGTGATATCTGGAGAGTCCGAAACGGCGACCTTCGACGAGTTCTCGATGAATTTCCAACAGACCGCCCACTAATCGAACAGTGCGCGCTCTGGATGCATGCGGTCGTCGGGAAGCATTTCTTCGACGACGCAAACCATCGAACTGCCATCGCACTCCTCCGAAAAATCCTGCGAGATAACGGGATCGAACCGGGCGAGTGGCCGGTCGAACGTGTTGTGCGAGTTCGAGATGAGTCTCACGAAGTTCGGAAGAATATACCGCCAGTACACCTCGACACGCTCTACGAGAAAGACGAATTGTACGACGTCTGGCACCGATTCTTCACCGATGTCCTTCCGGAAGAATACCGCTGAGCTATTCCGAGTCGTCGTCTTTCTCGCCGCCGTCGGCGAGCGCCTTATACAGTACGGCGTTCTCCTCGACGTCTTTCGCCATGTCTCGCTCACTTTCCCAGTTCATCCTATAGCTAGACTATAATTGGTTATAGCAAAAAGCTTTGCTCACACATAATTCCGGTTTCTAGACCTTGGAGAAGCTCTCTAACCAGACCACTACGCTCAAAATCGCATTCAGTTACAACATCGTGACCGACCTGCCAAACGAGGAGCGAGTCGCATCGATCGAGATCGAGGGCGACCCTGACGGCAATGGCCGACGAGGCTGGCGCTTTGGAAGAGTTCACCGTCGATCCGTCAGCGACCCTTATAAATGGTTAACCAGGTCGCCGCAGACAACTATCGACCGTTCTCCACCCCCGCACAACCGGGAGATCAGTAGCTTCAAAACCGCGCCGGACGGATCCGGGCACATGGCGCTCGAAAAGGACGTGGACTGCCCCTCGTGCGGAGAGACGCAGTCGTTCTACCGGACCGCGGCGATGACGCTCCACCTCGGCGAGAAGACGAAGTGGCGCTGCCCCGAGTGCGGGTACGGCTACGTCGAAATCAACGGGATCGACACCCTGCCGGCCTGACTCTCGGGCACCGATCCCGCTCTCGGCACAGATCCCGATCCGCTTCGCTCCGCCGCCACACCCGAGCCCTTCCCTTCTCGTTCTCCGAGTCGCTTCCGCTCGCTCACTCACTCGCCGCGACCGCCTACACCGCCGGCCGCTTACACCGCCGGCCGCCTACACCGCCGACCCGACCAACTCGATCAGGAGCGTCAGCGACGCGACCGACGCGACCGTCGTGACGAACACGTTCAGCGAGGCGAACTCGGCGTCGTCGCCGAGTTCGGTCGCGAACACGTACGTCGACACCGCCGTCGGCGTCCCGAGCATCACCACTCCCGCGGTGAACGTCGCGGCGTCGACGCCGAGCAGCGCGAGGACGCCCCACGCGATGGCGGGCATACACGCCACCTTGAGCGCGACCACCGAGGCCGTCGCTCCGCGGTCGATCGTCGAGGAGTCGACCTGCAGCGTGGCGCCGACGCACAGCAGCGCGAGCGGCAGTGCCAACGACCCGACCCAGTCGAGCGCCGTCGCGGCCGCGGTCGGCACGCCGAGTTCGAACCAGCCGATCGTCATGCCCGTGACGAGCGCGATGAGGACGGGGTTGCCAGCGAGCGACCTGAGGTGTCTCCCCAGCGCGCCCTCGGCGTTCGTCCCGTTCATCGACACCAACAGGATCACCGTCAGCGGCACCTGCGTCAGCGAGCCGATCCCCAAGACGACGCTCGCGATCGCGGTCACCTCGGCGTCGAACGTCGCCGCGACGAGCGGGACGCCGAGGTAGCCCAGGTTCGAGTGATACGACTGGACGATCGCGACGCTGCGGCGCGCGCTCGGCGACCGGTTCCGATGGACGATGAACGCGACGAGCGCCGTACCGAAGAGCGCGGCGAGCACGGCGACGAACAGCTCCCACGAGACGACGTCGCCGATCGACTGGTCGTAGGTCGCGACGAACACGAGCGCCGGGAGCGCGACGTAGTACGCGGTCTGGTTGAGAAGCTCCGTGCGGTCCGCGTCGAGGACGCCGACGCGGCGGAGTCCCGTCCCCGCGAGCAGCAGCGCGAGCAGCACCGACAGCCGGACGAGGACCTCCATCCACGCGGACCGTGGCGATCGCGCCGGTTGACGGTTGCGAAAGCGGACGGGGGAAGCGACGGGGCGAGGAGGCGACCCCCGTCGAGGCGGCGACGTGCCGCACCGAGGAGGCGACGCGCCGACTACAGGTTCGAACTCCCGCCGCCGCCGTCGATGACGATCGCCTGCCCGTTCACGTACCCGGAGCGGGGCGAGGAGAGGAACGCGACGGTGTCCCCGAGTTCGATCGGGTCGCCGATGCGGTCGAGGGGGTTGTCCGCCCAGTCGTCGAGCCCCTCCTCGTAGGAATCGTACTCGCCGCGCTCGATCGCCTGGTCGACCAGCTCCCGGATCCGGCTCGTCTCGTGAGAGCCGGGCAACACCGCGTTCGCGCGCACATCGGGACCGAGCTCCTTCGAGAGCGTCTTCTCCAAGCCGACGACGCTCATCCGAACCGAGTTCGAGAGCACCAGTCCGTCGAGCGCCTCCTTTACCGACCGCGAGGTGATGGTGACGATGGTGCCGCCGTCGCCGTCGGCGAGCGGTTCGGCGCACTTCCGCGCGAGCCGGACGACGCTCATCACGAGCAGCTCGTAGGCCGCCTCCCAGTCCTCGTCGTCGGTGTCGAGGAACGCGCCCGAGGGGGGTCCCCCCGCCGACGTGACGAGGTGGTCGAGCCGGCCGAACTCGTCGAGGGTCGTCTCGACGAGCCGGTCGAGGTCGGCCGGCTCCGTGATGTCGCCCTCGACGGCGACGACGCGGGCGTCGCCCGCCGCCTCGGCCTCCAGGTCCGCCTTCGCCTCCGCGAGCCGGTCGGCGTCGCGGCCGTTGATGACCACGTTCGCGCCCTCGCGGACGAGCGCCTTCGCCGACGCGAAGCCGAGGCCGCTGCTCGATGCCGTCGTCAGCGCGACGTTCCCCTCGATGTCGAGATCCATACGGGCTCGATCGGCGCGGCGCGGTTTAACCGTTGGCGACTCGGCGTGCGGCGCCGGGAGGCTCATTACCCGTCCGCCCGAGACGGCGGGCATGGCCGCGATACGGCGACCGGATTCCGAGGTGGTCCCGCGTGGTCGGTGAGGCGCGCGACCCCGAGGGCGACGCGGGGCCGCTCGACGGACTCACCGTGCTCGACGCCTCGCGGGTGCTCGTGGGGCCGTTCTGCACCATGCAACTCGGCGATCTCGGCGCCGAGGTGATCAAGATCGAGCGCCCGGAGGAGGGCGACCAGACGCGGAGCTGGCGCCCGCCCGCGTTCGGCGAGCGCGACGGAGACGGGGAGGACGACGGAGCGAGCGAGAACGACGGCTCCCAGAGCGCCTACTACGCCAGCGTCAACCGAAACAAGCGCTCCGTCGAACTGAACCTCGCGAGCGAGGCCGGGCAGGCGGTGTTCCGCGACCTGGCCCGCGAGGCCGACGTGCTCGTCGAGAACTTCCGCGTCGGGAAAATGGCCGAGTGGGGTCTCGACTACCCCGACCTCGTCGAGGCGAACCCCGAGCTGATCTACTGCGGCATCTCCGGCTACGGCGAGTGGGGGCCCGACCGCGACAAGCCGGCCTACGACATCATGATGCAGGCGCGCGGCGGCTTCATGTCGATCACGGGCGTCGAGGGCGGCGCGCCGGTCCGGATCGGGGTCGCGCTCGCCGACATCGGCGCCGGGATGTACGCGACGCAGGCGATCCTCGCGGCCCTCTTGGAGCGCGAACTCGGCGACGGGACCGGCCAGAAGATCGACGTGAGCTTACTCGACGGGCAGGCCGCGTGGACCAGCTACATGGCGGCGAACTACTTCGCGAGCGGCGAGCCGCCGGGGCGGATGGGGAGCAAGCACCCGAACATCGCCCCCTATCAGGCGTTCGAGACGCGCGACGGGTACGTCGTCGTCGCCTGCGCGGCCGACGCGTTCTGGCCCCGGCTCTGCGAGGCGCTCGACCGACCGGACCTGCTGGCCGACGAGCGGTTCGAGACCAACGAGAAGCGCGTCCGCAACCGCGACGCACTCGATCCCGCGCTCGACGCCGCGTTCGCGGAGTTGACGACCGAGGAGGCCCTCAACCGGCTGGACGAGGGCGGCGTCCCCGCGAGTCGCGTCCGCGACATGGCCGGGGTGTTCGACGACCCGCAGTTGGCCGCGCGGGACATGGTCGCCGAGTTCGACCACCCGACCGCCGGACCGATGCGGGTGCCCGGTTCGCCGATGCACTTCTCGCGGACGCCGACGACGATCCGCCGGCATCCGCCGTCGCTCGGCGAGCACACGGAGGCGGTGCTCAGGGAGTACGGGTACGGCGGCGGCGACATCGCCGAGCTGAAAAAACTGGACGCGATCCCGGACCGGTGACCGGCAGGTGCCGGAATCGGTGGTCGGGATCCGATCGGTGGTCGGGGCCCGCTCAGTGGTCGGGACCCGCTCAGTGGTCGGGACCCGCTCAGTCGTCGCGATCTGATCAGCCGTCAGGGCCCGATCAGTCGTCGTTGCTCTCGGCCGTGATCGGGTCGTTCTCGTCTTCGGTGAAGCCGGCGGACTCCTCCTGGCGCTTACGCGCCTCGGGGTCGAACTCGGCCTCGATGTCCTGGTACCGCGGGACGAAGGAGAGCTCGTGGTGGCTCTCGGTCTCGTGGCCGATGTACCGCTCTTCGAGGTCGAACTGCGCCTCCTCGTCGTTCTGCGCGATGTTCTCGAAGTCCTCGTAGGCGGCGTGGGCGCCCGAGTGGAGCCCGTACAGCGTGATGAAGATGTACTGGTAGCCCAGGTCACCCAGCTCCTCGAAGGTGAGCGGGTCCTCCTCCGCGCCCCACTCGAACGAGGAGGAGTAGTTGAAGGCGAGATCCAGGTCGGGGTGCGTCTCGTGGATCGTCTCGGCGTACTCGACCGCGTCCTCGCGGGACGGGTCGGGCATCTCCGGCCAGACGAGGTCGACGCCGGCGTCGGCGTAGATCCGGCCGCGTTCGAGGTGCTCCTCCCAGTCCCCGTTGGCGGAGCCGTAGGCGTCGGTGCGCGCGATGATGACGGTGTCCTCGCTCTGCTTGGCGTCGACGGCGGCCTCGAAGCGCGAGCGCGCCTCCTCGCGGGAGACGATCTGCTTGCCCGCGATGTGACCGCAGCGCTTCGGCGAGGTCTGGTCCTCGATGTGGATCGCCGCGACGCCGGCCTTCTCGTACTCGCGGACCGCGCGCCGGACGTTGTGGACCCCGCCGTAGCCGGTGTCGCAGTCGGCGACGACGGGCAGGTTCGTCGCCTCGACCATGCGCTTGGCGTTCTCGACCATCTCGCTCATGGTGACCATCTCCAGGTCGGGGAAGCCGAACTGGCCGAGGACGGTCGAGTAGCCGCTCATGTAGGCGGCGTCGAGCCCGGCCATCTCCGCGAGGCGGGCGTCGAGCGCGTGGTAGATCCCGGGTGCGAACGTGTACTCCTGCTCCTCGAACAGCTCGCGGAGCTTCCGGCCGGCCGGGTTGTCGATATCTCTCGTGAAGACGTCGTCGTCGAGTTCGTTGGGATGCATTGATGTCACTCCGTGGTCGCGTCGTCGGCGTACTGGTCGGTCGTCTCGTCGGTGTACCGGTCGGCCCGCTCGCTCCGTCCGGTCGCGCGCCGCGTGAACGTCGTCGGGTCCGGTCGCGGTCCGCGTCCGGTCCCGGTCATGGGGACGGCGCTCATCGCGACCCCCCGGCGGTCCGCGGGCGGCCAGTCGGCCGCAGGTCGGGGACCAGTGGGGCGTCCCGCTCGCCGTCGGTCGGCGGCGGGCTCGGGCGGCGAGCGGTGTCGGTCGCGGTCGACCGCTCGGTCGTCGGTCGAGTCGTCGGAACGATCGGGGCGCCCGCCGCTTCGGTGATCGGCGTGCGCCCGGGGATCGTCCGCGGAGAAGGATCGGTATCGCCTCGCTCGCTCGGCGTCCGGTCGGTCGTCGATCGGTCGGTCGGCGTCCGATCGGTCGTCGTCGGCTCAGTCGGCGTGTGGTCAGTCGTCGTCTGATTCGTCGTGTCGTCGGTGGGTGTGGTGTCGTTAGGTGTCGTCATCGGGTCGTGTAGGCGGTTGCGGCGGTCGTCTGGTGATCGTGCTGTCGGCGGGTCGGGGTGCTGCGTGTCCGCGTACGGATACTCTCATTGCACTCGGGAGATGCGGGAGGTGGGTAATAAACATAATGATTGATAATGATAATATTCGTTAATGTGTATTATCCGTTTAATTGGTTCTTGGTAACTCTCCACAGACTGCGTGGGAAATCGGGGACGTGAACCGCGTGATCGGGATCGATCGCTTATAAACCGTTCCGACACGACCGACCGGTATCGTGAACGAGCGAGACGCGCTCCGGGCGCTTGCGGTCGACCTCCCGCACGCCGGCGACGACGCCGCCGTCGTGGGCGACACCGTGATCACGACCGACATGCTCCACGAGCGGACCGACTTCCCGTCCGGGACGACGCGGTACACCGCCGGCTGGCGCGCGGTCGGCGCGTCGCTCTCGGACGTGGCCGCGATGGGGGCGGCGGCGACCGCCGCGGTCGCGGTCTACGCCGACCACACCTTCGAGGAGGGGGAACTCGACCGCTTCGTCGCCGGTGCGGTCGACGTCTGCGAGGCGGTCGACGCCGAGTACGTCGGCGGCGACCTCGACACCCACGACGAGTTCACCACGGCCTCGACCGCGGTCGGCGACGCCACCGACGCGGGCGTCGTCACCCGGTCGGGCGCGCGTCCCGGCGACGCGCTCTGCGTCACCGGCGAGTGGGGGCGCTCCGCCGCCGCGCTCCGACTATTTAAAAGGGACAGCGAGGAGGCGACCGAACGCGCCAACGACCTGTTCCGGTTCACCCCCCGCGTCGCCGACGGGCTGGCGCTCGCGGGGCGGGCGACCGCGATGATGGACTCCTCGGACGGGCTCGCGCGATCGCTCCACCAGCTCGCGGAGGCGAGCGGGGTCGGGTTCGATCTCGACCGCGATCGGATCCCCGTCCACCCCGCCGTCGACGATATCGTCGAGGGCGACGATACCGAGCGCTTCGAGTTGGCCGCGCACTTCGGCGAGGACTTCGAACTCGTCTGCGCGCTTCCCGAGGACGCGGTCGAGCCCGCCCGCGAGGCGTGTCCGGGCGGGCTGACCCGCGTGGGAAGCGTCGTCGACGCCGCGAACGGCGTGACCGCCGACGGCGACCCGCTCCCCGACCGCGGGTACACGCACGGGTAGGAGCGCGATCGACCTCGCTGCGGTGAGGTCGACTCAGTAGCTCGTTGCGGTGAGGCCGGCTCAGTAGTGCCAGGGGTAGTCGCGGAACCCCGGCTCCCGCTTCTCTAAGAACGCGTCGCGGCCCTCCTGGGCCTCGTCGGTCATGTACGCCAGGCGGGTCGCCTCGCCCGCGAACACCTGCTGGCCGACCATCCCGTCGTCGGTCATGTTGAACGCGTACTTCAGCATGCGCATCGCAGTCGGCGACTTCTTCGTCATCTCGTCGGCCCACTCGAGCGCGACCTCTTCCAGCTCCTCGTGGGGAATCGCCTCGTTGACCATCCCCATGTCTTCGGCCTCCTCGGCCGAATAGGTCTTCCCGCGGAAGAACACCTCGCGGGCCTTCTTCTGGCCGATCTGCTTCGCGAGGTAGGCGGAGCCGAACCCGCCGTCGAAGGAGGCCACGTCGGGGTCGGTCTGGAGGAACTTCGCGTGCTCCTCGCTCGCGAGCGTGAGGTCACAGACCACGTGCAGCGAGTGGCCGCCGCCGACCGCCCAGCCCGGCACGACCGCGACGACGGGCTTGGGCATGAACCGGATCAGCCGCTGCACTTCGAGGATGTGGAGCCGGCCCGCGCGCGCCTCCTTGACGAGCGGGTCGTCCTCGTCGCCGGCCTCGTCGTCGTCGCGGTACTCGTAGCCGGAGCCGCCGCGCACGGACTGATCGCCGCCCGAGCAGAACGCCCAGCCGCCGTCCTTTTGGGAGGGGCCGTTGCCCGTGAGCAGCACGCAGCCCACGTCCGCCTGCTTGCGCGCGTGGTCGAGCGCGGCGTACAGCTCGTCGACGGTGCCCGGCCGGAACGCGTTCCGGACCTCGGAGCGGTCGAACGCGATCCGGACGACGGGCACGTCGACGCCGCGGTGATAGGTGATGTCGTCGAACTCGTCGGTCACCTGCTCCCACGCGTCGGGGTCGAATATCTCCGAGACCATACGCGCGTGTTGGCGGGCGCCCTCATAAACGACGGCGGGTCGGCGGCGGGCTGGCGGGTAATCGAGCCCCCGGCGGCTGCACCGATCGCGCCAGCAATTATTGCGCCGATCGGGGACGCGTCTTTACGCAGGTATCGGCACAGGGAACCGTTAAAACCGCACATATCGTGGCCTCGGGCCGGTATCAGTCGTCACCGGTATATGCTCCAGTTGCTGGTGGCGCGGGTGTATTCCGCGTACGACGCCTGTACCGGATATGTACGAGCGAAACGCCGGAGCCTCTCGGCGGTCATTTCTCGCGGCCGCAGGCGGTGCTGTCACCACCGGTCTCGCCGGCTGTCTCGGCGGCGGCGGTGACGGCGGCGCCGGGCTCGACGAGCTGACGGTCGCGCACATGCCGATCTACCCGGACCTCCAGTGGTACGTGATGGAGAGCGAGGGGTACTTTTCGGAGATCGACGCCGAGATCAACGGTCGAGAATTCACCGACGGTCCGTCGATCGTCCAGGCGTTCGCCGGTGGCGACATCGACGTCGCCATGTTCGGGATCGTGCCGGCGATGATCGTGATCGACAGCGGCATCTCCGCGCGGGTGACCGCGGCGAACATCCGCGAGCCGATGGGGATCATGGCCGAGTCTTCGTTCCACGACACCTTCGAGGAACACGGCGCGGACGCGTTCGCGATGTGGGAAGAGGAGCAGGGGCGTCCCTTCCGGTTCGGCACCTTCCCGCAGGGGAGCGTCCCAGACGTGCTGCTCCGCTATTGGCTCCGGGAGACCGGCGTCGACCCCGAAACGAACGACAGCATCGTTATCCGGGAGATAAACGGCGCCAACTCGGTCTGGCAGGCGATCAACGGCGGCGACATCGACGGGACCTCCATCATGGAGCCGGTGCCGACGATCGCACAGGAGGAGGGGTCGTCCGTCACGATGCTCCGGACGGCCGCCGATATCCTCCCCGGTCAGCCGGCCGCGGTGACGCTGATGAGCGACGCGGTCCGAGACTCGCCGCTCGCGGCGCAGTTCCTCGAACAGCACGTTCGCGCGACCGAGTTCATCCGAGAGAGCCCGGACGCGACGGCTCGGCACGTCGAGTCGGGCATCGGGATGGCCGCCGACCGGGCGCGGACGGCACTCGACTCGCCGCTGTCGAACTTCGTCACCGACCCCGCGTCCATCAGCGAGGCGACGCCGGTCTTCTCGGAGTTCGCGGCGAGTAACGGTCAGATCAGCGAACAGCTCACGAACGATCAGATCTTCGACTTCGACGTCTACGACTCGCTCTGATGGCCACCGACACCGGACGGGAGTTCGACGGAAGCGGACTGCAGGCGGGCCTCGGCCTCGACGACTCGCGGCGGCTGATCCGGGGCTTCGCGGGGCTGGTCGGGTTCGTCGCGCTCTGGTACCTCGTCTCGCTCACGCAGCCGGCGATCGTGTTGCCGTCGCCGTTCGCGGTCGCGGCGGAGTTCCGCGGTCAGTTCGCCTCGGGGACGATGACCGACGCGCTGGCGTCGAGCGTTCGGCACTGGGTTCCCGGGACGATCGCCGGGACGGGACTCGGCGTGGGCGCCGGCGTCGCGTTCGCGTGGAGCGACCTGCTCGACGACGTGACGGCCCCGCTGGTTCGGGTGCTCCGTCCCGTGCCGCCGCTGGCGCTGATCGGGTTCGCGATCGCGTGGTTCGGCCTCAACCACGCCGGAGCGGCGTTCATCATCGCCGTCGGCGGGTTCTGGATCAACTTCTACGCGAGCTACGGCGCCGTCGAGGAGGTCTCCGGCGACCTGATCGACGTGGGGCGCACGCTGGGCGTGCGCGGCGACCTCGACATGGTGCGGTCGGTCGTGCTCCCGGCGTCGTTACCGGGGATCCTAACCGGGATCCGCACCGGACTCGGTCGGTGTTGGATGCTCGTGATAGCCGCCGAGATATTCTCCGTGCCGGGCATCGGTCGCGAGATCCTGCGCGCGAGTAACAACCTCCGCGTCGACCGGGCGATCGCGTACATCCTCGTGTTGAGCCTCATGTACCTCATCGTCGACGTGGCGTTCCGCGCGGTCCAAGGGCGGGTGTTAGCATGGCAGGCGTGAACCCCGGACCCGCGTCGGGGGACGAACCGGGAGGCGATCCCGCCGGCGTCGCCGTCGACGCGATCGGAAAGACGTACGACGACGGCGGGAGCCCGGTCCGGGCGCTCGACGACGTCTCCTTCGCGGTCGATCCGGGCGAGTTCGTCTGCGTCGTCGGCCCGTCCGGCTGCGGGAAGACGACGCTGTTCCGGATCATCGCCGGGCTCACCGAGGCCACGGACGGGGAGATCAGGGTCGCCGGCGCGCCCGTCACCGGCCCCACGACCGACATGGGCGTGGTCTTTCAGGAGTACCACCTGTTCCCGTGGCTCACCGTGGAGGAGAACGTCGGGTTCGGGCTCGAACGGACCGACCGGACCGCGGCCGAGCGCGAGCGCCGGGTCGACGAGATGCTCGACCTCGTCGGGCTCGCCGAGTTCCGCGACTCGTACCCGAAGTCGCTCTCGGGCGGGATGAAACAGCGCGTCGCCATCGCGCGGTCGCTCGCGGTCGATCCAGAGCTCCTCTTGATGGACGAGCCGTTCGGCGCGGTCGACGCGCAGACCCGGGAGATGTTACAGCGCGAACTGCTTGACGTGTGGGCGTCGACCGGCAAGACCGTCCTGTTCGTCACGCACGACGTGGCCGAGGCGGTGACGCTCGCCGACCGGATCGTCGTGATGGCGGCCGAGCCGGGTCGCATCGCCGAAATCGTCGACGTCGACGTGTCGCGTCCGCGAGAGCGCGGCGACCCCGCCTTCGGCGAGCGCGTCGCCCGCGTGCGAGATCTGATCGGCGCGGGACCCTGATGCGAGTCGGCACGCCCCGTCCGCTTACTCCGCCTCGTCGGCGTCGTCGACGGCTGCGGCCAGTTCGTCGATGTGCGTCCGGAGCACAGAAATCGTCGCGTCGGCGTCCGCGTATCCCTGATCGTAGCTGTCCAGCCTGGACTCGGTCTCGTCGAGAAACTGTTCGACCGCGTCTTCGATCGAATCGTCGCTCATGGGGCGCGGTTCGGTCGCCGGTCTGTTAACCCCTCGGAGCCGGCGACGACCGAGGAGGCAAATGACCGACTCCGGACTCAACGCCGACTCAGCGCCGACGCAGCGCGTAGGTCGCGTAGCCGACGGCGACGAGCAGGCCCGCAGACAGCAGGCTCCCGAACACCGCCGGTGAGGTCTTGACGAACCCGCCGAACGGGTCGGTCAGGACGAGTATCCCGACGATGAGCGCGACGGCGATGAGGATTCCCACCGCGCCGAACGCCTTGAACGCCGCATCGAGGCCTATTCCCCGCGATCCGCGCCGGGTCGAATGGCTCATACACTGCTGTAGGCGTTCCACTTATAAATGGATGGGACGGCGTTCTCACGGCGAGAGAACGCGGTCCGCGGGGACTCGCTCCGCTCGCCCGGAGCGGCCTTCCCCCCGCCCGGGCGAGGGGACGCTACTCCGCGCTCTCGGGGTGGCCCTCGACGATGGCGACGCCGGAGGAGGCGCCGATCCGGACCGCGCCGGCGTCGAGCATGGCTGACGCCTCCTCGTAGGAGCCGACGCCGCCGGAGGCCTTCACCGGGAGGTACTCGCTCATCAGTTCCACGTCCGAAACCGTCGCGCCGCCGTCGGCGAAGCCGGTGGAGGTCTTCACCATGTCGGCGTCGGCGTCGACGGCGGCCTCGCAGGCGCGACGCTTCTCGTCGTCGCTCAGGAGCGCGGTCTCGATGATGACTTTCACCGGGACCGGCACCGCGGCGACCACGCCCGATATCTCGGCGGCGACGGCGTCGTCCTCGCCGGCCTTGAGTCGCCCGACGTTGATCACGAGGTCGATTTCGTCGGCGCCGGCGTCCCACGCGGCGACCGCCTCGTCGCGTTTCGTCCCGGGCGCGTGCTGGCCGTGCGGGAACCCGACCACGGTCGCGATCGTCGCCGGTGCGTTCCCGTAGTCGACCGCCTCGGTGACGTAACAGGGCGGGATACAGGCGTTCATTCCGTGATCGGCGGCCTCGTCGAGAACGGTCTCGACGTCGCCCCACGTCGTCTCCGGGCCGAGCACGGTGTGGTCGATGCTGGCGGCGAACGAGTCAAGGTCCATGCGCTCACGGTCGGCTGCGCGGGTAAAAGACGTACTGGGTCCGATCCGGTACTAGGTCCGATCCGGTACTGGCTCCGATCCGGTACTGAGTCCGGTCTGGCTCTGAGTCAGATCCGGCACTGAGTCCGATCCGACCGCGGACCGCCGAACGGTTGGATTCAAGTCCGCCGGAGGGGAACCGGGGGGTATGCAACCGGGAGATCGCGTCCGCGTCGACCGCGGGGACGTCACGAACGAGGGCGTACTGCTCCCCTCGACGACTCGCGACCACCTCGTCGTCAAGCTCGACGGGGGGTACAACGTCGGTATCGACCGCGACGAGGCCGACGCCGAAGTGCTCGAATCCGGCGCACGCGATGTCGACGAGGGCACCGACGCGGGCGGCGGCGAGGCCTCCGAGATCACCTTCGACGGCGACCTCCCGACGATTTCGCTCATCTCGACCGGCGGGACGATCGCCTCCACCGTCGACTACCGGACCGGCGCGGTCACCGCGCAGTTCGACGCCGAGGACGTGCTCCGGGCCGTCCCCGATCTGGCCGGGCGCGCGAACTACCGCGGGCGCGTCGTCGCCAACATTCTCTCCGAGAACATGGACCCGGGCATCTGGCGGGAGCTCGCCGAGGCCGTCCGCGAGGAGGTCGAGGCCGGCGCCGACGGCGTCGTCGTGATGCACGGCACCGACACGATGCAGTACTCCGCGTCCGCGCTCTCCTTCATGCTCGACTCGCCGGTGCCGATCGTGTTCACCGGGAGCCAGCGCTCCGCGGACCGCCCCTCCTCCGACAACGTGATGAACGCGGTGTGCGCGGTCGAGGCCGCGAAGGCCGACCACGCCGAGACGCTCGTCTGCATGCACGCGACGCAGTCGGACGACGCCTGCGCGCTCCACCGCGGCACCCGCGTCCGGAAGAACCACACCTCCCGCCGCGACGCCTTCGAGACGGTCGGCGCCGAACCCCTCGGCCGCATCGACTACGAGGCCGCCGCCGAGGCGGGCGCCGACGGCGACGCGGCCGACGCGGCGATCGAGTGGGCTCGCGAGCCGCTCCCGCGGGGGGACGGCGCGGGCGAGGACGGCGCCGACGTCGACCTCGCGACCGCGACCGACCTCGACGCCGACGTGGAGCTGGTGAAGTTCACGCCCGGCATGGATCCGGCGGCGTGGGACTACCTCGACGGCAAGGACGGCGTGGTGATCGAGGGGACCGGGCTCGGCCACGTCCACACCGACCTCATCCCGCGGATCGAGGAGCTGGTCGAGAGCGGGACCGTCGTCGCGATGACGAGTCAGTGCCTCGCGGGGCGCGTCTGCGACCGGGTGTACGACACCGGCCGCGACCTCCTCGACGCCGGCGTCGTCGAGGCGGGTGACACCCTCCCCGGCACCGCGAAGGTGAAACTGCTGTGGGCGCTCTCGAACCAGTCCGACCCCGCCGAGGCGATGGGCCGGAACCTCGCCGGCGAACTGACGGAGGAGTCGCAGCCCTGGCGATGACGGGCTCGGAGGGGGAGTCGACGCGCACCTCCGGCTCGGCGCCTTCCCCCGTCGTCCGCGAGGCCCGCCCCGCCGACGCCGACGCGGTCGCCGCCTTCACGCGCGATACGTGGGACGGGCGCGAGGAGGACTACATCCCGCGCGTGTTCCCCGAGTGGGCCGCGTCCGACGACCCCGACCGCGGCACCTTCGTCGCGACGCTGCCGCCGGACGCGGTCGCCGAGCGCGACGCAAGTGGAAATAACGACGACCGCGACCCCGGCGACACCCTCGTCGAGGGCGACGGCGCGGGTGTCGCGGACACGGGCGATCCGGAGGCGGTCGTCGGCTGCGTCCAAGCCGTCCTGCTCTCCGAGTGGGAGGCGTGGGCGCAGGGGATCCGCGTCGACCCCGCGGCCCGCGGATTCGGCGTCGGGACCGCCCTCTCGACGGCCGCGCTCGACTGGGCGCGCGACCGCGGCGCGTGGGTGTGCCGCAACATGGTGTTCAAGTGTAGTAGCTAGCAAAACAATGTATAACAACTAAGTAGCTAGCGTCTAGATAGTGGTGTATGGGAGACAAGCCCACCGTTGCGATACGTGCGAACAGTAGTGAACAGAAAGAGAATTGGAAAACGGCAGTAGAGGAATCTGAGGAATACGACAGTCTTTCACACCTTATCCGTAAGTCCGTGGAGAGGGAGCTAGCGGGTGCCTACGACAGTGGTGATACTACGACAACCCAACACACGGACGAACGTATCGGGGAGCTACTGACTGCCGTGGAGGGTATTGAAGGGCGGCTTGGAGAGGTAGAGTCGACTGTCGACCGTGCAACGGACGCAATGCATACTGGTAGCTCAGTCGTTTCTGAGGAAACCACTACGGCAATATGGAAGGCACTACCAGAGGGTGCGGAACGTGCTACTACGGCGGAAGGGATAGCCGCGGGAACAGACATTGAGCCAGAGACGGCAAGGGTAGCACTTGAACAGCTAGGAGAGACTGCCGCCGTGAAACGAATACCGTTCAAGGACTTGGGAGAGGCGGGAGAGGGCGGTACTGTTACCGCCACATGGAACGGCAGAGAGATCCCGATTGAAGGCGCGAGAGACGCAGTGAAAAGACGCAACCCCCTCTGGTTCAAGGCGGTGTAACCATGTCTGGAACCGAAACACCCGTGGTTGAAGACCGTGTGAACGTGGTAATCGACCGTATCAATCGGACGCTTCCAAAGTCTGCCAGTAGATATGCAGGTTCCATTCGGGTGTATGCCAAGTGGTGCCATGATAGACCACATGATGCATTTGACGTAACACCGCTAGACGTGGAGGATTATCTACTCCACCTTAGCAGTGACAAAGACTATGCGTATCAGACGGTTTCCGTGCATCAATCCGCCCTTTCCAAGTTTTTTGAGACGGCTCAGAAACTAGCAGACGGCGGGCGGTTAGACGCTACTGTTCCCGCCGATAATCCAGTAGACGACGTTAGCCTAACGGACGTTACAACGACAACGAAAACCAAGAAGGAACAGGCACTTGAGGGGAGCGAAGACCGCCACGGCCTTCCGCCCGAAAAAGTCGAAAAGTTGGCCTCTGCTGTTCCGTCTCCCACTGTCAGAAACGAATTGCTAGTCCGTCTCATGTATCAGGGAATGTTACGGCGGAAAGAGATAGCCCGTCTCAAGTTGTCTGATATAGACCGTGAGAACCGTAGCATTACGATTCGGTCGGACGTGGCAAAGAACGGGGAGAGTCGAACAGTGTACTATATGCCGACGTTAGACCGCCTTATGCGCCTCTGGATAGATATTGACCGTGAGAGTTACGCCCTTGCAGATGAGTCTGAGTATGTCTTCTTGAGCAATGAACGGGTGCATCTGAGCCGCTTCCATGTTGGGAATATTGTCGTTCGGGCGGCAGAGGGAGCCGACCTTCAAAGCGTGCTATACACCGCGGCAGATGGCACAGAAAAGAACACGATCACGGCTCATACGTTGCGACACAGTGGAGCCGTGAGACGGTGGAGCGAAGACGAAAATGGGAACGGTGGGGCCGACCTTCGCACCTTACAGAAACTGTTAGGACACGCCTCTCTCTCCACCACAGAACGGTATTTGGACGTAGGAGACGACGACTTAGCTCAGAAAGCCCGCAATACGTGGTAACACCCACCCGTCTCAAATCGCCTCAGATTGCCTCAGATTCGATTTAAATCTGAAAGGTACAAAACCCCTTACAGACTCAAGAAATCTACTGACGAGCCGCTGAGAAGATTATTGAGGGTAATAATCTCGGAACTATCGGCTCAGATAAGAACGGCAGGTCTGATAACTACCGAACATCGTCGCAACCAGAATCCTCTGAGAGCCGCACAGTCGGCTTAGAATCGATTTGATTTGTCTCCAAGTGGTTCGCATCATCTCTCCTTGAAAACCGATTGTGAGCCGATTGTGGCGGTCTGAGCGTATCGACCCATATCGGCGGCTCCTTACGCGTGCGTAATTTAATGCTGTTTACAACTAAGTTAATACAGCAGGTAGGTGGAAATGCGGAAAATACAACGACCCACACTGCAAGGCAGAAACAAGTTCTGCCTTTTGTGAGGGTCGTATAGTATTTTCCTTCCATTCAAACGCCATTCGGGCTTTTGTCGAGAGGGAAGACCGTGAGGGGAGAATATACCCATGAGTAATTCACGTGGGTTGTGTCAGATACCCGTCACCATCCACGTATCATTTACCCGACAGGTTTAAGTTCGAGTAGTTCCTAATAATAATTGTGCCAGAATTTACTGTCCCCGACGTGGAACCTGATTTCCCGTGGAAATGTCCCGTCGAGTCGTGTGATTCACAGTTTGAAGTAGCTCATTCTCTTTGTTCACATATCCACGGAAAAAATGCGAATGGGTGCCAGAAACATGCACCGTATTCACCCGCTAAAATAGGCAGTCGTGGGTAGTTTACCCAATACTGTCGGGGTTTATTTGCCGTTCTTAACCCTTCCTAATGATAATTGTGGCGTTTTGAGGGGGTGGTTGTGCATCACGCGTGCACAAGCGACGGCTATACAAAGTTATTAATGTGCCTCGGGAGATTATTAATAATTTCGCACTTGCTAGTAACACCATTGACTGAAATCGATACGGACGTGATGACCGACTAGACCGACTGAAATTTACTACAACTGCTACTTACATGAGGGGTCAGTGACCCTAGAAGGCGTACAGTCAGATACTACTCAGGTCGGGTTTTGTCGTCTGTCTGTATCTGAAACGGCGCTCTCATCTCTTAATGTTCGCCTCTAAGGGTCACTGTCTTTTCTCTCACTTTATACTCATAACAATGGTACGACAGAATCGCGTTCGATTGAGCGACCAAGAAAAGAATATTGTTGATATGACACAAAAAACGATGTACGATGAGGATGTACCGAGAGGCGTCGTCATTGAACGGGCTTGTCGAAATCTCATGGCAGACGACAGTGGCGGCTCTGATGGAGGTGTAGTTCTCTAATGACGGATATATCCCCTTCACGTCGGACAACTACGGTGCCAATCGACTCAGAACAGTACGCCCGTCTAGCGAATCTGGGTATTGAGATAGGTCACTACGATATTAAACCCCACTGTAGACGAGATAACGCCGAATTGGTGCTTACGACACTTATCGATGTGTTTGAAGCGGAGCACATCGATGACTGAGACAACTACCATGCGGATTTTTGAGGAGAATGTGTCCCTTCTTGACACGGTTACCATTAACGCTGAAGGCCGTATCAAGTACGATGACGGAACACTAACCGCTTTGTATCCTGTTGACGCAAAAGCAACCCAATACGTCTTATCAAAATACCAATATGATTCAGAACGAGAAAAACCTTCCGCTGATTTGTCCAAGAATTCTGTGGTCTTGGAAATCGGTGGAGGGGAGCTTATCGTGCTTACACCCGTCTCTTGCTACGGTGAAAAATGAATATTGACTGTGAGACTGTGGCGCAGTGTCGTGACCGTGGGGGAGCCTCCCTCGAAGACCGTGATAGCACTGTCGGGGAAACCCTCGTGGAGGATTCTGTCGGTTATCAGGAGGGTAGCTGTCTAATTGGAGATTCGTATTCAGACTATCCCGACCGTGAAGACCTTGCGAATCCTCAACATGGGGAGTTTATACGCGAATTACTGAGTCACGAATTAGTAGGGTCATGGTCGGATGCTGTAAAGGAAATGACAGGTGCCAGAACGGAGGGTATGATGCGTAAGTGGCTGTCAGACTTGGAACGTGCTAGTGAGTTACACGGGCATGATGTACAGGAATTGCTTGCTAACGCCCGTAAGCCTCCCGAAACCAGCGAACTAATTAGCGAGATTCTGGGCTATGACGTGGATGGCAGTATGGTAGACAGTAGTAGGGTATTGGTACTGTCGGCTCTTTATGTCGAAGGTCTGAGTATTAGCGAGATTAGCGACGTGTTGGGAACGGACGAAACTAGCGTCTCTGATACGCTCAAATCCGTGGGGTTGCTGGCGGGGGCGACAACGGACGAACAGACTGATTCATTCCGCCGTCAGTATGGTGAAATCAACCGCCCTAGTAGTGGAGCAAGCGTCAATCATAAGGCCGTTTCTGAGTCGGATACCGTTACGGTAGTGTCGCGGTAGTTGGCTGGAAAGTGCGCGGACGACACTGCGGTAGCTGTCGCCGCCAAAGAAGTAGACTATTTCTCAGAAAAATTATACTATTTAAAAGCGGGTAGTGCGACGTTTCCATATACTAGGCTGGAAATTGTTTAGACGCTTCTCCCTCGCAAATCGACCCCTTATAGCGCAGAAACCACCCTTTATACGTATCTAACCTTAACGGCGGGAGGTAGGAGGGTGCCTTCAACAAGATGTTTTGCAATGTATTGCTGTAACCACTACTCGAACATGGTGTTCTCGTGGAACGTCATGGGACTCGGGCAGTCGCGCGCGGTCGGCTTCGAGCCCGCGACGGAGTTCCGGTTCGCGGAGCCGGAGCCGGACGCGGCCGGAGTCACTGCGACCGATTTCGATCCCCTCGTCGACCCCGATCCGAACGCGGCGTGGGCGTTTTGGGGCGACAGCGACGCCCGCGACCACCTGCGCGGGCTCGCGCTCGACGCCGACGAGTCGTGGGCGTGCGCCGAACTCACCCGCGAACGACTCCGCGACGCCGCGGACGAGGACCGACTGCTCGCGGTCGCCGGCGAAGACGCCCTCGCCGGCTTCGCGGTCCGGACGCGCGTGACGGAGCGCGAGGCAAACGCCGGGCGGGTCGCGACCTACGGCCTCGCCGCGTGGCGCGACGCCGACGCGGCCGGCGCGCTGTACGACGCGATCGCCGCGGACGCCGCCGCGGTCGACGCCGACGCCACCCGGGTGCTGATCCCCGAGACGGTCGACCACGTGAGCGACACGGGCGCGAACCGCGTTCCGGTCGCGGCCGAACCGGACTTCGTGATGAGCGCGGACCTCACGGGGGATCCATGAGCCTCTTCGGTGTCCCCCTCCCGTGGTCGCTCCCGCTCACGCTCGTGGTCTACGGCGTCGTCGTCGCCGCCGCGGCGTGGATCTACCGCGACGCGAGGGCGCGCGGGAGCCGCTACGCGGTCCTCTGGGCCCTCGCGACGCTCGCGTTCACGATCGTCCCGGTGCTCGTCTACATGTACCTCCACCGCGACGCGGGACCGGCGCGGTGACGCGCACCGGCCGCTTATAAACCACGAACCCGGATCGCTCGAACGAATGCCCTCCACCCGCCACGCTCCGCGTCTGGGAGCCCTCGTTCGTGGTCGCCGCCCACGAGCCCTTGCGTTCGTCGCCTCCAACGTCCTCCCGCTCGTCGGCGTCGTCGTGCTCGGCTGGAACGCCGCCGCGCTGATGACGCTCTACTGGTTCGAACTCGGGATCGCTTCCTTCTGGGCCGTCGTCCGCGGGGTGTTCGCCGGGCGTCCCTCCGAGATCGAGCGCGACGTGCTGATCTCCGGCCCGCTCGCGCAGCGTCGGGTGGGGCTGTCGCTCCCGCGAACCGACCTCCAGATTCGGCTCTCCTCGCTGCTCGTGCTCCCGATCGTCGTGCCGATCCTCGCGGTCGTCTGGCTGATCGTCGGCACGCTCACCGTCGGCGTCGTCGCGGACGGCGGGCTGGCGCCGGCCGCGCTCGACACCGTGGCGCTCGCGATCCTCGCCGTCTTCGCCGGCGAGGCGGCGACGACGCTCGTCGAGTACTTCGGGCGCGGCGAGTACCGCGACCACAGCGCGCAGACGGCGGTACGGGGCGTGTTCGCCCGCGGCGCGGCGATCTTTCTCGGCGCGCTGTTCACGGTCACGGTCGTCGGCGCGGCGACGCTGGAGGGCGACGCGCCGATCGCCGCGCTCGACCCCGACGCGGTCGGCCTCCCGCTCCTGCTCGGGATCGTCGCGGTGAAGGCCGCCTTCGACCTCGCGGGGCTGTACGGCGATCGGCTCGCGGCGTTCGACGAGTCGTCGGCGCTCGATCTGGGGCTCTCGTACGAACCCCCCGCGACCGAGTCGGTCGACGGCTCCGTCGCGGAGCCGGCGCAGACGGTCCGGCAATCCGTCGGCGCGCGGCTCGCGGGGGCGGCGGTCACGCCGATGGGGCATCCGGGCCTGTGGTACCTCGCCGCGGTCCCCGCGCTCGGCGGCGCGTTGTTCGCGGTCGGCGGCGACTGGGCGACGGCCGCCGCTCTCGTCGCAGTCACGTTCGCGGTGCCGCTCACTCTCGGCGCGCTCGACCACGAACTCCGGTACGGCCTCGTGTCGTACCGCGCCGGCGCCGACGCGCTCGTCGCCCGCGACCGCCTGTTCGGCGTGGCCCTGTGGCGCGTCGAGCCGTGGGACGAGACCGACCTGCGGGTGACGCGCGGGCGGCTCGACCGGTGGCTCGGGACCGAGACCGTCGTGATCGAACTCCGCGACGACGAGTACCGGATCCCGGGGATCGCGGACCCGGAGCCGGTGCTTTCGGTCTTCGGCAGGCGGGCGGAGCGACCGGGCGACTGAGCGACCAGAGTGTCCGAGCGAGCGGAATGGCCGAGCGACCGGAGTGTCCGAGCGATCGACCGACTGATCGCGACGATCAGCGACTCTCGGCCCGATAGAGTGGGTGCGCGTCGCCGACGATTCCCTCGAACACGCGGATGACGCCGGCGTGAACTCCCACGAGCACTGTCACGCTCCCGACGATGATCGCCACCTCTGTCGGGGTCGAGAGGAGGCCGAGCGACACGATGAGCGTCGTCGCGCAGGCGGGCGCGTGGACCGCGTCGGTCGCGATCATCGCCCAGCTCGTCGCCACGAGCGAGACGGTCGCGCTCGCCGCGAGCCGGAATCCATCCGGGGAGAACGCCGGCGGCGTCGCGGTGAGGCTGGCGCCGGGCGCGATCAGCCACCACGCCGCGAGCCCGGCGACCCCGCCGATGAGGTGACTCCCGACGATCCGGGCGGCCCGCCCGCGACCGCTCCGCCGGTCGAAGGCGAGCAGGAACGCCGACGGGCCGAGGCTCGGGAAGACGAACGGCTGGCCGGTGGCCCACGCGATCGCGCCGAGGACGGTGAAGAGGAGGCCGGCGTACAGGCTGGTTCCGACGCGCCGTCGCATCGCTCTCCCGTCGGCGGTGAGCACTCAAAGCGCCGACGGTTCGGCCCGCGGGCCGGCACCGGCGGCCGCGTCGACAACCCCCCGCTATCGATCGCGATACGCGAACCCGAACGCCTAATTACGCCCGCGCCGCCCGTGGTGACATGTTCGCGACGCTGCCGGACGCCCTCCGCCTGTTCGTCGTCCCCGTCTTCGCGTGGGCGGCCCTGCGAGACGTCCGGACTCGACGCCTCCCGAACCGGCTGTGGCCGCCGCTGTACGCGTTCGGGGCGCTGTTGTTGGTCTGGGAGATCGCGGCGATATGGCCCCTCGCGGGGCTCGAAGGGACGCGGTTCGCGGTGCGAGCCGCGATCAGCCTGCTGTTCGTCGCGCCGCTGGGCTACGCGTTCTGGTACCTCGGCGCGTTCGGCGGGGCCGACGCGAAGGCGCTGATCGCGATCGCAATCCTCTTTCCCACGTTCCCCGAGTACGCCGTCGCCGGGGTGACGCTCCCGCTCGTCGACACCCAACTCGGCGTGTTCTCGCTGACGGTACTCACGAACACGGTCCTGCTCGCGCTCGCGTACCCGATCGGACTCGCCGCGCTCAACCTCCTTCGCGGGGAGCGCTCGGCGACGATGTTCTTCGCGCGGCCGGTGGCGACCGACTCGCTGCCGGACCGCCACGGGCGCCTGTTCGAGGACGACGAGGAGACGACCCGGAACGGCCTCGATCTGGATGCACTCCGGATGTACCTGCGCTGGCGCGGGGCGACGCTCGCGGACCTGCGCGCGGATCCGGACCGTCTCCGAGACCCCGACAGCGTCGGCGAGACGCACGACCCGACCGACGGCGGGACGCACGTCGGCCCGCGGACGGACGGGGGGACTGCGACAGCGGCCGGAGCCGAGGACGGATCCGCCGTAGCCGATCCCTGGGCCGCCGAGCGCTTCCTCGAAGAGATCGATCACGGCGCGTACGGCACCGACGCCGAGACGCTCCGCGGCGGACTGGCGGTCGTCGCCCGGGCGGACCGCGTGTTGGTGTCTCCGGGGATGCCGTTCGTCGTCCCGATGGCGGTCGGACTAGTCGTCTCGCTGACCTTCGGCGACGCGCTGTTCGCGGTGTTGGGCGCGGTCGGGCTCGTTTAAAAACCACCGTCGGAATTACCGACGGGCGACAGATATCGACACGGTTCCGGTCAGTACAAATCGTGTATCTAACGGCTGTTCCTGTTGGAGAAGTAATCAATCTATTTATGTAATCTAGGGGAACCTTATGAATATGGCCCCCGATTCCCTCCTCAGTGATGAGACAAAAATAACGCTGATATTCATGTTTTTTGGCCTCACAGCGTGGTACTTGGCAACAGAGTACGCTAATAGCGATGTGTTAGAGCTTGCGGCGTTATTCGGCATTGGTATTGTGCTTCCAACGCTGCTAAACGAACGACGGCGGCACTCACAGATGGAGTGACAGACCCCCGCTCTGTATTTCCGCATCGCTCCAAGAGATCAACACGAGCACGTAGTAATCACACAGTAGATTCGCACTCTTCAGCGAACGGCTGTTTCATGCCCCGTACCGTGTGAGTAACAGAGTCTCACCAACGCAATGTGAGACGGAATTCGCGCCGCCCGAGACGCTCCGCGCCGCCGTCAGCTCCCGGCGCGGAGGTCGCCGACCGTGAGCACTCGCGTTCCCACGGGCCGTTTCACGAACTGCCCGACCTCGCGACCGAGCAGTTCGCTGACCCCGCGCTGGGCGGCGACGTCGAGCAGGCGCTGGTCGATCAGTCCGTCGACGACAACCGTGTGCGGGGCCGTCTCGGCGCTCTCGACCGCGTCGAAGGCGTCGGTCGCGTCGACCTCGGCGAGGACGCCGCGGTCGTCGCCGAGCAGCCGGGCGCGGTCGCTGCCGGCGTCGACCACTTCCTGGACGTGCTCCTCGATCGAACGCGGCTCGTCGTCGAGCGGGGCGTCCGCCGCGCTCCCGTCGCTCGCCTCGCGGTCGGACGCTGCATCCGCCGTGTCCGCGTCGTCGGAATCGGAACCGGCGTCGTCGCCGTCGGCGGTATCGTCGCCGTCGGCGGTATCGTCGCTCGCGTTCGCGTCGTCGTCGGCGGCGGCAGTCCCTTCGTCTCTCCCCGCGTCGTCGTCGGCGGTGTCGTCGCCATCGGTATCGCCCCCGGCGGTGTCGGCGCTGTCGCGCTCGCGCTCCTCGCCGACTTCCTCCCGGTCGGCCGCCTCCGCATCGATCGCCCCGGGCGCCGGCGCGTCTTCGACCGCCTCGACGAGTCCGTCCGCCGCCGCACCGCGTGCCTCGTCGGCGACGACGCCCGAGTCGCCGTCGTCGTCGGGAGCGCCTCCCGAGTCGCCCGCCGCCGCCTCGCGGAGGTTCGGCTCGTCGGCGAGGCTGCTGTACGGCACCTTGCCCCGGAGCGCCTCGAAGACGGTGTTTCGGTCGAGGTCCTCGACCGACTCGCCGGGCGGAGCGAAGGCGACGTAGTCCACGTCGCCCACCTGCGCGAGTTCCCGGAGGATGAGTTCGCCGCCGCGGTCGCCGTCGAGGAACGCGGTGACGGTGCGGTCGGCGGTGAGGTCCGCGACCGCGTCGGGGACGTTCGTCCCCTCGACGGCGACCGCGTTCTTGATCCCGCACTCCAGCAGCGTGAGCAC
>ENA-ORCR01000334-ORCR01000334.1-marine-metagenome-genome-assembly--contig:-NODE-334-length-32393-cov-5.997060_pt1 | contig 32393 bp, 32 predicted proteins | sample MGYA00237782_ERZ508514 | MGnify/ENA primary metagenome ERZ508514 (study PRJEB26185, sample SAMN06268960) | marine metagenome | isolation source: Eden Landing Ponds, San Francisco, CA, USA | place...
AGAGCAGAGCCGAGTCAGTCGGCCGAGATCGACGGGATCGAGGCCCCCGTGCATACGGAGGGTTATAAATGAGCCGTCGAACTAGCCTGAAACTCACCGACGAACGCGAACGCCAGCTCGAAAAGGCGAGCGAGGTCGTAGCGAGTGGTTCCGAGGACGACCCGCCGATGAGCGTGGTGATCGACGCGGCACTCACACACTTGGTGGAGAGTGAGAAGAATATCCGTGATGCTCGTGACGAATACGACCCTGTCACTATTCAGAGGCTCTGTAATACGTCAGTTATTGGATTGAAATTCCGGACGCAAATAAAAAGCCGATGGCGATGAATTCTTCTAGTTTAGAAGAGGTCCGAGGCGCCAAGCTGCACGTTGTTGCTCGTCGTTTCTACAGTTTTGTCAAGCAGAATCGAGTCACTCGGCTGGTGAATGATCCGGATCCGAACATCCGTATTCGCAGACACATTTGTCCCGCTCCCGAGAGAACCGGAATTGACTGTGTCGCCAACACTTAATCGCTGGTCAATTGTTCCGTTTGCCTCTTCGTTAGTAGCTGCGGAAGTTACCACGACATTGAGAGTACCCGAGTCGATCGAATCGCCACCACTATGTTCAATATTAACTTCATTTGCACTCTCATCGAGTTCGGCGCTTAGTTGTGCTGTCGGCTGACTGTCGCCGAGCGAGTCGCCGAGTCCGAGCACGAATGTCCCGATGACGGCGGCCAGAATCACGGTAATTGCGACCATGAGAATGACCCCGATAACGGGACTCACGGCACGGTCGTCCGAATTGAACAGGTTGCTTGGTTTCATAGTTTGAACCCAGCGATCCACCGACGGAACGGCCGATCCGTTCCGAACGGTTAGCTGGTTATTACTCGCTAGGTAGTCCTGGCTTATGTAACTAGTGCCTAAAATATCAACGGAGAAAATTAGATGCACAAGGTCAAATCCGTTGATGTGTAAATGATAGTCATGCAGCCCACGGCCCAAGCTCTCGCCCGGACCTACAGCGATCGAGAGTACCCGGACCCGTGGGAGAAGGTCCTCGACTACCGACGCGTACAGGAGTACGCCGCGGAACATCCGAAACACGGTCGGACTCGGGTGGGAAACGCCCTCGATCTACCACCCTCTCGCGTTCGTGGATGGCTCAACGACGGGATGCCCGACCCAGTCCGCGGGATTCATACTGCGATCGACTATGGGTGGCTCGACCCTGATCCCGACAGCGACATCGCCGCGGGGCTCGTCGAGCTCCTCGGCCACATCCTCGCCGGCGGTAGCATCACGAATCAAACGTTTGTTCCTGCGGTGGCGACCGGCCAACGCGTGAGAGTTGACGAGATTGAGGCAGCGTTCAGACGAGTCGGTGTCGAGACGACTGTTCGACACGGGAGCACCGACGGACGCGCCACCGAGGTGATTCCTGTGTCCGACGGCTCAGTACTCGGGCGGTGCCTCGTCACGATGGGCGCACCGACCGGCGACAAAGTGGATATCGATAGCTTCCCGTCCACCGTATGGGACGCCCCTGAGTCGGTCCAGCGGTCGTTCGCCCGGATCTATATTGACCACCGAGCGAGGATCTATCCGGAGAAACGGACGATGGTGATTCAAGAGAAGCGGTCGAGAGACTACCTCGAAGGGCTGCGTGAGTTCCTGTCGACCGTGACCGACGAATCGGTGACCCTCGGCGACCGCAACGTGACGATCTCGGCGGACGCGGTCCGCGAGCTGGGCGAGGAGGTCGGCGAGCGTCTCCGGGCTGCCCGAGATCGCGCGCGGCCACTCGTCGTCGTCCAGCGTCGCGGGCGTCGGCTCGGGGACGCCGCCGAGCTCGTCGATCGCCTCCTCGACCGACGGCGTCGACCCGACGACGCCGCGCTGCATCCGTTTGAACGACGCCTCGGCCACGGCTCGGCGCCGCGCGGCGTCCTCGTCGGTCTCCGCGGCGACCGCGTTCACCGCGACAATCCCCGCCGGCTCGTCGACGCCGCCAGCGAGCTCCGACGGCTGGAACCGATCGCGATATTCTTCGAACGCGTGCGTGGCGAACTGCGGCCGGATGAACGCGGCGAAGCAGAAAGGCAGCCCGAGCTCGCCCGCGATGGCCGCGCTCGACGTGCTCGATCCGAGCACCCACGGCTCGGGCGGCTCGGCGCCGGACCGCGGGATCTCCAGATCGGCGTAGGGGTGGCCCTCGGGAAAGTCGTCGTACAGGTGGTTGACGAGGCTCTCGATCTTCTCGGCGTGGTCCTCATCGGGGTTCTCGACGTGTCGCTCGGTCCCCAGCGCGCGGTCGGATGCCGGCGATCCATTCGCCCGCCCGAGCCCGGCGTCGACGCGCCCCGGCGCCAATCCATCGAGAGCGCCGAACTGCTCGGCGACCTTGAACGGGCTGTAGTGGTTGAGCAACACGGCGCCCGTGCCGAGCCGGATCGCGTCGGTCTCGGCGGCGAGGTGGCCCAGCAACACCTCGGGGGTCGTCCCCGCGAGCCGCTCGGCCATCCCGTGGTGTTCGGCCACCCAGAACCGCGAGTAGCCGAGCCGTTCGGCCTGTCGCGCGGCCTCGACGGTGTGTTCGTACGCCTCGGTGGCGGTGCCGCCGTCGGGGACCGGCGAGAGATCGACGATAGAGAGGTCCATGTCCGTTCTCGGGGACTTCCGGAGAAAACAGTTGGGCTCGGGGGCCGTTCTCGCCGCGAAACGATCGATCAGGTTGCGGTTCGACGACGGCGTCGGGACGCGATTCGACTGCGGCGTCAGGACGCCGCAGCCGCGCCAGCCGCCGTCCCGCCGTTCGCCGCCGCACCGGTCGTCGCGCGACCGGCTTCGATCCGGAACCAGCCGTCATCCTCGACCTGCGCGTCGACGTCGATCGCGACGCTGCCGTCCGAGCCGGAGATCGCGGTCCCCTCTCGGAACTCCTCGGGCCCCATCGCGAGCGCGACGGTTCGATCGTCGACGCGCTCGATGGACGTGCGCTCGGCCCAGTCGTCAGTTCGGCCGTCTAGACCGTCCTCGAACGCAGCGACGAACTCGTCGGCCTCTCCCGAGGTCTGCCACCGGAACGTCCAGACGAACGCCGCGGGACCGCCCGCGCCGTCGCTGTCGAAGGCGATCGCGGAGTCGTTACCCCAGCCCGCGGCGGCCGCGGCCGCGGCGTCGTCGTCCAGACTCGCTCGGAGCGCGATCCGGGTGAACAGCTCGCCCTTTCGGTCTCTGCTCGTCGCGGTCCAGACGCTGTCCTCGGCGTCGACCGTGATCGACATCGGGAGCTGCTCGCCCGCGGACTCGCCGTGGAGCAACTCGGCGGTGTTCGCCGGCGGGTCGGCGTACACCCTCTGGAGATTCGCGGGCGTATCGAGACGCTCGTCGACGTACTCCGCGCCGAAGTAGTACGGCGCGACGAAGAAGCGATCGCCCGACGCCGAGCGCTCGTAGCTGCGGCGCATCTGCTCGGACTGGAGCGGCACGTCCGAGAGGTGGCGCTCGGTGTACTCATCGCCGACGTAGGTCGCCCCGCCCTCGATCAGCGCGGTCTTGGTCATCTGTCGGTCGGTCGACCCCGTCGGTTCGATGAGCCACGCCCCGAACATCGACTCGGAATACTGGACCGCGTGGGCGTACTCGTGGGCCAGCACCTGCTCGACGACCACGGGCGGGCCGTCGGCGGGCTCGACGTAGACGCCGAACGGCGTCGTGACGCCGCGAGGGCCGGCGCCGCCGTCGGAGATCGAACCGGCGGCCGAGGCGTTCAGCGCCTGCTTGAACGTCGACCGATCGGTCGCGAACGCCCGCCCGGCGGTCGCCGACGGCACCCCGACCGTGAGATCGGGCTGCTCGGCGTCCGTGTCCATCATCGTCGCGACGCGATTCCACACCGGATCGGGTTCGATCGGGAGCGAGCGCTCGGTCCCGTCATCGGCGTCGTCGCCGGCGTCGGCACCGTCGTTCGACGCCGTTTCTCCATCGGCGCCCGGCGCCGTTTCACCATCACCGTCCGCGGCCGCTTCGCCGTCGGCGACCGACGAGTTCCCGGCGACCTCGGCGTCGCTCGGCGGGGAGACGGGCGCGGTACAGCCCGCGAGCGCGAGCGAGAGGACCGTCAGGACCGCGAGCAGTCGGCGACCGTTCATGTCGTACGACAAGGAGTAGTGCGAAATAAAGCTGCCCCTCGAATCGGTCGACGGCGCCGAGGCGGGTGTCCGGGAGCGGTTCAGTCGATTCGGCCGCCGGTCAACCGAACGACGCCGAGCGCGTGCGTCTCGCGGGCGACCGCGCTCGATCGATCCCGGAGCGCGTCGCGCGCGGCGTCGACCCGGCGATCCAGCGTGGCCTGCGGATCTCGGTCGTAGCGGAATTGGAGCGTCGGCGGCGTCGAGAGGATCACGACGGCGCGGAAGAGAGCGTTGACGGGCGCGGCGTACGGCCGATCGCTGCTGGCGGCGTCGACCAGGACGACGTTGCCGCCGTCGCCGAGCAGGTCGCACCAGTCGCGGACGGCCGCGCCGGGGTCGTCGAGCATCCCGACGACGAACGTCGCGAGGACGGCGTCGACCGAGCCGTCCGTAACGTCCGTTACCGGCGGTCGAGCGGCGTCGCCCCGAACCAGGTGGACGTTGTCGTAGGCCGCGACGGACTCGCGCGCTCGATCGAGAACGGGGCGGGTGAAGTCGACGCCGACGACGGCCCCCTCCGGACCGACCTGCTCGCGAAGGTACGGTAGGTTCGCGCCCGTCCCGCAGCCCATCTCGACGACAGTGTCACCAGGGTCGAGTTCCAGCGCCGCGGCAGCGCGCTCGCGGAGCGAGCCGATGCCCGGCGCGTACCGCGCGAGGGCGTCGTACAGCGCGGCCCAGCGGCCGTAGAACGACTGCGCTGTGGAGCTTCCCGAGTTTGACGGCTCGGCGCTCGATCGGCGATCCTCGAGGTCGGACATCGGTCAGACCAGCGCCCGGATGGCCTCGACCACGGCGTCGACGTCCTCGCCGAGCACGTACAGGATCGGCTCGACGCCGAAACCGCCGGTCTGGTACAGGACGGTCGCGTCGGGCGATTCCTCGACGGCGGCCCCGACCGCGGCGTCGACGCCGGCCTCGGCGTCGAACTCGACCGTCTCGTAGCCGGCCTCTTCGAGTCGATCGACGAGGTCCGGATCGTACCGAAGATTGACTGCGGCGCGCGCGCCGCTGTCGTGGCGGCGGGCCGCCAGCAGCACCGAGGCGACGTGCTCGCTGACGCCGAACTCGGGGTCGCTCGGGATCGTCGCCCGGCCCTTGACGTCGAAGATCCGGCCGGGGACGCCGGCGACGTCGTCGACGCCCTCGGCGTCGGGCAGGCAGGCGACGAGGTTCGATCCCACGTTGGGGATCAGGCCGGCAAAGCCGCTCGTCGTCTCGAGTTTCCGGAGGCCGCGGCGAAGCGCGGCGAGCACGCGCTCGGCCGACCGGAGCTCGTTGTCCGGATCGTGGACCGCGATCGTGGCGTCGCGGTCGGACAGTTCGGGCACGGCGTCCTCGTGGAGCTTCGCCAGCAGGTCGCCGTCCTCCAGGCGGCGGATCAGTACTTCGACCTCGACGAGCGCCTGGACCGGGCGCATGTCGCCCGATGCCAGCCCGTCGGCGATCTCTTCGACCAGGTCGGCGACGCGCTCGTCGTCGAGCACGCGCTCGTTCAGGCTCACGTCGCCGTGGACGTACTTCGAGACGGCGCTCTGGCTGATCCCCAGCACGTCGGCCACCTCGTTCTGTGTCAGCCCCCGCTCCCGGAGCGCCTCGGCGAGCATCGACCGGAACGTGGGGAGGAACTCGTCGACGACGATCTCCTCGATGAATCGCATTCTCTACCCGATCTTGGCCCTCCCGGGAGATAACTCTGCGGCTCCGCGGACGCCGTGCGGGACGACACCACCGGGACCGGTCGCAGTTTCAGCGCCTGAAACCGTCGTTCGGGCATTAATAAGACGGGTCGTATCTGTGGAAACGAGATGGCAGCGATCGAAACCAGCAGTCTGACTAAGCGGTACGGCGACGTGGTGGCGGTCGACGACGTCGACCTCACCGTCGAGGAGGGCGAGGTGTTCGGGTTTCTGGGACCCAACGGCGCCGGCAAGACGACGACGATCGACGTGCTGCTCGATTTTATCCGGCCGACGGAGGGCTCGGCGACGGTGCTGGGGTACGACGCGCAAGCCGAGACCGACGCCGTGCGCGAGCGGGTCGGCATCCTGCCCGACGGCGTCGGGCTGTACGACCGGTCGACGGGCTACCGTCACCTGGAGTTCGCGATCGAGTCCAAGGGCGGCTCGGAGACGCCCGAGGAACTGCTCGACCGGGTCGGTCTCGACCGCGAGGCCGCCGAGCGACCGGTCGGGGGCTACTCGAAGGGCATGACCCAGCGCCTGACGATGGCGATGGCGCTCGCGGGCGATCCCGACCTGCTCGTGCTCGACGAGCCCTCCAGCGGGCTCGACCCGATCGGGATCCGCGAGATGCAACGGCTGGTCCGCGAGGAAGCCGAGAGCGGGACGACGGTGTTTTTCTCCAGCCACATCCTCGGACAGGTGTCGGCGGTCTGCGACCGCGTCGGCATCCTCGACGAAGGAGAACTCGTGACCGTCGACACGATCGAGGGGCTGCGCGAGTCCGCGGGCGTCGGCTCCAGGCTCGTGGTGGAGGTCGGCGGTGGGCGGGCCGAAAACGTCGACCTGACGGCGCTATCCGGCGTGACCGCGGTCGATCGGACCGACGGCGATCTCGTCGTCTCCTACACCGACGCCGCGGCGAAGGCGGCGGCGATCCACCGTCTGGTCGACGCCGGCGTCGAAGTGCTCGACTTCTCGACCGAGGAGGCGACGCTGGAGGACCTGTTCGCCGCCTACACCGGGACGGACGCCGCGGCGGTGCAGGACGCCGACGCCGAGGCTGGCGAGCGAGGCGACGAGGCGAGCGGTGACGGGATCACCGGGCGCGTCGCCGCCGGGATAGGGGGTGGTGACGAATGAGCTGGCAACTCGTCGCCCGCAAAGATTTCGAGGACACGGTGCGCTCGAAGATGATCTGGTCGATCGTCGCGGTGTTCGTCTTGCTGATGGGGATCGTCGCGGTCGGCACGACCGCCGGCGGCTCCGGCGATCCGACCGCGTCGGACGTGATCGGACTGTTCGTCTCGCTGGCGGGCAACCTGCTGATTCCCGTCACCGCGCTGGTCGTCGGCTACATGGCGATCGTCGGCGAGCGCCAGTCAGGCAGCCTGCGCGTGCTGTTCGGGCTCTCCCACAACAGGCGCGACGTGGTCGCCGGGAAGTACGCCAGCAGGATCTCGGTGATGGTGCTGGTCGCGCTCGTGACGCTCTCGGTCGCCGCGGTGATGATCCTCGGGATCGTCGGCTCGCTTCCGCTCGGGACGTTCGGCCCGTTCCTCGTCCTGACGGTGCTGCTCGCCGCGGCGTTCACGGCGCTTGCGGTCGGCGTCTCCGCGATGACCGACACGCGCATGCAGGCGATGGGCGGCGCGATCGGCAGCTACGTCGGCTTCGCGCTGCTGTGGCATCCGTTCGTCGCCGGCGTTCACTACCTCGTCGAGGGCGAACTCGCCGGGCTCGACGCGCAGGGATGGTACTTCCTGCTGCTCCGGTTGGACCCAATGACGGCCTACCGGCAGTCGATCAGCCTCCTGACCGAGCAGTACCAGTGGCCGCTGATCGGCTGGACGAACATCGTCGAGGACATCCCCGCCGAGCAAGCGGCCGGTGAGAACCTGCTGCTGACGAACCGCGTCGCCGGCGACCTGCCGTTCTACCTCACCGAGTGGTTCGGCGCCGTCGTGTTGCTGGCCTGGGTGGTCGTCCCGGTGGCGCTGGGCTACTGGCGGTTCCAGCGAGCGGATCTGAACTGAACCGGTGGGCGGCGCGCGGAGACGACGGCGGTGGGCGGCGCGCGGCGAAACGCCGTCGGTGGGCGGCGCGCGGTGAGACGCTGTCAACCGGTGCGGTGAGACGCTGGCGACCGGTGCGGTGAGACGCTGGCGACCGGTGCGCGGAGCGGCGCCGGCGACGCCGCTGCGACGGCGCCAACGCGGCATCGGCACCGTTGCGACCGAGCCACCGAGGTATCGGTCTTCGCGCAGGCTTGCTAGCGGGCGCGATGAGCAATCATATAGGGGTCCGGGCGGGACTGTTGAGCATGAAACAGGCGATCGTCGCCCGCACGGACGTCGGCATGGGCAAAGGGAAGCTCGCGGCCCAGGTGGCTCACGCCTCCCTGTCGGCCTACGAGGACACCGACGAGCGCACCCGCCGCGCGTGGAAGGGCGAGGGCCAGAAGAAGGTCGTGCTGAAAGGCGACGGCGAGCGGACGCTGTTCGAGCTGGCCGATATCGCCGAGCGCAAGGGGCTGCCCCACGCCATCGTGCGCGACGCGGGCCACACCCAGCTCGACCCCGGTACGGTGACCGCGCTGGCGGTCGGCCCCGCCGACGAAGACCTGGTCGACGAAGTGACCGGCGACCTCTCGCTGTACTGATGCGCGAGGCACACCCGACCGAGAGCGCGGTGGGAATGGAGTGGTACGTCAGCGACGCCGACGGGACCGGCGGGCGACTTCGCGACGCCGACGAGGACTTCCGAGTACGGGAGATCGAGCGCTTCGAGACCGAGCCGGTCGACGCCGATCCCGGCGGCTACCCTCACGTCGTCCTGCGCGCCCGGCTGCGCGGATGGGACACCAACGACTTCGCGGCGCGGCTCTCGGACGGGCTGGGGATCAGCCGCGAGCGCGTTTCCTGGGCCGGCACGAAGGACAAGCACGCCGTGACGACCCAGCTGTTCAGCGTCCGCGACGTCGACCCCGACGACGTGCCCGAAATCCGTGACGCCGACGTCGAGGTTCTGGGGCGCGCGGGCCGGAGCATCGAGTTCGGCGACCTCGTGGGCAACGAGTTCGAGATCGTCGTCAGCGACGCCGACCGTCCCGAGCAGGCCGACGCCGTGGCGTCGGAGCTTCGGGCGTTCGGTGGAGGGAGCAAAACGCAGATCGGCGTCCCGAACTACTTCGGCCAGCAGCGCTTCGGCAGCCAGCGGCCGGTCACCCACGAAGTCGGTCACCACGTCGTCCGCGGGGAGTGGGAGGAAGCCGTGCTGGCGTACGTCGGGAACTCCTCGGAGAACGAGCCGGAGGGGACCCAAGAGGCGCGGGCGCTCGCCGACGAGGCGGCGTCCGGCGACCGTGACTGGGGCAGAGTGTTAGAGCAGTACCCACAGCGGCTTCGCTACGAGCGCTCGATGCTGCACTCGTTGGTCGAGAGCGGTGGGGACGATCCCGAGGACTTCCGCGAGGCGCTGGAGACGGTGCCGAGCAACCTCCAGCGGCTGTTCGTCCACGCCGCCCAGTCGTACGTGTTCAACCTGATCCTCTCGAAGCGCCTGGAGCGGGGACTCCCCTTCGACCGGCCCGTCGAGGGCGACGTGGCGTGCTTCTCGGATCGCTCGGCGCCGGGCGAGCTGGTCGTGCCCGACACCGACCGGCTCCAGCGCGTGACGGGGGAGCGCGTCGAGACGATGGTCCGCCACTGCGAGCGCGGGCGTGCGTTCGTCACGGCGCCGCTCGTCGGGACCGAGACAGAACTGGCCGAGGGCGAGCAGGGCGAAATCGAGCACGAGATTCTGGACGAGTTGGATCTCGAACCGGGCGACTTCGACCTGCCCGGCGAGTTCGACTCGACGGGTACGCGCCGGGCGATCCTCGTCCGGACGGATCTCGACGTGTCGGTCGACGGCGACGACGTCGCGGTCCAGTTCGGGCTGCCGAAGGGCTCGTACGCGACGGTCGTGCTTCGGGAGTTCCTGAAGGCCGATCCGATCGATCTGGGCTAGCGCGGAGCAGTCGAACCGAGCGGGCGCCGCGGCAGCGTACGAAGCCTTATCTCCCGCGTCGTGGTGACGTTACGTGATGCACAGCCGCCAGCTACGGGAGCAACTCGACGCGGCGGTCGCCGACGGGTGGCAGATCGACCAGGAGACGCCGGACCGGGTCGTTCTCGTCCGGCGCAACTACGGCAGCGTCGGCGTCCACGTCCTGCTGGCCCTGTTCACCGCGTGGTGGTCGTTCGCCGCGTTCAATCTCCTGTACGCCGGCTACTGTTATCTCGAAGAATCCGAGCGGAGAGTGCTACGAGAACCGTCCGAGCGGAGAGCGCTGCGAGAATCCTCCGAACGGATCTGTCCCGAGTGCGGAGCGGCGTCCCGACCGGACGCCGAGTTCTGTCGGGAGTGCGGGACCGATCTCGGCGGGGTCGCAACCCGCGGTGCGCCCGGCGAAACGGCGGGCGAGCCGATGACCTGTCCCGAGTGCGACGCCGTCGTCGACGACGGCGCGCGCTACTGCGCGAACTGCGGGGCCGAGCTGCCCGAGACAGCCGCCCGTCGACGCGACGAATCGAGCGAGTGACGAATGCGGGGCCCGTGAGCGAGGATGCGGGGCCCGCGAGCGAGGAACGAGCGCCGGCCGGCGAGAAAGCGGGCCGCTTTACCGGGTGGACGCCGTTGCGGCGTACATGGAGTGTGGGCGTTGCGCCAGCTCGCTCGAGCGGCCAGGAGACTACTGTCTGGTCTGTAACACCGGCAACGCCGACACCGTGGTGCTCGATCTCGACCGCGACCGGGCGACGGTGACGATGCTCGACGGCGACGACGTGCTCGGCGAGACGACGGTAACGACGATGCCCGAGGAAGAGGGCGAGAGCGCGGTGATCGAGCTCCGGAACTACGCCGGGAAGATCGCCGACGAGATCCGGCGCAAGCGCCCCGACGAAGTGTACGCGACCGGCGATCGCGAGGTCCTGCGGGCGATCCGCGGACAGTCCCACTACGAGTTCTACCGCGTCGCCGGCGAGGACCCCGTCGAAGCCGTGATCGATCGCCGCGGCGAGCGCGCGCTGGAGGTCGTCGACCTCCCGCCCATGGAGAAGCTCGGCGGGTCGCACACGACGCTGATCGGGAGTCGCGACGGGCGACGGGCCGTCCAGACCGTCGCCGAGCATCCGCACGTCAAGAAGGTGATCCCGGGCCCGATCGACGCCGGCGGCACCGGCTCCCAGTCCGGGCTGCGCGCGAAGGTCACGCGTGCGGACGGGAACGGGAACGTTCGCCTGTTGTTGCGGGACGGGTCCAGCGTGCAGGAGAACCGCATCGTGACGACGGCCCGCGACATCGACGGCGGCGAGCGGGTCCGGGAGGATCTGAACGAGGCGCTCGACGACGCCGAACTCTACTGACCGCGAGATCCGGTGCCACCGCCGCGACGGCCGGCGGCGACACTGCGGGGAGCGCCGGAGCACACACCACTGCGTCGAGTGTTCCTCGGACGAGGATCTCGTCGCCTTCGGACGATTTTACTGCGGTTCGTCGAGGAGTCGATCGGCGGTCCCACCCCACGTTGTCGAGTGTTAGTCGCGAATGGGCGAGGGGGGCGATGAGCGAGTGCCGGTCACCCACCCCACCGCGTCGAGTGTTTCGGAGAAGACCAGGGAGGGGGTGAGACGCAGATACAGTTGTAGTTCGAACGTTACTTAACGTAGGTAACCGCTAGGAGCAATTCGACACGAAAAGCGCGGGGACGGGGCACGGGGGATTCGTCGAACAGGGAAAGAGCGTCCGTCGAACACGCGACACGGTGGGGGCGAACCGGTGACGGCACCGGCCGGAGCCGACCATCCGCGTCCGTGACCGCGGCGGACGAGTCGACCGACGACAAACACTCGACGCGGAGGGGTGTTCCATCATATAAGCGTTTATATCACACGACGCACTCGACACGCCGGTTTTATGTAGGACCTGTCCTAGGGTTTCGTCAATGCCGCTGTTCGATCGGGACACGACCATCTTCCGCGACGAGGACGTCCTGCGGGAGGACTACCAGCCCGATTCGATTCAGGAGCGCGACGAAGAACTCGACGCGTACAAGACCGCGCTGCAACCGGTGGTCAACGGCGCCCAGCCGCGAAACGTCTTCCTCTACGGCAAGACGGGGGTCGGCAAGACCGTCGCCACGCGCTTCCTGCTCGATCACCTCCGCCGGGACGTCGAGGAGTACGACGACGTCGACCTGTCGATCGTCTGGCTGAACTGCAACAATCTTACCAGTTCCTATCAGGTCGCGGCGAATCTGGTCAACGAGCTGCGGCCGGCCAACGAACAGATCAGCACGACGGGCTACCCCCAGCAGAAGATCTTCGACATGCTCTACGACGAGCTAGAGCGGCTGGGTGGAACCGTGTTGATCGTGCTCGACGAGATCGACCACATCGGAGACGACGACGATCTGCTGTACGAGCTTCCGCGAGCGCGAGCAAACGGGTATCTTTCGGCCGGGAAACCAGGGATCATCGGCATCAGCAACGACTTCAGCTTCCGCAGCGGCCTCTCGCCGAAAGTCAAGGACGCCCTCTGCGAAGAGGAGATCCACTTTTCGCCGTACGTCGCCAGCGAACTGGAGTCGATCCTCGACCAGCGCGCCGCGAAGGCGCTGCACGACGACGTCCTCGCCGACGGCGTCCTGCCGCTGTGCGCCGCGCTGGCTGCTCAGGACACCGGCAGCGCGCGACAGGCGCTCGACCTGCTGTACAAGGCCGGCGACCTCGCGCGATCACAGGACGTCGCGGAAGTGACCGAGAAGCACGTCCGCGACGCACAGCGCGCGCTCGAACGCGGCCGGATCAAGCAGGGAATGGTGGAGTTGACCCAGCACGGCCACCTCTCGCTGGTCGCCGTGTTGAGTCTCGCCCTGGAAGAGGAGACGCCGGCGCGCGTCCGCGAGATCTATCCTCGCTATCGCTCGGCCGCCGAGTACGTCGGGACGAACCCGCTCGTGCGTCGTCGGATGCACGATCACCTCTCCGATCTGGCGATGCAGGGAATTCTCCACAGGAACACCCGCAACGAAGGCCGAGCCGGCGGAAAGTACTACGTCTACGACCTCGACGTCGCCGTCGAAATGGTAATGGACGTCGTCGACGATCTGGAAACGGTCGACCTTCCGCCGACGGTCGTCCGTCAGGCGGAACAGACCGACCTGACCGCACACTGAATATCGCGGCGGCCGTGAAAACGTCCGGATACGCGGAACGTCCCGATACGCGGCACACACGTCGAGGCTCGTCTCCCGAAGCTGGCAGATAGTTACTGCAAACCGTATCGAGCGGAGCTACTCGGTTGACGCTAAACCGCGGCGGCTCGGATCAGTAGGGCTAGTCGTTTTTCGGCGCCGAACACTCGACAGAGTGGTGTGGGTGTGAGCCTTCACCACCGAGACGGGTGGAACAGACCGAAAGCCGGTCGATCTCGTGCAGTCGGTCCGGTCCAACGTCACCGAAATCCGATCACCACAGTTACGGTGACGGTCTCATCGAGGCGTCCACCGCGGATCGATTCCTGCTTACGAAAGAATTCACTGCCCCGTCTCGTTACCCCCTCCCCGCCATCCGCCGGGAACACTCGACGCGATGGGGTGGGGGACCCATCGAAACTCAATCGATGTAGCAGTTTCGAGGACCATCGCAACAGACCGTAAAACACTCGACACGGTGGGGTGGGCGTGAGGACGCACGGTGGGTGGCATCAGGATCGGTTCGACTGGTTCCGCAAATCCGTACGGCATCGCTGATCTGGACGGTAGTAACACCTCTCGATGCCGCCTGAAGCGGCGGTTGTGAAATGCAGTGCCGCCGACCCTCACGTCGAGACACACTACATTTACAAGGAGCGCTCTAATTACATCTAATTAGAAATGCCCACCAGGCACGACGTGGTTCTGGCAGTACTGCCGCTGCTGGTCCTGAGTGGAATCGTCCTCCAGTCGTTCGCGGGAGTGCTCGAGCGAGTTGCAGGCATCGGCGGCGGCCTCGAACAATTACCGCTGGCGATCCCCGGAATTATAGCGGCGGTCGCGCTGGTCGGTCACGAACTCGCTATCTCCCCGCCGACAGCCGAGGATTGCTGACTCCTGCGTATCGATTCTCCCGATCGCTACGTCCGAGCTCCGCCTTTCTGATTCTCGCAGGCGAGTTCGAGCAACCCGTCGCAACGACCGCTCCGGCCCGGCGCGCGCTCCGCGACCGTCCCGACTCAAAGGGTTTATCTGTGCCGTAGAGCTATCTCACGGTACTATGGCCGAAGGCAAGAAGGGACGGACCGGAAGCGCGGGTCGCTTCGGCGCGCGCTACGGTCGGGTTTCCCGCAAGCGAGTCGCCGAGATCGAGAGCGAGATGAACGACGACCACACCTGCCCCGAGTGCGGCGGCGACACCATCGACCGCAAGGGGACGGGCATCTGGGGCTGCCGGCGCTGCGGCCACAAGTTCGCCGGCGGCACCTACCGCCCCGAGACGCCGGGCGGAAAGAGCGTCGAGCGATCGATCCGCGCCGCGCTCGCCGAGGACGAGGAGTAACAATGGCGTACAAGTGCTCGCGCTGCAAACGCGACGTCGAACTCGACGAGTACGGCGGCGTTCGCTGTCCCTACTGCGGGCACAGGGTGCTCCTCAAGGAGCGCAGCCGCGACGTGAAGGAAGTCGACGTTAACTAAGTCGACGACAACCAGATGGACGCCCCCGTCCACGAGGCGACGTACGATTTCGAGTACGATTCTGCGGACGCGGCGTCGGTCGTCGAGCGGAGCCTCCGCCGGGAGATCGGCGAGATCGACGACGATCGCTCGACCGCCGCCCTCGAACGCGACGGGCGAACGCTCTCAGTCCGCGTCGAAGCCGCCGACCTGGTCGCGCTCCGCGCCGCGACCAACACCTGGCTCTCGCTCGTCGACGTCGCGGAGAGCGCCCGATCGGCCGGAATCGAGCGCGATCGATCCCGGATCGCGTAGCGACCCGACAGCCCGACGACAATGCAGGGGTTTTTCAGTCCGGGTCACCACTTCGGACGTATGCAGGGTAATCTGCCGCCGGAAGCACAAGAGAAGCTCGAACAGCTCCAGGACCTTCAGGAGACGGCTCAGGAAGTCGCAGTCCAGAAGGAAGAGGCCGAGTCGCAGCTCAGCGAGTCCCGCACGGCCCTCGACGAGCTCGAGGACATCGACGCGGACACCGTAATGTACCGCGAGGTCGGCGAGCTGCTCGTCGAGACGAACTACGACGAGGCCCAGGACGACCTCGAGGAGACGGTCAACGACCTCGAGATCCGCGTCGAGACGCTGGACAAGCAGGAAGAGCGCGTCCAGGAGCAGTTCGAGGAGCTCCAGGAGGAGCTCCAGGAGATGCTCGGCGGCGGTGGCGGCGGCGGCCCGATGGGCGGCGGCATGGGCCCCGGCGGCGCGTAAGCGTCCGATGCCCACCGACGAAGCGGTCGTCCAGACCGCCGCGGAAGCCGCCGAAGGCGTGATCTTCTCGCGCATGAAGCGCTCCGCGGTCGACGACTACGACGTGCGGGTGACCTTCGAGGACGGCGTCCTCGAGGTCGACGTCTACGTCGAGGCGCCCGAGACCGACGCCGACGAGGAGCGGGTCGCCGACGACGCCGCGCTCGCGGCGCGCTCGGCGGTCGACGACCTGTTCGCGGACGAGTAACCGCTGACCCCTCTGGGGTCGACGCTCAGTTTTCGGCCAGCGCTGCGTGTTCGACTATCGGAGAATACGGCGATTCGCCCGATGAGGAGCCCTGGCTGATCAGAAGAGTCGAAGACGCACCAATGATCGATCCGGCGAAAGCGGCCAGAGAGCTACGACTGATCGCAGATGTCGACGAAGTTCTCGAACAGCTCCTCGCCCTCCTCGGTGTGCGCGACTTCGGGGTGCCACTGGACGCCGTAGAGCTCCTTCTCGGCGTCGCTCATCGCCTCGACGTCACAGACGTCGCTGCGTCCGGTCAGCGAGAAGCCGTCGGGAAGCTCCTTGACCTCGTCGGCGTGGCTCGCCCAGACGCGGGTTTCGGGCGCGAGCGATCCGGTCAGCGGATCGTCTTCGTCGAGCACCTCGACGGTGACGTCCGCGTAGCCGCCGTACTCGCCGCCGCCGACGCGACCGCCGAGTTCGTCGGCGATGATCTGCATCCCCAGACAGATGCCCAGCACCGGCACGTCGAGATCCAGATAGTCGGCACAGCGCCCGATGTCGTCGATGTCCGGGCCGCCCGAGAGCACGAGACCGTCGGCGTCGATCTCCTCGGGCGGCGTCTCGTTGTCGATCAGCTCCACGTCGACGCCCATGTCCCGGAGCGCGCGCTGCTCCAGGTGGGTGAACTGGCCGTGGTTGTCGACCACGTCGATCTTCGTCATTGCGGCGTCGTAGTCGCGCAGTCGTTAAAAGGCGTCCGGAACGCGCCGAAAACTGCCAAAGCTCCGCCGACACCGTCCAGACGCGAACGACCGTCTCGCTTCGAACCTCCGACCGGCTCCCCGCTCACTACACCAACGGTTCGTCAGTTTTCCAGCGTGCCAACAGTGTTAACTCTCCGCACGCGAACAGCGTTGGTATGACGATCGACGCACTCGACGAGTTCGGCCACCCGGCGTGGTTGACCGCGGTCACCACCGCGGTCGCCTACGGCGTCGTGCTGCTGGTCATGTTCGCGGCGCTATTTTTAGTCCCGTACGCGCTCTTCACGCTGCTCTGAGACCGCGGCGATCAGCGTTCGGTCGTATCGGCGGCATCAGTCGACCGATCTCCGCCGAGCGCCGCGCCCGCGACGAGCAGCGGCGCACCGACTACGGCGACGCTGAGGACGCTCCCGATCGCGGCGACGCCGAGGATCGAGAGCCCCCAGAACCGCGGCGTCACCACGGGAGTAACAGCCAGCGCGCCGACTGCGAATCCGGTCGCGGCCGTCCCGGCGGCCAGCCGTCGGTTCCCGCATCCCAGCGCGTACCCGGCGGGAAGAAGCGAGAAGACGGAGACCAGCGTGGGCAGACCCGACGCTAACCATCGCGTCGAGCCGGGTGCGAGCGCCGCGACGGCGAGCGTGACTGCACCGGCGACGACGATTCCGAGGGCCGCAAGACCGACCAGCGTGCGGTACGACGTCCGTCTCTCGACGGCAGCCGACGACATCCCGACGCCCAGAACCGCGTACGCGATCCCGACGCCGAAGAGCGGTAGCAGCGACGGGCCGACGGCCCTGACGGCGCCGATCCCGAGCACCGCGAGCGCCGTCGCCGCGCCGACGACGGCGAGAGCGACGCCGGGCGACGCCAGCACCTCGTCGACGGTGAGTCCGACGCGCGCGAGCGCACGGTCCGCTGCGGACGCGACGCTGTCACTCCGGCCGAACAGTGGAACGGCGATCCCCACCGTGGCACCGAACAGGAGCGCAGGCGTCACCGCGACCACGAGCGCGTTGGCCGCGGCGGACGGGGCGACGAGTCCCGCGACGGCGAGCACACTCCACAGCGCCCCCAGCGCGGCGTCGCGCGGCACGAACGTGACGATACCCTGTTCGTCGAGATCGGTGAGCGTCATCCGGGTGCCGTCGTCGGACACCGTCGCGTCGGAGACCGTCCAGCCCACGCGATACCCCTCCGGCGCGACGACGGCGAGCCGATCGGCGCCCAGGCCGTGCAGGTTCCGGTAGCCGTACGCGCTCGTGAACTCGCCGGACCGCAACGTTCCGCGGATCGACGGCTCGGCGAAGCGCCGTTCGCAGTAGCGCAGCTCGATGACGTCGTCCTCGGAGACGGTCGCGCCGACGAACTCGGCGTCCCACATCGCGGACTCCCCGACCGCGTCACGATAGGTTGCGTTCGAGCGCAACCGGTCGGTGCCGGGCGAGTCGCCGAGCCGGTTCCGGACGACCCACGTCGCGGTGCCGTTCTCGTAGACGCGTACCGTCGCGGTGCTGCGTTCGACGTCGATCGGTTCGGTGACGATCTCCTCGTCGACGACGACGCCGCGGTCGGCGACGGTTTCCTCGAACGACTCCCCGCAGGCGTCACACAGCGGTCGCGGCGGCGGCGCCGCGCCTGCGGGTGCGATCATCGCGACGAGCGAAACGGCCAGCAGCGTACAGAGCGCGACTTGGAGGGACGTCCGCGGGACCATACGCTCCCGTCACGGCCACGGATTATGTAATTTTCCCGAATGGTATCCGCTTCACTTCCGGACGCACGATTCGCTCCAAACCGTCGGCGGGATACCGCAGAAAAACAACGCAGTTCGAGCCGCGAAAACGGTGTGGACGACGCCGCCGTCCGATCAGGCGAACGTCTTGGAGACGTCCTCTTCCTCGGTCTCCTTCTGGATCTTCCGCCAGGCCTCCTCGAAGTCCTCCATCCGGATGTCCGTGCGGTCGTCGCGGATGGCGAACATCCCCGCCTCGGTGCAGATCGCCTTGACGTCGGCGCCGCTGGCCTCGTCGGCCATGCGAGCCAGTTCCTCGAAGTCCACGTCGTCGGCGACGTTCATGTCGCGCGTGTGGATCTGGAAGATGATCTCGCGGCCGTCAAGATCGGGCTTGGGCACCTCGATGAGGCGATCGAACCGGCCGGGCCGGAGGATCGCGCGATCGAGCATGTCGAAGCGGTTCGTCGCCGCGATGATGCGGATCTCGCCGCGGTCCTCGAAGCCGTCCATCTCCGAGAGCAGCTGCATCATCGTGCGCTGGACCTCGGCGTCGCCGGAGGTCTTGGATTCGGTGCGCTTGGCGGCGACGGCGTCGATCTCGTCGATGAAGATGATGGCCGGTTCGCGCTCGCTGGCGAGTTCGAACAGGTCGCGGACCAGCCGCGACCCCTCGCCGATGAACTTGCGGACCAGCTCGGAGCCGGCCATCTTGATGAAGGTGGCGTCGGTCTCGTTGGCGACCGCGCGGGCGAGCATCGTCTTGCCGGTGCCGGGCGGGCCGTGCAGCAGGACGCCGCTGGGCGGCTCGATGCCCACCTCGTCGAACTGGGCGGCGTTGATCAGCGGTTCCTCGACGGCCTCGCGGACCTCCGTGATCTGTGCTTCGAGGCCGCCGATGTCGTCGTAGGTGACCGTCGGCGACTCGTCGACTTCCATGGCCTGGGCGCGCGCGTCGGTCTCGCTTTCGAGCTGGGACTGGATAGAGAACGAATCGTTGATAGCGACGCGGTCGCCGGCTTCGAGCCCCTCGCGCAGCTGGGTCGGCAGCTCGGTGAGCACCTCCTGGTTGTTGCCGTGCTGTTTGACGACGACGCCGTCGTCCATGATCTCCTCGGCGGTGGCGACGTACAGCGAGGAGGTCTTGAGCGTCTCGTTCTCGCGTTCGAGCTGGTCGACCTCGTCGGTGAGTTCGTCGCGGCGGTCGCGGGCGGAGTCCAGTTGCACTTCGAGTTCGCGGTTCACCTTGACGAGCTGTTCGTAGTGGTCCTGGAGCGCGCCCAGCCGTTCCGACGGAGACATATCCGGATCGAGTTCCAGCCGGGGGCGCTCGGGGAGCGAAGGACTGCGGGACATCGGGTTAGTGGGTGGTAACGAGCGAAAGAAAAAGTGCCTTTGGGTGTCGCGGTCGGCGAATCCGTCCTCTCTCGGGTGGTCGCGGGCGCGAACGAACCGCCGGCGGTCGGGGAGCGGGCCGTTCCGGGCGGATCGCGGCGCCGTGACGGCGTGGCGGGTGCCGGCGCAATGGAGAAGGCTTATCGGCGGGCGTCGCACACCGACGGGCATGGTCGAGTTCGTAGTACCGGAACCGGATTACGACCGGTACTCAAACCGTCAGCTCGCGGCCGTCCCACTGGCCGTGCTGGCGCTCGCGTTGCTGGTCCTCGCGGGGTGGACCCTCATGACCGGGACACCGGTCACACCGGGGATCGAGTTCACCGGGGGGACCGAGATACAGGTAGCGACAGACGCCTCGCAGTCCGAGGTCCGACAGACCCTCGACTACGCCGAGAGCGTCCAGCCGATCGCCGGCTCGAACGAGTTCATCGTCACGACCCAGGAGACCGACTCCGACGCCATCAGCTCGGCGGCCCGGTCGGCCGGTTACGAGGTCGTCTCCGTCCAGTCGCGGTCGGCGAGCTTCGGCGCCGACGCCCAGCGGCTGGCGCTGATCGGCATCGCCGTCGCCTTCGTCGGGATGAGTCTGCTCATCTTCGCGCTGTTCCGGACGTTCGTCCCCTCCATCGCGGTCGTCGCCTCCGCATTCTCCGACATCGTCATCCCGCTCGCGCTGATGAACGTCTTCCAGATCAAGCTCTCGCTGGGGTCGGTCGCGGCCCTGCTGATGCTGATCGGGTACTCCGTCGACTCGGACATCCTGCTGAACAACCACATCCTCCGCCGGCGCGGGAGCTTCTACGAGAGCACCTACCGCGCGATGCAGACCGGTGTGACGATGACCGTCACTTCCATCGCGGCGATGATCGTCATGTGGATCGTCTCGTCGCTGTTCGGCATCCCGCTGTTGCCGGACCTGGCGATCGTGCTCGTGTTCGGACTGACCGCCGACCTCATGAACACCTACATGTTGAACCTGAGCCTGCTTCGCTGGTACAAGTACGAGGGGGTGGCCCGATGAACGCCGTCGAAGCGTCGCTTCGACGAGGTTCGTCTCGCCGTCCTCGCTCCACCGCCGTCACACGCGGGACGCGTGAGGTGCTCGCGCGAATCCAGGGGGGATCCGCGTGAACCTCCGCGAGAACTGGCGGATCGTCATGCTCGCCGTGTTCGTCCTCGCGTCGACGTTCGCGCTGTTCGGACCGGCCGGCGCGGCCGACGTCGGGGCGAACAACAGCTCCGCCTACGGTTCGTCGGACGGGCCGACCAACCTCAAGTTCGGGCTGGAGCTGGCCGGCGGAAGCCGGATCCGCGCGCCGCTGGTCGGCACGACCGCCGAGGGACTCGAGATCGAACAGGACCGACGGTCGAGTATCCGACAGACCGTCGGCGACCGGCTGAACGTCTCGACCGGCGACGTGTCGGTCGTGCTGAACACCGGTAACGGCGACGCCGTCGAAGTGCTCACCGAGAACGTCAGCGACTCGCGGTTCAGGGACGCGCTGACCGCGGCACAGCTCGACGGCGAGGCGGCGTCGATACGTGACGGCGTGACCGCCCAGACCCGCCAGCAGACCGTCGAGACGATCACCGCGAAGATCAACCGCGGCGGGCTCAGCGGCGGGCAGGTGGCCACCCAGCGCTCGGCGACCGGCGAACAGTACGTCGTCGTCGACGTGCCCAACGCCAACACGAGCCAGGTGCTCAACCTCATCGGCGACGAGGGCGAGGTGAGCGTCGTCGCCACCATTCCCACCCAGGGCGACAACGGCACGGTCTACCGCAACGAGACGGTGCTGACGAACCGCCAGCTGGAGTCCTCGCAGATCGGCGTGGCCGGCGTCACCGAGGGGGGCCAGCCCCGCGTCCCGATCACGCTGACCGACGAGGTCGGCCGCAACTACTCCCAGGACCTCATCGACCTGGGCTTCACGTCCAGCGAGGCCACGGGCTCGCTGAGCTGTCGGTACCGTGAGCGGCCGGACGACCCGGGATACTGTCTGTACACGGTCGTCGACGACGAGGTCGTCTACGCGGCGGGCCTGGCGCCGGGCCTCGCCGAGGACATGGAGAGCGGCGAGTTCGAGAAGGCGCCGACGTTCATCATGCAGACGCGCTCGCTCGACGAGGCCCAGCGCCTGCAGGTCAACCTCCGGGCCGGCGCGCTGCCGACGCGGCTGGCCGTCGAGAACGGGACCGTCCTGTTCCTCCAGCAGAGCCTGGGTGACCGCTTCAAGTGGCAGGCGCTGCTGACGGGCCTGATCGCCTGGCTCGCCGTCAGCGGCTCGGTCTTCCTGCGCTACAAGAACCCCCGCGTCGCCGCTCCGATGCTCGCGACCGCCGCGGCCGAGGTGTACCTGTTGCTCGGGTTCGCCGCCGCGATCGGCTTGCCCCTGAACCTCTCGTACATCGCCGGGTTCATCGCCGTCATCGGGACCGGGGTCGACGACCTGCTGATCATCGCCGACGAGATCCTCAACCAGGGTGAGATCGCCACCGGCAGGGTGTTCCAGAGCCGCTTCCGCAAGGCGTTCTGGGTCATCGGCGCCGCCGCGGTGACGACCATCATCGCCATGAGCCCGCTCGCCTTCCTCTCGCTCGGGGACCTGCAGGGCTTCGCCATCGTCACCATCGTCGGCGTGCTCATCGGCGTGCTCGTCACGCGACCGGCCTACGGTGACGTGCTCCGGAACCTGATGCTCAGCGAGGAACAGCGCGAGTAAGCGTCCTCGTCGTCCGCCGCCCCGACTTTTCGAGCCCGCTTCAACACCCGGAGCGAGGGGTGTTCGAAGCGTTGTCGTAGACGTTCGCCTCCGCGATGTCGTCGAAGGTCACGTTCGAGCAGTCCAGATCGGGATTGTAGGTGCTGATCCCGTGATACCCGCTGTGCCGGACCGTCGAGTCGTGGATGTCCAGCGCCCAGCCGTCGTTGCCGAACCACCCGACGACGATAGACGCCTTCGTGTTGTCACCTCCGCTGATCCCGCTTCCGCCGCCCGCGTACTCCACGACGACGTTTCGCAGGCGGTTCCGCGAGTCGGACGTTTCGATGCTGAGTCCGCCCCAGTGGCCCGGCGTCTCCTCGACGCCGGTGAACACGACCGGGTCCGAACCACTGGCGTCTGCGTATATGTAGCGGCTCTGGACGCGTATCTCGATGGTTTCGCGGACTGCGAGCGTCGCCCCCGGGTCTAGCTCCAGGGCGGCGTCGACCAGGAACTGGCGACCGATGCGGTAGGGGACCTCGAGACCGGGCCAGTTCGAGTCGCGGGTCAGGTTGGCTTGCGGACCTTGACCGACGGCGACGTAGCTCTCGTCGTTCCCGGTGAACGTGTTCGAGTCGGCGACGCGGCCGACGAGGTTGGCCGGGACCCGCACCGGGAGCGCGTTCGCGCCGAACTGGGAGTCCGCGAGCGTGAAGTCGTACCCGGTGCCGCGGGCGGTCAGTCCGCTCGTCGCGTTGTTCAGGAAGACACAGTCCCTGACTTCGACGGCGTCTTCGACCAACAGGCCACCGCTGTCCCTCGAATCGCCGGTCCACTCCTGCCCGCCGGCGTCCCTGACGTGGGCGTGTTCGAGGACGCTCGTCGAGCCACCGCCGTCGGCGATGCGGATCCCCCTCCAGGAACCGGCGCCGCCGGACGCCCCGCGGAACTCGACGAGGTCGGTTTCGGTCCCCGCGACGGTCAACTCGCCCCCGTGCACGGCGAGTCCGGCACCGCTCTCGAACTCCAGCTCTGCGCCGTCCTCGACCGTCAGCGCACCCGTGACCCGGGGCGTCCTCGTCACGTGGTACGGCGTCCCGATGTCGGCACAGGTCTGGTCGGTCGAGATGGCGGGCCCGCTCGACCCCGATTCAAGTCGCACCACGTCGCTGTCGTTGCCCGTGACCACCGTGTCCGACGCGAACGCGCCGACGTGGTCGGGGTGGACCCGCGGCCCCGTGGCGCTGCTCTCGAACGCGGTCCCCTCGACCGACAGCGTCGCGTCGCTGTTCCGGGCCAGCAGCGACGTGTTCGCGTTCTTCCGGAGCGTCGCGTCCGTGACGGTCACGCCCGCGTCCCCGACGAACAGGCCCGCGTTCGTCGACTGGTCGCCGCTCCAGAGTTCGCTGCCGGCGTGTTCGAGGACGAGGCCCGCGAGACTGTGGTCGTCGGTGGCCGAGTCGGCGGTCGACCCGTCGTCGAGTCGGATCCCCTTCCAGTGGCCCCGCTGGTCGGACTGGCCGCGCAACACGACGGGGTCGCTCGCCGTCCCCTCGGTGACGAGGCGTGGCGGGTCCGACCCGCCGGAGCCGTCGACGAACGTCAGCCCGGCGTCCGATGCGAACTCGACGACGACGCCCGGCCGGAGTCTGAGCGTCCCGGCGTCGACCCGGTGGACCGCGTCGATCCGGTAACAGCCGGGCTCGATCGTCGCGCCCCCGTTCACGTCGCCGCGGCTCAGCGTCTCGTACCCCGAACAGCTCGGGGAGGCCGGCGTCCGGGTCGGCGCGTCCGTCTCCCCGAGGTCGTCCGCACAGCCGGCCAGCCCGGCGGCCCCGGCCGCCGCACCGATCCGGCCGAGCACCTCTCGGCGGTTCGGCGTCGCCCGGGCCCGGTCTGTCGCCGCGTCGCGCCCGTCGTCGATACTGTCTGCCCCTTCTGACCGCTCGCCCGTACCCATACGCGCGGATCCAGGCGGTCCGATGTGAATGTGTCGATCAGGTGAATATATTGCCGGTCCGTCTCGAATCGGCCGGGTCGCGGACAGGGGCCCTCAGAAGTCGTCGAGCGTCGTCCGCCGGAGGCCGCTTCCGTCCGAGCGGACCTCCGTCTCGTCGGCCGACTCTTCGACCGTACGGCCGCCGTCGGGTTCGAACTCGCCCAGCGAGGACTGGGACTGTGCGGCGAGCACGTCCGTGCAGGTCTGCCAGGACGCGCGGGCGCAGGCCGGCAGCTCCTCGTGGTCGGCGACGTAGGCTTCGAGGAACTCCCTCGTCGTGTCGTCGCCGGGGTAGCCGCTGCCCACGTCGCCGTACTCGTCGGCGAGCGCCTCGACGTGGGCGTCGCGGGCGACCTTGGCGATAATGCTGGCCGCGCCGACCACGGTGTACGTCTCGTCGGCGCCGTGTTCGGCACGTGCGTCGATGGCGGCGTCGGCGGCGTCCTCGACGCGGCGCTCGAAGCGGACGGCGTTGGTGTCGCCGGCGTCGACGTACCCCTCCATGGGGTCGTCGGTCGGCGCCCCGTCGACGGCGTCGGCCAGCGAGTCGAGGGCCTCGGCGTGGGCGGCGACGGTCAGGGAGTTCATGTCGGTCTCCTCGTCGTCGATGCGCTCGACGGTGATCTCGGCGACGCCGACCGACCCGACCTCGCGGATCGTCGCGGCGAGTTCGCGCCGGCGCTCGGGGGCGATCCCTTTCGAGTCGCCCACGTCGTCGGGCAACTCGGCCGGATCCACGGCGACCGCCGCCGCGAACATCGAGCCCAGCACCGGCCCCTTGCCGGCCTCGTCGACACCGAACTCCTGCATGGCAGCGGCTTGTCCCTGCTGGTATTTAAACCGTCGCGGTCGAGACGCCGACCGTCTGACGCGCGTCTGCCGTTTCGGGGTCGCTCGGGGCCGTTCTGGTGGCCCGAGCCGGTCGATCGGTAGGTCCGAACGGGGTGGTCGAACGCAAAAGGCGGTGCGGGTGCGGTCGCGCGCGGTCGCTGTCCCGTTGCTCGGCGCCGTTACGCGAACCGCTCGTCGAGTTCGTCGGCGAGGTTGCGACCGATCTCCGCCATGCCGGCGTCGCCGGGGTGGAGGAGGTCGGCGCTGTAGCCGGACACGTCGGTCAGGTCGCGGCCCTCGACGACGTGGATGTCGGGGTGGTCGGTGTCGGCGACGATTCCCCGCAGCGTCTCGCGGTAGGCCTCGGCGCGCTCGGCGTCGCCGTCCGCGACCACGTCGGGGTAGTAGGGGAACAGCGTGATGCAGGCGATCGGTTCGTCCTGGTGGGCCGCGGCGATGGTCTCGACGAAGGCCCTGGCGCGCTCCTCGAATTCCGCGACGGGGAAGTCCTGGTTGGCCATGTTGATCGACAGCGCCAGCGTCGCCACGTCCCAGTCGTCGCGCTCGGCGATGTACTCGGCCATCGGGGCGTCGGCGTAGGCCGACCCAGAGGTCCCGAAGTTCAGGGGGTCCCACCCCAGGTCGCGGGCGGCCCACGAGACGTAGTTCAGGTGGGTGGCCGAGGAGGCGGCGCCCTCGGTGATCGAGGTGCCGTAGGCGAGATAGCGCGTGTCGGGCAGTTCCTCGTCGGCGGGCGGCCGACAGTCGCCGCTCACGTCGTGGACGGCGACCGCGGGCGTGCGCTCGAAGCGGACCCGACAGACCCGCGGGTCGAACCGGCCGTCGACCTCGGTGTCGAGGGTCCGCACTCGCTCGGGGACCGAGAGCGTGAGCGTCTCCGGTTCCGGGCCGATGTCGGTGGGCTTCCAGGGCTGGAACGGCCCCCAGAACACGCGGAGCCGGGCGGACTCCTCGGCCGAGAGCGTGACCTCGATCTCGGCGTCGTCGGTCTCGGGGACGAAGCGCAGTTCGCTCCCGGAAGGCTCGCGCACGCGGCCGTCGGCCATCTCGTTCAGCTGCGCGGCCACGTCGGCCGGGAGCCGGTGGAGCCGGTCGCCGCCGTCGGCCCAGTCGGCGGGCACGAGTTCGGAGACGTTGTGCAGCGACACCGAAGGGTACTCGTCGATCGTCGGCATTCGCCATGACTACTCGCAGCCGCCCCCTTGATTTCGTCGGTGTCGGCGGCTTCGACCGGAGTTGGTCGCCGTCGGCGCCGCTCGGCGCTGCCGACGGTCCGCCGACCGGGACCGAACCCACGGTCTTTTGCTCGACGGGTCGGTGACTTCCGGCATGGACCCAGCCGTGCTCGTCGCCGGGGAGACGCTCGTGGACTTCCTCCCCGAGGCCGACCGGCCACTCGAATCGACCGAGCGGTTCGCCCGCCAGCCGGGGGGCGCGCCGGCGAACGTCGCCGTCCGACTCGCCCAGCTCGACCACTCGCCCTGGTTCTGGACGCGGGTCGGCGCCGACCCCTTCGGCGAGTTCCTCGCGGGCGCGCTCGCCGACCGGGGCGTCCCCGACCGGTTCGTCGAGCGCGACCCCGCGGCCAAGACGACGCTCGCGTTCGTCAGCGGCGACCCCGACGCGGGCCCCCGGTTCACCTTCTACCGCGACGACACGGCCGACACGCGCCTCCAGCCGGGACGGGTCCCCGACGAGACGCTGGCGGCCGTCGACACCGTCGTCGTCGGGAGCGTCCTCCTCGCGAGTTCCCCCTCGCGGGAGGCCGTCCACGATCTCGTCGAGCGAGCGAACGACCGCGACTGTACGGTCGTCTTCGACCTGAACGCCCGGCCGGAGCTGTGGCCCGACGCCGACTTCGCGGCCGAGACCCGGCGCCTGTTCCCCGCCGTCGACGTGGTGAAAGCCTCCCCCGAGGACCTGGGACCGGCCGGCTTCGACGCGGACGCCGACGGCGAGGCGCTGCTCGACGCCGTCGCGCCCGCGCTCCACGACCTGGGACCGCACACCGTCTTCCTGACGCTGGGCGAGGGGGGCGCCGCCGCGTCGGCCACGGCCGCCGCGCCCTGGGGCAGCGACGAGGCGACCCACGACGGCTACCGCGTCGACGCCGTCGACACCACCGGCGCGGGCGACGCGTTCACCGCCGGCGTCGTCGCGACACTCGTCGAGGGGGCCGCGGACCTCGACTCGATGCTCGCCCGGGCCAACGCCGTCGCCGCGGCGTCGACGACTCGCGCGGGCGGTATGGCCGAACTGCCCGACCCCGAATCGATCGAGTGAAAATCCGGGCCGAGCGCACTCCTCCCCTCGGCTCTCAGTCCGCCTCGCCGTCCCGGAAGAACTCCTCCTTGGCGAACGGCTCGTTTTCGCCCTGCACGTCGAGCACGTCCAGCGCCGTCACCACAGCGTCGACGCCGAGCAGGCCCGCGAGGCTCGGTTCCGTGCGGCCCTCGTCGCTGGAGACGAGCTCCTTGACGTAGAGGCCGCCCTCGCCGTGGAGGTCGACGGTCGCCGTCCGCTCGTCGTCCAGTTCGCCCTCGATGTCGTACACCTCGCGGGTCCGCTCGATGTCCGCCCGCCGGTGGTCGACCCGCTGGGGCGTGCGCTGCTCGATCGTCGCACCCTCCAGTTCGTCGAGCGCCGCCTCGAAGTCCACGGCGTCGACGGGCTCGTCGAACTCGATCTGCATCCGGTAGGTCTTGCTGGCCGCCAGCTCCTTGACGCGCTCGACCATCTCGTAGGTCGCCTGCCGGAGGTCGAGCACCTCGACTTTCCCGTCGGCGAACTCGTTGATCTCGGGTTCGAGCGCCGCGGCGTCGACGACCCGCTCGCGGGGCTCGTCGATCTCGATGACGAACGGGCGGCCGCCTTCGAGCATGAGCGCGTCGACGTCCTCGCGGCCGGCGCCGTGGAAGGTGGCCGACTCGCCGTCCATCGCCTCCTCGACGACGGGCGCGGTGAGCTGTTCGACGCTCTCGTCGTAGCGATAGCCCGAGCCGTCACAGCCCTCGCAGATCTCTCCGCGGTTCAGGCCCGTGCCGTTGCAGTCGCTGCAGGGCCACTTCGTCTGGGGAATGTCCCGTTCGAGCTTGCGATAGCGGCCGTAGACGAACGCCGAGTTCACCTGCGCGTCGACGGTGTCGTCGCCGAGGTTGAGGGTGACCTGCACGTCCGGACGCTGAAACTCCACCTCGCTGTCGGTCTCGCGGCCGAACCGTTTTCCCACTTCCCGGTTGAGTTCGGTCTTGAGCGCCTCGCCGGCGTCGTCGTCCAGCCCCAGGTCCTCCCGGAGCAGGGCGTCGTTCTCCTCGAACAGCGGCGGGACGCGCGTCCCGACCTGGAAGGTCTCGAAGTCGTAGTCCTCGACGGCGTAGGCGCCGCGTTCGGCCCACTCCTGGGCGCGCTCCTCGGTCGACTCACCTTCGCAGACCCAGCAGGGCTCGTCCGGTTCGAGGTCGGCGACGGGGCGGTCGTCGGCGAGCGCGACGGCGACGCGGAGGCTGCGGCCCCGCTCGCGGTTGGTGAGGCCGAAGCTCCGGTCGGCGACGAGCCGGCCGAGACAGGGGTCACAGAGCGGCCCCGTCTCGACGGCCCGCCGGGCCAGGTCGAGAACGTCGTCGGTCATGGCAGTGGGTGGGCGACGGGGGCGTAATTCCCTTTCGACACGGGGCGAGCGGCGGCGAACACTCGTCGCGGCCCACCGCCCGGCGCCCTCCCTGGTCGGGACTACACGGGGGTCGGCTCCTGTCTGTCGGTCGGCGTGAAGATCGGCGTCGACGGGGGCGACGCGGTCTCGATCGCCAACCGCTCGGTCTCGATCGACTCGATGGTCGCGTTCTCGACCGTGACGTTCTCGATGACTTCGATCGTGAGGTTGCCCGTGTCGCTCGGCGTCTCGGGCGTTCCGGTGGGTGTGTCCGTGGGCGTCGCCGTCTCCGTCGCGGTGCCGGCCGGCGTGTCCGTCGGCGTCTCCGTGGCGGGCGCCTCGCTGGTCGCGAGCGTCCCCACGTCCATCCGTTCGATGGTGAGGTCGTCGACCGAGACGTTCTGCACCACGAGGAACGTGTTCGCCTCGTCGGTCTCCTCGTCGTCGATCCCTTCGTCGTCCATCGGCGTCTCCGTCTCCTCGCCGTCGGGCGTTCCGGTGTCGGCGGGCGTCTCCGTCGGCGTCGCCGTCTCGTTGCCCTCGTCGTCGCCGCCGCCGAACAGCCCTCTGATGAAGTCGACGATCCCGCTGATGATACCGCCGCCCTCGCGCTCGTCGACGTCGAGCTGTTCGATCGTCACCGCGTCCACGCTCATCTGCTCGATCGTCGCGTTGGACACCGCGCCCACGTCGACGCCGTTCGGGTTGTTGGTCACGACGCCAGCGGCGCTGATCCCCAGTCCCTCGGCCGAGGCGTTCTCCAGCGACAGCGCCTCGAAGCTCACGTTGCGCAACACTACGGTGCCATTCTCGGCCCCCAGCGTCTGGTCGATGTCGTCGATTCCCGTCTGGTTCTCGACCGTGAGACGGTCGATCTCCAGCTCCGCGATCGTGACGTTGTCGATCGTCGCGTTGTCGAGTTCGAGCGTGTCGACCTGCGCGTCCGCGACCGTGACCGGCTGTGTCAACTGGCTCGTGCTCGTGGGCGCCCCGGTGACGACCAGCACCGTCATCGGGGCCGATACGGCGATAGCGGCCGCTATCAGTACGGCTGTAGCTTTCTGTCTCATCCCGTGTGAACGTGGCCGTTCGGTGACGATAAAGGGGGAGAGCCGTTTCGGCGGCAAACACGAGCGTACCCGCTCGATCCCGTCGCTAAGGCCGGCTTGTCAGGGGGTCCGGTCGGGGTACTCCTGGCCCACTCGACCGCGCCGGCGATAGCGCGACCTTTCCGTTCGCCGCGAGACGGGTCGACAGTGCCGGTCGACCGCGCTCGCGGCCTGCTCGGCCGAAAGCCGCTCTTACGCTCTCGGCGGCGACGGCCGACTCAGTCGGCGGGCTCGGTGGCTTCGTCGGACGCGACTCGCGCCGGGGGAGTCCCGTCGCCGTCGACAGCAGGGTCCATCGTCACGACGCGCTGGGGGAAGGGGATCTCGATGCCCTCGGCGACGAACGCGCGGTAGACGGCCTTGTTCAGCCGGTGGGTCGCCCGCCCCCGGAGGACGGGCGCGGGGATCCAGCACAGCAGCTCCACGTCGAGCGCCGAGTCGCCGAACCCCCGAAAGCGGACCCGCGGCGCGGGTTTCTCGAGGACGAGGTTCTCGGCGTCGGCGACTTCCAGCAGGGTGTCCTCGACTGCGTCGACGTCGCTGCCGTAGGCGACGCCGACAGAGACGCGGACGCGGCGCTCGCGCTGGGGCGAGGACTCGTTGGTGATCGTCGCGGTGTTCAACACGGAGTTGGGGACCGTGACGAGCAGGTCGTCGCGGGTGCGCAGGACCGTCGAGCGGATGGAGATGTCCTCGACGCGGCCGCGCTCGCCGGATTCGAGGACGACGAAGTCGCCGACCTTGTACGTGTCGTCCATGTACAGCGCGATCGAGCCGAAGAGGTTAGCGATGGTGTCGCGGGCGGCGAGCCCGATGACGATGCCGAGTACCCCCGCGGAGGCCAAAAGCGGCGTCACGTCGACCTCCCAGAAGTAGAGGACGAGGAAGACCGACCCGCCCAGCAGGACCGCCGACCAGACGTTCTGGAAGATGGGCGCCATCTGGTTGCCCAGCCGGTCGTCGCTGGTCAGCTCCTGGGAGACGCCCCGGCCCATCCGGGCGAGCTGGACCGCCCAGGTGACGGTGACCACTGTCTGGGCGCCCGCGGTGACGGGCGAGAGCCACGGCGGGTCGGGCGTCGTCGGGTCGGCGGCCACGAGCGCGATCCCGAGGTACGCGCCGGCGACCACCACCGACACGTACAGCGCGGGGTGGACGCTCCGGAAGACGACCCGGTCCACGTCGCCCGGGATCGTCCGCGTGAGCCGGCGGATGACCACGTCGCCGCCGACCTGGATCAGCCGGGCCGCCAGTAGCGACCCGCCGACCACCAGGAGGACGCTCTGCCAGCGCGGCAGCGCCTGCAGGTCCACCCACAGGTCCGTCGCGAGTTGCGTTTGCATGCGGCTGCTACGCCGCCAGTATCGATAACTATGCCGTCACCATCCGTGACACGCGGGGGCGAGCGGGCCGCCGTCGGCGACGGCTCCGCCCCCGAGACCCGAACGTCTTTACCCGCGAGGCACGCCGTGCCGGCATGGATCTGCAGGCGACGCTGCTGGCGCTGCTGGTCGGGCTCGTCCAGGGGGTCCTGGAGTGGCTCCCGGTCTCCAGCGAGGGCGGCGTCGCGCTCGTCGTCGCCGTGGTGGCCGGCGAGTCGGCGTTCGACGCGACGCAGTTCGCCCTCTTCCTGCACGCCGGGACGGCCGTCGCCGCCGTCGCCTTCTATCGCGACGAGGCCGCCGGACTCCTCGAAACCGTCCCGGCGTGGCGACCGCGTGGGGCCTTCGACGCCGACCGCGCGGACCTGACCTTCTACGGGGTCGCGTCGCTGGTCTCGGGCGTCGTCGGCCTCTCGGTCTACGCCGCGCTCGCGGAGGCCGCGTCGGAACTCGCGGGCGGCGCGTTCGTCGCCGCCGTCGGCGTCCTGCTCGTCGTCACGGGAGCGATCCAGCGGGCCGCCGGCCGCTGGGGACTGGGCGAACGCGCGACCCCCGACGCCGTCGACGCCGTCGTCGTCGGCGTCTGCCAGGGGCTGGCCCTGCTCCCGGGCGTCTCCCGGTCGGGGACGACCGTCAGCGCGCTGCTGTTGCGCGGCCACGAGGGCGAGCGGGCGCTACAGCTGTCGTTCCTGCTGTCGATCCCGGCCTCGCTGGGCGCGGGCCTGCTGGTCGTCCTCGACGACGGCGTGCCGACGATCCCGCTCCCCCAGGCGGTGCTGGCGCTGGGCGTGAGCGCGGTCGTCGGCTATCTGACCGTCGGCGCGCTGGTCGCGGTCGTCCGCCGCGTCGCCTTCTGGGGCGTCTGCGTCGGATTCGGCGCGCTGGCGGTGCTGGGCGGCGGGCTGCTCGTGGCCGCGGAGCACGGCTGGCTCGCGGCCGTCGAGCACTGGCTGCTCGCGGCCGTCTGAGCGGCGACGGGCCTCGAAACCGCGAGCGGGGCGTGGGGAGGGCCGAAGCGTTCGTTCGGGAGTCGAACCGCTCGGGGAGTCACGTCAGTTCGCTCGCGTCACTTCGCCGCCGGGCGGCCGCGCTCGGCGGCCAGCCGCTCGTGGGCGCGCCGCGCCACCGGGACGGTGACGACCTGCCGGTAGCGAACGGCCGCCGCGGCGACCGCCACGGCGACCGCCAGCGCGGGCTGGGTGACGACCGCCACCAGGGCCACCGCCGCCAGCACG
>ENA-ORCR01000338-ORCR01000338.1-marine-metagenome-genome-assembly--contig:-NODE-338-length-32066-cov-3.634218_pt1 | contig 32066 bp, 33 predicted proteins | sample MGYA00237782_ERZ508514 | MGnify/ENA primary metagenome ERZ508514 (study PRJEB26185, sample SAMN06268960) | marine metagenome | isolation source: Eden Landing Ponds, San Francisco, CA, USA | place...
GGCCTCGTGTGCCCAGCCACAGATCGCCGACATCGGCTTCCGCGGCGAGACGGTGGCCCTCGACGACCCTGAGGGCACCACGAACGAGGAGGGCGACAACATCGTCGAGGGGATGGACTTCGGCCTCGGCGGTGCGCTCGGAACCGACAACGAGTTCCTCGACTGGGTCGAGAACGCCGTCCCCGCGAGCGCCGTCATCCCTGCCATCGAGGAACTGTTCGCGGCCTACACCGACGAACGGAACGAGGGCGAGCGCTTCTACGAGTGGACCCGCCGCGTCGGCAACAACCGCCTGCGGAAGGTCATGCAACGGGCGGACGCCGACGTCTCAGGAGGTGTCGCCCATGGCGACTGACCACGGAAAGGACCGCGAGCGGACCCGGAACGGTGAGGATCGCGAACAGATCCCACCGGCGGACGTGGCACCGGAGTTCGTCGAGGCGTGCGACCATCGGACCGACGACGGTCACGAACTCGACGGCTCGCGACTGGTGACTGACGGGGGACGGGACAAGCCGATGCCCGGCGTGCCGGACACCGGCCGAAGCGACGACGGGGACGACTGTGCCTGTGGCAGCGCCTGCGGGTGCGGCGGTCACGGGCGGTCGGACGGCGACCGCCGGAAGGGACCCCCCCGAGCCGATGGCGGTGCGACGCCCGCGAACGTCGACGAAGACGGCCAGCTACAGGACGTCGAGTTCAGATCACCCGCGGAAGGCAAGAGCCAGAACGTCTACGAGACGCCGCCGGACAAACGTGTTCAGCGCCCGGGCGAGGAGGACCTCTCGCTCGACACCCCATCCTACGAGATTCGGTCGCAGATGAACGACATCGAGACGCCCGACGACAAGACGTGGTTCATGGAACTCGACGAGGCCGTCATCGACGACGGCCGCTGCATCCAGTGTGGCACCTGCGTCGCCTCCTGCCCCTCCGACTCCATCGGCATCGGCGACGACGGCCTGCCGGAACTCGTCAAGATGTGTACCGGCTGTTCGCTCTGCTGGGACTTCTGCCCGCGCGGCGGGCTGCGGTACGAACGCCAGTGGAAAATCACCGGCGGCGACGACAACGTCACGGGCGCCGGCGACCCCATCACCGAGTTCTCCGCGAAAGTCGAAGACGACTGGCGCGAGGGCGCTCAGGACGGCGGCCTCGTCACGTCGGTTCTCATCCACCTGCTCGAAGCCGGCAAAATCGACGGCGCGCTCATCGCCACCGAGAGCGACGACGAGCCCTGGAAGGCCGAGTCGTTCCTCGCCACGACGCCCGAGGAGTGCATCGCCAACGCCGGGAGTTTCTACAATCAGACGATGGCGCTGGGCAACCTCGACCTCAAACAGTGGGAGCACAAACTCGACGTCCCGCTGGAAGAAGCCTCGCTCGCGCTCGTCGGCACGCCCTGCGAAATCGAGGGTATCCGCGCCCTGCAGGACTTCGAGTGGGAGTACGGGTCCCACGAGGACGGCGTCCGCTCCATCGAGTACGCCATCGCCCTGATGTGCACGAAGAACTTCAACTACCAGAAGCTCATGGGCGAGAAACTCGCAGAAGCGCGTGACATCGACCTCGACGACGTGGGCAAGATGGACGTCCTCGACGGCCGGATGATGGCCTACGACCACGACGGCGAACTCATCGTCGACGAAGACGTCGAAGCGTTCCACGACGCCGCGCTCAAGGGCTGTGACGAGTGTGCCGATTTCACCGGCTACTGTGCCGACCTGACCGTCGGATCTGTCGGATCGAGCGACGAGTACTCCTCTGTCATCGTCCGGACCGAACAGGGCCTCGACGCCTGGAATCACACCAAGGACGACCTGGACTATCACGACCTGGAGGACCGCTCGGCCGTCGGCGGCCTGCAGTCCTGGGACAAGAAGAAGGCCTTCGACTCACTGCAGCGACCGTTCGACCCCGACGCCCCCCGGTTCATCGACTACACCGACCACGCGGAGCAGTACGGAACGGAGATGAATCCCCACGACGCGGGGCATTGACGCCCAACGGCGCGGGGCACTGACTCCCAACGGCGCGGGGCACTGACTCCCAACGACGCGGGGCACTGACTCCAAACGACGCGGGGCACTGACACCGAACGCTGTGCAGTCCGGCCGCGCCTCCCTCTCACTTCACCTTCCGCCGTTCGGTCATCGTCATCGTCTCGCCGTCGGCGGACGTGATCGTCGTCTCGATGGTGATCCAGCCGTCGTTCCGTTCGATGGCGTACGCGTCGGTCAGCGAGAGATCCACCTGCTTCGTGGTCGTGTACGACTCGTCGGCGTCGAGCGTCCCGACGGCTTCCGAGTCACTCCAGATGCCGTCGCCGGTCGTGCCGTTGCCCGCATAGATCGTCGTCTCGACGGTGACGTCCGTTGCCGCGGTCGATCGCTGGTTCGTCAGCGCGCTCGTCACGTCCCGACACGTCGTGCCGCAGGTTTCGACGCGGTCGATAGCGAACGCGAAGGGGGCGCTGTCGTCGTCGGTCCCTGTGGTAGCGTTCGCAGAGTCTTCGAGCGCCGGACCGTTACCTTCGTCTGCCTCGGACTGTGTGATAGTGGCGACACCGTCGGCGACCTCGCCGGCCGCGGCGACTGGTCCGGCCCCTGTCGCGATCATCACACCGCCGACGGCGCCGGCGGTGACGACGGTGAGCAGGGTGAGCAGTCGGACGATCACACTCTACACCCCCCTCGGAGCGAGCGTGGTGGGTCGGGCGGTCGATTCACTCGGAATCGGTCCGGTGCGTGAGCGTCGATGGTGTGCCATCTCGTCAGAACGTCACTGCTGGCCGAGCATATACCGACGACACCCTCAGTCCGAATTACCGATGCATTCGCGGCCGATACAGGCGATTTTGACCGAGTCAATTCGGGCTAGGGGCCAGTGAGCGTCGCCGAACCGTCGAATGTGCGGTGGGCGGACACTGAATCTCTGGCGCGTGCAGGCGGCCGCGGCGGTTGTACTGAACAGCGGGCCAACGTTCATCACGAACGGACGCGCCACGTACAGACATGGTAGACGATGACACAAACGACGACTCACCGGAATACGTGATCCCGCCGGGCGGCGGCGTTCCGTGGATGGATTTCACCGACGAGGAGTCCCACCGGCCCGCCGAGCGCGACCTCGCGATCACCGACGTCTCGACGATGGTGTTACAGGGCAACTTCGAGTGGGGTATCGTCAAAGTCGAGACAGACGCCGGGATCACCGGGTACGGTGAAGTGCACGGCGCGGGCCCGACCGAACCGGGCCGCCTCGAAGGACAGAACCCACTCGACGTGAATCGCGTCCGCGACATCATGTGGGAACCCGGCCCCGGCGTCGAGATGGCGCTGTGGGACATCAAAGGGAAACTGCTCGACGTGCCCGTCTACGAACTCCTGGGCGGGAAGTACCGCGATTCCGTGCGAGTGTATTGCGATACCCACGCAGGCGAGTCGCTGGGCGGCGCGCAGTCGGGGACCGTCGATCCGCGTGAAATCTACACGCCCGAGTCCTACGCCGAGGCCGCCCGCGAAGTCGTCGACGCGGGCTTCGACGCGCTGAAATTCGACCTGGACGTGCGAACCCACGCCGACGTGGACACCGCCAGCCGCCGCCTCGACAACGCCGCAATCGAACACAAGGCCTCGCTCGTCGAGGCCGTCCGCGAGGAAATCGGCTACGAGATCGATCTGGGCTTCGACCTCCACTGGAACTTCACCGTCGAGACCGCGACTCGCCTCGCCAGCGCACTCGAACCCTACGACCTGGCGTGGCTCGAAGACCCGGTCCCGCCGCGGAAGTACGACGCCCATCGTAGGGTGCGAGAGGCGACGAGTTGCCCAATCATGACCGGCGAGAACCTCCGCGATCCGGGTGAGTTCAAGGAGATGCTGGAGGCCGAGGGGATGGACGTGGCCGCGCCGGACCCGCACAACTGCGGCGGCCTCCGGAACTTCCGCAAGATAGCGACGCTCTGTGACCTGGAGGGGGTCCCCATCGTCGCCCACAACATCCAGGGGCCGGTGGGCACCGTCGCCGCCGCCCACGCCGCCGCGTCGGTCCCGAACTTCGTCGCCCTGGAGTACCACGCCTTCGACGTGCCGTGGTTCGAGGACCTTGTGAGCAGGACCGGCGAGTCCGGCGACGTGATCGAAGACGGCAGTATCGACCTCCCCGAAGGGCCCGGCCTGGGCATCGACATCGACTTCGACGTGGCAGGCGAGTACCTCGTAGACGGCGAGGAACTCGTCTGAGAGCGAGCGCGACTCGGTTGGGTGGCCACCGCCCTCGGGCGCTTCTGGTGCGACTCGCACCCGAACCACCCATCCCACCTCGCGTCCCCGGGTGCCTACCCGAACACGAACGCCGAAACAACTACCCGGACCCCATCACCAGATCACGCGACAGCGGCGATGACAGACCACCTGTACACCGAGTACCCCGAGCTGTACGACGCGATCCAGCGTGAGTGGGACTACGACAGAGACGTCGCGTTCGTCTGTGACGCCGTCGAACCCGACTCGTCGACCACCGAACTCCTCGAAGTCGGCTGTGGCACCGGCGAACACACGCGCCGGTTCGTCGACGCAGGGTTCGACGTGACGGCTATCGACCCCGCCGAGGGGATGCTGGATCGGGCACGCGAGAAGTGCCGTGACGCCGACTTCCGTACGGCCGCGCTCCCCGAGTTCGACTTCGACGACCAGTTCGACGCTATCGTCGCGATCCGTGGCGTGATCAACCACCTCCCACCCGAATCGCTCGACCCAGCGGCCCGAACCCTCGCCGCCCACCTCGCCGACGGCGGCGTCCTCATCTTCGACAACGCTCCCCTCCCGCCCGATGGCAACGACCCCGCGCTCGACACCGCCGACACTGAATACGGTCGATACGCCCGCGTCGCACAGATGCAATCGCGGCCGGACGACCGCCTCGACTGGGTGTCGGTCACGTTCACGGGCGAGGGCGCAGTCGTCACGACCAGGCGGCCGATGACACCGTTCGCAGAGGAGCGGATAGCGGCCTCACTCGACGCACACGGATTCGGGGTCGAGACGCACGATGGGTACGACCCGAGGGATGACAGAACCGTCTTCGCGGCTCGCAAGTGAGGAGCACTGGTCATCGGGATACGTCTCGAAGCGCTTGTGGAACGCGGAGACCAGCACCGCCGAGAGAGTGAGGCTGAAAGAGACTTCGCTGGCGGCGAACGCTTCGGGGGCAAGGGCCCCGCCCACAGAAACCGCCGCATCGGTCTCGAGTTTCGTCGCCCTCGAGGACAAACGCCTCCGACGTGGCCAAATAATTCCTCGTGGATCCTGAATCAGTCGCCTGACGGAGGTTCGCGGCCGTCTGTCGCGGATGAGGGGTCGCGAACCGCGGGGTGAACGGAGAGGCCGAGCGCCGCGACTGCTGTGCCGAGGTTCAACGCCATCGTCGGGCGGTCGAACCCGGTGACCGCCTCCACGAGAAGCCAACAGAGGAGCACGAGGCCGACCGAAGTCGCCGCGAACCACGCCCGCGGGCGGCCCGCGGCGAGCCAGTAGCAGGCCACCGCGGGGTAAACGCCCAGCGCACTGGCGAGCACCAGCCCCGGAACCCGGAACGTCTCGAATGGGAGCGGGTCAAGTTCGCGAGGCGATAGCCCGATGACGGCACCCGAGGGGTCGAGCACCAGCGCCGTCCCTCCAACGAACGCACGGACGGCCAACTGGCTCAGGACGAGGATGAGAACCCACAGAGCGAGTGGTCGCTCGCGAACGCGCATATGTCGACTCGCGAAGGGAACCGACAAAAGCGGTTCCCGCGTTCTTTGGCCCCGGGTATCCGACCGAGCGCTGGCCTACTCGCTCACATCTCCGAGCGCTTGACGAGCGCGTAGACCAACAGTGCCGAGAGGACGACGCTGAGATAGGCCTCGCTGGCGGCAAACACCTCGGCGGCACGGCCCTCTGGCCCGAGGAAGCCGTAACCGATGGTCGTGTAGGAGATGTAGCTGAATCTGGCGACGTCGAACAGGGTGCTGAGGCCCTCCGCGGTGAGGGCCTCACCGACGGCGACCTGCCCGGCCGCCGTCTTGAACAGCGAACCGCCGAAGGCGTAGAACGGGACGTACAACAGCGGTGCGAGGACGAACGCGAAGCCGATCCGGATGGGGCGCATCCCGTGGCCGCAGGTGACGCCGAGGAAGTAGTTCTCGGTGGCGCGGCCGAGGTTCTTCACCCGGGTCCAGAGCGAGGCGGTCGAGTCCCGGACGACCGAGAGGTTCTCTTTCCGGCTGAACTGCTGGCGCTTGACGCGGAACTCGCCGGCGACTTTCATGTCGCCGACGGCCGCGGCGCTCTGTTTGGCCTTCAGGTAGGTCGTCTCGATGACCTCGGGTGTCATCTCCAGGGCGTACTCCGGGTCCGCACCCGTCGGTTCGTGGAACTCGTGGATGGCCCAGGCGTTGCGGTCGAGATACTGCCGGTGGCCGCTGAAGTCGAACTCGTGGCCGTCGAACTCGGTGAACTCCGTGCGGCAAAACCGGAAGAAATCCAGGAGCCGACGGTGGTCTTCCTCGGTCGAGGCCGTGAGATCCACGTCGCCCAGACTCGCGAGCGTGAGGTCGTAGCGCACCCAGTTCTCGGCCGGTTGGGAGATGACGCCGCGTTTGATCTTCGCCCGGGTGAAATCCACCCAGGCGTCGTCGGCCACCTGACTGGCCTCGAAGTCGATACGGTCGGAGAAGGTAGCACCGCTGAAGTCTATCTGGCCGCCGAAGGACGTGTCGACGAAGTTCGCGGAGGTGATTTCGGCGTTGTGAAAGTCCGCGTCAGACCCGAAGTGTGCCCCTTCGAAACAGAGGTCGTCTTCGAGGAAGTTTGCGCCGCCGGAAAACTCCGCGCCGCGGAAGACACACCGACCCGAGAACTGGACGTTCGAGAAGTCGGCGTCCTCGTGAAAGCGCGTCTCGTCGAAGTCGGCGTCGCCCTGGAAGCGGGTGTCGGGGAAGTCGGCGTCGGCGGTGAAGGTCGCTTCCTCGAAGTGTGCGCCCGCCGTGAACGTCGTCTCCGTGAAGTTGACGTAGCGGAACCTCGCGTGTTCGAAGGACGCGTCGCCGTGAAACACCGACCGGGCGAAGGTGACGTCGTCGTCGAGGGCGCGCTCGCCACCCGAGAAAGTGGCCCCGCGGAAGTCGGCGTCGCCGTGGAAGGCGACGTCGGCGAAGCCGGTGTCGCCGTCGAAGCGGGCCTCGTCGAAGTCGGCAAACCCCTCGAAGTCGACGTCGTCGAACTCCGCGTCGCCGTCGAAGCTTGCCTCCTGGAAGTCGGCTTCGTCGGCGAAGGTCGCCCGTTCGAAGTGGGTGAACTCGAAGGCGGCCTGCCGGAAGTCCGCCGCGGACTCGAAGGCGGCGTCGGTGAAACTCGTGTTGTCGTCGAGGAGGTTGGAATCGCCGTAGAAGGTGGCCGCCCGAGCCTCGACGGGCCCCTGGAAGGTGGCGTCGTCGAAACTCACGTCGTTGTCGAAGGTCGCCTCGTCCACGTCGAATCGCCCCTCGAAGATGGCCCCCTCGAACTCCACGTCGCCCGCGAAGTGGGCCTCGAACGCGTCGAAGTCACCAGTGACCCTCGCATCGTCGGCCTGGATGGCCTCCTCGACGTGAGCCTCGTCGAAGGTCACGTCACCGATGGTCGCCCCATCCAGCCTGAACGGGACGCGGATGGTCGCGAACGTCGCCGAGAGGGATTCGATAGTCGCGTTCCGGAGGTCGATGGGGTGTCTGTCGACGCCCTCGACGGTCAGTCGGTCGAGTTCGATGGCCGGGAGCGTCACACCCCGGAGGTCTTTCTCGTCGGCGCCTCCCTCACGGAGGGCAGCGAGAAAGGCTGTCCGTACCTCGTCGTCTGAGACGCCCTGTTCGGCCCGTTCCTCCGGCGTCAGGTGAAGGACCGACGTGTCGACGCTGCCCGCCGCGTCGGCGCTCGGTGCCCGATTCGTGGCGGCACTCGCCTCGGCCTCACCTGCACCCCCGTGTCCGTCATCCGTCATACGTTCTCACACGAGAAGCACCGAGTATAAATATTTCTCCTGAGCGTCAGGTAGCCCAGCGGAGAGCCGACTTGCCCTGTCGCGGCGACTGCCGCCGTGATGCACCGGTCAATCAGTCGGTTGGCCGAGGGGGTCCTGGCCGTTGGGAGCCGAGTCGTCCGTCGGGGCATCGAGGGCCACGCAGGGCACGCTCTCGAACACCGTCCGCGTGTACAGCGCGAGGTCGAACTCCGGATAGGTGTGGTAGGTCTCGTAGCCGTCCGTACGGAGATCGATTGTCGTGACCGCGTCCTCGCCGAACCGATAGGCCAGGTCGAACGAGTCACCATCGGGGAACGCCGCCAGCGGTTGCCGCTCGACCACTGTAGCGCATCTGAGCCCCTCGGCCACGTAGTCGAGCCGTCGCGCTGCGTCGCCCTCGAAGAGGAACCGGTCCGTCTCGGAGTTCAACCGGTCCGTCTCGGAGTGGGAACTGCCGGGATCTGAGTTAGAACTGCCCGGATCGGATTCGGACGCGTCAGACGTCGCCCCGTCCAGTCGGAGCGTCGTCACGTCGTCACCACCGACCGGATCGCACGAGGAGAGTTCGTGAAAGTCGTAGGCCGGTGCGCTCACGTAGTGTGAGCTCCCGATGACGCGGAAGGTGAACTCTGCACCGAGGAACTGCGTGGTGAGCGAGTCGAACACGCGCACGTCGGTGGACGGCGGAGTCGTGCTGTGGACGAAGTGGAGGGTGTTTCCTGTCATGGGTCGACGATCACGTCGTAGTTGGGGTCGAAGACGCTGTTCGGCTCGACGCCGCGATAGGAGGGAATCGCCCGCCAGGAGAGGCGTTCGTAGTGCTCGGCCATCCTGTCGAGATAGTCACTGCGCGCGCGGGAGACGTTCGGAACGGGCTGGGGACCGTCCGAGATGAGGTAGAACTGCTCGCCGCGCTCGTACTCCTCGTCGTCGTCGAGGTCGTTGTACACCGAGTAGGGGAGATAGCGGTCGAAACCCGCCTCGCGTAGCGTGTTGACGTACGCCTTGTGGTGCTGTGGGAACCAGTACTTCGAGTAGACCCACGTGGCAACGACGCCGCGGTCGCTGAGGTGCTGGCCCAGGAGCGTGTAGAACTCCGTCGAGTAGAGGGCGAGCGAGTCGTCGCTCCGGGCACCGGGTACGTCGAGGAGGATCAGGTCGTACCGCTTGTCGGTCCCCCGCAGGTAGGTGTAGGCGTCACCGACCGTCGTGTTCAGGCGGTCGTACCGGTAGGCGTCGTCGTGATAGCCTGAGAAGCGCGAGTCGGATCTGGAGTAGTTGAGGAACTCCCCGTCGATGTCTACCTGGTCGACGCTGACGTCGTATTCGCGCAGGTGGTCGACGGCGATGTAGTCACCGCCGCCGACGAGGAGGACCTCGAACGAGTCGTTCCCGGACGCGGCCTCGCTGAATGGGCCCTCCGCCGAGGGGGCGGCCGAATCGCGACCCGGCGCCCCGTCAGCCCCCGCGGCGGCCGAGACGGCGCCCGAGTCGGTGACGAAGGCCGAGAGGGGCACGTCGACGAGGCCGGCGTGATAGGAGTCGACCCAGCTATCGCACAACTGGATCGCCTGGTCGAGTCGCAGACACGTCTCCGTGCTGGCGTGGCCTGCCACGTCTCGCTGGTAGGTCGTGATCCGCTGGTAGGCGGTCCGCTCGAAGGATTCGACGGTCACGTCCGCGGTCCCTGGCTGGTACTCGCTCTCTATCTGGTCGGCCATGTAGGCACCGGTGACCGTCCGGTCCACGGCACCGGCATTGGCGACCAGCCCCCCGTAGGCGCCCGTCAGGAGGAGTCCCGCGAGGATGACGCCGCGCCACCGGGCCAGCGAGAGCGAGCGGTCGCCACCGCGGGCGACGGGACCGCGGGCCGCCCAGCCTGCGAAGGTCAGTGCGGCGAGCGCGTTCAGGAGCCCGAGCACGAGCACGCTGACGACGAGGCCGTAGCGCGGGTACAGGAACAACGCGTACACGACCGTGCCCGCGAGACTTCCGAGGTAGTCCACGCCCAGGACCTCCGAGAACGAGCGTCCCTCGGGCTCCGAGAGTTCGAAGAACGTCCCGAGGACGTGACGGCCGATCTTCCGCGGGTACACGCCACCGAGCGCCGCGAAGAGCGTCTCCTCGCGGTGGTCGACGAGTTCGTTGAGGAGCGGGATCTCGAAGCCCGAGAGGAGGCCGACCAGCAGGATGGGGACGTGCGAGAGCGCGAGCGTGAGCGGTTCCTTCAGCGCGAAGCGGCCGACGGTCAGCGTCACGTCGGGGAAGGAGTTGAGCGCGACGACGAACGCGGCACCGGCCGGTCCCACGAACGCGAGGTACACCTCCGTCCGCAGGAAGTTCGACTCGGCATCGCCGAGGTGGGCCGAGAGGAAGGCGCCGATGCCCATCGAGAAGAGGTAGAGCCCGATGGTGATCGAGTACCGGAGGACGGTCCCGCCGTAGAAGACGGTCAGCAACTCGGAGTAGACGAGTTCGTAGGCGATAGAGCAGAAGGCGACGACGAAGGTGAGGCCGAGCATGACGCGGCGGTCGGTGACGAGTGCTGCGGCTGACTGCGTGCCAGCTTCCCCGGCGTCGTCGCGCTCACTGACCATCTGGCTTCAGGCGCTCACACGCGTGGTTTGACGTACCAGGTCTTGTCCACGATCCAGTTCCCGCCCTCGTTGTCGACCTCCATGTCGACGGCCTGCCAGCCGAAGTCCCTGTTGCCGTCCTCGGAGACGAGTTCCGTGCCGATGCGATACCAGCCCTCTTTGGGCCGATCCTGCGGCGAGACGTCGGCGATACTGACGGACTTGACCGTGTCTTCGGAGGGATCGTCCCAGGTCTTGTCCCAGGAGACGTCGCCGGGGCCAGGCCCCGGCGGGTCGTTCTCGTACTGGTTGTCCGTGCCGACGTAGGCGATGGCCAGGGTGGCGATAGCGGCGCTGTACATCCGGAGTTCGTCGCGATGGTCGTCGCGCCAGTCGTCGCTGTAGCTGCCGCCGTGCCAGATGGCCCAGCCGTGCCTCCCTTTCGGTGCCGACGAATATCCGCCGGACCCGCGACCACCCGCGCCCTTCGCGGCGGCGGCGACGCCGACGGGGGCGAGCGACGAGACGGCGCCACCCACGTCGAGACTCCCCTGATTCTCGAGCCGCGATTCGATCTCGATCTCCTGCCGGAGGTCGACTTCCAGGTTCGTCCCCTCGAGTTCGACGTCGTCGAACACTTTCGCTTTCCGTGGCGGCGGCGCGTTGTTCCCGAGGCACCCTGCGAGCGATGCACCAGCAAACAGCCCTGCACTCCCTCGGAGGAAGCGTCTTCGCTCCATACCCACTATCGCTAGCTTCATCCAACAAGTATCTTTATACCTACCTTTTACAGACCACGCGCTCCCCTGGAGCGGCGGCCCGCTCGTCGTGTGCCAGTGTCAGGGCACACCCTTCAAGTGACGACCGCCAGTACAGCCGAGCAACGGGGTTCGTAGCACATGAGTGATAGCTGGGACGCGCAGACGGAACGCTACTCCGGCGACGTGCGACTCGCCGGGAGCCACCAGACACCGGTCGGCCTCAGCGGCGCGGAGGACGTCTTCGTCGGCCCGCGATCGGTCGACGGCACCCTTTGCCTCGCCGACGTCGAGTACGTCTTCACCGACGTCGCTGACAACGGCGGGAACGCTGGCGGTGACCAGACCGACGATGACGAACAAACCGACGGTGACGGGCAAGCCGACGGTGACCGCCCCGCCGTCGCGACAGAGGTCACCGGCGACCTGGAAGACGGCTACGTCGAGGACGTTCCCGGTGACGTGGTCATCAGCGGCGTCGAGGACGTGTTCGTGGCGACAGATGCCGCGACGAGCCTCGACGCCCCGGGGGCCGAGCAGGTCTTCCACGACGACGCCGCCACGCCGACGAGTTCACCGGACGGCTACGACGTCACGGTCACCGGGTGGCAACACTCGCGTGACGCGCGCGACCCGCGCGACGGCGTCAGCGTCCGCGGTGCGAAAAACGAGATCAGCGTCACGGAAGCCAAGCACGACCTGACCGTCTACGTCGTCGGCTGGGAGAACGAGGTTCGCATCGAGGGCCGCGGGGTCGACGCCACCGTCTTCTTCGTCGGCCGCGACAACCGCGTCAGCGTCAGCCCGTACGTCTCGGTCACGACCGCTGCCGAGAGCGGCTACGACAACGTCGTCGACTCGGACCCGGTGCCACCAGAAGCGGTGATCCAGACCACGAAAGACGAGGCACACTCCGGCAAGTTCCTGGGCCGCCACCGGATCACCTGGCAGGAACCCGCCCCCGACAAGGACTGGTGTCCCAACTGCGGCGAGAGCGCCGACGCCGTTATCGCTCGCCGGCAGAAAGACGCCTTCTTCCTGTTCGGTGCCACCGTCAGGACCTACGACGACGGTGGCGTCTCCTACGAGTGCGAGCGCTGTAGCCCCCACGTCGCCGGCGACGTTGCCCTCTCCGAGGACGAACGCAAAGACGCGCTCCGGTAAGAGACCAGTCCGGTCGCGTCACACGACGCCGCGCTCCCGGCGAGATACGCGGCGATCCGAACCCTCAAAGGCAGCCACCGGTTCGACACCGGTATGGAGGTGTTCGTCCGGCTTGGCTACCTGCTCGCGCTCCTGGGCGTCGGCGTCGCCGCCCGCCAGGTCGGAATTCTCACCGAACGCCGGAACGGGTGGCTCAACGACGTCGCGTTCTACGTCGCGCTGCCGGCACTCGTCTTCTCCTCGACCTACGACCGCGCTCTGGGCGAACTCGTCTCGCCTGCGCTGGTCGGCGGCGTCCTCCTCGTCTTCGCACTGGTCGTCGCCCTCGCGTGGGTCGTCCACCGCCGACGCGCCGCCCGCGGCCGCCGCAGCGTCGCCGTCGTCCAGTCCTATCACTCGAATCTCGGCTTTCTCGGGCTCCCGCTCGTCGAGGCGACCCTCGGGAGCGCCGCCAGCGGGACGGCAGCGGTCGTCCTCGGCATCGGCATCCTCGTCCAGACGCCGCTCACCGTGGGATCGCTCATCGCCATCAACGACGCCGAGGCCGACGTCGTCGACGAACTCCGCGGCGTCGCCACCAACCCCGTCCTCATCGCCCTCATCGTCGGCCTGGGATTCTCGACGGCCGGGCTGGGCGTTCCCGGGACCGTCGCGACTGGCCTCGGTGCCGTCTCCGAACTCGCGCTCCCCATCGCCCTGCTCTGTGTCGGCGCGTCGCTCAGCGTGGTCGGGAGCGACGTGGACCTGGGGCTGACCGGATCGGTCGTCGCGATGAAAATTGGCCTGATGCCCGCCGTCGCCTGGGTCGTCTTCACGTTCCTGGCCGTCGACGCCACGGCCGCGGCCGCGGTCGTCGTCATGCTCGGGATGCCCTCTGCCGTCTCGACGTACGTCTACGCGACCGAACTGGGCGGCGACTCGCAACTGGCCTCGCTCAACGTCTTCGCGACCACGCTGGCCTCGCTCGGGACCGTGACGGTCATTCTGTCCGTGATGGGCTGAGGCGACGATCCCGACGAACGCACCCGATTTATCACCGCTGACCACCCACGAGCGAGCGTGCTCTACCACAACATCGACCCCGACGACCTCGACGCGACGCCGGACTATCCCTGTAACCGACGGGGTGTCTCCGACGCCGCAGAGCTGGCAGCGCTCCATCTCGCGACCTACGAGATGGCCCCCGGCGAGCAACTCCCGCGAGTCTACCACTACCACGACAGCCGCGAAGAAGCGTTCTACGTGATTTCGGGGACGCTCCACGTCGAGACGCCCGAGGAGGAGTACGTCGTCGAGGAAGGATCGGTGTTCGTCGCCGAACCGGAGAGTCCCCATCGCGCGTACAACCCCGAGGACGCCGACGAATCCGTCCGGGTACTGGGGACTGGCGCCCCGAAATCAGACATCGCACACCCGTACGACCCCGAAGAGTGAGGACGGTGAGGCAGGGTTCTCGCAGGGGTGGTGAGTGGTCACTCAGTGGTGGCGTCGGTGACGAGCCTGCGATCGGCCCTCGCGTCGGTGAGCCCGGATTCTGAGAAGGGTGGTGAGCGACCACTCAGTTGTCCGTCGAGCGCCAGGCCGATGGTGAGCGCTCACTCAGTGGTCGACCGAGCGCTCACTCAGTCGCGTGTTTCGTCCTCACTCGGCCGGGAACCGCTCGACCAGACTGAGTATCCTTTTGAGGGCGCCCACCGCAGAGGGAGACATGACGAGACGACACGAGGTCTACGACCAGATAGTCGAGAGCGGCGTAACGGCGGTACTCCGGGGGATCGACGCGGAGGACATCGTCCCGGTTGCCGAGGCCATCCACGAGGGCGGCGTCACCTCCATCGAAGTCACGGCCGACGCCAAACGCTGTAGCGACCTGATCGCCGACGTCGACCGCGCACTCGAGGGCACTGACGCCGTCATCGGCGCCGGCACGGTCATGGACGCCGCGGCCGCCCGGAACGTCATCGAGGCCGGCGCGGAGTTCGTTCTGGCCCCCAATCTGAACGAGGACGTCATCGACGTCTGCAACCGCGAGGGCGTCGTCGCCATCCCGGGCGTCATGACGCCGACCGAGGCCGCCGACGCGATGGAGGCCGGGGCGGACATCCTGAAGATGTTCCCCGCGTCGACCGTCTGCCCGGACCACATCGGTGCGCTCCAAGGGCCGCTCGGTGACGTGCCGATCATGCCGACCGGGGGCGTCTCCGCCGACAACGTCGCGCAGTACTTCGAGGCCGGTGCGGTCGGCGTCGGCGCCGGGTCGGCACTGGTCGACTACGACGCCATCGAGCGCGAGGACTGGGACGGCGTCCGCGAATCCGCCGCAGAGTTCGTCGACGCCGTCGAGGCCGTGCGCTCGTAACTCCGCATCCGAGTGGCGGGCTGAACGCGGGCCGTCACAGCTAAGAGGTGCGACGGACCACCCCCAGGCATGGAGGACCGGTCGCTGGACGACTTTCTCGACGACGATTCGGCAGCCACGACCGAAGACGACCCGAGCGACGTGGAATCGGTCCAGGAAGACGGGGCCGAGCCTGCGTCGGACGAACAGGAGCCGGTCGATCACGCGTCAACCGACGCGGAGTCAAGCGACGATGGGCCCGAGGAAGCAGGCAACGCCGAGGACGATTCTGTCGACGACGATTCTGTCGAAGACAGTGCTACCGGCGACGATGCTCCTGCTGACGAGGAAGCGGCGAACACCGAGGGTCCGCGCGTCGACCCGAAGACCGTCGAGCCCGCGGCAGCTACCTACACCTGGAGCGGCGACGGCGGTGACTGCGACGCGTGTGGCGAGACTGTCGACCGCCGCTGGCGCCAGGACGACCGCCTCGTCTGCCCGGACTGCAAAGAGTGGTAACGGCGACCCTGGTTCATCACCGACCCGCCGCGACATGGGCAGCGGGGGTCGCGAACTGACCACCACGCCTCCAGATCGGGTCCGTGTACGGGAGATGCACAGCCAGCAAAGTTACCTTGCTCCGGCCATAAGCCTCGGTACCGAATGTCCGTGGGAACCCCTCACACGATCCACGGTCGCCGCGTCAGACCCCCCGCAACGCGGCGCGTCGGTTCCGTAGCCACCCATGACAGACACTGACACTCCAGTCTCCGGTCGCCAGGAGAGTACGAGCGAAGACGTTTCCGACGCACAGGACGTGGTCGCGAGCGTCGTCGACAACGTCGAACAGGTCATCGTCGGCCACCACCAGGAGGTCGAACACATCCTCACAGCGCTGCTCGGACGTGGGCACATCCTCCTCGAAGACGTGCCCGGCGTCGGCAAGACGATGCTCGCCAGGGCGGTGGCACAGTCGTTCGACGGGTCGTTCAAGCGCGTCCAGTTCACGCCGGACCTGTTGCCATCCGACGTGACAGGCGTCAACGTCTACAACCAGAAGAACGAGGTCTTCGAGTTCCGGCCTGGCCCCGTCTTCGCCAACGTCGTCCTCGGTGACGAGATAAACCGGGCGCCGCCCAAGACCCAGTCGTCGCTCCTGGAGGCGATGGAAGAACAGCAGGTCACAGTCGACGGTGAGTCCCACGACCTGCCCCAGCCATTCACCGTCATCGCGACGCAGAACACCGTCGAGCGCGACCGAACCTACGAACTCCCGATGGCCGAACTCGACCGGTTCATGAAGAAACTCCACCTCGGCTATCCCGACACGGACGAGGAGACGGAGATGCTGGATCGGACGGTCGGTCACCACCCCATCGACGACCTCGGGGCGGTCGCGACGCTGGAAGACCTCCAGGGCGCTCGCGAGACCACGGCCGGTATCACCGTCGAGCGGTCGGTTCGCGAGTACGTGACGCGGCTCTCGCAGTTCACTCGCAGACACGCCGAACTCGGCGTCAGTCCCCGCGGTGGGCTGTCGGTGTTGCGGGCCGCACAGGGGCGGGCCGTCCTCGACGGGCGGACGTACGTCATCCCAGACGACGTCCAGACGGAGGCCGAAGTCGTCTTCCCGCACCGCATCCGGACGAGTACAACCGAGACGACGCCGCGGGCCGTCGTCGAGGACGCACTGGAATCCGTCCGCGTCGAGTGATGCAGCTCACACGCCGCGGGTACGCCGTCGTCGGCATCGTCGTCGTAGCCGAACTGCTCGCGGTCACGTACGGCGCACGCGCGCTCAACGCCATCGCCGCACCGGCAGTCGTGGCGCTGGCCGCTTCGGCGATTCAGCTATGGCGCGCCGACGTCCCGACCGCCGAGCGCGAACACGTCCCCGCCGCATTCCCGGGCGACACGCGGGAGGTGTCGGTCCGGGTCGAGGGAAGCGGCGTCGCTCGCATCGAGGAGTCGCTCCCGGAGGGCCTGACGGTCGACGACGCGAGCCTGGACGCGACCCTGCCGGTCGAGTTTACCTATACCCTGACCTGCGCCGAGCGCGGCGAACACTCCGTCGGTCCGCTGACCGTCCGCGTTCGTGATTTGCTCGGACTGCTCCAGAAGACGTACACTGCCGGGTCGACCGCGCGCGTGCTCGTCTACCCGCCAGTCTACCAGGTGGCGGGCCGCGAGGTCATCCTCCAGCACGTCCTCGAGCGGTCGCAACTCGAGCGCCAGGAGTTCGACTCCATCCGCGAGTACGTCCCCGGCGACCCCTTGCGGAACGTCCACTGGAAGTCCACCGCCAAGGCCCAGGACGACATCTTCGTCACCGAGTTCGCCGACAACCGCGTCCAGAACGACGAACTCGTGATCGCGGCCTCGGCCAAGGCCGGGTCGGTCGACGAGATGGCCGCCGCCGCGGCCAGCGTGGCCGTCATGGCGCTGGACGCTGGCCTCTCGGTCGAGTTGCGCGTGCCGGAACAGACCATCCCGGGGGACCGGGGGGAGGAGCATCGACAGCGACTGCTCACCGCGCTCGCCGTGACGGACACCGACTTCACGTCGCCGTTCAAATCCTACACCCTTCCCGAGGGTGCCACGGAGGACGCGGACGTGGTCATCTTCGGTGACTCCGACGGCGTCAGCGTCACCTTCGGCACCGACGACCGGTCGTTCGAAGAGATCACTGTTACTCGCGAAAACCCCCTCGCGCGCACGGAGGTGCACCCGTGAGTACCGACACTCGATCGGCGGACGTATCGCTCGACGTCGACGGTATCGACCCGGTCAGAACCATCGCCCTCGGCGGCGTCGGGTTGCTCATCGCCGCGTTCAGCTCCGTCTTCTATCATTTCATCGACGTGACCGGCGAACCGGCACTGTTCCTGGTCGTGGGTGGCCTGACGCTGGTGGCGGGGACGATGCTGTCGAACTCGATCCGGTTGCGGTGGGCGACCCTGATCGCCGCCGGACTCCTCGCCAGCGGGTTGACGCTGTACATCTTCAGCCTGCCGCGACAGCCACCCATTCTGCCGCTGGTGACCGACGCGCTCGCGCTGATGACCGGCCGATCGCTGCTGCAGGTGACCAACGTCGACCTCTGGGTGCTCGGCGTCTCCCCCGGGCCGCTCTTTCTGACGTGGTACCTGGCGTTGCGTCGCCGGTACGTGGCGAGCGTCCTCGCCGGTGGCGCCACGCTGGGCTTTCTCGTCCTGACGACCGACGCGTCGAACGTGACGACCCTGGTCGGTGTGGTCGGGGGCATCGTCGCCGTCGCCGTCGGCGACATGGACCGACGAGGAGACTCGCTCGCGGCCGCAGAGCCCCTCGCCGTCCTGCTCGCCGCGCTCATCGTCCTCTCGGCGTTCGCACCGGTCGTGCCGGCGGGCCCCTCCCGGACCGCGGACACCTGGTCGAGTTTCCAGACCGGCGGTCCGGGTGCCGGTGCCGGCAGTGTCGAGGCGAACCTCGTCCAGGCCGGCAACCAGATCGGTATCGCGGGCAACCTCTCGCTCTCGCCGGAGGTTCGCTTTCGCGTCCAGAGTCGGACGGAGTCCTTCTGGCAGGTCGGCGTCTACGACCGCTACACCGGCGACGGCTGGATCCGGACTGGCAGCACCCACTCCTATCGCGGTACCCTCGACGCGCCACCAGGTCGGACCCAGACCGTGAGCCAGACCTACACCGCAGTGGACGACCTCGGTGTCGTTCCCGCGGCCTGGAAACCCGTCTCGGTCGGTGACAGTATCGCGGACGACACCCGGGTGACCGACCTCGACAGCCTCGAACTCGACGGCACCATCTCCGAGGGCGAGCAGTTCTCGGTGACGAGCAGGGTCCCCGTCGCGAGCGCGGACGAACTGCGGTCGGCGGGCACCGACTATCCGTCGTCGCTCGAGGACCGCTACACGCGACTCCCATCGAGCACGCCCGACCGCGTGGCCGAGCGGACCGAACGGATCACCGCCCGGGCCGACAACCCCTACGACACTGCACAGGTGATCGAACGATGGCTGCAGAACAACCGCGAGTACTCACTCGACGTCCAGCGACCGCGGGGGAACGTCGCCGACGAGTTCCTCTTCGAGATGGACGCCGGCTACTGCACCTACTTCGCGACGTCGATGGTCGTCATGCTGCGCACGCAGGACATCCCCGCGCGCCTGGCGGTCGGCTACACCTCGGGCGAACGCGTCGCCGAGGACGAGTGGGTCGTCCGCGGGTACAACGCCCACGCGTGGGTCGAAGCCTACTTCCCGGAGGTCGGCTGGGTCCGCTTCGACCCGACGCCCGCGGGCCCCCGCCGTGCGGCCGAGCAGCAAGAGCTGGAGTCCGCTCGCCAGAACAATCGAACCGACGTTGACATGGGGGATACCGGCGGCGGTGAGTGGACGCCGAGTCCGACCGCGACCCCCGCACCGCTGACGCCCCGTGCAGAACAACCCGCCCAGGAGGCGCCGGGCGACATCACCATCCCCGACCGGATCACCCGACCAGGTGGAACCCCGGGGCTGAACGGGACCGTCGCGAACCCGTCCATCACCGCTGCGCCCGGGAACGGGTCGGGCAGCGGCGGTGGTGACGACGAGGCGTCCGGCCCCTTCGGCGGTCGCCCGCCGACGCGCGCGGAGGCGACGCTGGGCGCGTTCGTGTTGCTCGGCCTCGTCGTCGGCCTCCGCCGCAGTGGCATCACCGGGCGGGCCTACCGTGCGATCTGGCTGCGCTACCAGCCGTCGAAGGACCCCGAGACCGACGCCGAGCGGGCGTTCAAGCGGCTGGAGTACGTCCTCGCCGAGCGCCATCGGCCGCGCAGGCCCGGGGAGGCGCCGCGCCAGTATCTCCGGTCCATCGGGGCCGACGAGCGGGCGACCCAGGTCGCGGCGATTCGCGAGCGGGCCCACTACGCCGGGCAGGTGACTCGTGACGAGGCCGACGAGGCGGTGTCACTGGTCGACGACATCGTCGGCTGGCGTGGGGCATAACCCGGTGTGGGCGAGCGGTCGGACCAGCGTTCGCTCGGCACCCGTGGGAAGTCCCGACAGTGTTTAATAGGTCCATTTCGTATGCCGATGCGTAATGTCGGAAGCCTGCTCGCTGCCAAAGGCGAGTACACCGGAACTCCTCGGACAGAGCCTTGCAAGTACGTGCCAGAACCTTGCGAAGGACTATGTCTGAGGTCTGCTCGACGTGCGGGCTGCCTGAGGAGCTCTGCGTCTGTGAAGACGTCGCAAAGGACTCCCAGGAGATCAGCGTCCACATCGACGAGCGCCGATACGGCAAAGAGGTAACGATAATCGACGGGTTCGATCCGAAGGACGTCGACATGGATACGCTGTCGTCCGACCTGAAATCGAAGTTCGCGTGTGGTGGGACGGTCGAAGACGATGCCATCGAACTCCAGGGGAACCACACGGGCCGCGTCGAGGACTTCCTTCGAGAAAAGGGATTCAACGTCGCCTGACCTCACGTCCGTAGACGCTTTCGCCCGCACGAACAGTCGATTTTGAACACTCGGCCCCCGACGCAGGGCCGGTCGCAACCAACCAACAGCGTTGGCCTCGGGCCGGTCGCAACCGACCGCCCTCGTCGGCCGTGGGCTGACTCGTCACTGCATAGCCGGTGGCTGGCTGGTCACTGCACAACCGATGGCTGGCTGGTCACTGCACAACCGATGGCTGGCTGGTCACTGCATAGCGGGTGGCTGACTCGTCACCGCTCAGTCTGGCGAACCACTGGTCCCCGAGGGGGCGGATTCGAGTGCTGGCGCTCGCTACGCGTCCTCTGTGGGTGCCGATTCGACTTCGACGTAGTCGAGTGGGAGCCGCCGCTCCGTGCGAATGAGGTTCTCGTCGTTGATCTCCAGGGAGAGTTGGTCTAGCTGCTGGGCGATGGTGGTGATGTCGCTGTCCTCCCTCCCGAGCGCTTTGATGATGAGGTTCTCGTGGCCGGTCATCAGTTCGGTGACCTCGATGACTGCCGGAATCTCTGCGGCCTGTGCTGCGACGCCGGCGCGGTCGCTGATCCGGGTCGTACAACTGAAGTAAAAGTACAGTTCCAGTCCAGTACGCTCGTGGTCGATTGCCGTCGTGTAGCCGGTGATGACGCCGTTCGACTCCAGTCGGTCCATCCGGTTGTGTACCGTGTTGTCGGAGACGCCGACCGCCTCCGCTAACTCGATTGCCGTGTACCGGGCGTTCTCCTGCAACCGATTGAGGAGTTCCCGATCAACCTCGTCTAGCTCGTAGTCAGCCATACCGACAGATACAGCTACAGGACCAAAAGAACAGGGATTCTCAACTTCATCCGGCAATTCAGACCGAGATTCGATCGATGATAGTTTAGAGAGAAAGTTGTCGAAAACTACCGTATTCGTATTTAAATGATGTGGTCCATACTACAGTAGTTTTCATAGAGACGGGCTTTAACTTCGATACTCTATGAATATATTCGGATGGCGTTGATAATCTCATATTTAGGGACAACACTTTTGTAGTGGTACGTCCTCCTTCAGTTGTGACCAACGTATCAACCTGTTCGACTTCGACGCAGACGAGTGCGGACCCGCTGACTGCGAGTGAGGCCGTCGTCACTGCAGTCGCGGATGCCGCTGCGACGTCCCCGCTCTCGCTCGACCCGCTCGCACGGACCATCGACCCAGACGCACTCGACAGTCTCGTCGAGCGCCTGTCACTGGGGTCGGACGGGACGACGGGGACTGTGGAGTTCGTCTACCACGGCTACGACGTGACGGTGTTCGGCGATGGGGCCGTCGCCGTCAGCGAACGCGAGACGTAGCGCCGTACTGTTACCGGAGCGGGCGTCGATTCTCCGTCTCTCGGACCCGCAACCAGACACGTGCGTCACCGCTCGAAGCACGGCCGGCGGGAGCGGGATGCGAGGATCAGAAGAACTGATAGAGGTCGTCTCGGCCCGCTTCGTGGAGGTGGTGGCGGATCGCTTCGTTCATCGGCTCGATGGACCCGCGTTTGGCGCAGATGGGGGCGATGGTATTTTGCCACTGTTTCCAGGGGGTCGGCAGCCCGAGGCGTTCACAGAGGTCGTTCAGGCGCTGGTCGCGGTCGTCTACCTTGTCCATCTTGTTGACGGCGACGACGACCGGGACGCCCACGTCGCGGAGGAAGTGAAACATCTCGACGTCGTAGGGGACTTCGTCGGGCCCGGAGTGGCGGTCGATGATGTCGATGACGGCCTTGCCGTCGACGACGAGGACGCCGACGAGAATCTTCTCGGCGTTGGCCTCGATGTAACGGACGATTTCCGTCTTGGTCTTCTCGAGAACCTCGTCGGGGACGCCTTTCATGTAGCCAAACCCGGGAAGGTCCGTGATGACGAAGTCCTCGCTGGCCCAGTCGTAGTGGTTGGGGCTGCGAGTGACGCCCGGTCGCTGGCCGGTGTCGAACGTGTGTCCGGTGAGTTCGCGCATCAGCGTCGACTTGCCGACGTTGGACCGGCCGACCAGCGCCACCTCCGCGTCGCGGTCCGGGCGTGACTCGAACATGCCCACCCGTACACCACGAACCGGGAAAAGGAGCGCGTTCTGCCATGCGCGCCAGCACGGGAGGCCGGGCTGGCGCAGGTGACGCCGCGAACCCGACTGTCTCGATATGTCAAATGGTTCTGTACAGAACAGCAAACATAAGCCACGGGCGTCCCGAGTGCGAGTCGTATGCGCCGCCGTGAATACCTCCGCTCCGCAGTCGGCGCTGCCGGCCTCGCAGGGATCGTAGGCAGTTCCCTCGCGGCCGCCGGCAGCGACGACGACGACGCATCGCCCTCCACACGACAGACCACCGCGGACGCCACAGCGATTGCGACGGCCACGCCGACGCCAGACGGGACCGGTACTCCGGCGGACGGGACCGGAACCCCGAGCGACGACGACGGGTACGGCCCGCTCGCCCAGTTCGACGTGTCCAACGACCAGCGCGGCTTCCAGACCACCGAAGCGGTGATGGAACCGTCCGGTCGCTACGCCTTCGCCTCCAGACTCGACGGGTTCTACGTCGTCGACTGCGCGGACCCCGAGAACCCCGATGTCGTCGGGACCTACACCGACATCGAGAGTGCAGACGGCCGGACCATCGAGGGGTTCCTCGACCTGAAGTACAACCAGGGTCGGCTCATGCTCTCGACGGGCCAGCGAAGCCAGTTCCGCGGGATCGCCGTCTACGACGTTCGCGACCCCACGGATCCCAAGCCGCTGAAGACGTTCGAGACCGACTACACCATCCACAACGCCGACCTCCACGGCGGGTACGCCTACCTGTCGACCGGGACTGCACTCGAAATCGTCGACGTGACGACGAACGACCCCGAGGCAGTGGCGACGTGGTCGGTCACGGACTACGACGAGGCCTACGAGGAGGTGAACCGCTCCCTCCGGAACCTCCACGACGTCTACGTCCAGAACGGGCGGGCCTACCTCGCCTACTGGGACGCCGGGTCCTGGATCGTCGACGTCTCCGAGCCCACGAATCCCGCCCACGTGGGTCACGCGACCGACTACACCGCCGAAGAACTCGCCGAACTCGACCGGACGAAAGCCAGCGAGTACTTCTTCGAACCCGAGGGGAACGACCACTACGTCCAGCCGGACGACGACGACGACCTGCTCGCAGTGGGTGGGGAAAGCTGGAACATCGAGGCCGACTCGCTCGAAAGCGACGAACCGGACGAAGAAGACCTCGGTGGACCGAGTGGGATCGTCCTCTGGGACATCAGCGACCCGGCCGAACCGACGGAACTCTCGGAGATCGAACCCCCACAGCCACCCGAAGGCGAGACGACGCGCCGCCGCGGCGGTTTTTACACCACCTCGCACAACTTCGAAATCGTTGGCGACTACCTCTACTCCTCCTGGTACCGCGGCGGTGTGAAGGTCCACGACATCTCCGACCCGGAGAACCCGGAGGAACTCGCCCACTGGATGGACGGCGACCGCGCGAGCATGTGGACCGCCCGCGTCGGCGTGCCCGGCGAGTTCTTCATCGGGACGAGTTACGTTCACCCGACCGAAGAGGGCGGGCCGGGTGCCTTCTACACGTTCCCGGACCCGAGCGACAACACCGCGACGGTCACGCCCTCGGGTGGCGAGGTCGACATCTCGACGCCGACGCCCACGCCGACCGAAACGCCGACTGCGACACCGACCGACTCGCCGACACCCACGGCGACTGCGTCACCGACGCCATCGCCGACGCCGACTGCGACGGCAACCGAAACGGCGAGTCCGACGGCCGACGAGACTGACCCCGCCGCCGGAGAGAGCACCGAAACCGAGGGCGGAGACAGCAGCGGGAGCGGTCCCGGCCTCGGCGTCCTCTCGGGGCTCGCGGCCCTGGGTATCGGCGCCTGGCGACTGAGCGGCACCGACGAGGACGAGTGAGGACGGCACCGGGACACTCATAGCCGTCGCCACCTAGGCCGGTGACGTGAAGCGACGCCAGTTCCTCGGTGCGGCCGTCGGGGCCGGTTTCCTGCCGGCACTGAACTCGGTCTCGGACGGTGCCGGCGTGGCTGGCGACCGAAGTGAGACCGGCACCGGGTCTGCGCCAGCGACCACGGCTGCTGGGACACAAACCGGGACTGCCACTGGCACACCCACGCCGACACCGACCGACGCCGTCGCGACGCCGACCTCCGGCTACGAACCGCTCGGGAGCGTCGCCGTCCCCGGGGCGACAGAAACGGTGGTGACACCCGACGGCGAGACGGGGTTCGTCGCGACCGGCGACGGCTTCGCCGTCCTCGACCTCGGCGACCCCGCGAACCCGACCCAACAGGCCGAAGAGCGCGACATCTCCCCGCCGGGAACTGACGAAGTCCTCGATTCGGTCTTCGACGTGAAGTACGACGACGGACGACTCCTCGTCGTCGGCCCCGCGAACTACGCACCCGACGGGTACCACGGCTCGCTCTGTTTCGACGTCACCGACCCAGCCACGCCCGAACTCCGCACCTCCTATCAGACGGCCTTCCCAATCCACAACTGCGACCTCGACGGCGACTACGCGTATCTCACCGGGAACAATCGTGACGACAACCCCCTCGTCGTGGTGGACGTGGGGAGGGACGAACCCAGAGAAGTCGCTCGCTGGTCGCTGTTCGACCACGATTCCGTCTGGGAATCGGTCCCCATTCGCCTCCGGACGCTCCACGACGTCGTCGTCCAGGACGGGATGGCCTTCCTCGCCTACTGGGACGCCGGGACGTGGCTGCTCGACGTCTCGGACCCCGCGAATCCGGCCTACGTCGCCGACATTCGCGAGCGGTCGCCCGAGGAACTTGCCGACCTAGACGGACTCGCCGTCGCCCGCGAGGGCTCCGAACCGCCTGGCAACGACCACTACGCCGCCCCGAACGACGACGGGACCCTGCTCGCGGTCGGCACGGAAAGCTGGAACTCCAACTTCGGCCAGTCGGGCACGACTCCGGGACCCAACGACCCCGGCGGCCCGAGCGGTATCGACCTGTACGACGTCTCGAAGCCGGCAGACCCGACGCATCTGGCGACGATCGACCCCCCGCCGACGGCCGACCCTAACTACCGCGGGGTTCGCACGACCGCACACAACTTCGAACTGGCCGCCGGCCATCTCTACTCCTCGTGGTACCGCGGCGGCGTGAAGGTCCACGACCTCTCGGACCCGTCCAATCCCGAGCGGGTTCGGTATTTCCGTCGCTCCCGGTCGACGAGTTTCTGGACGGCGCAACTGGCCACGCCCGGCGGCGCCGTCGTCGCGACCTCGTACTACGACCCGTCCGACCTGGACGCGCCCGCACGGGTGTACACCTTCCCGGACGTGCCGAGAGAAACTCCCAGTGGGACTGAATCGCCGGACGGATCCGGTGGTACCACTCCGACGGCATCGACGACCGCACCGACGCCCACCGACGGGCCGACCACCGGACCCAGGCCCACCGAGAGCGACAACGGGAACGCGACCGACCCGGAGGAGTCGACTGATATCACCGGGCCAGGCTTCGGCCCGGTCGCTGCGCTGGCCGGAATCGGCCTCGGCGCGTACGAATTGGTCCGTGGCGGCCCGCGGCACGAGGACGACACCGAGCGCTAAGCAGCCTCAGAGCGCGTTTTCGACGGCACCTGCGACGCTACGCGCTTTCTCTGCCAGGCCGTCGGGGACGTATCCCGCCGCCACTGCCGCGTCGAGTTCGTCGTCGTCGACGCGTTCGACGGTGCCGTCGGCGTGTTTCACGACGTCGACGTGCAGGTCGACGTACCGCACCGCGTCGGGGAACACTTCGACCGGCGTGCAGATATTGACGTAGGTTCCGCGTTTCTCGCCGTCGCTGCCCCTGTAGACCGTCGGATACCACCACTTTCCCTCGGTGAGTTTCGTCACCGCGACGTCGCCGGCCTGTTGTTCGACGCCCAGCGCGTCGTAGGTACCGCGACCGGACATCTCCCGTTCGACCACGACCGTCCCGTCGGCGTCGCGGCGAGTGACCTCCCCGCGTCCGAGTGAGAACATGCGGCCGTCGGGCTTGCCGTGGTCGATGCGGACGCTGTCGCCGGCTATCGGTCCGAACTGGCGCGAAACGGCGTCGAACGGGAAGTCAGTCTCGTGCTCGCCCGCGTCGGGACAGATGGCTTCGACGAGGTCGACCGCGGAACTGGCGCGTTCGGTCCCCGCCTTGACGCGGTGGTGGCCGGGCATCGTCGTCGAGACGGCCCCACGGCACTCGTCGAGGCCGAAGCGGGATTCGCGGCCGAACCAGACCCAGGCCGTCGCCTCGCCCGACCAGTAACAGTGAGGCGCGGCGTCGGCGGGCGCTGGCGCGTCGGCGAAGGCCTCGTCGAGTGCCTCGGCGCGCTCACCGAGCGTCTCCAGCACGTCACCGAGCGCGTCCAGGCCGGCGTCGTCGGCGTCGTAGCCCCAGTCGGTGCCCCAGCCCTCGGGCGGGTCCACCGGCAGGAGGTCTGCCAGTTCGGGACCGTTCGGATCCGGAGTGGACCCCCGGACGAGCGAGGCGAGGCCGCGCTGGATGCGGACGGTGGTGTCGAGGACCGGGCGCCCGTTGCCCCACGGGGCCGCTGGCTCGGTCACCTGCACGCGAAGGCGGTCACCGGTCTCCACGCGCGCCGCCGTCTTCGAGTAGGGGAGAAAGCCCTCTGCGTCAGTCGTCGCTGCCGGGGGCAGGGCCGCCGTGTCATCAGTCGCATCATCTCGACCCTCGACGGCACCGCGTCCGAGTTCGACGACGGCGCCGCTGCCGAGCGTCTCGGTGATTTCGCCGGCGTAGACGGCCCCTCGCGGGGTCGGGTCGCGCCAGGCCATCGCGTCACGGCCGACCCGCGTTGCGACGTCGACGGCAGTCGCGACGGCCGCGGGACCACCGGTGAGTCCGACCCCCTGGCGGTCGTCCGTGGTCGTGACCGTCACGTCGGTGGGTGCGACGGGAAACTCCTCGTCCTCGAACCGGTCGCGGATCGGTGGCGACGCCTGGACCACACGCAGTCCCTCGTCCTCGAACAACCTGGTGAGAGCCGTCGTGTAGATGCCCCGAACGCGGACCGAGGGTGCGTCGGCCCCCTCACGGTCAGCCTCGCTCGGTGTGCTCGCGTCGTCGTCGCTCATAGCGCGTCCGGGTCGGCGGCGAAGCGGACCCGGTCGTCGACGGTCGGGCCCAGCGAGAGTTCGACCGCGTCCTCCGAGAGCACGCGCCCGCCGGTGACGGGGACGCCCCAGGTGTCGAATCGGAGGTACCCCCGGATGTCGTCGGCGTGCGTGAACAGGTCGAGATACTCGATCGAGTGCTCGGGATGGTCGGACGCCGAGTGTGCCAGATCCATGTCGGAGTAGACGGTGTCACGGCCCTCGAAAAACGATTCGAGCGCGTCCGCGTCGGCCTCGGTGGCCGCGACGACGCGCTCGGAGACGGCCTGCATCTCCTCGGTCGAGAGGCCGGCGTCGCGCAACGCCGCCTGCGTCCGCTGGTCGAAGTGCATGCTCGCGGGTTCGCAGTCGGGACTTGAAAACGTCGCGGTCACGGCTGACGGCGGCGCTCGGTGACCTGTCGAGCGCCGGTCGGTTGCCAAGCCGGTCGGGCCTCAGACCGTGGCGCGGAGGACGAGGATCAGGAAGCCAAAGAGGGCACCGAAGGCGATGACGGTCCGCGGGTCGATGCGGATGGCGTTGCGGTCCTCGGCGTCGAAGTACCGGACGAGGCCGGCACTGGACATCAGTCCGCCGCTGTCGCTACTGCTCATAGCACATACTGTCACCGCCGCCCGCCTAAGCCTTTCGTCCTGGCCCGGCCCCCGAACCCGCCGACCGGCCCGGGTCAAGGGGCCCCCTCCAGGGCGGTAGTGGAAACCCTTATCCCCCATCATTCGCAAGATTCGATGACCCATGACAGTCACGCTCAAGGACTTCTACGCGGATTGGTGTGGCCCCTGCAAGACGCAGGACCCTATCCTGGAGGAGTTAGAGGACGAGTGGGGTGACGTCGAGTTCGAAAAGATCAACGTCGACGAGGAGCAGGACGTCGCGAACGAGTACCACGTCCGCTCGCTCCCCACGCTCATCGTCGAGAACGACGACGGCATCGTCGAACGCTTCGTCGGCGTCACGCAGGCCGACGACATCGAAACCGCCCTGCAACAGGCTGAGGCCTGACGCGCAGCGCGGTCGGATCTGGATTCTCCGCTTTCGTGTCGTCTCATCGCGAGCCACTGGTCCAGCACTCGATAGTGGCAACCGAATTACGCCGCCGCTCTCGGCGGCGAAAACCGTTGGTCCCCACTTCGACGACCGACAGCCATTCCAAATTCAAGATCGATAACGGATTTAAGAAGTCTGGCTGAACCGGCTCTATGGTCACACTCGGACTGGTCGTCGCCGAGTTCTACGAGGAACTCGCGACGGAGATGGAGGCAACGGCGCGATCGTACGCCGAAGCAAATGACGCTGACATCGTGGTACGGGTCGGCGTTCCAGGAGTCTACGACGCGCCGCTGGCGGCGGACCGACTCGCGCGACGCGAAGCGGTCGACGCAGTCGTCGTCCTGGGCGTCGTCATTACGGGAGACACCGACCACGACAGGGTCATCGCTCACGCCGCCGCACAGCAGTTGAGCGCCGTGAGTCTCGACCGGGACACGCCCGTCACCTTCGGCGTGCAAGGACCCAACATGAGCAGCGCCGAAGCCCATCAGCGGATAGAGAAGGGTGCCAAAGCCGTCATTGCGGCGGTTGATCTGGTCGAGACACTTCCATGCGAGCCCAAGGGCCAGTGAGTCACCGGACAATCTCCAGAAAGTCTGCTGGGGAGACGATCTCGACCCCACGAAACGGACCGAGTTCCAGCAGGTGATCGTCACCGGAGACGAGAAAGTCGGCGTCGCCCGCGAGAGCACATTCGAGAAACGCGTCGTCGTCGGGGTCGCGTTCGACCGCTTCGACCGACTCCGCTGGAGTTGCGACCGCAACCTCGCGACGGAGGATAGACAAAAATTGCTCTCTGTCCCGGTCGGTGAAGGGGAGACGGTCGTACGTCATCACACGCTCGAGTTCCGCGAGTGTCGCTTCGCTGGCGACGACCTCCGTTTCCGTGTCGTTAAGCGCGTAGACCACCGCTTCCAACGGGGTTCCACGAAATCCGAGGGCTGAAACGATGACGTTCGTGTCGAAAACTACTGTGACCGAGCCCATGCGATAGCGTCGTCTATGTCATCCTCGGTCACACCCTCCTCCTCGAATCTAGCGCTGACACGGGCACTGAGGGCTCGCAGTGCTGTCTCCGTATCGAGATCCTCGGTTGTGACTTCGCCCTCGCGTTCGTCCAGTCTGAGGGCCAGCGCCGCGAGAGCGAGTGCCCGCGACTCACCTACTCCCGTCGTCCCCGTTTCACTGTCGACGGCCGTGTACCGCCCGTCTTCTTCCGTAATTTCGACAGTGGCACTCATGGCCTGAGATAGCGCGTCACCGGATAAAAGGGTTCGGCGACCAGAAATCGATATCGACGCTAGTGGAACTTGACGCCCACGTCGTGCAGCGTCTCGTTGTTCATCGCGATGTTGATCAGCAGTGGCGTCAGCGCCTCGACTTCGGCTGCGTTGGCGATGCCGCCGGCGGAGACCGAGCGAAGCCCGTCGATTTCGTCCGCGAGCGCGGAGACGGTGTTCACCGCGTCACCGTCGTCACCGACGACGAGCGTGTCGACGTCGAGTTCCGCGTCGAGATTGGCGAGGCGGTCGGCGGCGAGGTTGTGGAAGGCGCCGACGACGGAGACGTCGTCGGGGGCCGCGCTGGCCGCGAGCGCGGTGACGCTCCCGGCCCCGGGTTTGTTGTAGTGCATCCCGTCCTCGTCGCGTTTCATCCCGACGGCCGGGGAGACGAGGACGTCGCCCTCGTCCAGGTCGTCAGCGACTGCCTCGATGGTGTCGGTGAGGTGGTAGGCCGGGACCGCACAGACGACCACGTCTGCGCGGGCCGCGGCCTCGCCGTTGTCGTAGCCAGCGATCGACGAGTCGACGCCGCGACTGTCGAGTTCGGTCGCGTACTCTTCGGCCTTGTTCGCGGCCCGTTCGGCGTCACGGGAGCCCACGATGACCTCGTGGGTCGTGTCGTACGCCCAGCGCAGGGCCAGTCCTTCGCCGATGTCGCCCGTGCCGCCCAGCAGTGCGATGTCCATACCGGGCCGTAGGGGGATATCAGGATAAGGGTTGCCGATACCGGCGACGTGGGGTGGGTTCGAGTGACGCCGTGACGCTCTCCTCGAGCAGACGAGTGTCAGCGGCGGCTTCGCCGTCCAGCAGGATTACTCGTCGGCGGTGGCCGCGCCGTCCAGCAGGTCGGGCAGGTCGTTCACGGAGTCGACGACTGCGCTCGCGCCGACTCGTTCGTATTTCTTGCGACCGTCCTCACCGGTCAATCCGCCCGTCAGCACGCCGACTCCTGCGTAGGTTCGGTCGGTGTCGTCGCCGGCGGCGTTGACCGCCGTCTTCACGTCGTCGAGGGTGTCACCGACGAAGACCACCGAGTCGGCGTCGAAGCGCTCGGCGAGCGTGACGAGCGCGCGGGGATGGGGTTTGCCTTCGTCCCAGTCGTCCATCGTGAAGCGGTGCTCGTCTGGGACGTCGAGGCCGACGCGGTCCAGTGCGATGTCGGCCTCGGCGGCCGGTCGACCCGTCAGGACCCCAACGTCGTAGCTCTCCTGGAGGGTCGCAACCGTCTCGGATTCGAGGATGACCGGTTCGTCGTGGATGTACCCCGGCGTGTCCATCGCTGGTTCGGCGCCTTCGATATCGCGGAAGAGATCGCTCCCCAGGTAGAGTTGCTGAAAGACCTCGCGGAGTCGGTCGGGGTCCCACTCGTTCATCACCCGCTCGCGTTCGGCGGGGCCGAGCGCGTCGAGGACGACCGTCTCGGCGGCCGAGACGCCGCCGCCCGTGGCGGCGACGCGGTCCGTAAAGGCCGAGAGCCCCAGGTCGAGACCCTCGCGGCTGGCGAGGACGTACAGTGCCGCGGCGTCGGTGAGTTCCCAGTCGTTGTTGAACCCACCGGCGTCCTTGAACGGCTGGATGTCGCGCTTCTCGATCGTCGCCCCGTACAACCGCTCGATGGACTCGACGATGGCCCGGCGGTAGGAGTCGGCCACGTCGACGACCACACCGTCGATGTCCAGCACGACCGCGTCGACTTTCATGTTCCGGGCATCGGCGTGGGGCGGCATTTCACTTGTCTTTCCGACCAGCACCCGGCCCGCCCTCGCGAACCCGGTACAGCGTCACACCGCCGGGCAGTTGCTCGCGCTCGACGGGCACTGTCGGCTGGTCGCCGCCGAGCGTCGTGAAAGCACAGGCCGCGTCGGCGTCGGCCGCGGCCGCCCGGAGCGGGCGATGCAGTTCCGGCGGGCAGTGCAACGCGTACACGGCGTCTGCGTCGGCGTAGACGGTCGGATCGGGGTCCGTCACGTCGTCGGCGACGAACGTGACCCGCTCGGGTACGTCACGCTCGACCACGTCGGTGGCGGTCACGTCGACGCCCCGCGCTACGAGGGTGGCGGCGACCTCGGGACGGCGACCGATCCCGACCTCGACGACGCGCTCGAAGCGGGCCAGTCGGTCGACGATCGCTCCTCGTGGGTCGTCCACGGCGGGATGTTTATGTCACATCGAACCATATGGGTTCCCATGCACGT
>ENA-ORCR01000341-ORCR01000341.1-marine-metagenome-genome-assembly--contig:-NODE-341-length-31654-cov-7.678310_pt1 | contig 31654 bp, 30 predicted proteins | sample MGYA00237782_ERZ508514 | MGnify/ENA primary metagenome ERZ508514 (study PRJEB26185, sample SAMN06268960) | marine metagenome | isolation source: Eden Landing Ponds, San Francisco, CA, USA | place...
CCGCAGGAGAGCGGCCGCGGCGGCCCCGGCTACCAGTTCGACGACGAGTTCCACGACGACCTCACCCACGACGGCCCGGGGATCCTCTCGATGGCGAACTCCGGCCCGAACACGAACGGCTCGCAGTTCTTCATCACGCTGGACGCCACGCCCCACCTTGACGGCAAGCACGCCGTCTTCGGGCAGGTCATCGACGGGATGGACGTTGTCGAGGAGATCGGCTCCGTCCCGACCGGCCGTCAGGACGAGCCCCGCGATACGGTGGCGATCGAAGGCGTCACGGTCGACGAGTAAGGCCCATATCCGCGGTCCGCACGTGAACGATCCCCCCAACGCGGCGGTGGTACCGCCGTCACCGCCTTCGCCGGGGCGTCGAGAGCGTTTGGAGTGGCTTCCTTGATAAAGGCCGAACACAGTTTTAAGTTCGTGATCGGTGACGTGTGAGTCAGATGCCCTCCACCAAACACTCTGCCACAGTTGCGGGACTGATTCTGTTCGGCATCGCCGTCTTCCTGTACGCTGTCGTTGTTCAGGTGAATCTCCTCTTCGGTACGGGAATCGCACTCTCGTCATTCATCACTGCGGTGCTCGTGTACTACGGAAGTACCGACCGACCGACACTCGTCCGGGCCGCGATCGTCGTCACGCTCGTCTACGGCGTGTTTACCCTGCAACTGCCACTCGCAATCATCGCAGCCTGTGCCGTCTACCTCTCTGCGTGGCTCACTGGCACAGACGGACCGTTCAACGCGCCCGATACGGCGATTTTCCCGGTCGCACAGGCGACCGACGAGGAGTCCAAAGGCCACGAGTGACGGCTCTTCACCGTTCGCTCTTTATACGTACAATCTACCCACTCGACTGCCCCCTCACACCACCCGATTCTCAAGTTCCTCGCCGCTGTCAAGCCGATCGAGGTTGCCGGCGAGGATGTCGGCGACGCGCTCGTAGTACTGGGGGGTGTTCCCGGCGTTGTGGGGCGTGATCGTGACGCTGCCGAGCCCCCACAGCGGGTGGTCCTCGGGGAGCGGCTCTGGGTCGGTCACGTCGAGGGCGGCGCCGCGGATCCGGCTGTTGCGGAGCGCCGAGACGAGCGCGTCGGTGTCGACGACCGGTCCGCGTGCGATATTTATAAGCACCGCGTCGGCCCGCATCGTGCGGAGCGCGTCGTCGTCGACGAGCCCGCGGGTCGTCTCCGTGAGCGGACACGCGAGGACGACGTACTCCGCGTCGGCGATCGCGTCGTGGAACTCGTCGAAGCCGTACACCTCGTCGGTCGGACCCCCCTTTTCGGGCGAGTAGCGGACGCCGGTCGTGTCGACGTCGAACGGCTCCAGTCGGTCGACGATCGCCGCGCCGATCGCGCCGAGGCCGACGACGGCGACGGTCGAGCCGTGCACCTCGGTCGTCTCGTAGCTGCGCCACTCCCGGCGCTCCTGCTGGCGGTGCGCGCGCGGCCACTGGCGGGCGTGGGTGATCATCGACCCGAGGACGTGCTCGGCGATGTTCGGTCCGTGGACGCCCGAGGCGTTCGTCAGGGCGACGCCGCGGTCCGCGAGCGCGTCTCGGGGGAGGTGCCCGGTGCCGGCGAACACGCACGCGAACAGCTCCAGGTTCTCGGCGGCGGCCAACAGCTCCTCGTCGATGTGGAGTCCGACGGCGATCCGCGCCGTTTCGAGGAGTTCGCGCTCCTCCGCCGGCGTCCGTGCCAGCGCGACGGACCGATCGGGGAGTCGCTCTCGGATCGCCGCGGCCAGCGCCGCGCCGTCCGAGCCGTGAATCGTCTGTCGCAACACGACGATATCTGGGTCGCTCATAGCGGGGGGACTCGGCGCAACGGGTAAAAAGGATGGCCGTCCGGCGACCGGTGCCGGTTGGCCTGGAAGTCGGCGGGGACCTACTCCAGCGCCGCGTCGAACGCCCGCTGCAGATCGGCCTTCATGTCGTCGACGTGCTCGATCCCCACCGAGACCCGGATGAGGCCGTCGGTGAGTCCGGCGGCGAGCCGTTCCTCGCGGGGGATCGCGGCGTGGGTCATCGCGGCCGGCTGCTCGATCAGGCTCTCGACGCCGCCGAGCGACTCCGCGAGCGTGAACACCTCGGTCTCGGTGACGACCGTCGACGCCTGGTCGAGGGTGCCGTCGAACTCGAAGGAGAGCATCCCCCCGAACGCGTCCATCTGCTCGGTCGCGAGCTCGTGGTCCGGGTGGCTCTCTAAGCCGGGGTAGTAGACGCGGCTCACGTCGTCGTGGGCCTCCAGCCACTCGGCCAGTTTCATCGCGTTCTCGCAGTGGCGGTCCATCCGGACGGAGAGCGTCTTGGTCCCGCGTAACACGAGGAAGGAGTCGAACGGCCCGGGCGTCGCGCCCACCGAGTTCTGGTAGAATCCGAGCCGCTCGTCGAGGTCGTCGTCGTCGACGATCAGCGCGCCGCCGATGGTGTCGGAGTGCCCGCCGAGGTACTTCGTCAACGAGTGGGAGACGATGTCGGCGCCGTGTTCGAGCGGGCGCTGGAGGTACGGCGTCGCGAACGTGTTGTCGACCGCGCAGAGCGCGTCGTTCGCGTGGGCGATGTCGGCGAGTGCGCCGATGTCGTTGACGTTCATAAGGGGATTCGTCGGCGTCTCGGCCCACACCAACTCCGTCTCCTCGCGCATGGCGTCACGGACCGCGTCGTGATCGGTCGTGTCGACGAAGGAGGTCTCGATATCGTACTGCTCGTACACCTGCGTGAGAATACGGTGAGTACCTCCGTAGACGTCGTCGCCGGCGACGACGTGGTCACCCGATTCGAGCAGGTTCAACACGGTGTTTATGCCGGCCATTCCGGAGGCGAAACAGCGCGCGTGGCTCCCCGATTCCAGCGAGGCGAGGTTGGCCTCTAAGTCGGTCCGGGTCGGGTTCGCCGTCCGGCTGTACTCGTAGCCGCGGTGCTCGCCCGGCCCGTCTTGTTTATAGGTGGAGTTCGCGTGGATCGGCGTCATCAGCGCGCCGGTCTCCGGGTCCGGATCCTGTCCGTCGTGGATCGCGCGGGTCTCGAAGCGGTGCCCCTCGTCGTCGCCGTCACGGGAGTCGTCGCCCTCGGTGGGATCGTCGCTCCCGGCGGCGTCGGATCGGTCGCTCATACCGAACGGTCGTCGCCGAGGAGAGTGATTCTTTCCCTTCCGAGGCGGTTCGGAGCCAACAGCGAGTGCGGCGGCTAGCGGCGTGGGACTGTGAGAAGTGCTCGGTCAGGGATTTGAACCCTGGTCGTCGGCTGTCTTCCAAACCGGCGCGCCGGTGCGCCGCGTCTGCCGAAAGGCCAACATGATTGGCCGGACTACACCAACCGAGCGCGATTTTCGCTTGTGTCCCATCCAATTTAACTCTTCTCAAGTCGCGGCACCGTGGGAGCCGTCGCCAGGGTCGCGTCGCCCGGTTTCGATCCGCGTTTCGCGCCGCCGAGACCGGACACGCGGGGGGAGGACGGGGCTCCGGTGATCCGACGGCTGTTTTGAAATACATAGAAATATATAGGAATATATATCTTATGTAATTTTGAGAGAACTGGCGTGATTTTTGACAGAATAGAGATCGTGAATTTATTTTAACGGTAGTATATGGGCAGATAGAGCCGTTCGTATCTAGGTATATAGTTCGGACAAGTTTAAGGGAGATGGGGTGCGATACCGAGACATGGAGACGAGGAAGGTGCAAGTCACCGGCGGTTCGACGTATACGGTCTCGATTCCGAAGACGTGGGCGACCGACAACGACGTCGAGGCGGGAACGGAGATCGAGTTCCACCCCGACGGTGACTCGCTGTTTCTCACGCCGCGTTCCGAGGAGGAGCGGACGCGCGGGACGCTCGACGTCACCGACCTGACCGGGCAGACACTCACCCGCGCGGTGATGACGATGTACGTCAGCGGGTTCGACGTGATCGAACTCGAGGGCGCCGAGATCACCACGGAGCAGCGGTCCATGGTCCGCGAGGCGGTTCAGGGGCTCGTCGGCCTGGAGGTGTTAGAGGAGACCCGCGACCGGGTCGTCGTACAGGACCTGTTGGACTCCTCGGAGCTGTCGATCCACAACGCCGTCACCCGGATGCGGCTGATCTCGCTGTCGATGCTCGAAGACGCGATCGCGGCGCTCTCCGAGCACGACCACGACCTCGCGCGCGACGTGATCGGCCGGGACGACGACCTCGACCGGCTCTGGCTCGTCGTTTCGCGGATATTTCGGGCGACGCTCCGGACGCCGAAGGCGGCCGAGGAGCTCGGACTTCCCCGCGAGGAGTGTTTCGACTACCACTCCAGCGCCCGTCAGCTCGAACGGATCGGCGACCACGCGACGAAGATCGCACACTTGACGCTGAGCATCGACGAGCCGCTACCAGACGACGTGGTTGAGGCGGTCAACGATCTCTACACCGACGCGGTCGAAGTGATCGACACCGCGATGGACGCGCTGTTCGCGGACGACAGCGACGAGGCCACCCGTCTCGCGAACGAGGCGCGAACCGGCGTCAGAGCGATCGACGAGCGGGTGCGCGCCATCGACGAGCGGCTCCGCGATCTGGACCCGACCCGCGCGCAGCTGCTCGGGCTGGTCGTCGACTCCGTCCTCCGATCCGCCGACTACGGCGGCAACATCGCGGAGACGGCGCTACAGAAGGCCGCGCCGACGCCGTGAGCCTCGGTCGCGAGGCGTTGCCCGACCGCCGAACCGTCGGCGTCGCGCTCGCGGCGCTACTCCTCGTCGTCGCGGTCGTCGCCGCCGGGGCGGGGGTCTACTTCGCGGTGGGGCTCGGCCCCGACGAGGCCGCGATCAGCGCGGTCGAGGCCTCGGAGAGCGTGACCGTCGAACGGCTCGACGGGCGGACGACGGTCCGGAGCGGCCCGGTGACCCCGGAGACCGAGGGGCTCGTCTACTACCCCGGGGCGCGGGTGAACCACGAGAGCTACGTTCCGACGGCCGCGGAGGCGGTTGCCGGGAGAGACACGGCGGTCGTGATCGTCGACATGCCGCTGAATCTGGCCGTACTGGGGCCGAACCGCGCCGACGACGCCCGCGAGGCGTTCCCGGCGATCGAGTCGTGGGCGGTCGGCGGCCACTCGCTGGGCGGCGCGATGGCCTGTCGCTACGCCGCGGACAACGCCGACGAGCTGAACGGACTCGTCCTCCACGCCTCGTACTGCGACCGCGACGTCTCCGACAGCGGGCTCCGGGTCCTCTCCGTGCTGGGCGCGGCCGACGGCGTGATCGACGCGGAGCGCGAGCGGGAGAGCCGCGAGAACCTCCCGCCGGACGCGCGCGTCGTCGAACTGGACGGGGTCAACCACGCGGGGTTCGGCGCGTACGGGCCACAGCGCGGCGACCGACCGGTGACCACTGAGCCGGCCGCGATGCGCGAGCGCGTCGGTAACGTCACCGGCGCGTGGCTCGCCGGGTAAGCTGGTTTTTTGGGCGTCGCCGTCGGACCGATCGGTATGCCAGAGATCGAACTCGGCGTGCCGAAGGGGGTCGTCGAGTCGTTACCCGAGGAGGACGGCACCGCCGAACAGGACATGCGGCGGGCGATTGCCGGGATCCAGTCGCGGCTGAACGAGGAGATCGCGGACGCGGAGCCCGCGGAGGCCGCCGAGGTCGTCGCCGACGCCGTCGAGCGCATGGAGGCGCAGGCGAGCACGTACCACGAGTTCGTCCCGGAACTGCGCGCGTGGGGGCAGTCGCCGATATACGCCATCGCGTGGCGGAACCTCTACGTGGAACTCATCGGTCAGCTGTACGAACACGAGTGGCTCGGGGACGACCTCGGCCGCGAGCGCAACTTCCGGCTCGTCGAAGACGGGATCCGGCTGTCGGATTTATAAGCGGCGCCGACGGATCCCCGACGCCGCCCGTTTTTAAGCCGCCGCGGTACGATCGGTACGTATGGAACTCGAACTGCGGTTCTTCGCGACGTTCCGCGAGGCCGCCGGCGGAAAGACCGTCACCGCGGAGTACGCCGACGGATCGAGCGTCGGCGACGTGCTGCGGGAACTGGAGGCGGAGTACGAGGGGATGAACGGTCGGCTGATCGTCGACGGCGGCCTCGCTCCGCAGATCAACGTCCTGAAGAACGGGCGCGAGGTGCTCCACCTTGACGGACTCGACACGCCCCTCGACGACGGCGACCGGCTCTCCGTGTTCCCGCCGGTCGCGGGCGGGAGAGGGAGATGAGCGACGCCCCCGAACCACGACCGCCCGCGGAAGACGGCTGGGAGCGCGAGGAGGTCGCGTATCGGGGAATCTCGCGGCGCCTCGCGGCCCACTACCTCGTCAACCTCGGCGGCGAACTCGTCGGGACCGACGACCCCGCGGAGGCGACCCGCGTGGAGGGCGAGGGGTGGCGAGTCGCGCTCAGCGCCGAGAAGGTGACGGCCGCCGGCGCCATCTCGCTCACGGAGGTGACCGCGTCGTTCGCGGGCGAACCGGAGGCGCTCTCGGCGCTGCTCCCGAAGTACCGACAGAAGGCGATGCGCGCGGGCGGGTGATGGCCGACGGCGACGCTCCCGGCGACAGATCCCCTGACGGCAACTCCGACGGGGCCCCCGACGACGACTCCCGATCGCCCGGACCGTATCCGATCGAGGGGACCGCCCTCGTGAAGACCGCGGCGCTCGCCAGCGTCCCCGCCGAGCGTCTCCCCGAACTGCTCGCGCGGGTGCAGGCCGACCTCGGCCCGCGGCTCGACGAGTATCGCCGACGGTACGAGCGGATATCGGCGGAGTCGGACCGGGAGGCGTTCCTCGTCGAACTCGACCACTGGGAGGGGGTCGCCGACCGGCTCGACCTCTCCGACCGCGAGCGCGACGCGGTCGTCCGCGCCCACGAGACCGCCGTCGAGCGCGCCGGAAACGGCGATCGGCGGGCGGAGTTCGAGACCGCCCTGGAGATCCGGACCGGCGTGGTGATCGGCCTCCCCGACGTCCCCGACGTCCCGGGGAGCCGCGACGAGGAGTGACGCGCCGTTGCGGCCACCGGAGTGACGAGCCGTTGCGGCCACCGACGCCTTTTCGGCGCGCCACGCAGACGTGACTGCATGCGACTCGCTCGCCTGCTCACGCCGGACGGACCGGTTTCCGGACGCTACGAAGACGGGGTCATCGTCGCCGACGACGGCCGGTACGAGGTCGGCCGCGACGGCCGACTCCTCCCGCCCTGCGACCCGAGCGCGCTCTACTGCGTCGGTCGGAACTACGCGGAGACGCTCGACCAGATGGAGTACGAACGCCCCGAGGAGCCGGACTTCTTCATCAAGCCGCCCGCGAGCCTGCTCGCGCACGGCGAGCCGATCGCGTACCCGGAGTGGACCGACGAGCTGACGTACGCGGGCGAGTTGGTCGCCGTCATCGACGAGCGGTGTCGCGACGTCGAGCCCGAGGACGTGCCCGATGTCGTTCGGGGGTACACGATGCTCAACGACGTGGACGCGTTAGACCAGCAGGGCCGGACCGCGCGCAAGGCGTTCGACGGCTCCGCGCCGCTCGGGCCGTGGATCGAGACCGACGTGGACCCGACGAGCCTCGACATCTCGACGACCGTCGGCGGGGAACAGCGGCAAGATGCAAACACCGAGCTGATGCTGTTCGGCCCGCGCGAGATCGTCTCGTACCTCTCCGAGCGGTTCACGTTCGAGCCCGGCGACTGCATCGCCTTCGGGAGCCCGGCAAATCCGGGACTCGTCGAGCCCGGCGAGCGCGTCGAGATCACCTACGAGGGTGTCGGGACGCTGTCGAACCCGGTCGTCCGCGGGGAGTAGCGAGCGCGAGGCGCGCCGTCGACGGCCCGATCAGTTGACGATGTCGAGGTACTTCTCTTCGACTATCGTCAGGATGATCGCTATCGTGACGGCGATAGCGGGCTCTGCGATACGGGCCGGGATCGTCCGAGTGACCCACCCGTACACCCCGACGGCGAAGACGGCGACGGCGACGCCGAGGCCGATCGCCCCGCTGTTCGCCTTGACGGTCCCCCGCCAGCCGGGCGGTCTGCCCGCCTCCCACGCCCGATCGAAGTAGTCGTCCAGCGTGCGGTAGATCGTCGTCTTATCGCGGCCGCGAAGGACCACCGAGTTGACCCCCCGCTCGCGGCGGTCGTCGAGCACGAAGAACCGGTAGGTGCAGTCGTCTTCGTTCTTCGAGCGGACGAGGAGTCCGCGGAAGTGCGTGTGTTCGACGCCGGAGGCCTTCCGGTACTTCAGTTCGCCCGGCGCGGACGCGGTCCGGTCCTGAAGCGATCGCAGCTTCTCCTCGCCCTTCCGGATCTCGTCTTTCACCCGACCGTACTCGAGGCTCGCGCCGGTCTCTTCGCCGAACAGCAGCACCTTCACCGTGAGCCCGTTCTCGATCCACTGCTCGATGTTCTCCACGACGAAGCCGGGCATCGTCTCGAAGGAGAAGGTGGGGATACAGAGTTCGTCCGGTTGGTCGTAGCTGCTGAGGTCGAGGTCGCGCTTGAAGCTCTCCGTCGACCGGTGATGGCTCGCGATCGGAATCGTCTCGGCCCGGCGATCGACCCGGCGTTCGAGGTACCTGTCGTGGTACCGGCGGAGGTCGTCGAACACGGTGGCCGCGTCCGTACGCGCTTCGCCGGCGGTCGCTTCGCCGGCGGTCGCTTCGCCGTCAGTTCCGTCGGGGTCGTCGCCGCGGACCTGTCGTTCGAGCCGGTCGACGAACGCTTCGTCGTCTCCGATCTCCGTCATGTTGCCGAGCCCGTTGCCTCCGTCCTCGTCGCGGGGCGAGAACAGGTCGGTCTCGGCGGCGAGGGTCGTGAGCACGTCGCGGATCTCGTCGACGGTGTACTCGTCTTTGAGCTGCGCGAAATCGTGTTCGAGGGTCTCGGGGAGGCTATCGACCCGACAGTACGGGTAGTCGACGGCGGCGTGCGCGATCACCTCGGTCTCGTCATCGGTGAACCGGTCGTCGAGAACCGCTTTCAGCCGGGACCGGAGCCGCGAGCGGTCGACTCGGCTCATTGGGCCCCCTCCTCCTCGTTGGCCTCCAGCGCGGTGCGTATCAGACGGCGCTCCTCGTCGTCGAACGCCTCGCGGTTCCGCTCGAACACCGACCGAACGCCGTCGTCCATCAGCGCGTCGATCCGCCGAAGCTTCGCGAGTTGATCACCCCACGTGAACGTCGTCTCCGCCTGCGCCTCCTCGGTGACGGCGACGTCGATCGTCTCGTACTCGTCCGACCGGAGGGCGGCGACCGTGATCTCCCAGTCGGCCAGCCAGTCCGATTCCGGGAGGATCGCCGGCAGGGCGTCGCTGTCGAAGCCGAACCCCCCGGGCTGACAGTCGAACGAAGGGTCGAGATCGACGCCCGCGGCCCGCCCGGCACACAGCGTTTCGAGTCGCTCGAACCCCGTCCGTGACACCCACTCGCCGTCGACCTCCATGCGGATGACCCGCGTCTCGCGCTGCGGGATGATCACGTCGGCGCTGCCCTCGCGGAGTCGGTCTTGGATCCTCGCTATCTCCGAGGCGACGTACTGCCCGTCCCCGTCGGCCACCACGCACTCGTCGCCGAACTCCGCCGCGACGATCATCGAGAGCCGGCGCGAGCGACCGAATCCAAGCCGGTCCGCGGTTCGCAGCACCGTGTCCGCGTACGGCGCGGTGAGGCCGTCCGGCGGGTCGCTGACGACGAGCACGAGGTCTCCGTCAGCGGTCGACGCGACGGTTTCGGCCCACGCTTCGTTGGGCTCCGGATAGGCGATGAGTCCGATTGCGGGCCCGGTAGACATACGCGTACCTGTCACGGGTCGCCTATTTATAAACGACGGGACGATACGGACCGGTTACGTCGCGGCTCACCCGGCCCGCATCGGCTGTTTCTCCCCGTAGGTGAGCGTCCGCCACACCCACTCGACGGGACCGAATCGGAAGCGTCGCAGCCACAGCACCGAGAGGGCGATCTGCACCGCCCAGACGGCGACGACGAACCCGAGCTGTTCGACCCGGCTGACGGAGCCGAACAGCCCGAGCCCGTGGCCGTAGAAGACGCTCGTCGCGATCACCGTCTGGAGGAGGTAGTTCGTGAACGCGGTCCGGCCGACCGCCGCGAGTCCGCGAGTCAGGGGGCCGTCCGGGCGTCGACGTGCGTACAGCATCACGAGCCCGAGGTAGCCACCGGCGAGGGGGAAGCTGCCGATATAAATGAACTGCCGCCAGTACAGCGCGGCGCCGGCGCTCCAGTCGTTGGCCTCGATGTAGACGAGGCCGGCAACGGTGATCGCGAGGCCGACGACGCCGAGCGCGACGAGCCGCCGATACAGGGCCGCCGACCGCTCGCCGGTCAACACGCCCCAGCGGTACAGCGCCATCCCGAGGAGCATGGTGCCGCCGATCTGCCAGAAGCTTCCGCCGATGTACCCGGTCGTCTGCCGACTGATCGACGAAGGGACTCGATGGTTCATCTGTTCGAGCCAGCCGCCGCGGTACGTCGCGACCTGCTGTTGGATGGCGGCCTCCGCCGGCGCCCACTGCGATGCGATGGCGTCGCCGCCGAGGGTGACCGCGGCGAGCAGTTCCGTCATGGGGACGAACAGCAGGAAGACCACGGCGACCCCGGCGAGCTTCCGGGCTTCGAAGTCCCGGAACGCGACGACGACCAGCGCGGTCACCCCGTACGCGACGAGGATATCGCCGTACCACAACAGGTACGCGTGCATGAGCCCGATCGCGATGAGGATCGCGGTCCGCCGGTAGTGGAGCCGCACCGCGTCCTGACCCGACTCCTCCTTGCTGTCGACGAACAGCAGGATCCCCGCGCCGAACAGCGCCGAGAACAGCGTGATGAACTTGTTCTGTGCGAACACGTGGCCGAACGCCCACGCCCAGTAGTTCGCTCCGGTGAAGTCGCCGTACACCGTCGGATTCAGGAGCGTCTGCTCGGGCATCGCGAACACCCAGACGTTGATCAGGAGGATGCCGAGGAGGGCGAGCCCCCTGAGCGCGTCGAGGCCGACGATGCGTTCGGAGGGCGGTGTCGGGCCGGCGTCGCTGGTCACGAGTTGGCTCGCAAGAGGGAACGCAGAACCGAATAGGTTCGGATCGCGGGTGGGGGCGTGTCGATCCCGCGACCGGCGGATCGGTCAGCCCGACCGGCGGATCGGTCAGTCTAGTCGAATCGCCTCGCCGCGCTCCGAGGACCGATAGATCGCGTCGATCACGCGCTGGACGGACAGCGCCTCCTCGACCGTGTTGATGTCGGGGGCCTCGCCCGCGGCGACCGCGTTGAGGAACACCGCTTGCTCGGCGCCGTGACCGTCGCTCTCGCGCGTCTCGATCTCGGCGTCGGAGAAGTGGTGGTGCTCGCCGTCGAAGGCGGTCGCCTCGTGGAACGTGAGGTCGTCGTTCCCGCGGTCGAACGTGGCGCCCGCCTCCGTGCCGCGGATCACGAACTCGTCGTTCGTCGGCCGGTTCGTCGCCCAGGCGACCTCCAGCGAGACGGTGTTGCCGTCGACGTCGCGGATGAACGCCGACGCGGAGTCCTCCACGTCGAACTCCTCGGGACCGGCGTCGTCGCCCCACATGTGGACGAACGCGTAGTCGTCGCGGCCGCCGAACTCCGAGCGCGTCTCGCCGGACACCTCGACGACCTCGGGGTGATCGAGGAAGTACAGCGCCAGGTCGATCGCGTGGACGCCGATGTCGATCAGCGCGCCGCCCCCGGCGACGCCCTCCGACGTGAACCACGACCCGCGACCGGGGACGCCGCGTCGACGGACGTAGTTGGCCTCGACGTGGGTGACGTCGCCGAACCGCCCGTCCGCCTGATACCCTTTGAGCACCTGCACCGGCTCCGCGAAGCGGTTGTTGAATCCGACCATACAGAACCCCTCCGCGGTACGGGCGGCCTCGGTGATGCGCTCCGCGCTCTCGACGGTGTGCGCCAGCGGCTTCTCCAAGAGCACGTCGAGTCCGGCCTCCAACGCCGAGACGGCGTACTGCTCGTGGAACCGGTTCGGCGTCGTGACGAGGACGGCGTCGCAGGCCTCGTAGAGGTCCGCCTCGTCCTCGTAGGCGTGCACGTCGAACTCCTCGTGGAACCGCCGGCGCGCGTCCGCGTCGACGTCCATTCCGCCGACGAGGTTCGCGCCGCGGTCGACGAGCTTCGTCGCGTGGTGGTTCCCGATCCCGCCGAGACCGACGATGCCGACGGCCACGTCGTTCGGGTGTGGCATGGGACCAATTCACAACGAGTGCTGTTAAGGTTCACGCACCGACAGACGGGTGAACGGGTCGACGGCGCAACCGACCCGGGGGTTCACGGAATTGCCGCGAACGCGGCGAAGAACACGTCGACGAGTTCGATCAGCTGGTCGATCGACTCCGCGCCGACACCGAGGCGCTCGCCGTCGGTCAGGAACCGTTCGATCCGCTCCGACTCCCTGGTCCACACGAACCGGCCGAGGGTCCAGCCGCCCCCGAGAAACGCGATCGTGGCCAAGAGCCGAGAGATGAGGAGGAGTCGCAGAAGAAGCGGGAGCAGCAGCGCCGCGGCCAGCGCGGCGACCACGTACGTGACGATCGACGCCGCCGACTCGCCGAGTCCCGGATCGACGATCCCGGTTCCCGTGAGGAGGACGAACCCGCCGACGACGACCGCGAGCGTCCCCCAGACGAGCGTGGTAAGGAGTCGCACATGACCGCTGTACCCGGCACCGGCCGCCTCCGGGACGTCGTCGTGGACCCAGGGGTTTCGCATGGTCGCTTTCCCGTCCCTACAGACATATACCTCGCTTCAGATACCCGAAACGCGATCCGTGAAGAAAACTGAAACGGGCGGCTCGGGACCGACGTCAGCGCTCCCGCATCATCCACTCGCTCGCCTGCGGCTCGTCCGGGTCAGTGGTCACCTCGATAAGGGCCGGTCCGTCGTGGGGCAGCGCCGCTCCGACCGCCTCGCCGACCGCATCGCGATCGGTCACTCGCTCGGCGCGGACGCCCATTCCGGAGGCGACGGCGACGAGATCCAGTCCCGCGTCGGCCCCAACCGTACGCGCCCGCCGGGAGGTCGTACAACCGCGACGCCTCCTCGCTGATGATCGCGTAGTCATCGTTGGTGAGCGCGACGACGGTCACGTGGATACTCTCAGCCGCCAGCGTATGTAGCTCGTGAACACACATGAGGAGGCCTCCGTCGCCGGTGAGCGCCACCACGTCGCGGTCGCGGTTCGCGAGCGCGGCGCCGATCGCCGACGGGAGCGCGGTCCCCATCGTCGCCCACGACCCCGGTTCACGTACCGAGAGGGACCGGTCGCGGGGAACGAGACGAGGATCCACTGACGAGATCCGTCGGCGTCCGCGGTGACGACGGCGTCAGTCGGGAGCGCCTCGCGGACTTCGCGGAGGACCTCGACGGAGCTGAGGGGGTCGCCCGGGGCACGCCCGGCGGCGACCGCGTCGAATCGCTCGCGGTCCGCAGATCGAACGGTCTCCGCTCGCGCGGCGCCGGTCGTCTGGGACGATGAGCCGGTCGATCCGTCTGTCGCGTCGAGGCCCTCCAGCCGGTCCCCGAGCGCGCGGAGGAACCGATCGGCGTCCGCGACGATCCCGAGGTCGGCCTCGTAGCCGAACCCGATGTCGTCGCCGTCGAGCGTGACGTGGATCAGGGACTCGGGCAGCGACACCGACCAGGAGGCGGTCGAGACCGCGTCGAGATCCGAGCCGACGACGAGCCCGCGGTCCGCGTCGGCGAGGAGTTCGCGGAGCTCGACGCTCGACCCGCCACAGAGCACGCCCGCTGAGAGCGAGTGGGTCTCGGGGAGCGTCACCTTCCCCTTGTGCGTCGTGACGACCGGGGCGTCGAGACACTCGGCGACCGTGCGGAGCGAGTCGCTTGCGCCCGCACGCCTGACGCCGCCGCCCGCGAGGATCACGGGCGCGTCAGCCTCGGCGAGCAGATCTGTTGCGCGATCGACCGCGCTTGCGGGCTGGGCGGGCGGTACCGCGGGTTTGCGGTCCCCGACCGCCGGCTGGGGCGCGTGGCTCGCGAGCGCGTCCTTCGGGATCCCGACGCGGACGGGTCTCTGCGGGTGCTCGCGGGCGACTCGGATCGCCTCGGCGACGGCGGGGACGGCACCGGCGGGCGAGTCGACGAGGACGTTCTCCTTGACGACCGTGTCGTACGTCTCGGGCGGCGTCTCGTGGATGCCGTCGCCGCCATCGCCCCGGGATCGCTCGTCTCCGCGTACCCCCACGCCTGATGGGTCACCGCCGTCTCGTGGCGCGCGACGACGAACCGGGCGTCGCGCTCGTCGAGCGCCCGGTTCAGCGGGAGAGTCTGCTTGCCGGGAATCCCGAAGGCGGTGTCGACCCCGCGATCGAGCATGCAGTCGACGACCGCCTCGGCGACGGTCGGAGCGCCGCCCGCGTCCGGATCCGGGCCGGTCGGAGACTCGTCCGTGTCCATATCGCGAGGTCGACGGAGCGGGTGTTGAAACCTTCGGCGGCGCGGGGTCCGACTCGCCGGTCCCCGGCCGCGAGCCACCCGAACCGATACGGGGCCGGCCGAGAAGCGTGTAGTATGGCCGACATCGCGGTCCAACTGTACACGCTGCGTTCGCTCGACGCGTCGCTCCCGGAGCTGCTCGACCGAGTCGGTGACGCCGGCTACGACGGGGTGGAGTTCGCCTATCGCGCGCCAGAGTCGTCGGTCGGGGACGTGCTCGCGGCGCTCGACCGGAACGACCTCGCCGCCGCCTCCGCGCACGTCCCGATCGAGGTGTTAGAAGACGCTCCGGCCAAGGCGTTAGAGGACGGGTTCGACGAGACCGTCGAGCTGTACGACCGGCTCGGGGTCGACACCCTCGTCGTTCCGTGGCTCGATCCGGCGAACTTCGAGAGCGCGGCCGCGGTCGATGCGCTCGCGGCGCGACTCGACGACCTCGCGGAGGCCCTCGACGCCGAGGGCCTCCGGCTCGCGTGCCACAACCACGATCAGGAGTTCGAGAGTGTCGACGGCGCGCCCGCCGTAGAGCGGCTGATGGCCCGGACCGACGACCGCGTCGGTCTCGAGATCGACGTCGGCTGGGCGCTCGTCGGCGGCACGGACCCCGCCGCGCTGATCGACCGCCACGCCGAGCGAATCACGCACGTCCACGCAGCCGACGCCCACGTCGCCCGCGGCGAGCCGGTCGCGTTCGGCGAAGGCGACGTGGACCTCGACGCGGTCGTCGCGAGCGCCCTGAGCGCCGATGCCGAGTGGCTCGTCTACGCACACGACGACCCCGCGGACCCGATCGCGTCGATCGAGCGGGGGGCAGAGGCGCTCCGAGATGCGCTGGAGTAGCCCGCGCGCTACTCCGCGACGTTCGTCTCCCGCACCCGGATCCCCTTGCGCGCGAGGTGCCGCATCTGCCGCTGGGCGAACTCCTCCTCGCTCGATCCCCTGGTCGCGAGGACGTACACGAGCGCGGAACCGGCCGGTCGCATGGTCCGGCCCGCGCGCTGCGAGCCCTGCCGGCGCGAGCCGCCGAGCCCGCTGGCGACGATCGCGACCTCGGCGTTCGGGAGGTCGATCCCCTCGTCGCCGACGCGTGAGACGACGAGGACGTCGACGTCGTCGCGGTCGGAATCGGATGAACCGGCCGAATCCGAGTCCCCGTCGTCGCGGAACCGCCGGAACAGCTCCGAGCGGTCGCGGTGCGGCGTCTCGCCGCTTATAAATGGAACGCCGAGCGCGTCGGCGATCGCCTCGCCCTGATCGAGGTACTCGATGAACACGAGCGCCTTCTTGTCGCGGTGGGCGGCCAGCAGGTACCGGATCTCCTCGATCTTCGCCGGGTTCTCGGCCGCGAGCCGGCGTCGCTCTCGCCCGTCGGCGCTGGCGTACTCGTTGCGGGCCATCTCGTCGCGCCACGGGACGTACCGGATCTCCACTTCCGGCTCCTGGACGAAGCCGGCCTCGAACAGTTCGTCCCAGTCCGCGCCGATCGGTCGGCCGATCAGGGTGTATATCTCCTCCTCGCTGCCGGTCTCGCGGACCGGCGTGGCCGAGAGGCCGAGCCGGTGTTTTGCTTGCAACTCTGCAGAGCGTGAAAATATTGGGGCAGTGATGTGGTGCGCCTCGTCGAAGCAGATCAACCCCCACTTCCGGGAGTCGAACAGGGCCCGGTGGCGATCCATCCCCGCGATCTGGTAGGTCGCGATCGTCACCGGGCGGATCTCCTTCTGTCCGCCGTGGTACTCGCCGATGTCGGCCGGATCGATCGTGGAGTGATCGAGCAGTTCCTCGCGCCACTGCCCGGCGAGTTCGCGGGAGGGAACCAAGATCAGCGTCTCGCCGCCGACCGCCGCGATGGTTGCGATGGCGGCGACGGTCTTGCCGGAGCCGGGCGGGCCGACGTACACCCCGGAGCGCGCGTCGAGGAAGGTCTCGACCCACGTCGCCTGGTAGTCGCGGAGGTCGGTCGTCAGGTCGATGTCGACCGGATCGCCCACGTCGAGGTCCCGGTCGTCCTCGACCGGGTAGCCGGCGTCGTAGAGGGCGCGTTTGACCGCGGCGACGGCGTCCTCGTTGACCCACGCCTCCGTCTCGGAGATGGGTGCGCGGAGGTGGTCGTCGTCGAGGTGTTGGTCCGCGACGTTGCCCATCAGGCTCTCGGAGGCGGCCTGTAAGACGACGTAGCCGTCCTCGTGAGTGTACAACCGGAAGCGGTGCGCGCGGCGCCACTGGTCGCGGATCCACTCTTCGAGGTGATCGAACCGGCGCGGGAGCACCGAGCGGAGGCTTGCGATCAGGCCGTCGGCGTCGTCGAACGGCGCGGCCCACACGTCCTCCTGGCGGATCCGGTAGAGGTAGCCGCGGGTGCCGGGTTCGGTGCCGGTGGTGTCGACGAGGTGCGCGAACTGCGAGAGCCGCGCGCGGGTGAACTGCGTCGGTCGGTCGACCACGATCTCCCGGCGGTCAGGGAACGCGACGACGCGCTCGCGGGTCGCCAGCCGACCCCAGTCGGTCGGGTAGAAGACGACCGGATCGCTCTCGACGTCGAGCCGGTCCACGTCGCCGCGGTCGACGAGCGCCGCGAGGGCGTCTCGCGCGGTCGCCTGCGAGGTTCCGAGCCGCCTCGCGACCTCGCTCGCGGTCGCGACGGGTCGCTCTTCGGCCTCTAACGCCTCGTGAAACCGGTCGAGCGAGAGCTCTCCGTCGACGTCGCCGTCCGGAGAATCGGTATCCGAATCGGGGGCGTCACGGGCGATTTCTCCGCCGGCGTCGGGATCGGGGTCGCCGGAGTCGTCGGTCATTACCACCGGTTCGGTCGCGAGGGTGAAATGGATAGCGTCCGCGGTCGGAGGCGGTGCAAACGGAGCGCTCCCAGTTACCGACCGGAGCGACCGTGGCAGCCGCGGCCGGTGATCCCGTCTTTCGAGCGGAACCGACACCCGCAGGCCGTACAGCGGACGAACGGCTCGCCGGGTTCGGTTTCGAGCCGGTGATCGCCGACGACGAAGGGGCGCGTCACGGTTCGGGGGCGGATCCGGTCGGGGATCGGCGTCGAGGCGGACTCGCTCAGCGCCGACCGCACGGCGATAGTGTCGACGTCGACCGGGTCCCACCGCGAGGCTTCGAGGGCCGCCTCGCGGTCGGCAACCTCGGTCCAACCGGTGACGACGACCGGGGAGTTCGTCTCCGTGTCGCTCACGACGACGACGAATCGGATCCCGCCGTCGACGAGGGCGAACCGCCAGCCGTCCGTCCGGTTCCAGCGGAGCTGTCCCCGACGGATCGCGTCGCTGACGGTTCGAGTCGAGACGTACCGGCCGGGCTGTTCGAGCCGCTCGCGGAAGTGATCGGTGAGCGCGTATTGCCCGGGGTTGCGGACTGGAGGGTCCTCCGGCGTCCGTCCCGCAGACGGTCGCTTACCCGCGTTCGCGGGCCGAGAGCGGGGGACGTCAGGGTCGGTCCCGTGCGGGAGGGAATCCGATCTCGTCGCCGCCCGCCGGCGAGACCCCGCCGGCGCGGTCGTAGACGCGGTCCGACGCTCCGTCGATCCGGGACGGGATGACTCCGCGTCTCCCGGCCCGCCCTGTCGGGATGCCACTGAGTGAGAGTATAGAGCGGTGTCTTAAGTGTGTTACGCCGACACAGGGATTCGGTCGCGGGCGCGATCGATCTACAGTGCGGGCGGCTCGTCGCGCCCGATAACGATCTCCTGTCCCTCGACGTCTTCGAGGGCCGCGACGCGACCGCCGATGGCGACCCGGCCGCTCGCGGTCTCGACGGTCAGCGAGGCCACCTCTTCGGAGTCCTCGAACGCGAGGTCGACGACGCGGCCCCGCACGGTCACCGAGTCGCCCGTCTCGATGTCGCGGCCCTCCACGGTCGCGTAAAACTCCTCGCCCTTGAACTCGCGGAGGTCCTTGACGGCGCGGCGGATCGAGGCGTATCGGCGCGGGAACGGTCGGTCGGCCCCGTCCGCGGCGAGCGTCTCGGCGGTCGTCCACAACACGGTACCGAAGAAGCCGGAGACGAGGAACCCGAGCGCGGAGCGGTTGAAGATGACCCCGTACCGCTCGCGGTCGTCGCGGAGCGCGTCCTGCGTGGCGTACACGGAGTACTCGCCGTCGCCGACGGCGAGGATCGGCGTGGTGATCCCGCGGCGCGCGCGTGCGATGGTCGAGACCTCTAGGTAGTCGAACTCTTCGGGGTCCGGCGCGCGAGCCGCCGGCGTGACGAGGAGTTCGACGCTGACGCCCGCTTGGACCTTCGCCGCGAGCTCGTCGCGGAAGCGGCGGAGCAGCCCCGGCGTGACCGAAAGCGCCAGTTCGTACTCGGCGTCGGCGATAACCTCTTCGAGATACCGGAGGATCGTCGAGCGCGACTTCACCAGCGACACCGCCTCGGTCTCGCGGGTGGGCGCGGTGTAGCGGGCCTCCAACTCGTCGACCATCTCCGCGAACGACGACCGGAGGTCGCCGAACGCGTCGTCCGGGTCGACGGCGACGATCTTCATCGGTCGCGACTCGCGGAGCTCGACCAGCCCTCGGTCCGAGAGGCTCCGGACCGTGTCGTACACGCGCGGCTGCGGGATGTCGGTCCGGTCGGCGATGTCGCTCGCGGTCAGCTCGCCGTGTTCCAGGACGGCCAGGTACGCGTCGATCTCGTACTCGCCGAGGTTAAAGCGGTCCCCGACGCGGTCGAGCGTGCCGCGGAGATCATCGGTCATGGGCGTGACGAGGCAGTCCTCCGATATAGGTTTTTACTATGAGCCGAGTAGTACGCGTTTTCAGAGCCGCGTTCTACATGTACATTCGATCGTACGTTCCGTCCGGCTCGCGCTCCTCGATCCGCTCGGCCAGGTCCTCGTAGTGCCGGCGAACGTCGGCCGCGAACGACGCCAGCGGCGCCGAGTCCACGCCCAGATCGTACGTCTCGTCGATCGTGTCCACGAGTCGCACCGCGGCGTCGGCGTCCGGCGCCTGCGCGTGGACCGGCGTGATGAACACGCCGACGCCGAGCGGCGAATCGATTCCTCGTTCGAGCAGCGCGGCGTTCGTCCCGTCGAGGAACCCCGACTCCATCGGCGGGACTCGTTCGTCGTCGAGGCGTCGCTCGTGATAGTCCTCCGTCGCGACGTGGAAGGTGCGATGGGCGTCCGGACCGTGCGGGAGCGGAACTCCGGCAAGTACCGCGATCTCCGCGACGCCCGCCGACTCCGTCCAGTCGAGGACCGCCGCCGCGAGCCGTTCGCCGAGGGCGGGCGGGACGAACTGCTCGGCCACGAGCACGGTGACGCCGAGGTCCTCGGCCGAGTACAGCCGGATCGGGTGGCGCGGCCGTCCCTTTTCGAAGGGAGTGATCGACGGGAGTCCCTCCGCGCGAACGTGGCCCGTCCGGGTGAGATCGAGATTCTCGACCAGGTAGTCGACGGCGGTCAATCCGGCCAGACCGAACGACGAGAATCCGGCGACGAGGACGTCGCTCGGCGCTGATTCGTGTGTGACACGAAACGACGGACCGTCGCGTTGGGAGTTCGTCATACACCCGCTTTGCCGGGGGGCCTGTTAGTGATTGGCCAAACGGATAGGCGGCGCCGCGACGGGCGGCGCCCGGCAGTCGTGGGGAGAAACGCTTTTTCGGGTGGACGACCGCGAGTTCGCTATGGCACAGTCCGGGGGTATCGCGTCGATCGCCAACTGGATCACGCGGTTCGCGGACGTGCTCCGCGGCGTCTTCGGGTCCGCTGGCGGGCGGCTGTTACTCGTGATCTTGTCCGTCGCGGTCGGCGTCCTCGCCTCGAAGTTCCTCGTGCGGCTCATCGGCCGGCCCGTCGCGCGTCGCGTGTCGAGACAGAGCGTCGCGCAGACGATCGTCAGAGGCGTCCGCATCGGGACGATCGCGCTCTCGCTGCTCGTCGGCCTCTGGGCGGGCGGGTTCCGATTTACCGATCTGCTCGTCGGGACCGCCGTCTTCTCCGCCGTGATCGGGATCATCCTCGCACCGATCGTCGGGAACTTCATCAACGGCGTGTTCATCCTCGCGGACCAGCCGTTCGAGATCGGGGACATGATCGAGTTGGAGAACGGGACGGCGGGGTTCGTTGAGGATATCACGATCCGGTACACGAAGATATTCACGCTCGACAACACGTTCCTCGTCGTACCGAACGGGACCATGCGCGAGCGCGACGTGACGAACTACTCCGCCGAGGACGAGCGGACCCGACGGACGATCGACGTGCTGGTCACGTACGAGAGCGACGTCTCCGAGGCACGGCGGCTCATCGAGCGCGCGGCGCGCGACTGCGACGCCGTGATCGACGGCGGTCCCGACATCCGGGTCGGCGTCGCGCGGTACACCGCGAGCCCGGACTGCCGCCTCCACGAGTTCGGGGACGACGGCGTCCTCCTCCGCCTCCGCTACTGGGTGAAGAAGCCGTACAAGCTCGCGAAGGTCCAGTCGGACGTGAACACCCGGATCCGCGAGCGGCTCACGGACGCCGACGTGGAGATGGCGTACCCGCACCGCCACCTCGTCTTCGACGACACCTCGGGAGTCGCGCGGGTCGGTGGCCCGGACGACGGTCGCCCGGAGGGCGAGCGCGCCGGTGACAAGCCCGACCCGGAAGGCCGGGGCGCCGGCGGGGATCGGACGAGCGAGGTCGAGGGGAGCGAGACCGCGGACACGCCGCCGATCGAAGGCGGATCACCGACGGGAACTGACGTCGCCGGGAATGGTCCCGCTGACAAGGGCGACTCCGACGGCGATCGGTGACAGGCGATTCCCACGGCGATTGACGACTGATCCCGCGTGACACGCCCCATGACGCGTTCTGAAGGAACCGGAAGTCTGATGGACCGAGCACCCCGCTTATAAATCAGTGAGCGACGAGCCCTCCGACCCGTCCGACGACCGCGTGTCAGCGGAGTCGATCACCGAGGGGAGCCTGATCCGGCCGCTGTTCAACCTCGCGTGGCCGATCGTGGTCATCCAGCTGTTGCAGGTGACCTACAATGTCGTCGACACGCTGTATCTCGGGCGGCTGTCGGCCGAGGCGGTCGGCGCGCTCAGCCTCGCGTTCCCCTTGATCTTCCTGCTCATCGCGGTCGCCGGCGGCTTCACGACCGCCGGGGCGATCCTCGTCGCGCAGTACACCGGCGCCGACGGAGATCGGTCCGCGGGGCTCGTCGCCGGCCAGACCATCTTCAGCGTCTCCGTGCTGTCGGTGCTCATCGGCGTCGCGGGATACTTCTACACGCGTCCGGCGCTCGAAATCCTTCCGAGCGACCCCGACACGGCGGCGACCGTGATCCCGCTCGCGGCCGACTACATGGAAGTCATCTTCGCCGGCATCCCGCTGATGTTCGGGTTCTTCGTGTTCTCCGCGCTGATGCGCGGGTACGGTGACACCCGGACGCCGATGGCGGTGATGATCGTCTCGGTGTTCCTGAACGTACTGCTCGACCCGTTCCTCATCTTCGGATTCTCGGCGAATCCGCTGTTCGAGTGGCTGGCGGCAGTGCCGCTCGTCGCGGCGTTCGATCCCGTCGGGATAGAGGCCGCGTTGCTCTCGGCCACCGGATTCGTCGGGTTCGGGATCGAGGGGGCCGCGCTGGCGACGATCTTCTCGCGAGGGGTCGCCACCGCCGTCGGCTTCTGGCTGCTGTTCGCCACGGGACTCGGCCCGACGGTCTCCCTGGGGCATCTCCGCCCGGACCTTGAGTTCATCCGAGATATCTTCCGGCTCGGGCTCCCTTCCAGCGTCGAGCAGACGACGAGCGCGCTGGCGATGATCACGCTCACCGCGATGATCGTCACGTTCTCGCCGCCGGTGGTGGCGGCCTACGGGCTGGGCAACCGGCTCATCTCGCTCGTGTTCCTCCCTGCGATGGGTCTCGGGCGCGCGATCGACACGATGGTCGGGCAGAACCTCGGCGCGAACCGGGCGGACCGCGCCGCGCGGTCGGTCAAACTCGCCGCCACGACCGGCGCCGGGGTGATGTTCCTCGTCGCGGTCGTCGCCGTGACGTTTACGGAGCCGATCGTCGGGGCCTTCCTCGGGGACGTGCCCGACGCGCCCGCGACCGTCGCGTACGCGGTCGAGTACGTGCAGATACGGTCCGTCGAGTTCGCCTTCATCGGCGTCTCGCAGGTCATCCTCGGCGCGTTCCGGGGGGCCGGCAACACGAAGACCGCGATGGTGATCTCGATTCTCACCCTCTGGGTCGGTCGGGTCGCCAGCGTGGCCTACCTCGTCTTCGTCGCCGGCTGGGGCGAAACCGGGGTCTGGGTGGGGATGGCGCTCGGGAATATTCTCGGTGCGGCCGTCGCCGTTGCATGGTTCGCGCGCGGAACGTGGACGGAACGGTATATCGACGACCCGGAACCGGATGTCGGTCCCGTGGGCGACGACTGAGGTCGAGATCGAAGCCCGAGAAACGAACGGTGCAGCAGTGACGAAACGCTAGTGCCGGAACAGGTGAATCGCGTCCTCGTCGCGGAGGAGACAGAAGCGCGCGCCGTTGTTCTCCGGAAAGGTCGTCTCCGTCTGGCGACTGGTGAACAGTCGATCGAAGGGAGAATCACACACCGGGCAGGCCACGTCTTTTCGGTTCTCCCAGAGGCTCGTCGCACCCGTGTCCCTGAGCTGTTTCAGCGCGTGGCGGTGGTCGTGCACGTCGAAACGCGGCATGCGTCCAGAATCCCTGCTCCGGCAGTTGAACGTGACCCCTCGAGTATCAGCGGTGATTTCCGCAGTTACTCTCGATCCTGACCCTGATCGGCAGAGAGCCGTCCGCGAGCACGATCGAGGGCGGACTCGTTGCCGGTCCTGACGTACTCGCCGATCGCGTCTGCGGCGTCGACGAGGGAGTCGGCGTCGGCGGGGGACACGTCACCCGTCAGCGCCTCGACGCGCTTCGCGCGGTCGCGGAGGCGTTCGAGGAGCGCTCGGGTGGGAGCGATGCGTGAACGGGGATCGTCGCCGGCGACGGAGACGGTTGGCGGTTCGCTCTTTCCCCTCTCGTCGACCTCCTCTCGTTCCCTGTCGACCTCCTCTCGTTCCCCGTCGGGCGCTTCGGCCTCACCAGGCTCTCCGAGTTCGTTGAGTTCGTCGAGGAACGAGAGGAGGTCGCTCCGGTACTCGTCGACCGCGCGGACCGCAGCCATCCCCCGCGCTTCGCGGAGGGAGTCGGGAACGGCCTCGGTCGCGGGTCGGTCTCCGTCGTCGGCGCCGGCGAGGAGCGCGAGGAGGCACTCCCGGTCGCGGTCGTCGGGGTCGCGCAGTCGGTCGTACAGGTCGACCGCCTCCAGCAGTTCGCGGGCGGCGAGGTAGGTGTCGTCGAGCGGGAGCAGTTCGCCGCCGCGGATGAACCCCCGCTTGCGGGCGTACTCGCGGAGGTCGGACTTGAGGTCGTCGACGCCCTCTTCCGGGAGCGTCCCGCGTGCATCTCCGAATCGGGTGCGGTGCGCGCTCAGATCGAGGGTCGCCGGCGCGTCAGTGTGGGCGGTCCTGTCGTCGACGCCGACGCTTCTGAGGGCACCACAGCCGGGACAGTCGACCGACCCCGTCTCGTAGTACGACCAGCGTGCGCCGCACTCCTTGCATTCCCGTTCGCCGCGGACTTTCATGCGAGCCACTTCGTCGTGTTCGGCGTAAAGGGCTGTGGGTCGTGGGTGGCAGGTGCTCCGGTATGTGACTCGTGGCTGGGGGGGCGCCGATCGGATCTGACGGACGCGCCGATCGAATCGAAGGAGCCCGCTTGTCCGCCCGTCATGTTATATATGCGTTCCCGATGAATCGCCGGATATGGGTTGGCACTCCGTTGATGCCGTGGACGACGCCGTCGAGGTCACTCGTCGGTTCCTGTTCCCGTTCGGTCTCGTTCGCTGGGCGAAGCTTGCTCTCCTCGTCCTCCTGATGGGTGGCGGTGCGAACGCCGGCGTGTCGGTTCCCACCGCGCCCGACGCCGGGATCGGTGGGATTTCGGGATTCCTCGAAGCCGGGGGGACCGAGACGGAATCGGTAGCCGGGGGTGCGGAGTTCGACGCCGTCGTTTCGGACTTCCTCGCCGGTCTGCCGGGCGATTGGCTGATCGCCGCCGTCGCGCTCGTCGTGACCGTCAGTGTGGTCGCGCTTTCGGTGGCCTCGCTGTCGCTTCGGCTGGTCTTTTACGACGCGCTCCGGACGAACGAGGTCAGACTGTGGCGGCCGTTTCTCGGTCGGTTCCGGCAGGCGGTCGGGCTGTTCGTCGCCTCCGTGGGGCTCTGGTCGCTCGCTGTCGGACCGATCGCGCTGGCGGTGCTCGTGGCCGCCGCGACGGAGAGGCCGATCGGGTGGGGGCCGATCGGCTCGCTCGCGACGGCTGTGGGATCGCCGTCGGTCGGTCCCGCGGTCATCTTGGGGCTCGTCGGGAGCGTGATCGTCGTCCTCGCGACGCTCGCGCTCCGACTCACCTACGAGTTCGTCGTTCCCGCAATGGTCGTCGAGGGGACTGGTGTGCTCGCCGGGTGGCGCCGAGTCTGGCGCGCGGTGAGCGGGGAATGGGTAGAGTTCCTCGTCTACCTCGCGGTTCACTTCTTCGTCGGTCTCGGAACGGCTATCGTCGAGGGGGTCACGCTCTTGGTCGCCGGCTCGGTGGTCGGCGTAATCAGCGGGAGCGCGCTCCTGCTCGCGGCCGTTCCCCTCGGCGGCCTCGGTGCGTTAGTGAGCACGACCGCCGGACTGGTGACCGTCGCGATTATCGGTACTGTCGCCGTGGCGACGCTGATAGCGCTAACGCTCCCCGTTAGCGTCGTTACTCGATCCTACGTGATCGCGTACGAGGTCGCGACGCTCGGCGGAATCGACCCGGGACTGTCGCTGTTTCACCCGGATATCGACCCGACCTCCGCTGACGGCGACTGATACTCGACCCGACTGCGGCTGAGCGTAACTAACAACCCAGTCACCCCTTGAGACCCAGCCCACGAAGAGATTTTTTCGACACAGAGGATCGTCAAATGTCGAATCAGTATTCGACGGATTCACATACCTTTTTACTCCGTTACCGAATTGGGGGAGACATGGGACTGGACGACGACGCGAGAGAGTATCATCGACAGGAGCCGCCGGGAAAGATTGCGATCGAGACCACGAAGCCGACGAACACGCAGCGAGATCTCTCGCTCGCGTACTCGCCGGGGGTCGCGGCGCCGTGCCGCGACATCGCCGCGGACCCGGAGTCGGTGTTCGAGTACACGGCGAAGGGGAACCTCGTCGCGGTCGTCTCGAACGGCTCTGCCGTGCTCGGGCTCGGGAACATCGGCGCGTCGGCGTCGAAGCCCGTCATGGAGGGGAAAGGCGTGTTGTTCAAGCGCTTCGCCGATATCGACGTGTTCGACATCGAGCTCGATATCGACGATGTCGACCCGTTCTGTGAGGCGGTGAAAGCGATGGGACCGACCTTCGGCGGGGTGAACCTGGAGGACATCAAGGCACCCGAGTGCTTCAAGATCGAAGAGCGGCTCCGCGATGAGATGGACGTTCCCGTGTTCCACGACGACCAGCACGGGACCGCGATCATCTCCGGGGCAGCGCTGATGAACGCGACGGAGATCTCCGGGAAGGACCTCTCCGAGATCGACATCGTGTTCTCCGGCGCGGGCGCGTCCGCGATCGCGACCGCTCGGTTCTACGTCTCTCTCGGTGCGCGCAAAGAGAACATTACCATGTGTGACTCCTCGGGAATCATCACCAAGGAGCGCGTCGCGAACGACGGGGTCAACGAGTACAAAAGCCAGTTCGCCAGTGACGTTGAGGGCGGCGACCTCGCCGACGCGATGGAGGACGCGGACGTGTTTGTTGGCCTCTCTGTCGGCGGGATCGTTTCACAGGAGATGGTTCGGTCGATGGCGGCCGATCCGATCATCTTCGCGATGGCGAACCCCGATCCGGAGATCACCTACGAGGACGCGAAGGACGCCCGCGACGACACGGTGATCATGGCGACCGGTCGGTCGGACTACCCGAACATGGTGAACAACGTCCTCGGGTTCCCCTTCCTGTTCCGCGGCGCGCTCGACGTGCGCGCGACAGAGATCAACGAGGAGATGAAGCGGGCCGCCGCGGAGGCGCTCGCGGAACTGGCTCGCAAGGACGTGCCGGACGCCGTCGTGAAGGCGTACGGCGACGATCCCCTCCAGTTCGGGGCGGACTACGTGATCCCGAAGCCCCTCGATCCGCGCGTGCTCTTCGAGGTCGCGCCGAGCGTCGCGAAGGCGGCGATGGATTCCGGGTCGGCACGCACCGAGATCGACCTTGAACAGTACCGAGAGCAGTTGGAGGCGCGGCTCGGGAAGTCACGCGAGATGATGCGCGTCGTGTTGAATAAGGCGAAAAGCGACCCGAAGCGCATCGCGCTTGCGGAGGGCACCGATGAAAAGATGATCCGCGCGGCCTATCAGCTCTCCGAGCAGGGGATCGCCGATCCGGTACTGCTCGGCGATGCCGATGAGATCACTCAGACCGCCGACCGGCTCGGGCTCTCGTTCCGCCCGGAGATCGTCGATCCGGACGATCGCGACGTGTCCGAGTACGGCGATCAGCTCTACCAGCTGCGGAAGCGGAAGGGTATCACCAGCCGAGAAGCGAACGAGCTGATCCAGCGAGACACGAACTACCTCGGGAGCGTCATGGTGAAGTCGGGGGACGTCGACGCCATGTTGACGGGACTGACGCACCACTACCCGTCTGCGCTCCGGCCGCCGTTGCAGGTCATCGGCTCTGCGGACGAAACCGATACCATCGCCGGTGTGTACATGCTTACCTTCAAAAACCGGGTCATCTTCTGTGCCGACACCACGGTGAACCAAGATCCCGACGCGGAGACACTCGCAGAGATCACTCGTCACACCGCCGATCTCGCCCGTCGGTTCAACGTCGAGCCGCGCGCAGCGATGCTCTCGTACTCCAACTTCGGTAGTGTCGATAACGAGGGGACTCAGAAGCCTCGCGAAGCGGTCGATATCCTCCACGAGGATGCGGGAGTCGACTTCCCCGTCGACGGTGAGATGCAAGCCGACACCGCAGTCGTCGACGACATTCTCAACGATACCTACGAGTTTTCCGAACTCGACGAGGCCGCGAACGTACTTGTGTTCCCCAATCTCGAAGCTGGGAACATCGGCTACAAGCTGCTCCAGCGACTCGGCGGCGCGGAAGCGATCGGCCCGATGCTGGTCGGGATGGACCAGCCCGTCCACGTCCTCCAGCGAGGTGACGAGGTCAAAGACATCGTCAACCTGGCCAGTGTGGCCGTCGTCGACGCACAGGAGTAGGGTAGCGGCCCTCCAGGCACCCGTCACTGCTAACTAGTCACGGCATGTCACCGACCTTCCGTTTCTCGTACGGCTCGGAACGAAATTGTTGACTGACGTAGCGAAATTGTTGACTGACGTAGTGACCCTTACCGACCCGGACTTCCCAACTTGGACTTGCTGATCCAACTTTGTTGTCTCAACCGTTTCGACTTGATCTTCCTGCTTGATCGGTGGCGTCGGAGAGACACACCGTGTTTCCGGTGAAACGGGGTTGGTTGGTGGTGGGCGGCTAGTGGCAGCCAGTTGGAGCGGTTAATCCGAATATCTGACCTCGAAGATGCCACCGCAAACCCCATCTTAGGTCAGAAAGAACTATAAACAAGTTTTGAGTATAGTCCACTGAGCCAGAAGCAAAGTGAAATAGAGAAGCCGAGATATCGGTGATTTCACCGGAAATTCGGTCTCCTCCCCGTCGCCTTCTATAACCAGCTTGCTCCCACCGATCCTCCCGCCTCCCACTGACTCCCCACCCATACCGACTCCCCGACCACACCGGACCCCCCGCTCTTACCGCTTCATTACCGGTCTCACTTGTGCTTGAAGGTTCATGCACACCATCTCTCGTCTTTGTTGCTCGGATTTCACCGTGTTTTTCTCCGACTGTTCTCCTTTCTGTTGGTTATTGCCGATGAGTCAAACGGGACGGTGACACCGGGTTTCCGGTGAACCAGACTGTTGTGGATTTTTTGCTTGTTTATATACACTCACCGACCCACCCACTGACCCCCGTCCCCCACCCCACACACCCTATTTCACCGGAAACACGGTGTGTGTCTCAAACATTGCTTCGCCGTAGTCGAAGCGGAACGCATTTCACCGGAAACACGGTGTCGATCCTATGGACGCAGCGGACAACCTCTTCACTAGGGAGGACCCCATCTTCGCGAACAAGGAACTCCTCGAGATCAGCCATCTCCCCGGAGAGGGCCGAATCGTCGGCCGCGACGACGAGATCGCCGACCTCGCAACGGCGGTCAATCCCGCGATTTTCGGTCAGAGTCCGAGCAACGTTCTGATCTACGGGAAGACGGGGACCGGGAAGTCGCTCTGTGCGAAGTACGTCTCAAAACGTCTCGTTTCGACTGCGGGTGAGGAAGGCGTCAATGCGACGTTTGCGTACGTGGACTGCGCTCAGGACACGACCGAGACGCAGGCCGTCCAGACAATCGCTGACGCTGTCAACGATCCGGACGCCACCGGGATCAACGTCCCGGACAAGGGCCTCTCGACGTCCACGTACTATAAGCGACTCTGGCGGATCCTCGATCAACGGTACGATGTCGTTCTCATCATCCTTGACGAGATCGACAAGCTCGACGACGACGCCATCCTCATGCAGTTGTCGCGGGCGGGGGAGGCCGGCAAGATCACCGACTGTAAGCTCGGGGTAGTCGGCATCAGTAACAAGATACAGTACAAGGACCGCATGGACGAGCGGGTCAAGTCGAGCCTCTGTGAGCGCGAGTTCGTGTTTCCCCCGTACGACGCCAACCAACTCCGAGAGATCATGCAGGCACGCGCGGACGCGTTCCACGACGATGTTCTCGAACCGTCGACGATTCCACGCGCCGCCGCGCTCGCTGCGCGCGAACACGGCGACGCGCGCAAGGCGATCGACATCCTCCGATACGCGGGTGAGATCGCACAGAGCAACGGCGAACCCACGGTTAGAGAAGAGTTCGTTACGCAGGCACGTGAGCGCGCTGAAACGGACAGATTCCGGGAACTCATCCGCGGGTCGACACCGCACTCACGATACGTCCTTCAAGCGCTCGCGCTGCTCTCTCTTTCGAGCGGCCGACAGGACGGATTCCGGACCAGCCGAGTGTACGAAATCTACGAGAACATCTGTCGCCAGGAAGGTTCGGATAGCCTGTCGCTCCGCCGAGTCCGTGACCTCCTCAAAGAACACGCCTTCCTCGACATTATCGAACAGTCGAAGCACAGCGGCGGAAGCGCGGAAGGGAGCTACACGAAACACCAGCTGTTGGAGGACCCAAGCGTGGTTAAAGAAGTGCTGACAGAAGATTCCGCACAGTAACCGAACTGGCAAACAGCCACAACTCCTCCCGATCCGATGCAATTCGATCGTTGATTCGACCGTCTGCCCTTGGCTCGTTTTTTTGACTGCGATCCGATCACAACCCGATCGCGTCCCGTTATCCCAGCAGGCCGAGCCCCTCGATCCGTTCGACGATCTCCTCGACGGCTTCTTCGGCGTCGTCGGTCCGCTTCCCGCCTGTGATGACGATCTTTCCGCTCCCGAACAGGAGAATCACGACTTCCGGTTCGTCCATCCGGTACACGAGCCCAGGGAACTGCTCTGGTTCGTATTCGACATCTTCGAGGCCAAGCCCGATCGCAAGTGCATTGAGGTTGAGGTTGTGTCCGAGATCGGCGCTCGAGACGATGTTCTGTACGGTTATCTCCGGGTCCTCTTCAACCGGAATCTGCAGTCCGCGGAGCTTCTCGAAGATGATCCCGAGCGCCTCGTGTACGTCGTCGATACTTTTTGCACCCGTGCAGACGATTTTGCCTGAGCGGAAGATGAGAGCGGCGGCCTTCGGCTCCTGAGTCCGGTAAACGAGTCCCGGGAAATTGTCGGGGTTGAAATCGGCACCCGGGAGGTCCTCGGCGAGCGCTTCTAAATCGAGCTCTTGGCCAATCCCCGTCGATGCAACTACGTTCTGGATCTCGATCGAATCTGCAGGGTTCGTCATCGTTCGCTTTTATATGTGTCCCCCTCCCTTATAAACGCCCGTGGTATAAACAACCGGCTCGGTCGTCATCTGTTTCGCCTCGCGATAGTCCCTCGTGATAATGCACGTACCCACGCGCAAACGGGAATCTCATCTCTCTGAGTGGGAACAGTGTGACTGTCTCGTTTTCGGACTCAAGGCGCACGTCGCTAATGAGCAGAACCTATGACAAAATACTGATAACTCATGGTGTTTCTGGGTCGTTCGTCCCCCGTCCCAGTCGGCTACCTATTTCGCTTCGTGCACGAGCAATCTGCTCTTCTCGTGAGAACTGGTACCTATGAAAACGCATGACGTGGCGCCGATGGTTCGACGGGGTTAAATACAACCCGGCATTCGTGTTAGATGCGAAGGTCCCCCGGCGTGGGGGACAACGGTCGGCCGCTCCGCGGCCGGTCGAAGCGTTCCGACGTGCTTAAGTGTATAAGCCCGTTCGGTTGAAACGCGAAGAACGCACCGCGGACTCGGGACGTTCAATTCGTCCCGGTTTCGCAGAGTCGGTTTATCCGACTCACCTGAATGAGGATTTCGCCCCCTGCGCTCCGGCGTAAGAGGAAATCTGATGTGAGCCGTGGTAGTTCGGTGTCATCCAGGTCGCTGGGTGGACCGGACACCACATAGACCATGCAATGGTGTTTTGACTCATCGTGAGTCAAAACCCGCCAACACCCCTCTGGACCGGGAATCAGGTCCAGAGGTTATACATTCCGGTTGATCCTGCCGGAGGCCATTGCTATTGGGATTCGATTTAGCCATGCTAGTCGCACGAGTTTAGACTCGTGGCGAATAGCTCAGTAACACGTGGCCAAACTACCCTTCGGAGCACGATACCCTCGGGAAACTGAGGCTAATAGTGCATACCACAATCCAGCTGGAATGAGGATTGTGCCAAATGCTCCGGCGCCGAAGGATGTGGCTGCGGCCGATTAGGTAGACGGTGGGGTAACGGCCCACCGTGCCAATAATCGGTACGGGTCATGAGAGTGAGAACCCGGAGACGGAATCTGAGACAAGATTCCGGGCCCTACGGGGCGCAGCAGGCGCGAAACCTTTACACTGCACG
>ENA-ORCR01000347-ORCR01000347.1-marine-metagenome-genome-assembly--contig:-NODE-347-length-31069-cov-4.375323_pt1 | contig 31069 bp, 29 predicted proteins | sample MGYA00237782_ERZ508514 | MGnify/ENA primary metagenome ERZ508514 (study PRJEB26185, sample SAMN06268960) | marine metagenome | isolation source: Eden Landing Ponds, San Francisco, CA, USA | place...
CGGACCCGAGCGGGGGCCGTACGGCGCCTCGTCGAGCCACTCGCCGGCAGGGGTGTAGTAGTCGGCGAGTTCGGCGGCGAGGCGCTTTTTGAGCCTGGTGGTCAGGTCGTCGCCGGTCAGGTACTCCAGGGCCTGCTCGGCGGCGCCGGTGTTCCACTCGGCGGCCGTCTCGCGCTGGGCCGCGAAGTCCTCGACGGCGGTGCGGGCGACGCCGTCCTCGCTGGCTTTCCGGGCGAGCGCGACAGCCGACGCGGCGGCGTCGGCGTCGGCGATGCCGGAGTTCATGCCGCGGGCGCCGAAGGGCGCGAACAGGTGACCGGCCTCGCCGGCCAGCAGCACCCGAGCGTCGTCGTCGACGAATGAGTCCGCAAAAACGCACGACTGCCCCGGGACGAACGACAGCAGAGTGCCAGTCGCGCCCGGTACGTCGACGATTTGCACTGCCGACGTTCGGCAGTGACGAGTACCAGCTGCACGGGCAGCGCGGTACGAACCAGGCGCAAGCGCAGGTATTTTTGGCCAGCCTAAGAAAACGAAACTCATTTATCGGTTTAGGTTGGCCTAAATCCCATGAACCGCGACGCCGTGAGCGGTAGACCGACGCGACGGGACTGTATCACAGCGGGCGCTGCAGCCTTCGGAACTGGGCTCTTGACGGGCTGCTCGGGGCTAGCCGATCCCACAGACGGTGACGGCAGCGGCGACCGCTGACCGACCGCGCGAAGCGACGACTCCCGGAGACCGACCCGATTATGGTCGTGCCGGGCGAGCCGTAAGTCATGAGCGAGGGCGAGATGGACGGGCTCGACGTGGTCGCCTGCGAGCGCTGTCCCGAGCTGGTCGACTGTCGCAGCCGCATCGTCAACGGCGTCGGCCCGGCCGACGCGGATCTGCTGTTCGTCGGCGAGGCCCCCGGCCAGCACGAGGACGAGGGCGGCGAGCCGTTCGTCGGCCGCAGCGGCGACGTGCTCGACGACGGCCTCCGTGACGCCGGCCTGGATCGGGGGGACGTGCGCATCACCAACTGCGTCCGCTGTCGCCCGCCCGACAACCGCGACCCCACGGACGCGGAACTCTCGAACTGCCGCGAGTACGTCGAAACTGAGATCGACCGCGTCGACCCCGAGGTCGTCGTCACGCTCGGGAAGGTGCCAGCCGAGCACCTCCTCGAACGGGACGTGGCCGTCACCGGCGAGGCCGGCGACGTGGTCGAGGCGGCGATCGGCGGCCAGCGCCGGAGCGTCCTGGTCTGTGTCCACCCCGCGGCGACGCTGTACGACCCCTCACAGCGCGACACCTTCTCCTCGACGCTGGAGCGGGCGGCGGAGTTCACCGACGAGACCAGCGGGCAGTCCCGCATCGGCGATTTCTGAGTCCGCCCAGCGTCACTCGAAGATCTCCGGTCCCACGCCGAGCTCGTCGACCACGTCGACCACCGACTGGTAGGCGTCAACGTCGGCCTCGCGGACGGCGTCGAACCACAGGTCGTCGTCGGTGTCGTCCCGTCCGTCGGCGCCGTAGTAGATCCGGTCGGGCGCGTCCAGGAACGACCGCCCGAGCGCCTCCTTCGCCTGGTCGCTCAGTCCCGGCGCGACGACGAGCGGCGCGTGCGGGATCCCGGTGTCCTCGTGGAGCGTGCGGGCGGTGTCGGCGAACGCCTCGGGCGCGGGCCCGGTCGCGGTGTCGCGGACGAATCCGCCCATCGCAGCCGCGTCGACCTCGCCGCTCTCCAGCAGGGCGTACGACTGGACGTGCCCGCCGGCGAACCGCGCGTCGAACGCCGCGTTCGACCCGTCACCCGCGGGGAGGTCGCCCACGTCGAGCCCGCCCGTCGTCGCCATGCTGGAGAGCGGATACAGACAGCCGCTCGTCGACAGCCGGTCCGAGAACGCGACCGTCTTCCCGGCCAGCTCCGAGAGGCGCTCCACGTCGCTGTCGGCCGGCACCGCGACGATGCTCTCGTAGGTCCAGCTCCCGTAGCCCCTCCGCTGGAGGAGCACCTCGGCGTCGCCGGCGGCGACTCCGAGCGCCGCCGCGAACGCGCCCGTCTCGGCGATGTCGGCCGTCCCCTCGCCCAGCGCCTCGATCACGGCGCCGTAGTCGCTCCCGATGTTCATGTCAACGCTCGTCCCCTCGGGGACCGGATACTCCGCTTCGAGGTTCGTCCCCAGGTAGTCCCGAACCGGCCCGTACTGCACGTAGAAGTTCCGCTGGGGGACGCTTGGCGACAGCCACAGGTCGACCTCGCGGTCGCCGCCGAACGCGAGCCCGTCGGCAGTCGCGGTGGTCGCCGTCGCCCCGCGCTCGGGCGTCCCGGTGGCCGACCCGCCGTCGAGGCAGCCGCCGACGGCGCTCGCGCCCAAGAGCGCGCTCGCGCTCGCGAGGAACGTCCGTCTGTCGCGCATATCCGGTCCACCGGCCGAGACGCGATTAAGTGTTCCCACTAGATCCGTCGTCGCGCGGCGCTGGGGAGTGGGACGGCGACGGCCACCGCGCCCGTCCCAAGTTTGCGCGGACGGAAAGCGACTTGACCGGGGTCGCCGTATCGGCGGGTATGAACACGCGAGCGACTGCGGCCGAGGTCGTCGTGGTCGACTACGGGCTGGGCAACCTCCGCAGCGTCACGCGCGGGCTCGAACGCGCGGGCGCCGCGGTCGAACTCAGCGACGACCCCGCCGACTTCGCCGGCGCCGACGGGATCGTCCTCCCGGGCGTCGGCGCCTTCTCCGAGGGCATGGACAACGCCGGCCCCTTCCGCGAGACGCTCGTCGAGCAGGCCGAGGCCGGCACCCCCCTGTTCGGCATCTGTCTCGGCATGCAGATGCTGCTCACCACCAGCGAGGAGGCCGAGCGCGAGGGCCAGGGCGACGTGGAGGGACTGGATCTGGTCCCCGGTCGGAACGTCCGGTTCCACGGCGACCTGAAGGTGCCCCACATGGGCTGGAACGAACTCGACGCCGCCCGCGAGCACCCGATCGTCGAGGGAGTCGACGGCGACCACGCCTACTTCGTCCACTCCTACTACGCACAACCGGACGACGAGGCGGCCGTGGTCGCGACCACCGACTACGGGGCCGACTTCGCCTCCATCGTCGCCAACGAGCGGGGCAACGTCTTCGGCACCCAGTTCCACCCCGAGAAATCCGGCGAGACGGGGCTGCGCATCCTGCGAAACTTCGTCGACATCTGCGTCGACGGGCTCTGACGCGCGCTCGGCCCCCGACGACCCCACGCGTCGGTGGCTACTTACGCGTCGCCGTCGTCCCCGGTCACTATGTTGACAGCGCTGGCGGCGGTCTCCGAGGTGTTCCTGCAGGTCGACGTGAACCTCGACCTGAACCCGGTCGCCAACGTCGTCCAGGGCGCCGTCGGCGCCTTTCTGACGACGCTGGTCGTCGGTGCCATCCTCACCGCCGTCGCCCCCGAGTTCCTCGAAGACCGGATGGCCGCCGTCGTCGACGACCCCGTCGGATCGTTCGTCTACGGCTTCCTCGTCCTGGTCTTCCTCGCGCTCGCCGTCTTCGTCCTCGTGATCACCATCCTCGGCATCCTCGTCGCGATCCCGCTCGTGCTCCTCGCGTACGTCGTCTGGGCGGTCGGCGCGACGGTCGCGTTCCTCGCCATCGCCGAGCGGCTCGTCGACCGCGAGGGCGACGACTGGACCAGGCCGCTGCTCGTCGCCGCCGCGCTCAACGGCGGGCTCGTCCTCACCGGCGTCGGCGGCATTCTCGCGTTCTGTATCGGCGCCGCCGGCTTCGGTGCCGTCCTCGAAGACCGTCTCTGAGCCGTGGCGGGGCGAAATACGCCGATCTGGGCGGCCCCTAACGAGTAAGGTATTCCTACCATTGAGAATCGGGTCGTTCCTCGTAGTATGTACGAAATAGAAGCCGACCCGCGGACGAACCGACTGTCCCTGAGTTTCACCGGCCGGATGGAGCGTGCGGAGATGGAGACGGCGGCAGACGAGACCGTCGAGGCGGCCGAGCGCCTGCGCGATGGGTTCGACATCATCAACGACCTGTCGGGTTTCACCCCGCCGTCGCCCGAGGCGGCCAAGCCGATCAAGCGCGCCCAGGCCGAGCTGAAGGAGATGGGCGTCGACCGCGTCGTCCGCGTCGCCGACGAGGAGACCAGCGAAGTCGTCGTCAACGCCTTCGAGCGCCGCTCGCGCGACGTGGGCTACAGCGGCGAGACCGCCGACTCGGTCGTCGAGGCCGAGCGCAAACTCGAGGAGAAAGAGGTCTCGGGCTACGCGAGCGCCTGAGCGCCCCTACGATTCGTCCCCCGGCCCCTGTTTCTCCCCGTCCGGCACCGTCAGCGTCGCGCGCGTCCCGTCACCGGTGTCGAACGACAGCTCGCCGCCCAGCGTCGTCGCGCCCCAGTTAGCCAGCCACAGCCCCAGCCCGGAGCCGTGTTCCAGCGCCGACTCCGCGCCCGCGGTCAACACGTCGAGTTCGTGGTCGGGCACCCCCGGCCCGTCGTCGGCGACCGTGATCGCCACCGCGTCGTCGCGGCGCTCGGCCGACAGCACCACCGTCGGCGCCTCGCCGGCGTGTTCGAGCGCGTTCTCCAGCAGCGTCCCGACGACGACCTGCAGGACCGCCGGGTCCGACGTGACCGCCACGTCGGTCGCCTCGACGGTCACGGTCGCCTCGTCCGCCTCCGCGTCCCCGTCGACGTGTTCCGCCCGAACCGTCGCCAGCAGGTCGGCGACGTCGACCCGTTCGGCCCGCGGGTCGCTGTCGAGCACGCGCTCGACGGTCCGGGCCTTCTCCCCGAGCGCGACCAGCTCGGTCGCCTTCGACTCGGCGCGGGCGAGCATGTCCCGGACCGCCGGGTCGTCGACCTCCTCCGCGGCCGCCTCGGTGAACCCCTGGACGACGGTCATGTCGTTGCGCAGGTTGTGCCGCAACACCCGATTGAGTACGTCCAGCCGTTGCTCGCGCCGGCGTTCGGCGGTCACGTCCTGGAAGACCACCGTGTGGCCGACGTGGGTCCCCCCGGCGTCGGCCAGCGGCGTCGCCGTCACCGCGAAGATCCGCCGCCGACCGCGCGAGTTGACCGTCACCGACTCGGTCTCCGTCGGGTCGCCGTCCTCGCCCAGCAGTTCCGACAGCGGCCGCGTCAGCGCCTCGGCCTTCCGCAGGCCGAACGCCCGCTCGGCCGCCCCGTTGAGCGTCACCACTCGCCGCTGCTCGTCGACGATCACCACCGGCGCCCCAAGGTCGTCGATCGCCGCCCGCTCGCCCACCCGCCGCGTCGCCGGGTGGAACTCGAACATGTCGCTGCCCACGAACGCGTAGGCGTCCAGCGCCACGTGGGGCAGGAACAGCACCGTCGCGAAGTTCAGCTCCGGCACCGGTCCCACCCCGTAGATCCACACCAGCAGCGCCACCACCGGCGGGATCGTCGACAGCCCCACCGCCACCGCCTCCCGCCGGTACAGCGGCCCGTAGCTGACCACCGTGTCGAACAGCACCAGGCTCCCCACGCTGACGACCAGCACCCCGACCGTCGCCCCCACCACCGCCCACAGCCGCAGGTCGTAGCTCGCCGTCGCCATCCCCGCCACCGGGTCGATCCGAAAGCCCGTCCACACCATCTGGTGGAGGGGGTTGGTCGCCCCGACGACCCCGACCAGCGCCGGCACCGACAGCACCCACGGCGCCCGCCCGCTGGCGAGCCCCGACCGGCCCGTGTACTCCAGCGCGAACACCAGAAAACAGACGCTCGTCCCGGTCATCGCCGCCCACACCACCACCTCCAGCGCGTACCGGGCCGCCGGCGCGAACGTCAGCAACGCCGCCCCGTAGCCGACGCTCCAGACCGTCTGGAAGGACAGACTCGCGAGGAACCACTCCGCCCCCGGCTTGCCCCGATACCGCCGGAGATACCGGATCAGAAGCACCGTCCCCCCCGCAGCCACGAACGACGCCAGCGCCGGCCACGGCGGCAGTGCCATGGGTAGTACAGCGAGTACAGTCACTTCCCGGTTTGGGTGCGGCCGCTCGGAGCGTTTGGTTCGTCTGCGAGTGTCTCGTGCGTTTCTGGTTCGGTTAAAACGAAGTGGAGCGAAAGAGGCCGCACTCAACGGTGTGTGGTGAAAGCCCTCGGCGCGCTCGCCAGCTGGAGTCTCTCCCGAAACAGACAGAGGGCGTCGAAAGCCCTCGGCGCGCTCGCCAGTTGGAGCATCTCCCGAAGCAGACAGAGGGCGTCGAAAGCCCTCGGCGCGCTCGCGGTCGCTGAACGGGATATCCTCGGTCGCTTCGCTCCCTCGGATAGTGCCCGTTCAGACGACCACGTGGACGCGAGCGCGCCTCGCCCTTTCAGTCCACCAGAGACAGCACCGCAGACAGCCACACGCCTCCCCAACCGATTCGCTCGCTCCGCTCGCTCATCCCTCGCACGGCTACTGTCGCGGGACGAGACCCGCGACAGCGCGCGCCACCGCATTTGTTCACTCTCTCACCGGTGCGAAACAGCCGCAGTCCTTCGGTCGGCGGACAACCGCTACATGAAGTCGGCGATGCCGGACTGTTTGTTGGTGTCGTCCTCGAAGACGCGGTTGATCGACCGTTCGAGCACCTCCAGGCGCTGTTTCGTGTAGGTGCGACAGCCGAACTCCTCGGCGACCCGTGTCGCGGTCTCGATGTACTTGTTGACCGACCCCTCGTGGACGGTGAGGTTGACGCGGCCGCCACACTCCCGGCAGTCGCCCGACAGCGGCATCCGCCGGTACTTCTCGCCGCAGTCCAGACAGCGCACGTCCTGCCGGGAAAAGGCCCGGAGGTTCCCGATCAGGTCCGGCAGGAAGTGGTACTCGATGATGCGCTCGGCCACGTCGGTCTCGTCGACCGCCCGGATCTTCCGCGAGAGGTTCAGCTGGGCGTCCATCTTGTCCTCCATCGACCCCAACGTCTTGTACGCTGAGAGATCCGGCCCGGCCGCGATGTTGGTGGTGTCGTGGGTGTGGTCGAAGCCCGTGTACTCCTCGTCGGTGCCCAGCGTCTCCTCGGCGATGGTCATGATCTCCTCCACGTCCTCCGGGTCCGCGAGTTCGCGGGTCGCCTCGTAGAACTCCTTCGGGTACTCCCGCATGATGTCGACGTTGTGGGCCTCGTCGTCGATCTCGGCGGGGTCGATCCGCGAGGACATCACTAGAGGGGCGTCCATCTGCCCCCCGCGCTGGTCCGGCAGGAACTGCTTGGAGAAGTTGAGCAGCCCGTCCATCAAAAGCATCACACAGTCTTCATCTCCGTCACAGTTCCGGCGCTTAGCGGCGTGGAAATAGGGGTGAGCGTACCCGACTGCTGCTGTCGTGAATCCGACAACTCGACCGACGGTCGCGGCGCTGGTGTGGGGGGCCATCCCGAAGACGAGTTCGCCGACCAGGTCGTCGCGTTCCTCCAGTTCGTAGAACGGTTCGAGGCCGTAGTACGATTCGAGCAGGTCGTCGACGAAGTCCGCGGTTTTCAGCATGTGCTCGGCGCCGCCCTCCGAGAGGACGATGTCCTGGACGTTCAGCTCGACCAGCTGGTCGTCGTGCTGGAGCGGCTGGCCGTGGATGTCCGCGTCGTAGCCCAGCGCGCGGAAGGCGTCGGCGGTCACGTCCAGCTCGGAGGGCCGCACCGCCGTCACGGGCAGGTCGGTCATGTCGTAGCGGACGGTGCCGTCCTTGAACGCCGAGACGCCGTGTTTCGCCCGGAGGATGCCCTTCTCCATGGGCTCGGGCGTCTTCTGCTCGGAGGACAGCCCCTTGACGGCCTTGAGCGCGTCGTAGGCCGTGGGGCGCTCGTTGAGGTTCGCCAGCGCCGATTTGAACTCCGCGTTCACGTCGACGACGGTGGTCTGGGTGGGCCGGGCGAGCGTCTCACAGCGCGAACACTCGGCGCGGCCGGACTCGTCGGGTTCGACCTCGTGGTCGCAGTCTGGGCAGACGTAGACGGCCTCGCAGACGCCGCCGCAGTCGGGACAGCGGGGCTTGTAGGTTCGCTCGCCGCAGTCGGTACACTCCTGGCGACCGACTTCGAGTTCGACCTTCCCCTGGCTGTCGTCGTAGCTGTCGCCCGCGACGGCGGCGTCGCCGACCTTCCGCTGGGAACCGCCGGCCTCGCCGATGGGGAACAGCGTGTGGACCGCCGGCGACAGGTCCCGCTTCTCGGACTTCTCCGGCCGGCCCATCCGGTTGCCGATGCGGGTGGGCGCCCGCTCGCGGACCGGGAAGGGGGCGATCTCGTTTACGGCCTCGATGGCGTTGGCGCCGTCCTCCGTGGAGGCGGCCGACGATTCGAGCTGGGCGTCGCTGGCCTCGCCGCCGCCGTAGGCTTTCGCGCGCTCCGAGAGGTCGTCGGGCGTCCACTCGCGTTCGAGCGAGTCGGAAAAGCCGAGCGTCCGCACCAGGGGACGCCAGTCGGGGATCACGAGCGTGTCCTCGGTCTGGGTGTGCTCGACGAGGAGGTGCTCGACGGCCCGGCGCACCGTCTCCGAGCGGGGGAGGACGAGGTCGCCGGCGGCCGCGGCGCCCGCGTCGCGGTCGTGGCCGTCGGTCGCAGCGTCGTGCTGGGTCGTGGCGCCATCAGCGGCCTCCGAGTCGTCCGGATCCCGCACCACGGCGCCATCCGTCTGTGCGACCCGTCCCTGTTCGACGGCGTCCGCGAGCGCGCACACCTCGTCGACGCTCAGGTCGTGCCAGCAGTAGGTGTACTTCGGGTGCAGGGGCGCGTCGTAGTCGTCGGCCCACGCCAGCACCTCGTCGGCGCTCGGGTTCGACAGGTCCACGTCCAGCGAGTCGCGCATCGCCTGGACGTCCGCGCCGGCGTCGTCGAACTCCTGGGCCCACCACTCGACGGTGTAGGAGGCCGGGGCCAGCGGGTGGTTGTTCTCGACGAACTCGCCGTAGTTGACCAGATACTCCCCCAGGTCGATGACCTTCTCGACGCCGTTGCGCACTTCCAGCGCCTCCTCGGGGTCGTCGATGCGCCGCACCTCGCCGTTGGCGAGCCGGACCGTCGGTCCCTCGATGGTGTCGACAGGGACGACGCCAGCGGCCTTGCCGGGGCGTTCGGTCTTGATCTGGGTGCCCGTCGCGAGGAAGTCGTCGACCAGATGCATCGTCGCCGGGTGGACCCCCGCCGTGGCGTTCCCGTGGTTGCGCGCCCGGCCGTAGCGCAGGCGAAAGCCCCCGGCCTCGCTCGGATGGGAGAACACGGGGCGGCCGGCGATCAGATCCCGCAGGAACTTCTTCGAGGGCTCCAGGCGGGGCGGTCCCGCCGGCTCGTCGCTCTCGTCGCCGTCGCCGTCCGCCTCGCCGTCGCCGTCCGCATCGTCGTCGGCGCTCCCCTCGTCGCCGCCGTCGGCCTCGCCACCCTCGTCCTTGCCGATAGTGCCGTCGATCAGGTCCTGGAGCCACGGCCAGTCGACCTCCTCCAGGTTGCGGGTGTAGCGCTGGATCTTCGGCGCTTTCAGCGCGATCCCCTCGGCCATGACGAGACACATCCCCCCGCGGGCGGAGTTCGAGTCGACCCGTTCGAGGTCGCGGTAGCCCGAGACCTCCTCGTCGCCGGTCGCCTCCCCGTCGAGCATGATCGGCATGTGCTCGGCGATGAACTTCGACTCCTTCTCCTTCGGGGAGTACTGCAGGCCGGTCTCCTTGTCGTACAGATCGATCTCCTCGGCGTAGCGGCCGATCTCCTCGTCGCGGGCCTTGTACTGGTCGATACCCAGCATCGCCCGGGCGTAGTCGGCGACCAGCACCGACAGGGCCTGGGCGGTCCCGCCCGCGGAGCGGATCGGGCCGGCGTAGTAGACGTTGACGAACTCCGTGCCGTCGTCGTTCTCCAGAATCTCCACGCGGTCGATCCCCTCGATGGGCGCGGCGACGACCCCCTCGGTCAGCAGCGCGACCGCCGTTCGAACGGCGCCTTCGATCTTGCCCGCCCGGGAGTCGTAGTCGCCCACGTCGCCGTCGACGAAGTCGGAGACCAGTTCGAGCGCCGCTTCTTCCCTGCTCATCTCGCCTTCCAGCTCGCGGACGCGCTCGGCGACGCCGTCGATGCCGAGGATGTTCTCGACGCGGTCGGCCATGTCGCGAGCGACCGGGATCTCGACGCTGTCGGTGGGGTCGCCGCCACGCTCGCGGGCCGCCTCGGCCACGTCGAAGGCCTCGTCGAGCCCGGATTCGAGCCGTTCGAAGTAGCGTTCGTCTTCCGGTTTCATGGTCGTTCCTCCGGCCTCATCGTCGGTATCGCGCGCCGCTCATAGCGGCCACAGGTCCAGTGCGGTCTCCTCGTCGTACTCCCGGTCCAGTTTCGCGTCGAACTCGCGGACGTACAACTCGCCCGCGAAGACCGTGGCGCTGTCGAGGTGGCCCGCGAGCGTCGTCCCGTCCTCACGCGAGAGGACGGCGTGGGTGTGGGCGAACGGTTCGCCGTCCAACTGTGAGACGTTGCCCACGCAGGCGGCCATCTCCAGCGGTTCGTCGAACCGTTCGGGGTAGTACTCCTCGTCGTCCTGGTCGTAGTAGAGGATCTCGGCGTCGCCCACGGCGCCGAGACCGAAGAAAAACGCCGAGTCGATCCCCTCGTCGGCGGCGAAGGCCTCGATCTGTCCCCGCCAGTCGTCGCCGTGGGTCAGGCGGGCGACGAACTCCCGGGCGCCCTCGACTTCCAGGTAATCCATACCCACACGAGGGGCGGGCGACGCAAAAAACGTTTCCGAGCGACCGCCGGTGGTCGCCGAGCACGAGTCGGCAGGCGGTCGGCCCGGGCGGACGGGGACAACCCTTCCCCGAAGCCCGGGCTTGATTACGCCGGCGGTCGACGGGCCGTCATGGATCTCGATCTGTCAGGGAAGACGGCACTGGTGACCGGCGGCGGTCGCGGCAACGGCCGCGCGATCGCGCTGGAACTCGCGACCCACGGCGCCGACGTGATCGTCAACGATCTCGACGAGGACGTGGCCAAAGACACGGCGGCGACCATCCGCGACCGCGACGACGACAGCGACGCCGTCGGCGTCGCCGCGGACGTGACCGACGAAGCGGAGGTCGAGGCGATGGTCGAACACGGCGTCGAGGAACTCGGTAGCGTCGACATCCTCGTCAACAACGCCGGCGTCGGCGACGCCGGCCCCTTCCTCGACGAAGACTACGACTCCGATTTCCGACTCAACATCGAAGTCCACCTGTTCGGGTCGATCAACTGCACCCGCGCCGTCGTGGACGGCATGGTCGAGCGCGGCTACGGCAACATCGTCAACATCACCTCCATCCACACCAAGAACGCCGTCGGCCAGTCCCCGCAGTACGACGTCGGGAAGTGGAGTCTGAAGGGCCTCACCAAGAGTCTCGCCCTGGAACTCGGCCGCGAGGGCGTCCGCGTCAACGCCGTCGCCCCCGGCTGGGTCAACACCCGCATGACCGAGGGGTTCTCCGAGGCGGTCGCCGAGCAAATAACGGACCTCAATCCGCTGGGCCACTTCGCCGAACCCGAGGACATCGCCAACGGCGTCGTCTTCCTCGCCTCTCCCGCCGCCGACTATATCAACGGCCACGAACTCCGCGTCGACGGCGGCCAGGTCCCCATCCCCGACTGGAGTCTCGACAACCGGTAGGTGACTGCGAGGGTGGGTTCGTCGGAGTTTCGACGATTTCTGCGTTTGGAACTTCCGTACTGGCGCGCGCTGTCGCGGCCGCGAGTCCACTCCGGACGAGCGGTCGCGGCGGAATCGTGCGAGGGATGAGTGAACGAGCGAAGCGAGTGAGCGAATCGGCTGGGGAGGCGTGTGGCCGTCTGCGGTGCTGCGCGGGGCGGTGTTGTCCCTGGTGGACTGAAAGGGCGAGGCGCGGTCGCGCCGCAGGAGCGTCGCCTGAGCGAGCACTATCCGAACGAAGTGAGGATATCTCGCTCAGCGACCGCGAGCGGGCCGAGGGCTTTCGGCGCTTACCATCGAGTACGGAGGATCCAACTCAGAGCGAGCGGGCCGAGGGCTTTCGGCGCTTACCATCGAGTACGGAGGATCCAACTCAGAGCGAGCGGGCCGAGGGTGTTCGACACTTGCTGTCGGAGACGCCAAATCAAATGACACAGGATCATCTCTCGCAGGTCTTCCTCGTTACGTCTCAGCCTGCATGATGCCGACGTAGTCACCACCGGGGGCCGTCAACTCCTCGTCCGGTTCGATCGCTTCGACGAACTCCCAGCCGGTGCCCTCGGCCAACTCCGCCATGGTATCGGGAGCGGCCAGGAGGTAATCGTGCCAGAGCGTCGCGTAGACCTCGTAGCGCAAGCGAATTCGGAGCGCACCGGGTAGCCGACCCTGGTCGCGATTGCGCTCGTGGTAGTTCAGGTGGTGTTCGTCGTCCGTCGCGGTCGGGTCCCGGCTCTGTCCGACGAGGATGGCGTCGTCGGCGGCGACAGTCGCCAGATTGTAGAGTCGTTCCGGCGCGGTGTCAGCGGTCCCGACGAGGCCGAAGTTGTTTCCCATCATGATGATCGCGTCGAACGTGTCCGGGTCGAAGGCCTCGGCGACGTTCGCGACGTTCACCTGTCGGACGTCCTCGACGCCGCGGTCCCGGGCCACCTCGATGGCACCCGGAGAGACGTCGATGCCGGTGACGTCGTGGCCGCGCTCCTGGAGTTCGAGGGCATGCGACCCTGGCCCACAGCCGACGTCGAGGATTCGGCCCTCGACCCGTTCGAGTGCCTGGGAGACGATGTCCGGCCACTCCTCGGGGTCGCGGAAGTAGCCATCGACGCCGTTGACGCCGATCCAGCCGTCGTCGCGTTCGATAATCTCCATCACGTCTTCGCCCGCGTGGTGGGCCCGCATCGCTTCGCCGAAAGCGTCGGTCTGGTCCATACCACTGGTGGGGAGTGGTGACTCCTAAGCACAGGGGATGGTTTGTCACTCACCGACATGGGGGAAACAGTAACGGCGTCGCGGGCCTGCGGTGGTGTATGTACCTCGCAGACCAAACCTGGCCGGAACTCGGCGAGTACTTCGCCGCGGAGTCGCTCGCGCTGGTCCCCCTGGGCTCGACCGAACAGCACGGCCCGCACCTGCCCGAGTCCACGGACCACCGCATCGCCGAAGCACTGGCCCGTGAAGTCGCCGAGCGGACCGGGTATCTGTGCACCCCGACCATCAACGTCGGCGTCAGCTCCCACCATCGACAGTTCCACGGGACGATGTGGGTCGACGCGCCCGTCTTCCGGGACTACGTCGAGTCGCTGACGCGGAATCTCACCACCCACGGCATCGACCGCGTGCTCTTCGTCAACGCCCACGGCGGCAACGTCCAGCACCTCCGGGAGGTCGGCCGGCGCCTCCGCGACGACGGCGACGCCTACGCCATCGAGTGGATGTGGGACGAATCCATCCCGGAGTTGGTCGACGACCTGTTCGAACATAACGGCCCCCACGGCGGCCCCAAAGAGACCGCCATGATGCTCCACATCGCCGAGGAGTTGGTTCGGGAGGAAGAGTTCGACGCGGCCAGGGATGGCGGGATCGCGAGTATGGAAGATCTGGATGGCGCGTACCAGCACGGCGCCCGAACGTTCTACGACGCCATCGACAACACCGAGAACGGCGTGCTCGGCGACCAGACCGACGCGACTCGTGAGAAGGGGGCGGAGTTGTTCGAGGCCGCGTGTGAGCAGTTGGTCCGATTGGCGGAGTGGCTGGACGAGCAAGCGTACGAGGAGTTGATGCCGCGGGAGCACGTGTGAGAGTGTAGCGTAGGATGTCGTCTTCGAATCGGATTCCGTGATCGAACTGGACGGGCACGGTGGGGCTCTGGTATGACGGGATATGCTGCGTACGGTTTGGCGATTAGCATGGTCATATATCTGGGAGGTGGTCGCTGCGCTGCTCGGCCTGTTCTCGGTCAGACCGGCGGTCGTAGTGCCGGTCCAGAATGTCCTCGCTTGCGTTCAGTCGGTCCTTGACGATCCGGCGGGGGACGTCCTCACGACGGTAGTAGGTCACCCGACCACTACGAACGTCGTGTGGGGAGCGCGCAGAAGGGCACTTGCTGGCCTTGGGGAGAGCCGTCGCCTCGCAGTCCTCGACGTCGCGGTCATGCGGGCACTCTTCACCGCGCCAGCAGGGGCGAGTGATGCGGTAGAGCGTTCGCCGGAACGTGTTCCCGGCGGGCCGTCCGTAGTCAGTGGCGAGTAGCGGGTCCCGGCCGTAGTCGTCGGTGACGTCCGACCGGTGGTACTGAATGTAGTCCTCGATGTACCGGGCGGCTTTCTCACTGATCCGGTTCCAGCGACTCCCTTTCTCCTGGTTCTTGAGGGGAGTTCCTTCGTCGGGCCGGTGGACAAAGTGAACTGCTGGACCCGAAAAGCGGGGATGTGAGCCGTCGAGGTCCACGTCCTGGAGGTCGAGGCCGCGGATCGCGCCGGTGCGAGCGCCGGTCTCCCAGAGCAGGAGCAGAACGATGTGGTTCATCGAACCCGGCTCGGCTTTCTCCAGGTAGTCCAGAATCTCGATGGCCCGCTCGGGGTCGAGCGTGGTCTCGGAGACGGCCTCCCCGTTCTTCATTGCGGGCAAGGAGATCTGCTCGTACAGCTCCCGCGGGACCGCATCGATGTTCGCGCAGAAGCGCAGGAACCGGCGGAGGGTCGCCAGTTGGCCTTTCAGCGTGACCAGTTTGATCGGTCCACGACCGTCTCCCTGGCCTTCGCGTCGCCAGATGCGGAATTTGAACAGGTGACGCCCGGTGAGGTCGTTCAGGTTCTCGACACCTTCGTCCTCGCAGAACTCGACGAACGCGTCCAGTCGGTACTCTTCAGCGTCGCGGGTTGACTGGGCGTGTTCGTCTCGCATCGCATCGAGGAACATATCGACTGCCTCGGCCGGGCCGATCGGGTCGAGGTCCGTCACCTGCGATCACTCCCGGTCGTAACAGCCATCATCCGGTTGCAGGTCGGGCAAGGCCTCGACGTCTGGAGGGACGCTGCGGCTGCGTAACTCGTACAGTCTACGGTGTGACCACAATCGGGACACCGCAGGGAGGGACCATGTGGCCTCGATTTAATCGAGGGGATCGCACTTGGTTGGGACATACCAGCCTAGTATCCTGGTAGGTTCGCAATAAAATTTCTGGTAGCCTGGTAGACTACCAGATAATCATGGAACCAATTAACAACCTGCGAACCTATTAGTCTATCAAGATGGTCCAGCCGAGTTTTCACATGAGTCAGGAACTCTTAGACCGAATTAACGAGCGGTTGGCCTACGGAGACTCACGTAGCGAATGGGTTCGTGATGCGATTGAGCTGAAGCTCGCTCTCCTGGACGAGATCGACGACGAAAACCTGACCGACGAAGAGCGGAGGGAATTCGTCATCGAGGCCGTTCAGAAAGTCGCCGAAAGCGAGTAATCTATCGGTTTTCTATTGTCGTATAGCTAGGTTCGACCTGGCGAACTGGTTCCTCAACTTTTCTGCGACAAGCTACACACTGCAGGCCAATGCGACCATCGGGGAGGGAGACTTTTCGAACTGGGGCTTCACAGCCATCAGGGCAACAAATCCAATCGTCCAGCATCATACACGGTGACCAATACAAGAGGCATGTAAAAGAGAGTCAGCCGTCAGTAGAGTGAAAGTGAAAGTGAACGCAAGAGTGACTATACAGATGCAAAGAGTACAAGATACATCAGATAAATCGTAAGAATTGCTTGAGATGGCATTAGAGTCGTATTTGACAGATGGCGAGTCTGCGGTAGACGGATATGAAACTAAGAATTGGAAATGGGTTGTAACCGACCAGAGAGTCCTCAAATATGCAAGTAACGAGGGTACAAAGGAAATTGTTCACGACATATCTCTCGAGAAGATAAGCTCTGTGAGTATTGTAAGAACAGATAGAGATGCCGGATACATTATCTTCGGATTGATTAGTCTTGTAGTTGGCCTCGGTCTTGCTTTGCCGGGAAGTTCGATTCTTTTGCTTGGCACTTTGTTTTGTTTTGGGTTTACTGCAGTATTAGTAGTACTATTTTTAAATTCTGACAAGGCATACTTCCAAATTCGAGGGGTGGGAATATTTGATGATGCTCAAGACATCTGGAAAATGAAAAAGACATCAAACGAAGATTTCCAGGATGTACGGGAATTCGCGCTAACCGTTCGTCAGAAGGTAAACGAGAAATAAAAACTGAGACCGATAACAGCCCGCTCGGCCCCCCATTGAGAGGGGCGCTCGCGGGCTCGCTTATACCTAAAAGAAAATAACTCTATAATGATGTTGTCGGCAAGAAGTCTGCTTGAATCACAAACAATTATGTTTTGGGAGGAGTCATTGACTTATCATGAGTGGCGACAATTTAGAGGTTCATAAGGTATTTGGGACTCAGAGAAGTGTTCCATTAAATTACGTTGAGCGTGCTGATGTCGATAATGAACTGCTCGACAATCTTAAGCGAGATAAATTTGTTGTAATCCACGGCGGTAGCAAACAAGGAAAGACGTGTCTGAGGAATTATTGTATAAAAGATCAGGAACATGCAGTTATTAGCTGTCAATACAATAGGAATTTCGAACAATTACAAAAATCGATACTGAAAGAGATCGGCTTCGAAACTGAGGTTTTGAAGGAACAAACGACTTCAAACCAAACAAAAATCCGAGCTAAGGCAACAGCAAAAATACCAGGCTTCGGAAAGGGAGAGGGGTCAGCAGAAGGAAAAACTGGTGAAAAAGATAGGAGAGTTTACAAATCTTTAGACATTGATCCCACCGATGTTAACGATATCATCCGGACCTTGGAAGGTGTAGAACTTGATGGATACATCACTATTGAAGACTTCCATTATTTGCCTATTGAGGTACAGCGAAAATTCGCAAGCACCCTAAAGGCACTATACGACCGAACCGAAGTCACCTTCGTGATTGTGGGTGTATGGTTAGAAGAAAACCGTCTCATAGTGCATAGTGGGGATCTTGCGGGCCGCGTTGTGTCAGTGGATGCGGATGATTGGACGCGGAGCGAGCTTGAAGAAGTAATTTCTAAGGGAGAAGACTATTTGAATATTAGATTTGATGATGAGTTCAAAAAAGAATTAATCAGGAATTGCTATGATAGCGTATTCATTGTTCAAGAAGCCTGCATTAAAACATGTGATCGTGAAGGGATTGAATTTAAACAGTCAAATTTGACCCATATTGCTTATGATGTTGATGCAAATGACGTAATTGATGAAGTTGTCCAAAAACAAGGTGCTAAATATAGATCATTCTTGCGTAAATTTGCAGACGGATTTCGGAAAACAGATTATGAGCTATATAAGTGGATTCTTTATTCAGTGGTGACGACTGATACTGATTCTTTGGAAGACGGATTAGGAACCCGTCAAATTATGAAGGATATCGAGGAATCTCATCCTAAGACGGATGATTTGAACCAAGGGAACCTAACCCAATCGTTAGAACGTGTAGTCGATTTGCAAATTGAGGCGAACATTGAACCGATAATTCTTGACTATAACTCGAATGACAGACGGTTAGATGTCGTCGACAATCGATTTCTGATTTGGTTAGAGAAAACAAAGGAAGACGAGTTAATGGAACTAATTGACGTTAAAAACTAGTAGCAGTTGAGGTAAAAATATTCAGTCAGAGCAGATTTCACCGAGCTATCTTGAACGTCGCCTGTTCGTCAGATTCGTATGAACCAGCGATAGGAGGAACAGGGTCAAGCGTGTAAGCGAGGTCATCTGGGTCGCCGTCAACGAGATCTCGATAGAACTCCGCAGAGTATTCCATCTCATCAAGGCCGACTTCTTCGGCCCGCTGCACGATAATGTGGTCTGCGTGTTCACGAATCGGCGGCGCGATGTCGTAACCGTCCTCGCGGTGACCGATCACGAAAAGCCGCAGACCGAGTTTCGATTTAAACGTCACCAACGGGTAGAACTCGCTATTCACCTCGTAGCTCTGAGTCTGCGCGTTCGCCTGCGTACTCATTTCGTCGAGGACCGCCACCACGTCGGGAAACTCATCGCACAACCCTTCCAACTCTGATCTGCATTCGACGGTATAGGTCCGTTCGTTCAGTCCGGGTTCTTCCCACTCCAGAGTAGTCACGTTCGTCGCAAGGATGGCATCAGGTTCATCGCGGAGATGCAGCCCGGCACCGACAAGCGCGGAGTTCGTCTTTCCGCCGTCGGTCATGCCGAGGAACACACCGAGATAGCCGGGCCGTCGGAGGTCCTGGACCAGCTGGGAGAACACCTGGGCGCTGGAGAAGTCCGACTCTCGTCGAGTCAACCCGGACAGCCAGGAGAGCACTGCGAGGTTACCGTTTCGCACAGCCGCAGCCGCAATTGGTGAGCCGTGGGCGGCAATCAGGTTCCGACAGTACTCGGTCTGCTCGAACGTGGCCGGGAGGTCTGCGTCATGGTCTTCGTTGATACGTAGAATCTCATCGTACCGACGTTTGTAGTGAACGTAGCGACGGAGCGCGCGCCCGTCAAGGAACGGCGCGAGCGGATAGACGCGATTGTTCTCTGTCAGTCGGCCCTCGGCGACCTCCCGGAACTCCGCAGCGCCGATGCCAAGCGAACTACCGTCGTAACTACTCATGGCTCACCTCACTGCCGGGATGCTCGCCGTTGCTTCCAGGCGAACCGTTCGAGTTGGCCCGGTCTTCCAGCGGGTCGCGCGACTCCTGGATGTCTGGCGAGCCGGGGCGCTCGGCCTCGGCACGTTCCTCTTGGTCGTCGGCTTCCTCGCGACTGGGGATCAGCCCGTCGAGCGTTTCGTCCAGGTCGACGTCGAGGGTGAAATCCATCGGGTTCAGCCCGTCGGCGAGGAACGAGTCTTCCTCGGCACCGAGCAGGAGCGAGTGAGCCAACTTGTCCGTGTTTTCGAGAACTTTCATGTCCGCACCGGCGCGGGCTTTCAGTCCCGCAAACGCCAGCGGGACGAGTTTCTTTCGCTGCTGTTTCAGCGAGGCTTTCTTCTCCATGAACTTCTGGTGTGAAATCTCGCCTTCCCACGTCGACATGAGGATGCGCCGGGGAACGGTCGATTTCTCACCAGTCTCAGGATCAACCTCTTCGCGCTGCTCGATGCGATGGCCTTCGGCGAAGTAGATCGTCTCTCCGGTTGCACGACCATGCCGGGTGGCGAGTCGATCACCTTCGATTTCCGTCTCTCCGAACTCCTCGGGATGGAGGTACTTCAGGCCCCATTCCTGGCCGTCGGGGTCAAGTAAGACGATGGGCACGTCCAGACGCTTCTGGTAGATATACGCGAACAGGAACGCGTAGACCACGACGAACGGGCCGGCGATCATCGTCGACAGCAGGACGATGGAGATAGGCCGCTCCGGGAGACCGTAGAACCACGCCGCGGCGAGCCCGACGAAACACAGCAGGCCGAACAGCAGCGGGAGGCCGGTCGCTTTCAGGACTTCCCACATCAGGCGCTTGTTCGACGGAGACGGCGGAGCCTGTGGATTTGGTGGCTCAGTGCTGGTCATGCTCTTTCCCTCGCATCTTGCGATTGGCCCAGAACGCACCAGGGAGCGCGATAGCGAACAAGACGAACACGGTCGAGCCAGCGAGCCACGTATCCTCGGGCGACGGGCCGCCGGGTACGAAGTCACGATTCTGGACCTTGATCGGATGGCCGTACAGCGTTTCGTCGGTCGAGATGGAGACGCCAACGAAGCCGCGTTGCTCGGTCACCCCGAACTCAACCTTGGTCTTTCCGTTGACGACGATAGCGCGCCGGTTAATTTCACCCTCTTCCATGAACGCGCCAGCATCAGCGAGCGTGACCGCGATAGCCTGGTCACTTTGAAAGACGAGGGTCGCGGTTCCACTGTTACGGTCGTAGGACGACGACAGCAGCGTCAGGCCATCCTGAATCTGCGTGCCGGTCGTCTCGGGGACGTCGACCACGGGGCCGCTCGTGGTGGTGTTCGCGGACTGTGCAGCGCCGGTCGCGGGAACGACAGCGAGCAGCGCGATCACGATGATGATAGCCGTACCTAATCGGGTCATTTTCGATAAATTTGGATTGGAAGTGTCGGTTTACGGGCGATACAGTGCCGGGATGATGACGAGAACCAGCACGACCAGGATGGCACCGCCAGCGACCGGGAGCGGAACGCTTGTCCCACCGAACTCTGGGAATAGACCACCGGACGAACCACCGTCGCGGAGGTTCGACTGACGCGCCTCGATAGTTGCGGTCAGGTTCCGAATGTCTTCCTGGAGCGCTTTGAACTCCTGGAGGTCCGTCGTCTCGTACTCGATCGTCCGATAGTCTACGCTATCGGTCGTGTTCCCGTCCATCGTGGTGACATTCGTCAGTCGGAACTCACCACTCAATTCGTGGGTCGTCCCACTCTCCTGGTTCACCACGTACTGGAGGCCGGTCAGACTGGATGCGTTGTAGGTCGTCCCCGTCTGGAACGAACCATTTGGAGGCACACCGTCGGACATGAGGACGCCCTCGATGGTCTGCCCACTCTCCATGTCCTCGACGGTCATCGTGCCGACGTTGTGGAGTTCCTTCGGCGGGTTCAGTCCCATCGACGACAGCGTTCGGAGCGACCAACTGCCGTAGTTGTCCTCGGGCGAGTACTTCCGGGCACCGAGGTACGGATCGACTAGATCCGTCGAGTCGATCGCTCCCTCCTGGTACTGGGAATAGGTCGAATCAACGAATGTGTCGATCTGGGCCGTCACCTTACTATTGGATTGTTCGATAGCGGCCCACGCTCGACGATAGTCCTGCACCCGGTGGTAGTACAGCGGTGAGTAGTTGCTGTTGGGCGGTTGCACGTCCCAGCCGTAAATCCGAGCGTCGTTCGCGTTGCTGGGGCCGTTGTACCTCGATTTGAGGCCACCGATGTAGATGGTGTGCCACTTCGTGTTGTGGTCGCCCGAGTACTTCTGTTGGAGTTTGTACGCCTCGACGCTGATTTTTGAGGAGTTGACCAGCGTCGCGGTCTGGTCGGAGACGTTCACCTGAGTCCCGGTGTGATACATCGACGCGTTCGCCTCGACGAACTTGCTACTGACGTTCGGGTGACTCTGGGCGATGATCTTCGCGTTCCGGACAGATTCGACGGACGTGTCCCAGTTGTTCGCCAGCTGAATCTGCTTCTTGGCGTAGTAGTCGGAGACAGCCTCTTTAGCTTTGATGCGGGCCGTTGCCTCAGCAGACCCGTTTTCCAGCGCCCGGATGTAGGCGTTCTTGCCGATCATCAGGGCCGTCGATTCCGAGTCCTGGACGTAGTTCTCGAAGGAGTCGATGAACACCCGGTTGTTCTGCTGCTGGGTACTCGCCAGGGTGTAGATCTCCTTCTTCGCTTCCGCTGCATCGGCTTGGGCAAGAGCTGTGGAGTTGACCGACGAATCGCCGAGGAAATTCGCACCGATATACGCCCCGGAGACTGCGCCAACGGCGACACCTGCCGCCGCTGCTGCACCGATGACGCAGACACCGCCGCAGGCGATGGCTTCCGCTTCACCGACTGGCCCATCCTCGACCTCGACCATCCCGGTACTCGCAGCGCCACCGAAGGCCGCAAGCACGAGCGCGATGGCCGCGAAGAGCGCCAGTGCGCGGTTGATACTGTCCTTCATCGTCTCACTTCCCGAGAATCGCACCGGTGACGACCATCAGCGACATGACCAGGACGCTCGACCACGGATCGAAGCTCGCAACGAGATCTTGAATCTCGACGAGGAACGCGTGGCCAAGCATCAGCGCACCGGTAAACGAGACGACGATCCACTCAGCCGTGTGGTAGTCCTCTGGATTCCTGGTGCCACTGGACGCGAAGACGATCGCGTAGGCGGCGTACGATCCAGCCAGCGGGAGGAACTTGTACTGAGTGAGCAGGTCCACGATGTCCAGCATCAGCCCGGTCTGGACCAGCCCGACCACGGCGAAGAACATCAGCGCAATCGCTGTCCCGAGGTTGAGGTCTCGGTAGGCGTCGAGCGCCGAGCGGTTACGACCGTAGCTCATCGACGGAACCTCGCTTCCTTCGGGTTGTAGGTCACCTCCTCGCCGTCGTCGTCCTCGAAGGATTCCTCCTCTTCGGAGACACGGAGGGCCATCTGCGAGCCCTCGACCAGCTCGGCGATAAGTTGACGGCGGATGCTCGCCGTGATGTACGTGGGTCGGCCGTCGATCTCGACGACACCGTTCCGGCCCGCGTTGGGATTGAAGCTCGTGATGCGGCCGGTCACGGTGTCGCCAGGTTGCAGGTCGATCCAATCGGAACCGTCACTGTCGTTCGAGGTCTCCGGCTCAGGGAAGTCCTCGAACGACGAGGTTTCGTTGTTGGTTGCCATGCTGCACTTCAAACATATAGTCCCACTAGTATAAACGGGCGAATCACCAGAGTGAAAGTAGTAGGCCTGACCCTCAAAATACACCATAAATTTTACAATTTCTTTAATAAATCTGGGGATGCAGTTCGAACTTAATGAAACTTACAGAATGGTATGTCAGTGGGTACAGGAGTATAGGTAAAGGTCAATTTTCACCCGACCAATTTAACATCCTAATAGGAAGAAATAACAGTGGGAAGTCAAACATTTTAAAATCTATTAAAGATGTTGGAGGTATTTTACTCCCAAACAATAGATCTCACCCGTTCAAAAGACCAAGAGCGGGAGATATAATAACAAGGAATAACAGCCATACTGAAGTTAAATTTGATTTTGAATATAATATAGAGTCCGAATTTGAATACCTTGCCCAGCGACTAAAAAATCATGAATTAGATGAAGAATATATAGACATCGTAAAAGAGCAAAAAGCCTTCTCAAAAATCAGATTTGTTCAAATTCAGACAGAGAATGGTAATACAACGAAATGGAGCACCAATTTACCGAATAAAGGAATGACCGAGGTAGAGGGGCCTGGAACTACCATGGCTGTGCGAGAACTACCACCTAAAGATATTAATCGGTCAGGTAATACGACACACGTTAAACAAATACTAAATAACACCCTGAAACAGGGCTACAGAAAGGTCGATTTGGTTGAGTCATTTAGAGAACCACAAGAGGAAATGGGAGCCTCAAGGGTGGACACGTTAAATCGAACAGGAGAAGACCTCGTCCAGGTTCTAGACACCATGGCGAGGAATCACCCAGATGAATTTGAAAAAGTTGAGGGTACTTATACAGAAATTATGGAAGGAGTTACAGGACTTAGAACACCCTTTGTTTCCAACCAAAATACAACCGTTATGGTTGATGAAAAAGGCTTCAATGATGGATTTTCCCTTGATGAAATATCAGCTGGTTCGAAAGAAATTCTTACAATCTTAACCAAGATAGTCAAATCAGAAAAGAACTCAGAAATACTGTTGGTCGAAGAGCCAGAACTACACATACATCCAAATGCCCAGCAAGCAGTTTACAATCTAATGAGAGATGTTTGCTCAAATGGTGGCCCACAAATCTTTCTCACTACGCATTCTGATGTTTTTGTAAACCACACGGATTCATCAAATATTGTTTCGGTAAAACGAGATATAGAGTCATCTATAGAGAAGTTAGACCGTGGCAGTATTGATGACGTTTTAGAATATCTCGGATATGAGAAGAGTGAGGTTTTCCAATCAAAAGGTGCTGTATTTGTAGAGGGAATCTCTGATCAGAAAATTTTCAAACAGTTCGCAATTCTATTATCGGAAGGTGGGTACATCGACGAGTCATTGGACGAGTTGGGAATTACAGTCAGGCCTCTGGGTGGGGATCGACTAACGCGACACGGAGGAGAACTACACAATTCACTGTCGCATCTTCGAATCCCGCATTTCTTCATTACTGATTCAGATGATCAAAGTCCGGCAAAAAAGAGCGAAAAGATGCAAGAAGACTTAAATAGGGCAGAGTTACACGTTCTGAATGAATATTGTATTGAATCATATCTATTGAAAAACCCATACTCAATTGCTAACGCATTTGATTTATCGGAAGATGCGGTTAAAGATTACATAGATGAGGCAGAGGAAAGACCAAATAAGAAAAGTGTCCTGGATGATTTATTGAAAGACCTCGCTGGCCATCAGGGAGGATATGATGAACGTGAGCACTCTTGGATAATCGCAAGACACACAAATGTAGAGGATATCCCGAAGGAGCTAACCACCCTCATCTCCAGAATGGAAGATTTAACCGAAGAGCATTAATCGTGGCAATTATTTCTGATTGTGCCAATTCCTTGAGGATCCGGAATGCGGACAGCCGATACTACATCGTTTATGACATGGAAATGTTGAATACCCATCTCGAGTAGATAATTTGCCATCCTAACCCCTCCATACATCGTTACATCAGTCCGATCACATCTCCAAAGCGTAGCCTCAGCCCGCTTTTCTCCCAACTTCGTCTCCGAAACTAAATGATCAACAGGATCGATAGTTTCGACCATTTTGACACCAGTACCTGCTGAAGCAGGATATTCCTCGTCGCCAATAGTGACACTCTTGACCTGCCACTCTGGCGGACGTACGAATGAGACAGGTTCGTTTGGATCAGCACCGTGATCAACCTCTTCGATAAGACGCCGAGCATCTGGTGGAAGGCCGAGAGCACCCAAGATCTGCGTGGGCGTAGCATCTGGGTGTCGCTCTAAGTACCGCTCAATCTGTTCTCTCTGTCTTTTCTCAGTCGGTGTCTGACCTACAGACGCAGCGGCACGAGCAGAGGGCCATCGGTGGCGTAACTCCTTCTCTCGGTCGAGGCCGCCGTCGGTTGCAGCAACTGATTGGTCACTCACTCGCGCAGCGGTCAGGGTCTGGTCCTGGTCGATCCCGTGGGGACTCCCGCACTTCGCACATTCGAAGTCTATCCCGCGCGTTTCAGAGCGTACAATGCTCTCGCCATGGTTTACAGATTGGTCGGAGCGGTCGGACTCGAACCGCTGCTTACAGGCATCTGCTGTCGAGGCCCAACCAGCTGCATCCGACCGGCTCTGTGTCTTCGCATTCGCAGCGGTCACCGACGCAGCCCACATGATGTATTCCTCGGAGCGTTCGTGAAGGTCGAGCGGGTCGATAGATGCGTAATCTGCCACGTACCGGGCGGTACTCTCCAATTCTTCCGGTTCCTTGATTTCGACCGTGTTCACGTCCTCAGCGTTCGCGTCCCAGTCCTGGATGTCGAGATCGTGGGCTTCCGCACCAGCCCAGTCGCACTCTTCGACGTGTTTTTCGATGACCGGCCGGAGGTCGTTCGGCGTGACCGGGCCGTCGACGACCAGGACGATGTGGTCGTGACCGTAGCAACGATTGATGCCGTACTCTCCGCGTTTGCCGGTGTGAGGTTCCGAACGGCGTTCATACTGCCAATCGTACCCGAGGGAACGCATCGTATTTCTAAGCGTATCGTAACAACTGTTCCAGCTACTCCGGCGAACATTGATGTGATCGACCGGTGCCACACGCTCGCCGTCGGGCATCGATGAGGCACTTAGCGTAAGTAGACAGATATGCGGATCACTGTAGTTAGCTGTGGAGGTGCCCCCAGATGGCCGTTCACCACCGGTCAATTCTCGAAGCCAGGCTTCCATCTGGGCGTAGTACTTCTTTTGGTACGTAGCAAACCATCGAGTGACGACATCGATAGAAAACTCGGCGTATTCGGCGTCACCTGGCCGACCACGTTCGAGGTTCACCGTCGTCCGACGGGTGTCCTCGTGGTCTTCGAGCATCTGCACGACCGCTTCGCCCCAGTCGTACGGATATCGGGCGACCAGTTGTTGACCGGTCACGTCGTCGTCGATCTCCCGAATTGCTTCGCTGTGGAATGATTCGTACTCTTCGCGGGTGTAGTCGCGACGAAGTGACACACCGTCGCGTTCGGTCAGCGGTAACTGGCACCGGTCGGGATACTTAGCGTAGGACTCTGAGACCCTTTCGGCAGTCGTTGGTAGCTCGCGATCAGAATCGGCAGAGCTACCGGGTTCAGCCGGGTTTACAGAGTCTTTCGAGTTGGTTTGCCGAGAGCCGCCGGTGGTAGGGGTGTGCTCCGTACTCATCAGAACGACCAAATATCAACAGACTGCGACTCGACGTCCGCGCGACCAGCCCCCGACCGCACCGCATCAAGATTCGCGCGCCTCCGGCGCGCGGTGCGCTGCGGGTCCTCCCTACGGCCCCCATGGGAGGGGGCCATCCGCTGCGGGTCCTCGCTTGTGGTGGAAGTGTCTTCGAGCGTCGGGACAGAATGACAGGTACGGCACTCCCTGGCTTCGGTTTGAGAGACACCGATTCGATTGATGCAGTTCTCTTGGCAGTGCCGACAGCGATACTCGCGGTAGGCTTCCCAGTCGGTCACTGGGCACCACCGTCCTCGACGAGCTGGACAGCTCGAGGAACTTCCTGGTCGGTCGCTCCTTCCTGGACGAGACGCGACGCGGGGACGAACTCATTTGGCGGGAAGGGCCACTCGTCGCGAGAAGGGCCGTCGGGGAGATCGTCCCTCACGGGAGGGCACCTCCGTTGAGGTGGTAGTCCGCATGGGGTTCGGGTTCGCGGGCTTCGAGGTTACCTGGTCGATTGTTCCAGCGGTCGTGATCCGCGTGGTGGACTTCCAGGTCAGTCCAGAGGTCGTCGATCTCGCCGTGAGCGTACGCGGTCAGCCGGTGGAGGTACAGATAGCGGTCGTGGCCCGCTTCCGTGTCCCACACTCGGATGCGCGGGTAGTGGTCGACGTCGAACTCGACCCGGGGGCCGAGAATCATGCCGACCACCCTTCGACACCGAGATTCGCCAGACAGCGGAGGGGGCCACACACATCATGTGTGGAATCCAAATTCCGAGTTTCGGGAGAAAATCTCGTACCGCTAGAATACGGTTCACAGCGGTCTTCTCCGAAACCTCTGGCGAGAAGTACTAAACGTGCAAAATTTGCACGGGCACGGTGGGATTCGAACCCACGACCGTCGGATTAGAAGTCCGACGCTCTATCCGGACTGAGCTACGTGCCCCCATGCTGGTGTGTGCAGGCGCGATTAAAAAGCGGCCCGGGTTCTGATTGTCGTGGGTGCTGCCGATTCAGACACCTGCGTGGAAAACAGCGTGAAAGCCCCGGCACGCTGGACTCGGGCGGCTCGCTGCGCTCCTCACTCAGTTGCGGTGCTTGCTTCGCCGGCCTTCGTCCAGCGTGCCGCCCCTTTCATTCCCACCCGCACAGACTGGCTGATCAGCAGACACGGGTGGGAATGAAAGGGGCGGCCTGCTTCGGGAAGCACGGCGCAGTAAGCACTGGAGCGAACGGAGTGAGTGAAGCGCGCAGCAAGCCGCGCGACCAAAGCAGGCCGGGGCTTTCACGCTGTATGCGGCGGCTCTATTGTCCGCGGTCGCGGTTCCAACTCATCAAAAACACCCACCAACCAAGCAAACTTGCCACTCGATACCAAACACGAACGTATGCCCCGAATCGGGCTGACGGGGGACGTGATGCTCGGCCGCCTCGTCGACGAGCATTACCGACAACCCGGCAGCGACGCCACGAATATCTGGGGGACGATGGCCGAGCGACTCCGGGACCTGGACGGACTGCTGATCAACCTCGAATGCGCGCTCTCGACGCGGGGGACGCCCTGGACCGAAACCCACCGGCCGTTTCACTTCAGAGCGACGCCGGACTGGGCGACGGAGGCGCTCACTGCCGCGGGCGTCGACGTCGCCTCGCTCGCCAACAACCACCTGCTGGACTTCCGGGAACCCGCACTCATGGACACCCTCGACGCGCTCGACGCGGTGGACATCGAACACGCCGGAGCGGGCGAGTCCCTCCCCGACGCCAGAGCACCGGCGCTCGGCACCGTCGAGGGCCTGGACGTCGCGGTGGTCGCGGCGACGGACAACACGCCGGAGTACGCCGCCGGGCTTGAGCGACCGGGCGTCTGCCACCTCGATTTCGACCCCGACGACGAGATGAGCCAGGTCGCGATGGCGGAGATGATCAGCGACGCACGGGCGCTGGACCCAGACCTCGTCGTCGCGTCGGTCCACGGCGGACCGAACATGGAGACGGCGCCGAGCGCCACACTCGGGGAGTTCCACCGCTGGCTCGCCGAGCGAGTCGACCTGGTCCACGGCCACAGCGCCCACGTCTTCCAGGGCGTGGAAGTCGTCGACGGGACGCCCATCCTCCACGACTGCGGGGACTTCGTGGACGATTATCGAGTGGACGACGCGCTCCGCAACGACCGCGGGTTCCTGTTCGTCGCCGACGCCGACGCGTCGGGCGTCACGTCCCTCCGACTGGACCCCATCGAGATACGGGACCGGACCGTCTACGCCGCCGAGGACGGCGTCGCAGAGTGGTGTCGCGATACGATGCGCCATCGGTCCGAGCGGTTCGAGACCGAGTTCGAACGCGACGGCGAGGCGCTGACGGTCGACGTGGCCTGAGCGTCGGGGGGAGTCGTCGGACCTCGACCCACGGAACGCCTGCACGCCAAAGCGTCAACCGCCCCGCTTTTGGTCGCCGGGCGTCCAGCACCACCAATGAGCGCACACCTGGATCTGGACGAGGCCGAGCCCGACGTCTCCACCGACGGCGCCTGGCTCACCTGCATCGAATGCGGCGAGACGTTCGCCCCCTTCGCCGAAATTCGCTACACCTGCGACCACTGCGACGGCCTGCTCGAAGTCCGCTACGCCGACCTGCCGACGTGGGAGGACTTCGGCGACGGCGGCTCAGCCCAGAGTGGCCCCTACGGCGTCTGGCGATACGCGGCCGGCCTCCCCTTCGAGGAGGGCGTCTCCCTCCCCGAAGGCGGCACGCCCCTGCACTACGTCCCCTCCCTGGAGGACGAAATCGGGGTCAACACCCTCCGGGTCAAACACGAGGGGATGAACCCGACCGGGAGCTTCAAAGACCGCGGGATGACCGTGGGCGTCCGCGTCGCGAAGGAAGTCGGCGTGGACCGCCTCGCGTGTGCCTCGACTGGCAACACCAGCGCCGCGCTGGCGGCCTACGGCGCCCGCGGCGGGATGGAGACGCTCGTCCTGCTGCCCGCCGGCAAGGTCGCCGCCGGCAAGGTCGCCCAGGCGAGCCTCCACGGCGCCCGCATCCTCGAAGTCGACGGCAACTTCGACTCCTGTCTCGACATCGTCCAGGACCTGGCGGCCCGCGGCGAGGCCTACCTCCTCAACTCGCTCAACCCCTTCCGCCTCGAAGGCCAGAAGACCATCGGCCTCGAAATCATGGAGCGCTTCCACGCCGACGAGGGGCGCTATCCCGACAGAATCGTCCTCCCGGTCGGCAACGCCGGTAACACCGCCGCGCTGTACAAGTGCTTCCGCGAACTCCGCGAGGTCGGCGCCATCGACGAAGACGAGGTGCCCAAACTCACCGGCGTCCAGGCCGAGGGCTCCGCGCCGATGGTCGAAGCAGTCGAGGAAGGCAACGACGAGGTCCGCCGCTGGGACGACGTCGAGACCCGCGCCACCGCCATCCGCATCGGCAACCCGGTCAACGCCCCCAAAGCACTGCCCGGCATCCGCGAGACGGGCGGCACCGCCGTCGCCGTCTCCGACGAGGAGATTACGGACGCACAGCGCTCGCTCGCCGAAGAAGGCGTGGGCGTCGAACCGGCCTCCGCCGCCTCCATCGCGGGCCTTCGGAAACTCCGAGCCCAGGGCGAAGTCGACGACGACGAAGACGTGGTCTGTTTGACCACCGGCCACCTGCTCAAAGACCCCGAGGCCGCCTACGAGGCCGGTAGCGAACCTGAACCCGTCCCGAACGACACCAAAGCCGTCCTCGACCACCTGGCCGAGTAAGCAGAATCAACAGTTTCTGCAACCCATTTTGTAAGTGGCGCGCGCTGTCGCGAGTTTCATCTCGCGACCATAGTCGCGCGAGGGATGAGTGAGCGACCAGCGGGAGCGAACGAATCGGCTGGGGAGGTGTGTGGCTGTCTGCGGTGTTGTGCGGGTGTGGTTCTCTCCTGGCGGACTGAAAGGGCGAGGCCCGGTCGCGCCGACCGAAGGGAGGCCAGTCGCTGGTCGGGCACTATCTGAGGGAGCGGAGCGACCGAAGATATCCCGTCCAGCGGCCGTGAGCGGGCCGAGGGCTTTCCACGCTTGCTGTGGGCTGTGAGCAACTCAACTCATAGCGAGCGGGTCGAGGGCTTTCGACGCTTGCTGACTCCTGCGGTCCTATATCGAACACCTAGCGAGTGGTCACGATATGTTCACCAACTACGACCGAACGCTCACGAACACGAAAGCGATGACTCGGTTGATCAGATGTCGTCCTCACCGAACTCGTCGATGCGGCCGTGGACGTAGGCGGTCCACTCGTCGAGGGTGTCGTGCATCAACTCACGAGCTTCGGGCAAGGGCGTGGGAGCGTACTGATAGACGTGGCCGCCGCCGTCCAACAATCGTCGCTCCCGCTCGGCCAGCCCTTTCTCCCGAAGCGTCGAGAGCGAGCGATTGACGTTGCTCCGGTCGCGCTCCAGTTGGTCGGCCAGTTCGGCGACGGTGCTCCCGGGGTGGTCCTGGAGGATCAGGAAGGTCCGGACTTCGTGTTTCTGGATACCGAAGACGCAGGCGAGGACGTCCTCGAATCCGGGTTCCTCGTCGAGCATCAACTCGCGAAATCGCTGTGGGGACGGGTCTGCCTCGACCATGGTGTCCGGTACTAAACGGGCCCGAATGATAAACGGCTACGTTACCTCGAACTCATCGCACGACGGGAGGCAGTTACTCGCTGTAGCCCTGGTTCTCCAGGCAGGTGATCATCTCGGATTCGGAGTCGTGTTTGTGCAATCGAGTGGGCGTGTCACAGTAGAATGTCTCGCCGTCCCAGCGGAGGGTCACCTCGTGCTCGGAGTCGAGGAACTCGGTGCGGACGCGGACGCGGCCCTCCGATTTGATGCGGGCGAGCAGTTCGTCGGGGTCCAGTTCACCGGCGTCGACGAGTGGCGGCTGAGCCATTGGACAGTACTTCGAGGGCCGAACTAATCAGTGTTCGTCGAACAGCCGAGAAAACACATGCCCACCGCCAGGTCCGGACCTCAGTGCCAGTTGCGGTGTGGGTGTGGCTGGT
>ENA-ORCR01000348-ORCR01000348.1-marine-metagenome-genome-assembly--contig:-NODE-348-length-30985-cov-3.173418_pt1 | contig 30985 bp, 30 predicted proteins | sample MGYA00237782_ERZ508514 | MGnify/ENA primary metagenome ERZ508514 (study PRJEB26185, sample SAMN06268960) | marine metagenome | isolation source: Eden Landing Ponds, San Francisco, CA, USA | place...
CCGACGTGAACGCCCGCACCTACAATCTCGATCCCGACGCCGCACAGCGCCGGATACACTCGACGTCCGTCCGCGACGGCGAGACCTACGAATCGTACGTGATCGACCGGACTGCCTACCAGGAGTGTGGCGGGCCGGTGGCGATGGATCGGTGGGGCGTCGAGAACGTGACGACCGACGACTGGACGATGGCGACGCCCGCCGCCCGCCAGCTCGCGCTGCTGGAATCGGGGTCGCTGTTCCACAACGGGACGCGCACGGTCGACGGCCGGGAGACGGTCCTGCTCGTCGGCCGCCCGACGAGCGAGGCGCTCACGCGGTACCAGGAGCGGCGCGACCGGTCGCTGCTGGGCGGGCCGAGCGTCGACGACGCCGAAGTCCGAGTCTGGCTCGACGCCGAGAGCCACCGTCCGCTGCGGTCGGCGGTCCGGTTCGAGGTAAGCCAGGGCGGCAACTCGGCGAGCGCGTCCATCGACATGCGGTTCGCCGACTACGACTCGGACCTGTCGGTCGACGTGCCCGTCATCCCCGACGACGAGAGGTGGGAGACGGGCTGTCCCGGCGGGTGAATTCGTTTCTGCTTCCCGACCCCGGAATCTTTCGGCTGATACTGACCCCCGGACCCTTATACGACGGTGTTCCTTGGGGACGGACAGACGGGACTTCCCCGGATCAGTGATGGCAGAGGACACGCGGCCTGCGGACGACCGACCGGTCGAGGAGCCGAGCGAGGGAGCCCCCGACGGGGCGGGGGGCAGGTCGGCGGACGCACACGTCCAGCACGGCCGAGCGGACGACAGGCTGGCGACCATCGTGGAACTCGGGCGCGTAGCGCTCGGCTGCGCGGCGGGCGCGCTCGTGGCCGTCGACGCGGAGGGGTGGGCCGTCCACACCGCCGTGACCGAGGACGACGCGACCGGGTTCGCGGTCGCTGACCGTCGGATACGAGCGACCGTCGCCAGTCCGGACCCGACGGTCGAGACGGGCGACGACGCGACCGGCGAGTGGTTCGCGGGGAGGCGGGTGGCGGTCGACGGCGACCCGTTCGGAGTGGTCTGTTTCGTCGACGAGGAGTCGACCGCGCCGGACCGTTCGACCACCCGGGCAGTGGTCGAAGGGGTCGCGGACCTGCTCGCGGACGCGCTCGACGGCGACGACGGCGGGGAGTGGTCCGACCGGGCGCTGACCGAGACGCTGCTAGAGACGGTCCCGGACGTGCTGTACGCGTTCTCCGCGGACGGTCGGATCGTCCAGTGGAACGACCGCCTGGAGGCGGTCACGGGGTACGACGCCGGGGAGATCGCGACGATGGGCGCGCTGGACTTCGTGGCGGCCGACGACCGGGGGCGTGTCGCCGAGTCGATCGGCGATATCGACGAGACGGCGGTCCCGGACGCGGTCGAGGCCGATCTGGTGACCCGCGACGGCGAGTCGATCCCCTACGAGTTCAACGGGGCGCCGATCACCGACGCCGAGGGCGAGGTGGTCGGGTTCGCCGGCGTCGGTCGCGACGTCTCGGACTACCGCGACCACGAGGAGATGCTGACGGCGCTGCACGACGTGACCAGGGAGCTGTTGCCCCTTGAGAGCGAGGCGGCGATCTGCGAGCGGGTGGTCGCGGCGACGACGGACCTGCTCGACATCGAGGTGGTCGGGACGTTCCTGTTCGACGAGGCCGGGAACGCCCTCGAACCGGTCGCACAGAACGCGGGGGCGGAAGCGGTCGTCGACGAGGTGCCGACGTTCGGCCCGGGCGAGGGCATCGCCTGGCAGGCGTTCATGCGCGGCGAACTCGCGGTCTTCGACGACGTGCGCGACGCCGACGACGTGTACAACCCCGAGACCGCGGTCCGGTCGGAGCTGTTCGTGCCGCTGGGCGAACACGGGATCTTGCTCGCCGGGTCGACGGCGGTCGCGGCCTTCGACGACCGGACGGTCGAGCTCGCGGACCTGCTGGCGGCCAACGCCGAGGCGGCGCTGGACAACGTCGCCCGCAAGCGCGCGCTCGCCGAGCGCGACGCCGAGCTGTCGCGCCAGCACCGCCGGCTCGAACGGCTCAACGAGGTCAACGAGCGCGTCCGTCGGATCGGCCACGCGCTGGTGGGCGCCGAGACGCCCGCCGAGATCGCCGACCTGGTCTGCGAGCGGCTGGCGGCCGTCGAGCAGTTCTCGCTGGTCGCGCTCTCGACCCGGGGGCGCGGACGCGACGAGCCGACGGTCGAAGCGGTCGCCGGCCGCGGCGACGGCTACTTCGAGGCGGTCGAAGCGGTCGTCGGGGAGGCCGACGACGGGGCGGAAAACCCCACGCGGCGGGCGAGGCGGACGCGCGAGCCGGTCGTCGTCGACCGGGTCGCCAGCGACTTCCGCGGCGAGGCCTGGCGGCGGGAGGCGCTGTCGCGGGACTTCCGGTCGGTGGCCGCGTTCCCGCTGGTCCACGACGCGGCCCCTCACGGCGTGCTCAAGGTCTGCGCCGACGCCCCCGACGCCTTCGACGAGGAGACGGTGACGGTGCTTTCGGAGCTGGCCGACATGGTCGCCGAGGCGACCGGCGTCGCCAAGCGGCGGCTGGCCGCAAGCGCCGACGACGAACTCGAACTCGTCGTGCGCATCGACCCCGCACCCGCGCCGGTCGGGCCGCTGGTCGACGAGCTCGGCGCGACCGTGACCGTGACTCGCGCCGTCCCGGCCGACGACGACACCTGTCTCCTCTACGCGGAGACGGTGACCGACGCCGACGCCGTCGCCGAGGCCCTGGCGACCGCCGCCGGGGTCGCGGACGGTCGCGTCGTCTCTGCGTCGGCCGACCGGACGCGCTTCGAGGTCCGAACCGTCGACCGCACGGCCGCCGACACGGTCCGCGGCGTCGGCGGGCGCGTCGTCCGGTTCGTCCACGCCGACGGGCACGCCCGGCTGGTCGCCCGCGTGCCACCCGGGACGGACGTGCGGGAGTTGGCCGAGCGACTCGGCGGCGACGGCGAGGCGACGGTGCTCGCACAGCGGACCGACCCGGTCGCCGCCGAGGGCGACCCGCTCGACGCGCTCACCGATCGCCAGCGTGCGGCCCTGCTCGCCGCCTACGACGCCGGCTTCTTCGAGTGGCCCCGCCGCAGCTCCGGCGAGGAGGTCGCCGCCGACCTGTCGGTCGCCCAACCCACGTTCGCCGAGCACCTCCGGCGCGCGCAGGCGAACCTCCTGCGCTCGCTCGTCGACGAGTGACGGCCGCGCCGCGTCGTTTTCAGCCGTGATATCGGAGCGTCGCCACCGCCCCTATCAGTATTGGGTCGCCGTCGAGGGCGCCCAATGCCGTTAGGAGTGTCGTTCATTGGTACCTATACACATGAGAAAGTATGTTCTCGCTACTCGCCTCGCGGGTGGAGAGCGGTACTCAGCCGACCGAGCCCGCCGAGCGGGCCGACCCCGACGAACGCGACGCCGTCGACGACGGGGTCGACGGGGGTGCCACCGAGCTGGTCGAGAGTATCCTCGACGGGCTGACCGAGCCGACGGTGGTGGTCGACACCGACGGGGCGATCACCCACGCCAACGAGCAGGCGCTCGCGCTGTTCGAGACGACGGCGACCGAGGCCGTCGGCGCGCACCCACACGAGCTGTGGGACGCCGACGTGACCGACGCGGTGGGGGAGGCGCTCGCCGAGCAGCGGGACGTGCAGGACGACGAGGCGACGCTGACCGTCGACGGCGAGGAGACGCCGGTCAGTCGGACGGTCACGCTGCTGACCGACGACGCCGACGAGTGCGTCGGCGCGATGGCCGTCTACGACGACATCACGGAGCGGCGGCGCGAGCGCCGACGCAAGCGCGCCCTGGAGACCTACCAGGAGCGCGTGCTCGAAGACCTCCGGGACAAGCTGGGCAGTCTCGCCGAGGGCGATCTCACTATCGACCCGAGCGTGCCCGAGCCCGACACGGAGTTCGAGGCGATCCGGGCGATGCACGAGGAGTTCGACGCCATGAACGGCGACCTGGGGCGGGCGGTGTACAACATCCGGCAGGTGGTCGGGGCGCTGACCGACCAGTCCGACGACCTGGCCTCGACCAGCGACCAGCTGGCGGCCTCCTCCGAGGAGGTCACCGCCTCGATCGAGGAGATCGACGCCTCCAGCGCCGAACTGGCCGACGGCGCGGAGGACCTGGCCGAACGGTCCGAACGGGCCAACGGCACCGTCGACGACCTCTCGGCGTCCATCGAGGAGATCACCGCGACCGTCCAGGAGATCGACGCCCAGTCCGAGGAGGCCTCTGAACTGGCCGAGGAGGGCGTCGTCGAAGTCGACCGCGCGGTCAGCGAGATCCGCGAGGCGACCGACGCGACCGGCGACGTGACCGCCCGGATCGACTCCCTCGAGTCCTCGATGGAGGAGGTCAACGAGATCGTCGAGATGATCGCCGACATCGCCGACCAGACGAACATGCTGGCGCTCAACGCCAACATCGAGGCGGCGCGCGCCGGCGAGGCCGGCGAGGGGTTCGCCGTCGTCGCCGAGGAGGTCAAGTCCCTGGCCGAGGAGTCCCAGGACTCCGCCGAGGACATCAGCCGGATCATCGAGCGGGTCCAGTCCCAGACCGAAGACCTCGTCGACAGCATCCACGAGGCCAACCGGCAGGTCGACGAGGGCGCCGACGCCGTCGAGACGGTCGGCGAGCGGCTCACCGCCATCCAGGACCGGGTCGACGCCACCAGCCAGGGCGTCACCGAGATCACCGGCGCCGTCGAGACCCAGGCCGACAACGCCGAACAGGTCAGTTCGATCGTCGAGGACAACACCGCGCTGGCCGAGGAGATCGCCGCCTCCGTCGAGCAGATCTCGACCGGCCTGGACGACCAGGCGACCGCGATGGACGAGGTCGCCCAGTCCGCCGAACACCTCAACGCGATGGGCGACGACGTCCACGGGCTCGTCGACCGCTTCCGCGTCGACGCCGACGAGGCGGCGACCATCGACGACGCGGACGCGGTCTGAGCCGCGACGGTCGGTCGAGCGCGGTCGCTCGGCGCCGGGGTCCCGTCAGGCCATGTCGGTCGGCGTCGCGGTCTCCGTCTCGGTTCCGTTCGGCGTTTCGGTGTCGGTGCCCTCGCCCCCGGTGTCCACGAACCCGAGGTCGACGACGGCCTGGCCCTCGGCGGTGTAGGGGCCGTCGTCGTCGCCCTCGCTGGTGACGAAGTCGTAGGACTCGTCGTCGTCGGTGTCCAGATGGGGCATCGGGATCAGCGGCTTCACCGGCGCGGGCGGGAAGGGAACCTCCGCGACCGCGTCCGGGTCGTCGACTGCGACCTCGACGGCGCGGTGGACGCCCGGTTCGAGGTACTCGGAGACGCCGACGACGCTGTCGAACAGCTCGCTGCCGAGCAGCCGCGCGTCGTGGAGCGCGACGAACCCGCCGTCCGAGAGCAGCGCCTCGCCGACGGTCACGGCGTCGTCCGAGAGCGCCTGATTCCCGAAGTCGACGGTCGCGAACGGGGCGTCTTCGTCGCTCGCCGAGTCGGTGGCGGTCGCCGTCCCGTCCGGCGTGTCGGTGGCGGTGCCGTCAGGCGTCTCGGTCGCAGTTGCCGTCCCGTCGGGGGTCTCCGTCGCGGTGCCCTCCTCGCCGCCGCTCGCGTCGACGAACGCGAGGTCGACGACGGGGAGCCCCGCCTCGGCGAACGGGCCGTCTTCCTCCCCCTCGCTGGCGACGAAGTCGTAGCTCTCGTCGTCGCCCGTCTCGACGTGGGGCATCGCGACGAGCGCGCCGGTCCCCGTGAGGCTCTCGCTCTCGAAGTCGGCGCCGGGCACGTCGAACAGCGTCACGTCGGTTCCGTAGGTGACCCCCGGTTCGAGGTACTCGGAGACGCCGACGACGCTCCCGGCCACCTCGCCCTCGAAGAGGCTCACGTCGTGGAAGGCGACGTAGCCCGGGTCGGAGAGCGTCGCCTCGTCGACGGTGACGGTCGTCCCGTCCGAGGACTGGTTCGCGAACTGGACGGACGCGAACTGTCCGTCGGTCTCCTGTGTGTCGTCGCCGCCGTCGCCGCCGTCGTCGCCGCTCTGACCGGAGACGACCGCGCCGGTCCCGACGGCGAGCGCACCGGTCGCCAGCGCGCCGCTCTTCAGGAAAGTTCGTCGGCTCGGTTCACCTGTCGCTGATCGGCCTGTGGGTTCGTCTGTCATCGCTGTGACTACATCGGGCGTTAGGAGGTTCCGCTGATAAAGCCGGCAAACCGTTTTTCGGGTAACCTCGAAGTAGCGCTCGGTAGCGCCGCCTACTCCGAGTAAGGACGGGTTCCGCCGAGTAACGGCCGCTTTCGCGCCGACCGGTCTTGCAAACGCGTGGCGGCGGTCCGGAAGGGTCGGAGCGAGGGTCGCCGCGAGCGGTCAGGTCCAGCGGTCGAGGCCGGTCTGGACGACCGACTGCTCGATGCGCTCGAAGCCGCGCTCGACCTCGCTCTCGGCGACCTCCCACTCCTCGCAGACGAAGGATCGCGCCGCGTCGATGTCGGGTTCGATCTCGCGGTCGAACTCGTAGTCGTCGGTGACGGCGGGACTCAAAAACAGGTCGCGGATGCGGTCGGCGTTGTCGACGTACACGTCGTCGGCCTCGAAGACGCTCCAGAGGTCGCCGTGCTCGCGGACGGCTTTCACCGCGGTCTTGGGCCCGTAGCCCGAGATCCCCTCGTTGAAGTCCGTCCCCATCAGGATCGCGGCGTCGACCAGCTGCTCCCAGGTGAGGTCGTGGTCGTCGAGCGTCGCCTCGAAGTCCATCAGCTCGGGGTCGCCCTTGCTGGTGAGCTGGCGCAACGTCAGCGGCGCCCCCAGAAGCAGCGCGTCGTAGTCCTCGGTGCCGACGTAGTCGACCGCGCCCTCGCGGGCCATGTGGGCGGCCTGGGCCTCGCCTTCCGCGGGTGCTTCGATCACGGGCACGTCGAGCAGGTCGAGTGCCTCGCGAGTCGTCGAGAGGATCGTGTCGGTGAGCCGCTGGGTCTGGGAGTCGAGCCGGGCGACCGCGAGGTCGTCGCCCTCCTCGCGGGCCTGTTCCAGCCGTTCCTCCCGCTTTTCTCGTTCCTCGCGGCGCTGTGCGACCTCGTCGTCTTTCAGCTCGACGACGCTGCCGTCGAAGACGAACACGGGCGTGATGTCGTGTTCGAAGAACTTCGGGAGCCCCTGGACGACGCCGACGAGGTTGGCGACCTCCTCGCCGTCCGCGGTCGTGTAGATCGCGTCGTTCGTCCAGCGGACCGTCGTCGTCAGGTAGCGATAGAGCCAGTTGTGCGCGTCGACGGCGACGACCGACCCCGACAGGTCGTCGAACGGCACCTCGTCGATGGCTGCGAGGTCCCGGAGGTCTGCGTTTCCCATCACCGCCCGATAGGTCCAGCCCCGGTTTGAATCCCCCGACCGCTCCCGACTCCAGCGAGGCGGTCGTGACCACGCGACGACTGATCAATCGGTTACCAGGAACGTGCTTTCAGCAGTCCGTCACATTCAATTCGGAGGCGCGCGAACGGGGAGGTATGCTGGGGTCACTCGTGACGCGGTTGCGCCGCCCGGAGTACACGGGCGAGAACCGCTGTCTGCCGTGTACAGTACTCAACGTGGGGATCGCGTCGGTGGGGGCGACGCTGCTGGGGGCGTGGCTCGTCGCCGCGGGCTACCCGACGGTCGCCGTCGGCGTCGCGACGGGCGCCCTCGTCGTCTCGCTGGCGGCGATCTGGTTGCGGGGGTATCTCGTCCCCGGGACGCCGACGCTGACCAAGCGGTACCTGCCCGCCCCGGTGCTGGCGGCCTTCGGGAAGACGCCCGAGTCGTCGCCGGAGGGGATCGCCGCCGGCGCGGGAGCCGAGGGGGAGGCGAGCGCCCCCGACGCGAGCGGAACGGACGTGAGCGGTAGCGTGGCCGACGCCGAGGGGGGCGCCGCGCCGGCCGCCGAGGCCGAGCCGGTCGACCCGGAGGCGCTGCTCGGCCGCGCCGACGCCATCGAGCCGTGTCGCGGCGACGACCGGTGTCTGACCGCCGACTTCGAGCGGGCGTGGCACGAGGAGGTCGAGGCCGTGGGGGCCGCCGACGACCTGGGGCCGTGGCTCGAACGGTTCGGGCTCGACGACGGCGAGGTGACGACGAAAGATCTCGGTAGCTCCTTCGCCGTCAGCGTCGACGGCCGACGAGTCGGGTCCTGGGAGTCCCGGCCCGCGTTCGAGGCCGACCTGGCGGGGGCGAAGCTGCTGGGCGAGCGCCTCGCCGACTGGGAGTCGCTGTCGGCCCGCGACCGCGGCCAGGTCTGCAACGGCCTGCGGATCTTCCTGGAGACGTGTCCCGGCTGCGGGGAGCCGGTGTCGTTCGGCACCGAGACCGTCGAGTCCTGTTGCACCAGTCGCACCGTCGCCGCGGTCACCTGCGACGGCTGCGGCGCGCGGGTCTTCGAGTCGCCCGTCGAGGACGAGGCGGCCGCGGCCTGACAGGCCGCGCGAGCGAATCGGATGGACGGACAGGAACGGCGTCACTCGGGCGGATCGACGGGGGTCGGTGGGTCCACGTCCGCTTTCTCCGCGAGGAACGCGCGTTCGTCCGCCGAGAGGTCGGGGCCGTCGGCCGTCTCGGCACGGTCGCGGTACACGTCGAGACCGGCCTGGTAGGTCGCCCGCGAGCGGTCGCCGGGCGCCACCTCGGCGTCGGTCGTATCGAGCGGTCTGTCGAGGACGAGTTCGGCGACGCCGGTCTCCTCGCCGGTGAACGCGAAGCCGGCGCGGTACAGCGCCTGGTAGGCGAAGGGGTTGTTGACGGCGATGCGGGCGCGGTCGTAGCCCCGTTCTCGGGCGCGGGCGGCGACGAACGCCGCGAGATCCGGACCGGTCCCCTCGCCGCGGCGGTCCTCGCGGACGGTGATGTAGCGGATCCAGCAGGTCCCCGCGTCGGTGCGGTCCTCGTTGAACGCCGCGGCGGCGACGACGTCGGCGGCCGCCTCGCCGTCGTCGGCGACCGGCGGCCCGTCGGCCTCCCCGCTCCGGACGATGGCTTTCCCCGTGTTCGACATCACGAACTTGCCGGCGTAGCTGAACGCTCGCCAGTCCAGCGTCAGCGTCGGCCCCGCCTCGGGCCAGCCCAGCAGGACGTACTCCATCGGGCGTGAGTACCGGACGCGGGTCCTTGTAGGGCCCGGTGGGCGGCGGGCGCGGGGGGCTGCCCGCCGAAGCGAGGGGGACGAGCGGCCGCTGGCGGCCACCGCTTATGATACGGGCACCCGTAGTCGACGTATGGCACTCGGCGACGTGGGCGTCTTCCACCGGTTCGCGCGGCTGTACGACCGGGCGATGTACGCGGCCGACTCCGAGACGCTGGAGGTCGGCCTCGATTTGGCCGAGCGGCCGGTCGAGCGGCTGCTGGACGTGGGCGGCGGCACCGGCCGGGCCTCGCGCGCGCTGGACGTACCGCGGCCGGTCGTCGTCGACGCGGCCCGCGGGATGCTCCGGGAGGCACAGGGCCACGGCCTGCAGAGCGTTCAGGGCGACGCCGCCCGGCTGCCGGTCGCCGACGGGTCGGTCGACGCGGTGCTCGTGGTCGACGCGCTACACCACATGGCCGACGTGGACGGCGTAGTCGCGGCCGCCTACCGCGCGCTCCGGCCCGGCGGCGCACTCGTGATCCGGGAGTTCGACCCGACGACGCTGCGGGGGCGCGGGCTGGTCGCGGCCGAGCACCTGGTCGGGTTCGACTCGCGCTTTCTCGCGGCGGACGCGCTGGCCGACCGCGTGGCGGCCGGCGGCTTCCGGGCGTCGGTCCCCGACCGCGGGTTCGGCTACACCGTCGCGGGCGTGAAACCCGCCGCCGAGGGGGACGACGAGGCGACCGACGGTCGCGTCCGCGACGGGGCATCGAACCAGTGAAGGGGCCGTGACCCCTCGTTTCGGACGATGACATCCGTCCGGACGACACTCGCCCACCGCGTCGACCCGGCGCCGTTCACGGCGCTGGTGGCGCTCGGGGACCTGGTCTGTATCGCCGCGTTCGTCCTGCTGGGCGTGACCGTCGGCCACGAGGGGATCGACCCGGTCGCCAACCCCGGTCGCGTCGCGGCCACCGTGGCGACGTTCGCGGTCGGGTGGGCGCTCGTCGCCCCGCTCGCAGGGCTCTACGCGGCCGACACCTACGCCTCCGCCAAGCGGACCGTCCTGCGGACGGTGCCCGCCTGGGTGGGCGCGGCGCTGGTCGCGCAGGCGCTCCGGGCGACCGCCGTCGTCCCCGGCGGGGCCGCGGTCACTTTCTTCGTCGTCTCGGTCGTCGTCACGCTCGCGCTGCTGGTCCCGTGGCGCCTCGTGGTGAGCGCGCTGGCACCGGAACGCTGACCGAGTCGGTGGTCGGGCCGGGATCGGCGACGCTGGGGAGGTACTGACAGGAAGGGGGCGCGGCGGGGGCCGCGCCGGACAGTGACAGGGGGTGAACGGTGGACAGCTCGCTGCGGTGAGTTGGGGTGTGGTGGGGTCAGTCTGTCTCGCGATACCGGAGGGGTACGGCGGCGGGGACGACCACGTCTCCGACGGTCATCACTGGGACTCCTCGACCGGAACGGCGACGGTCGACTGGATCCACGCCTGGTGGTTCTCGCGGTCGTAGATGACGAACTCCTCGTCACCGATGGTGAGTTCGGCGTAGCGTCGCCGTTCCTCGTCCGATCCGGTTCGTCCGTCGGGGTCGTCCGTTGCGTTTGGCATTGTATCGTGGGCCGGCGCGCACCGACTCCCTCCACCCACTCCTTACCGATACCCGATTATAAGTCCATGTGTCGGAGTATCACACGAGATAACGGACGCTCGAGAGCCCCAGACGCCCGATCCATCGAAATTCCGTTCGTTCGAACCCACGAACGTCCCGCCAGTCAGGCATCGCCGATTCTCGTCGCTGAAACCCAGTCGACCACGGTGGGTTCGGCCCACGAGCGTCGGCCGGCTGCCCCCGCCGAACGGGGAGTGGCGGTGGGGACGATCGCCCCACTTTCTCGAACGTCCGATTTCGGGCCGCTCGGAGGGTTCGCACCACCAATCCCGTTTGATAAGTTATGAGTAACATACGTGGTTGTTACGAGGTGGCGACAGAGCAAATATGCGAGGGTAATATAGAATGATACCGGCTCATTTTGAGAAACTCTTATGTATTACCACTCAGTAGATTATGATAGATTATGACTGGATACTACGACCTCGTTCTCGGACTCATCCCGCTGGCGCTCGGCGGCATCGCGACCCTGCTCACCGTCTTCGGCTTCGCGCTCACGACGGCCATCCCGGTCGCCTCGGTCGTCGCCGTCGGCCTCATCGGCCACGCGATGTTCGTCAACGGGCCCGTCGACTCGACGCCGACCGCGACCGCCGCCGACGACGCCGCCTTCCAGCCGGCCGACTGAACGGCCTGGATTCTCCGTCTCCTGCGGTCGGGCCCTCTCGTTGCGGTTCTCCACTCTTCCGTTCCCACACCCCTAAGCCGCCGCTGGCCCTACCGGGAGGTATGACAGGCGACACGGCGCTGATGCTGACCAGCGAGGACGTGGCCGGGCTCGCGACACCGGCCGAGTACGTCGCGGCGGTCCGCGAGGGGTATCGCGAACGGGGCGAGGGTGCGCCGGCGCGGCCGCGCACCAGACTCACCGGCGGCGACCCGCCGGGGATGCTCACCGGCTACACCGCGATCCTGCCCGAGACGGGCGCGATGGGCGGCTACATGTACACCGGCGGCTTCGGGAGCGGCGACGCCCACTTCGTCCTCCCGCTGTTCGACGCCGACACCGGCGCGCCGCTGGCCGTCTTCGACGGCGCCAGCCTCAACCCCTTCAAGACCGGCGCGACAGGGGCGGTCGGCATCGACGCGCTCGCCCGCGAGGACGCGACGGAGCTGGCCATCGTCGGCAGCGGCTCGCAGGCCCGCGGCCAGCTGCGGGCGGCCGTCACCGTCCGCGAGTTCGAGACCGTCCGCGTCTTCTCGCCCACGCCGGAGAACCGCGAGTCGTTCGCCGCGGCGATGGACGACGAACTCGACCCGACGGTCCGCGCCGTCGCCTCCAGCACCGCCGCCGTCGCCGACGCCGACGTGGTCGTCACCGCCACGACCGCCTCGGAGCCGGTGTTCGACGGCGCGGATCTCGCCGACGGCGCCCACGTCACCTGTATGGGGCAGTACGATCCCGAAAAGCGCGAGGTCGACGCCGAGACGGTCGCCCGCGCGACGTACGTCCCGGACCTGCGCGAGCGCGTCGAGCGCGACGCCGGCGCATACCTGCTCGCCCGCGCGGCGGGCGCGATCGGCGACGACCACGTCCACGCCGAACTCGGCGAGGTCGTCGCCGGCGTCGAGCCGGGCCGCACGAGCGACGACGAGGTGACGCTGTTCGACAGCGGCGGCACCGCTATCGAGACGGTCGCCGCCGGTCACATGCTCTACGAGAAGGCCGTCGACGCCGGGCTGGGCCAGGAGATGGAGTTTCTGCCCGCGAGCCGGGCGTTCGAAAAGTAGTGGACGAGGGCGCGCCCGCTCCGGCCCGTTCAGTCGCCTTCGACCGTGACGCCGCAGGCGGGACAGTTGCGGCGGCTCCGGTCGAACGAGAGCCCGCAGTAGCCACAGGACCCCGGTGTCCCGTCGGTGGGTCGGTCGGGCAGCCGGTCACCGATCCGGTCGCGCAGTCTGTCGGCGATACGCATGGGCGAGCGTCAGGCCGCTTCCCCGCAGCTCCGACACCGGGCGCGGTCCGCGCTCGGGTCGAACGCCAGCGCCACGTCGCCGCAGTGGGGACAGCCACGGTCGCCCCCCGCGCGGAAGCTCAGCCGCGGCGTCGCCGATCGCTTCGGACCCGTCGGGGTCGACAGTTCGGTCTTGCTCATCGTAGTTGATACGGAGTCACATACCCCCTAAAGCGTTGTGGACATACGTCCTGTGAAGACCTTATATTCAGTATATCGTACCTATACCCGACCATTTTGCCAACGATTCGATCTGATACGTGGCTCAGAACCGATCGTTTCGGATGCTTAGACCTACAGATAGGGAGCGAGCCCGGTCGCCTGTGCGAGCGAGAGCCCGCTGGCGAGGGCACCGAGGAGGTAGCCGGCGATGGTGCCGCCGTTGAGCAGGGGGAGCCCGGCGTGGGCGCGGCCCTTGAGCACCATCCACAGCAGCACGACCAGGCCCGCAGTGGTCCCGACCATCGCCGTGACCGCCGGCAGGGTCGCGGGGATCCCCAGCAGGTCGACGGTCGGGACGGAGTCGGGCGCGAAAAACGCCGCGCTCGCCACCAGCACCGTCGGGATCACGGCGTCACCGAGCCCGATGAACAGCGCCTCGCGGTCGAACTCCCCGTCGTCCTCGGCGGGCGGGGCCTCGGCCGTCGACTCGTCGGGGTCGCCGCCGTTGGCGGCCGGCGTCGCGGTCCCGTCGGTCTCGGTGTCGGTCTCGGCGTCGACGTCGCCCGCAGCCGACCGCTCTCCCTCGGCCGTGTCTCCATCGTCCTCGACCGCGGCGGGCGTCCCGGCGTCGAGATAGGAGTACGACAGCGACAGCGGGACGACGAGGACGATGGGCACCTTGAGCTCCATCACGCCGGAGGCCAGCGTGAGCATGTGTTCGGTGCCGTAGACGCTGATCGCGTCGTAGACGGCGAGTACGGTGAGGAGGATGAGCGCCGGGAGGACGCCGAAGCTGATGCCGAACAGCGCCGCCGCGCCGGCGCCCATCACGATCCCCGCGGCGTCGATGACGTACCATTCGGGGTGGACCCACAGCGCCACACCGATGAGCAGTCCGCCCGCCCACGCGAGGGCGTGTATCGGGATCCCCGCGACGGGTATCGTCAGGACGGGTGGCACGAGCACGCGGAGGACGAACAGGCCGATGTAGGCGCCGGTGCCGACCAGCAGGAGCCGGAGCAGCCAGTCCACGTCGAAGCGGATGATCGCCAGCATGACCCCCGTCATCACGAGGATGAACGCGACGTAGACGAGGCTGTTCGTCGGGTCCTGCGGGTCGGCGGTGGCCTGGTAGCCGGCCGATTTGAACGGGTCGACCAGCGCCAGCGCCCCCAGCTGGACGAGCAGGAAGATACCGACGATGGCCCCCGAGGCGACGTACGCGCGCGACCGCTGGTCCATGTGTCACCCTGGCCCACGACGCGTTTGAGGGTTACGCTGTGCTCACGCCAGTCGCTCGCCGACCAGCGGCGCGCCGACGGCGCCGCCGACCGCGACCGCGGCCCCCGCGAACGCAACCGGGAGCGCCGGCTCGAACGCTTCGAGCGCCGCGAACAGGACGCCCGCGACGGCCAGGACGCCAAAGCCGGCGGCGATCTCTCGGCGGTTCGTCGGCCGGGCCGGCGTCGCGTCGGCGACCGTCCGCCAGACGACCCAGCCGCCGACGGCACCGCCGACCGCCGCCACGCCGTCGAACGTGAGTCCGTTGGCGAGCCCGACGAGGCCGACCACGACCGCGACCGCCAGGACGCGGCCCGGCTCGGTGCCGCCGTCGGCGACCCGGTAGAGCGCGCCGAGCAGGACGACGCCCACGGCCGTCCCGACGACCACGTCGACGGCGTAGTGGACGCCGAGGACGAGCCGCGACAGCGAGACGAGCCCGACCACCGCGGCGGCGACCCCGAACCGCTGGGGAGCGGTCCCCCGGTCGACGACCAGCGCCAGCCCGCCCCAGACCATCGTGGTCCCGAGCGCGTGACCGCTGGGGAACCCCGCCCCCTCGGCCGTGGTCGCTCGTTCGAGGACGAGCGCCAGCGCTCCCGGCGCCCACGCCAGATCGGGCGGTCGGGTCGCGCCCGGCGGGCGACCGAGCCCGAAAAATCCCTTGAGCGCGACGATGACGGCGACGTAGGTCAGCGCCAGCCCGAAGACGAACAGCGCCCGCCGGCGGTCGACCCGCAGGGCAGGGAACGCCTCGCCGGCGACTAGCAGCGCACCACCGAGAGCGAACAGGAACCACCCGTCGCCGAGCTGGGTGACCAGTCCGAAGACCGCGATCACGGGCCACTCGACCAGCCCCTGGATCGCGTCCGTGATTCCGGCGCCGCGGCCGTTCGGGAACAGCTGCACGCCACCCCGTTGTGGCCGGAGCGGTGTAAGCCGTACGGGCAGGCGCCGGCGACCGCGCGCGAGCGCGGGAGCGGCCCCGGTTTCCGCCTCCGGGGCCCTATCGGTCCAGTACGAGCACGGATCCGTCCACAATACAGCGCGTATCGGCACGCATCCCCCACAATCGGTCAATACGTCGTTATACCCACACGGCGCCACTCTCTATGTACTATGGTAACTACCAACTGGCGCGCCGTCGGGGCCGGCTTCGTGACCATCTTCGTGCTGGGTCTCGTCGGCGCGTTCGTCGAACCGCTCGCGGTGTTCGGGACCGCCCTCGGCGCGGTCGTCGGCGGCTTCGCCGCCGGCTACCTCGCCCACACCGGCGTCGCCAGCGGCGCCTGGAACGGCTTCCTCGCCGGCACTATCGGCGCGATCGTCGTCGTCGCGGCGCTGGCCCTGCTCGGCCTCGCGACTTCCGTCGTGACGCTGTCGCTCGGGGGCATCTTCGCCACCGTCGGCATCGCGCTCGCCGCGCTCGTGCTCGTCGTCCTCGGCGCCGTCCCGGCCACGCTCGGCGGCGCTATCGGCGGCATGCTGAACCGCGCCGAGCCCGTCGAGACGGGGTCCCCGAGCGCCTGACCATCCCTTTTTCGTCGTAGAATTACCGCGCGTACAGGGCCGACCCCACCAGCCCCGGCAGATGTACGTCGTCGTCGGTCGTGACCGCCAGGTACGGCCGCTCGACCGGGCCGAACACGTCGACCACGCGACCGAGGTCGTCGAGGTTCTCGTCGACGACGGGCGTACCGATGTCGACGTGGTCGGCGTCGGGCGCGCGGACGACCGCGAGGTGCTGGGCGATCCGGACGACCTCGCCGACGCGTTTCACCGTGATCCCTCCACGGGTCTCACTCCCGGATGACCCCGAGGTAGGCGGCGACGGCGCCCAGCAGGTCCGTCTTGCTCGCGTCGTCGGCGTCCTTGACGAGCACGCGCCCGCGGGGTTCGTACTCGCGGGGGTAGGTCTTCTCGCGCTCGATCACGGCGTCGTAGCCCACCTGCTGGACGGCCTGTGCGATCTCGTCGACCGTCGGCTCCGGCACGGCGAGGTCCTTCGCGACTCGACGCCCCTCGCTGCGCGTGCAGCTGGCGTCGAGCGCCGCCGGCCAGATGACGTTCTCGACCATACCCGACGGTGAGCACCCGGCTACGTAAGGGTCTTTCCGGTCAGCGCTCGCGAGTGAGTGATTCGAATGGAATCATCCGAGTTGGTTTCGCGACGGCGACCGCGATCGACGACGGTCCCGCGTCCGCGAACAGCGTGAAAGCCCCGACGCGCTCGACTCGGGCGCCTTGCTACGCGTGGTTCGAGAGAGCGAAGCTCTCTCGTCATCACGAAAGACGGCGCGGCCGTCTTTCGAACGACTTCACTCGCTTCGCTCGTTCCAGTGCTTGCGTCGTCGTCCGTCGCCGAGCGCGTCGCCCCTTTCGTTCCCGCCCGCACAGACTGCCCGGCCAGCCGACACTGGCGGGAATGAAAGGGGCCGGCCGCTTCGGGAAGGCGGACGACGCAAGCACCACAGCGAACGGAGTGAGCGAGGAGCGCAGCGAGCCCCTCGACCGAAGCGGCCGGGGGCTTTCACGCTGTCTGCGGCACCGATCACGCCGGCGGTCGCAGGTGCTCACGAGCCGTCGCGGTTCGCGCACTCTCGTGGAAAAATCGGAGCGTGAGTTCGTTCCTATCGACGACGTCGAGCGACGAGCGCACCGGCCAGCAGGGCGACGAGCGCGGTCGCCGCACCGAAGCCGGGGCCGTTGCCGCTGGTGGCCGTCCCGGCGGGCGACGCCGCGCCGTCCTCGGACTCGGCGGTGGGCGTCGCGGTCTCGTCCATCGACGACGTGGCCGTCTCGTCACCGCCGTCCATCGCGGCCGTCGACGTAGCGGTGGCCGTCGCGGTCGGCGTCGGCGTCGCACACGTCGCGGGCTGGGGCGTCTCAGCGGCCGAGAAGTCGACCGCCTCGTAGGCCTCGGGGTGGAACGCCTGGGCCATCGTCTTCAGCGCCTCGACGTTCCGCGGGCCGTTCTGGGTCATGAAGTTCCGGTTCACGCGGACGACGTTGCCCTCCCGAACCGCGGTCGTCTCGTTGAACGTCGGGGTGTTCGGCACCGTGCCGAACTGGCCGTTCTGGACGATCCACTCGGGGTCCTGCTCGGCGATGACCTCGTTGCTCAGGGTGCCGTAGCCGCTGCTCGTGTTGATCTCGCCGGCGGCGATGTTGTCGCCGCCCGCCGCGGCGACGAGCTGACCGATGAACGTGTCCTCGCCCGCGGTGAAGCCGCCGCCCAGGTGGAAGAACACCCGCGGATTCTCCTCGCCGCTGACGGCGTCACGGACGGCCTGAACCTGGCCCTGCATCCGGGCGCTAACCTGGCCCGCGGCCTCGTAGTTGCCGGTGAGCTGGCCGTACAGCTCGATCTTGGCGTAGACGTCTTCGAGGTTCGACGCGCCCTCGAACTTGTAGACCGTCAGACCGCTGGCGCGCAGCGTCTCGACGGTCTCGTTGGGCGTCACGTTCGGCGCGAGCACCAGGTCCGGCTCGGCGCCGACGACGGCCTCGGTGATGACCGACCCGTCGTCGTTGACCACGTCGGTCTTGCCTTCGGTGTCGTTCAGGTAACCCAGGTAGTAGTCCTGGGGCATCGCGACCGTCTCCTCGTCGGCGCCGATGCTCCAGAGGATCTGCGCCGCGCTCGGCGCGAGCGCCGCGAGCCGGTCGGGGTTCTCGTCGATCTGTACCGCCGTTCCCGTCGCGTCGGTGACGGTCATCGGATACGTGCAGTGGGTGTCCGCGAGCGCACCCGCGCTCGCCGCGTCCGCACCCGATCCCGGGGCCGCGCCGACCGCGGCGGGCACCGCGCCCACCGCCGCCAGCACGACCAGCGCCGCACCGACGACCGCCGTCGCGTCTCTCATGGCGTCCGGGCGTGCGGCCCTTTGCAATAAATATTTACCTACTGCAACCAGACTTGATGTCAACATGGCAGTCCGGAGGAAGGCCGCTGGGTGGTCGGCGGGGCTGACGGGTCTGCTCGTGGCCGTCGCGCTCGTCAGCGCCACCGTCGGCCCGGTGAGCGTGTCGTTGCCGACCGTCGCGAAGGCGGCGCTCAACGCCGTGGGCGTGCCGACGGGCCTCGGCGTCGGCAGCGAGACGCTCGCGCTGTTCGGCGCCTCCGCGACCGTGCCGGTCCCCGAGCTCTCGTACACGTACCTGTTCTCGTTTCCGGTCGACTCGACGAGCGAGACGATCGTCCGGCGGATCCGGCTGCCGCGGATCGCACTCGCGGCGACGGTCGGGTTCGCCCTGGCCGCGGCCGGCACCGTGATGCAGGGCTTTTTCCGCAATCCGATGGCCGACCCCTCTATCATCGGCGTCTCCTCCGGCGCGGCGGTGGGCGCGGTCGCGACCATCGCTCTGTCGTTTTCCGGGCCGTACGCGCTCCAGACGGCCGCGTTCGTCGGTGCGGTGGTCAGCGCGTTCGTCGTCTACCTCGTCGCGACCGAGGGCGGGCGAACGCCCACCGCGACGCTGTTGCTCGCGGGCGTCGCGATCCAGACGCTGCTGGGCGCGGTCGTCTCCTATCTGCTGTTGCGGGCCGGCGAGAGCCTCGAACAGGCGCTGTACTGGCTGATGGGCGGGCTGCTCCGCAACGCCGTCTGGACGGACGTGGCCGTCACGGTCCCCGTCGCAGCGGTCTGTTTCGGCGTCCTGCTCGCCTACGGCCGGGACCTGAACGTCCTCCTGCTCGGCGAGGGCGACGCCCACACGCTCGGGATCGAGGTCGAGCGCACCAAACGGGTGTTGCTGGCGGTCTCCAGCGTCGCCACCGCGGCGGCCGTCGCCGTCGCGGGCTCGATCGGCTTCGTCGGCCTGGTCGTTCCACACATCATGCGGCTGCTCGTCGGCCCCGACCACCGGGTCTTGCTGCCGACGAGCGCGGTCGCCGGCGCCGCCTTCCTCGTCGCGACCGACACCGTCGCCCGATCGGGGGGCGTCGAGGTCCCGGTCGGCATCGTCACCGCCGCGCTGGGCGCGCCCTTCTTCCTCTATCTCCTCCGGACCCGGGAGGTGCACTCGCTGTGACGCTCGACCTGCCGAGCCCGCTCGACGCGCTCGACGCGAGCGCCGGCGACGACGCCGCGGGGACCCGTCCCGCGGCCGAGACGGGCCGCCGGACGGACGACGACCCCCTTCTCGAAGTCGACGACGTGTCGCTGTCGTACGGCGACCTATCGGTCGTCTCCGACGTGTCGCTGTCGGTCGAACCGGGTGAGTTCGTCGGCCTCGTCGGGCCGAACGGCGCCGGCAAGACCACGCTGCTGGGGGCGATAAACGGCGTGCTCGCTCCCGAGACGGGCGCGGTCCGCGTCGGCGGCGAACGGGTGGCGGATCTGTCCTCGCGGGCGGCCAGCCGGCTGGTCGCGACGGTCCCCCAGGACACGACGGTCGCGTTCGACTTCTCGGTCGCGGACATCGTCGAGATGGGGCGCACGCCGTACCACGGGCGGTTCACCGGCGACCCCGACGCCGCGGCGGCGGTCGACCGCGCGCTCGAGCGCACCGAGACCGAGCGCTTTCGCGACCGCCCGGTCGGCTCGCTGTCCGGCGGCGAGCGCCAGCGGGTCGTCCTCGCCCGCGCGCTCGCCCAGGAGACGCCCGCGCTGGTCCTCGACGAGCCGACGGCCAGTCTCGACGTGAACCACCAGGTCCGGACGCTGGAACTGGTCGCCGACCTGGTCGACGACGAGGGGAAGGCGGCGCTGGCGGCGATCCACGACCTGGATCTCGCGGCGCGCTTCTGTGACCGGCTGGCCGTCCTCGCCGACGGCGACCTGCTGGCGGTCGGCCCGCCCGAGGAGGTGCTGACCGCCGCCCACCTCGACCGCGCGTTCGACACCGACGCCGCCGTCCTGCCGAACCCGGTGACTGGGACGCCGGCCGTGACGCCGCTGCCCGAGCCGGGCGACCTGGACCGCCGGGTGCACGTCCTCGGGACCGGACCGGCGGCGGCCCGGGTCGTCTCGACGCTGACCGCCGCGGGCGCGACGGTGACCGTCGGTCCGCTCCCGCCGGGCGACGTGGCCGCCGAAGGGGCCCGCGAACTCGGCGCGTCGGTGACGACCGCACCCGCCTTCGCCGCGATCGACGCCGAGACCGAGGCCGCGGTCCGCGAGCGCGTGGCGGCGGCCGACGCGGTCGTCCTCGTCGACCCGCTGGCCGACGCGCTGGCGGCGCTGGTCCGCGACCGGGAGCCGGTGGTCCGCGTCGCGACCGGCGAGGACGCCGCGAGCGCGACGGCCGAGATCGGCGCGGACGGCGCCGACGACGAGCCGGACGGTCCGTCGGACCGCTGGACCGGAAGGGGGACCGACAGTGATCGACCGGCGGTCGACGCCGCGGCGCGGGCGACGCCCGAGACGGTCGCGCTCGGGGTCAGACGGGCGCTCGACCGACCGGCCTCGGCCGACGACTGAGCGAAGCGGCGGCCCGGGCGGTCGGGGGAGCGTCCCCGAGTGCGGGCGCTCGCCGTTATCTTGTGGACACAACAGTTATTGGCAGTCGTACAGACTCCCGACTATGGTGGACGTAGACGTGAACAAGCCGACGCTGCTGGTCGCGGGGGGCGGCGCGGTCGCGCTCGTGGTCGTCGCGGTGCTGGTGGGTGCGGCTCTGAGCCAGCCGAACGCGCCGGTGACGGGGGACCCCTCGACGGCGACGGCCGTCGAGGCGACGGACCTGCCGACGCTGGCGCCGACGGTGACGGGGACGGCGACGGCGGCCGCCGGCACGCCGTCTCCGACGCTCACGCCGACGCCGACACCGACGCCCACGCCGACCGCGACGCCGGCGCTGACGGATATCCCGGCCGACGCGTTCGACGAACGGGAGATCGAACGCCTGGTCGGCGAGTACATCAACGACCGCCGGGCGAGCGCCGGGCTCGACCCGCTGGCGATCAGGGGACAGGGCGTCGACCGCCTCACCGAGATGGCGCGGGGCCACAGCGTCCAGATGGCGAACCTCGGGGAGGCGATCCACAGGATCGACGGCGTGACCAGCGCCGAGCGCTACCGCGAGCACGAACTCTACGAGCGCTGTCGGTGGTCCTCGCCGGACGGCAACACGCTCCGGAACGCCGACGACAACGCGCTCGAAGCGGTCGGGCGGACGGTCGCCGGCGAGCCCTACCGCGACAACGGGACCCGCCAGTTCAACGGCGACGAGAGCGCCGTCGCTCGCGCGGTCGTCGACGCGTGGTGGAACACCTCGACCTACCGGCCGCGGCTGAGCTACCCGAACGCCGACGAGGTCGGCATCGGCGTCGAGATCACCCGCCGCAACGACGTGTTCGTCACCGCGAACGTCTGCTGAACGGGTCGGAAAAAGCGCCTCAGTTGCCGTGACGGCTGATCTCGTTGAACGCGGCCTCGAAGTCGTCGAACTCGGCGAGCGCGTCGTCCATGTCCGCGCGGAGCGCGTCGGCGCGGTCGTGTAGCTCGGCGATCTCGTCGCTGTCGTCGAGTTCGGTCTCGGTCTTCTCGGCCTCCAGCAGGGCGATCTTGGAGGTGACTTCCAGATACTCGGTGAGCCGGTCGTCGTAGCGGCCGGCGGTGAGTTGCTGTTCGATGGCGGCGACCAGGTCCTCCTTCTGGACGGGCTTGCAGAGGTAGTCGTCGAAGGGCATGTCGACGATGTCGAAGTCGGGGTCGACCGCGGTGATCATGATGACCCGCGTGTCGATCCCCCGCTCGCGGATCGTCGACAGCACCTCGTCGCCCGACACCTTGGGCATGCGGCGGTCGAGCAGGACCACGTCGACCGACTCGCCGACGGCCTCCAGGGCCTCCTCGCCCCCGTAGGCCGTCTCCGTGTCGTACTCCGAGCGGAGGCGGAGCGCGTACACGTCGGCGACTTCCGCCTCGTCGTCGACGATGAGGACCCGCGGCTCGGTACTCGTCTCGTTCACGCCGTGATCTGATGCGGCGATACTATGTAAGTGCGTGGGTGCCGGGTAACGGTCGCCGGTTGTTAGCCGGTCTATGGACTGTCCGCAGGGAGCGAACGAGTTCGGGAGGGGACCGGCCGCTCGGTTCGGGAGGTCGCGGACCGGTCGAACACAATCCCTTTGCCGGTACCCTCCCAAGACCGGGTCATGTCGAGGTGCGACGAGTGCGGCAAGCAGGAGAACATGCCGTACCAGTGTCGCCACTGCGGCGGCACGTTCTGTGCGGACCACCGCCTCCCGGAGAACCACGGCTGTCCGGGCCTGGACAGCTGGGACGACCCCGGCGGCGTCTTCGATAGCGGCTTCGACGACAGCGTCGCCGACGACTCCGGCGGCGGTGGCGGTCTGGGCGACCGCCTCGGGGTCGGCACCGGCCCCGGCGGCCCGCTGGGCTACTTCCGCGGGAACATGACCTACGTCTTCCTCGGGCTCATGTGGATCACCTTCTTCCTGCAGCTCGTGGTCCAGGTGGTCGCGCCGACGCTCGTCGATCCGATCTTCGTGCTCTCGCCGGCCCACCCCGAGTACGTCTGGACGTGGTTCACCTCCATCTTCGCCCACGGCGGCTTCGGCCACATCGCCATCAACAGCATCGTGATATTCTTCTTCGGCCGGATCGTCGAAGACTACGTCGGCTCGCGCGACTTCACGGTCCTCTTTCTCGGCAGCGGCGCGCTCGCCGGCCTCGGCCAGGTCGGCTTCCAGATCTACCAGTACGGCGGGATCCCCGCGCCCGGCCCAGGCGTCGCGGGCGTCATCGGCGCCAGCGGCGCCGGCCTCGCGATCATGGCGGTGCTCACCGTCCTCAACCCCAACCTCACGGTGTATCTGTACTTCCTGCTCCCGGTGCCGCTGTGGCTGTTGACCGTCGGCTACACCGGCTACACCGTCTTCCAGATCCTCTCGACCGGCATCGGCGCCGGCGGCACCGCACAGCTCGCCCACCTCCTCGGGCTGGGGATCGGCCTGCTGTACGGCCAGCACGTCAAGGGTCGCCGTCGGGTCCCCGAGCAGCTCCAGTTCGGCACCGGCGGCCGCGGCCCCGGCGGCCCCGGCGGTCCCGGTGGTCCGGGCGGTCCCGGCGGCCGCGGCCCGTTCTGATGGGGGTCCGTCCGATGGAGGCCGCCTGATGGAAGTCGCCCGCCCCGAGTTCGTCCCCGACGCCTCGCTCTCCCGCGAGGAGATGGAACCCCTCCAGCGGGAGATCGCCGCAAGTGCCGTCTTCGAAGACGACCTCCCCGTCGACCCTGCCGCGGTCTGCGGCGACAGCGCCCCGACCGACACCGACCAGACCAGCCTCGCCGACGCGACCGGCGGCGATGACGCGGCGACCGACGACCCGCCGCTGGTCGCCGGCGTCGACCAGGCGTTCGTCGACGACCACGCCGTCAGCGCCGTCGTCGTCCTGCGCGGCGGCGAGGTGGTCGAGCGCGTCCACGCCGTCGAGCCCGCCGAGATCCCCTACATCCCGGGCCTGCTGAGCTTCCGCGAGGGAACGGCGATCCTCTCGGCGTTCGACGCGCTCTCTCACGACCCGGACATCGCCCTCGTCGACGGCAGCGGCCGCATCCACTTCCGGGAGGCCGGCATCGCGACTCACGTCGGCGTCACCCTCGATCTGCCCACGGTGGGCGTCGCCAAGAGCCTGCTCTGTGGCACGCCACGCGAATCGCTCGACCGGAAATTCCCCCAGGGCGCCCGCGTCGCTATCGAGGCCGACGCGGACGTGGCGACCGCCGAACCGGGGACGCGAATCGGCGACGCCGTCCAGACCCGACAGTTCGATAACTCCGAGCGGTACGTCAATCCGCTGATCGTCAGCCCCGGCCACCGCGTGAGCGCCGACACCGCCGCCGACGCGGTCCTGGCCTGTGCCGACGGCTACAAACTGCCCGAACCGACCCGGCTCGCCGACGCCTACGCCGACGAGGTCAAAGCCGACGTGCGCGAGGGACTGGACTGAGGCCCCGTCGGTCCCCGCTCGCCCGTTACTCCCCGTCGAGCGTCGCGACGAGCAGGAACGTCTCCGAGCGGGTCGCCTCGAACTCGACGGAGAAGCCCGCCTCGCCGAACGCCGCGGCCGCGTGGTCGGCGTCGTAGCGTTCGTCCACGGGCGGCCCGCGCTCGCCCGGGCCCTCGGCGGTCCAGTCGACGACCGCGACGCGGCCGCCCGGCCGGAGGACCCGGGCGAGTTCGGCGACCGTCTCGGCGGGGAGTTCGTGGTAGGTCATCGTCGCGAACGCCCCGTCGAGCGCGCCGTCGTCGAAGGGGAGTTCGTCGGCGCCACTCGTAACGAGTTCGACGTTCTCGGGGACGCCTTTCTCGCGGTAGCGGTCGTGCATGGCTTCCTGCACGTCGAGGGCGTAGACCGTGCCGGCGTGCGGTGCCACGTCGTCGGTGAAGAATCCGGTGCCGCTGCCCACGTCGACGACCGCGTCGTCGGGGGCGGGGTCGAGCGCCCAGAGCAGCTCCTCGGCCGAGCAGCTGCGATACCGGCGCGCGGCGTCTTCCAGTCGGTCGGCGTCGGCCGCGGGGAAGGTGTGGTGGCCCATCGGTTCGGAGTAGCGGCCGCCCGGCCAAATAGGTCGCGCCCCGGAGCCGCCCGCGACCCCCACCCTTAACCCCCGCTCCGGCGAACCCGCGGGCATGGCCGACCTGCTCGTCTACGGCTCCTACGGCTACACCGGACGACTGATCGTCGAGGAGGCGACCGACCGCGGCCTCGACGTGGTCGTCGCCGGCCGCGACCGCAACGCCGTCGAGAACCAGGCGATCCGGCAGAGCTGTGAGGAGCGCGTGTTCGCGCTCGACGAGCCGCGACTGCTGGACCTCGCGCTGGAGGAGGTCGACGCCGCGCTCAACTGCGCCGGCCCGTTCGTCGAGACGGCCGACCCGATGGTCGAGGGCTGTCTCCGCACCGGCACCCACTACCTCGACATCACCGGCGAGATCGAGGTGTTCGAGCGACTGGCCGCCGAAGACGACCGGGCCGCCGAGACGGGGATCACGGTCCTCCCGGGCGTCGGCTTCGACGTGGTGCCCACCGACTGCCTGGCCGCCCACCTCGCCGAGCGGCTGCCCGACGCCGACCGCCTCGCGCTGGGGTTCGAAGACTCCGGCGGGGTCTCGCCGGGCACGGCGAAGACGGCCGTCCGCGGCCTGGGTGAGGGCGGTGCCGTCCGGCGGGCGGGGCGCATCGAGTCGACTCCCATCGGGAGCGAGACGCGCCGGATCGACTTCGGTCGCGGCGAGCGGACCGCGATGGCGGTCCCCTGGGGCGACGTGTCGACCGCCTACCACACGACCGGGATCGAGGACATCGCGGTCTACACCGCCGTCCCCTCGTGGGTCCCGCGCGTGGCTCGCCTCGGTGGGCTGTTCGGCCCGCTCGCCGGTTCGGGGCCGGGCCAGTCGCTGCTGGAATCGCTGATCGACGCCCGCGTCGACGGCCCCGACGAGCGCGTCCGTCGCGAGGGGCGGAGCCATATCTGGGGGGAAGTCGAGACCACCGACGGCGAGCGGGCGGTCTCGCGACTCGTCGCGCCCGAGACGTATCGGCTGACGAAACTCGCCGCGGTCGAGATCGCCGAGCGTGTCGTCGCCGGCGACGCACCCACCGGGTTCCAGACGCCGGCGGGCGCGTTCGGCCCGGACCTGATCCTCGATATCGAGGGCGTCGAGCGCACGGACGAACCGATCGAGGGCAGGCCGTAGCCGGACTACTCCTCGCCGGCGGCTGCGTCGTCGACGCCGCCGTAGTGGTCGCGCTCGACGCGCTCGTCGAACAGCCGCGAGAGCAGCCGCGTCATCGGGCCGACGCTCACGTCGATGCCGTCGACGCTCGTGACGGGTCGGATCTCCCAGGTGGAGTTGGTGAGGAAGACCTCGTCGGCGTCGCGCAGGTCGTCGAGGCCGTACGCGCCCGTGCGGACCGAGAACCCCTCCGACTCGGCCAGCTCGATCGCGACCGACCGCGTCACCCCGGGGAGGATCGGCAGGTCGGTACCGGGCGTCTTCAGCGTCCCGCTATCGACGAAAAAGAGGTTGCTGGTCGCCCCCTCGGCGAGGGCGCCGTCGGTCGTTCGCATGACGGCCTCGTCGGCCGAGAAGTCGTCGGTTGCGGCCCGCCGGAGTTCCAGCCGGGCGAGGATCCCGGGGAGGTAGTTGTGGGTCTTGGCCTCGGCCGGCAGCGACTCGGCGGGCGGCCGCCGGGTCCGGACGGTCTGGACCGTCGCCGGCTCGTCCCACGGCGGGGAGCCCTCGACGCCGCCCCGTCCCAGCGGCGCGACGTAGACGACGACCGTCGGGTCCACGTCGGGGTCGGGCGTGAGCTTGCCCGGCTGGACGCCCCGGGTCACCGAGACCTTGCAGTAGGCGTCCTCGAAGTCGTTGGCGGCCAGCGTGGCGTCGACACGGTCGCGCAGATCCGCGGGGACGGCGTCGGCGAAGCCCAGCGTCTCGGCCGTGCGCTGGAGCCGGTCGCGGTGGGCCGCCCACTCGAAGGGGTCGCCGCCGTAGATCCGGAGGGTCTCGAAGGCGCCGTCGCCGTACATGAACCCCCGGTCGCGGACGAAGACGGTCGCCTCCTCGGCGGGGACGAGGTCGCCGTCGACGTGGTAGCTGAGGGCGTCTCCCGGGAGTTCGTCGCTCACAGCGACTCCTCCAGTGCCAGCCGACAGAACGTCTCGATCATCTGTTTGCCGTGTTCGGTGAGGATGCTCTCGGGGTGGAACTGGACGCCGACGTGGGGGCGCTCGCGGTGGCGCACGCCCATGAGGACGCCGGCCTCGTCTTCGGTCGTCGCCGACTCTTCGAGCGCGTCCGGCAGGTCCGCGCGCTCGACGGCAAGCGAGTGATAGCGGCCGACTTCGAAGCGCTCGGGCAGCGCCCGGAAGACGCCGCGGCCGTCGTGGCTGATCGTCGAGGGCTTGCCGTGGACGACCGCCTGGGCGTGACCGACGGGCGCGCCGGCGACCGCACACAGCGCCTGGTGACCCAGACAGACCCCGAGCGTCGGGTAGGCGAGGTCGCGGAAGATCGGCATCGAGACGCCGGCCTCCTGCGGGGTCCCGGGCCCGGGCGAGACCACGATCGCGTCGGGGTCGATCTCGCGGATCCCCGCGATATCGACGGCATCGTTGCGGCGGACGACCACCTCGCCGTCGCCGACCTCGGGCAGCCAGTCGGTCGTCGTGACGACTTCCCCGACGTACTGGACGAGGTTGTAGGCAAAGGAGTCGTAGTTGTCGACGACGAGGACGGTCACGTCCGCGGCGCGGTCGGCCGCGGTCGCGTCGGCGGCGAGGCGGTCGTCGTCGGCGCCGACCGGGGCGGCCGACCCGGCTTCGGGCGCGGCGGGGTCAGTCATGGTCCCCCACGGTGAACGCTGCGCGGTCGCCCAGCGCCGCGTCGACGGCCGTCACGAGCGCCCGGCCCTTGTCCAGCGTCTCCTCGAACTCCCGGTCGGGCACCGAATCGTGGACGACCCCCGCGCCGACGCGGAGGTGGTACTGGTCGCCGTAGCGCACCAGCGTCCGGATCACGATGTTCAGCGTCGCCCGACCGTCGAACCCGAACATCCCGATGCTCCCGGTGTAGGGCCCGCGACGGGTGGCCTCGACCTCGTCGATGATCTCCATGGTCCGGGGCTTGGGCGCGCCGGTGATGGTGCCGCCGGGAAAGACGGCCGCGACGGCGTCGCCCAGGTCGAACTCGGAGCGCAGGCGCCCCTCGACCAGCGAGACCAGATGCATCACCTCGGAGTAGCGGTCCACGCGGCGGTACTCGGAGACCTCGACGCTCCCGTACTCGCTGACCTTCCCCAGGTCGTTGCGCTCCAGGTCGACCAGCATCGCGTGTTCGGCCCGCTCTTTCTCGTCGCTCGTCAGGTCCTCGGCGAGAAAGTCGTCCTCCTCGGGCGTCTCGCCGCGCGGGCGCGTCCCGGCGATGGGTTCGGTCAGGAGGCGCTCGCTCTCCCGTTCGAGCAGTAGCTCGGGGCTCGCGCTCACGAGGTCCACGCCGGGGAACTCCAGCAAGGCGGAGTACGGCGCCGGGTTCACGGACCTGAGCGCGTCGAAGGCGGCGACCGGGTGGACCGCCGCCGGGGCGGTGAGCCGCTGGGAGACGTTCGCCTGGAAGGTGTCGCCGTCGCGGACGTAGGCCTTCACGCGGCGCACGCGGTCGGCGAACGCCGCCCGGCCGCAGTCGCTCTCGAAGCGCGCCTCGTCGGCCGCGACCGGCGGGTCCCCCACCGACGGGTCGCCCTCGACCGCCGCGCGGGCGAGGTCGATCGCCCGCTCGCGGCCGCGCTCGTAGGCCTCAGCAGTCGTCTCGTCGCGCTCGCCGACCCGCGGACAGGCCGTGATACGCAGCGTCGTCTCGCCGTCCCCGCGCGGTTCCTCCCAGGCGGCCATCCGGTCGTAGACGCCGATCTGGAGACGTGGCAGGTCGCGGTCGGCGGCGGTGTCGTCGGGCAGGTCTTCGAGTTCGCGGGCGATATCGTAGGAGAGCCAGCCGACGGCGCCGCAGGGGTAGGGCACGTCGCAGTCCCCACGGACGAGCGATTCGGCGTCGAGCCGGTCGACCAGGGCGTCGACGCTCGGCGACTCGCCGACGGGCGCGCCGGCCGCCTCGTCGGGGGAGACGGCGACGCGGTCGACGGGGTCGACCCCGAAGTAGCCCCAGCCGGACTGGCCGCCGGTGGTTTCGAGGTGGAAGCCGCCGTGGCCGTCGCGGGCGCGGCGGTAGGCGTCGAAGGGGTCGGCGACGGACACGCGGACCTCGACGGGGACGCGGGCGCCGGCCGGCGCGTCGGCGGCGGCGCGTTCGAAGGCGGCCCGGTCGGTCACGACCCTGGGCGTCATTACTACGGGAGAGGCACGGGGATGGTAACCGGTTTTCGGTCCCCGCAAGGAGAGCGGTCAGTAGAGTTTGGCCTGTTCGACCCAGTTCTCGACGCGCGACTCCGCGATGTCGGTCTCCTCGGCCAGCGCCCCGGCATCGGCCTCGGCGAGGGCGCCGACGCCGTCGACGCCCGCCTCGCGCAGCCGTTCGGCGTAGGTCGGACCGATACCTTTGATGTCCTCGAGTTCCGCGTCCGGCGCCGGGTCGGTCGGTGCACCGGCCGAGGCGTCCTCGGCCGCCTCCGACTCGTCGGCCCCATGTCCGTCGTCGCTCGCTTCGATACCGTCCCCCGTCTCGGTCGTGTCGGTCGGTTCGTCCGCGGTCGTCGGTCCGCTATCGGTCGCGGTGTCGGTCCCCTTGACCGCGTCTTCGGTGGCGGTCGCGGGGTCGTGTTCGACGGTCACGTCGACGCCGTCGTCGGCCGCGCCCCGGTCGTCGCCGGGGGACGGGCCGTCGGTGGAGGACGCTGCCGGCTGGGATGTCGAAGAAGACGCGCCCAGCCCGAGTGCGGATTTGATACGCTCGATGAGACCCATAGGGAGCAATAGCGGACCCCATCACTTAACGTCTTTCTGCGCTCCCCACGGCGACAGGAACGGCGATTTCCGCCGGCCGACTCGCTCAGAGCCGGTCGCGCAGCGCCTCGTTCATCGCGTCGACGGGCGCCTCGCGGCCGGTCCAGCGCTCGAAGGCCGCGACGCCCTGGTACAGCAGCATCCAGGCGCCGTCGACGGTCGTCGCGCCCGCGTCGGCGGCGTCGGACAGAAGTCGCGTCTGCAGGGGCCGATACACCGCGTCGAGCACGCCCAGGTCCCCGTGGAGCGCCCCGGCCGGCACCGGCGTTTCGTCTTCCTCCATGCCGACGCTGGTGGCGTTGACCAGCACGTCGGCGTCGGCCAGCAGCTCCGGCAGGGCGTCGAGACCGTGGCCCGACGCGCCGTCGACCTCGTCGGCGAGAGCCTCGGCTTTCGACTCGGTGCGGTTGGCGATCCGGACGGTCATCCCCTCGTCGGCGAGGCCGAACGCGACCGCGCGGCCCGCGCCGCCGGCACCGACGACGACGGCCGTCCCCTCGATTGCCACGTCGTGCTCGCGCAGGGCGCGGACGGCACCGACGGCGTCGGTGTTGTACCCTCGTGGCTCGTCGCCGGTCAGGTCGACCGTGTTGACCGCGCCGATGCGCTCGGCCAGCGGATCGGGCTCGACCGCAGCCAGAACGTCCTGTTTGAACGGGATCGTGACGTTGAGGCCGTCGACACCGAGCGTCCGGGCGGCGGCGACCGCCTCTGCAGCCTCGTCTTTGCCGGGCTCGAACGTGACGTAGCGGGCGTCGAGTCCGAGTCGTTCGTAGGCGGCTTCGTGCATCGGCGGCGACAGCGAGTGTTCGACCGGATTGCCGATCAGACCGAAGACGTGCATACCCCAATGGGCAGTCCCGGTGGATATGAAAGGCACGCTCCCGGCGGTAACACACCGTTCCGAACACCGACCACGACGGCGGTTTCGCAAGCTTTTCGGCCCGACCTGTCTTCGACCTCGGTAGTGAGCCGCCTTCGTCACCCACTGGTGCAGATCGGCGTCACGGTCCTGTTGACGGTCCCGTGGACGCTGCTGTTCACCTACAACACGCTGGTCAGTCTCGAACTGCTCTCCGGCGCAGCGATCCATCTCGGAACGCTCCCGGAGGTCGCCCTGACCGGCGTCGCCGTCCTCGGTGCCTCGTTCCTGCTGGCCTGGGGCGCGGAAACCGCCGAGAAAGACGTGCCGAGAGCGTTCGCGATCGCGGTGCTGGCCGTCCTTGCCGTCGCGCCGGAGTACGCAGTCGACGCGCTGTACGCCTGGAACGCCGGTGCCGGCGGTGCGTCCCTGGAAGCCTGCGGCGAGCTGACTGCCGCACAGATCGAGGCCCAGGCGACCCCGATCGCCGAGGCCTGTCACAGCGCCAACCTCGCCGTCGCCAACATGAC
>ENA-ORCR01000350-ORCR01000350.1-marine-metagenome-genome-assembly--contig:-NODE-350-length-30867-cov-3.765378_pt1 | contig 30867 bp, 31 predicted proteins | sample MGYA00237782_ERZ508514 | MGnify/ENA primary metagenome ERZ508514 (study PRJEB26185, sample SAMN06268960) | marine metagenome | isolation source: Eden Landing Ponds, San Francisco, CA, USA | place...
CCCGAGGCCGACCCCGTCGACTGCGGTGCAAACTACGACGGGAAAGGCCGCTCGGCCATCCTCGGCGTCGCCGCCGGCGTCGTCGCCGCCGCGGCCGGAACGCCGGTCGTCGTCCACAGCGGTGATCGGGTCCCGACACAGAAACAGGACGCCTACAAGCACGTACTCGACGAACTCGGCGTCGAGACTGATCTCCAGCCAGGCGAGAGCGCGGACATGGTCGACGAGGTCGGCTTCGGCTACTACTACCAGCCCAATTTCAACCCCGGCATCGACGCGCTGTTCGACCGCCGGGACAACATGGGCGTCCGGACCTTCGTCAACACCGTCGAGACGCTCGCCAATCCCGCCAACGCCGACGTGCACCTCGGATCCTTCTACCACCTCGCGTTCGCGACGAAGATGACCGACACGCTCCAGGCCGCCGAGAGCCAGGACGTCTCGCGCACGCTCTTCTTCCAGGGGATGGAAGGCTACGACGACATTCGACCGGGATCGACAATCGTGGCCGAATGGAACGAGGGGGACGAGGAACTCCACGACTTCGAGATAGAGACGGCCAACTACGGGATGGACTTCGAGAGCGAGGACCTGGGCGTCGAGGATGTCGCCGCCGAGTCGGCCGAGATTACCGAGGCAGTGCTGGCCGGTGAACGCGACGACCAGTTCGCCGACGCCGTGGCGCTCAATGCCGCACTTCGGATTTATGCCCGTGAGGACGCCGACTCGCTGGACGAGGGACTCGAACTCGCCCGTGAGACTATCGAGAGCGGTGACGCGGCGGTGACGCTCGAAGCGCTGCAGGACTTCTAATCAGGATGTTGCCGCCAGTCGATAGCTGATTCGAGTTCGAACCCCGTTCGCGGAACGTCTCGCCGGTGCGCGACACCTTCTTGCTGCCCGAACCGAAGAATACGTGCAATGGACACCTTCGAGGGCTACCGCCGTCCGGACGGTCGGATCGGCGTGCGAAACCACGTCGCCGTCCTCCCGACATCGGTCGCGGCGAGTCCAATCGCGGACCGAATCGCGAGCGACGCCGGCCGCTGGGCCCGCGCGACGCCCCACCAGATGGGGACGAGCCAACCCGACGAGGGCCGCGAGCGGACGCGGACAGTCCTCGCCGGAATCGGCCTCAATCCCAACGTCGGTGCCGCTCTCGTCGTCGAACTCGGGACCGAGGACCTCGACGCCGAGTCGCTCGCAGACGACATTGCGGCGTCCGGGAAACCGGTCGAGACGCTGGCCGTCCGTGAGGCGGGTGCCACCGCGGCCGCCCTGGAGCGAGGCGCCGAACTCGTCGCCGACCTGTCCGAGGAAATCAGCGACCAGACTCGGGAGGCCGCCGACGTCAGCGAACTCGTCTTCGCCGTCGAGTGCGGTGGGAGCGACGCGACAAGCGGCATCGCCGCGAATCCCGCCGTCGGAGCGGCCGCAGACCGACTCGTCGATGCTGGCGGAACGGTCTGTATCTCCGAGACGCCGGAGTTCATCGGCGCCGAGCACATCGCGGCCGAGCGCTGCGTGGACGAAGCGACGCGCGAGAAACTGCTCGACCGCGTCGCCCGCCGCGAGCGACTCGCGGACCTGATGGGCGTCGACATGCGCGGCGCGCAACCGACGCCGGGTAACCAGGAGGGCGGCCTCACGACCATCGAGGAGAAGAGCCTGGGCGCCCTCGCGAAGTGCGGCACCCGCCCCATCCGGCACGTCGTCGACTACGGCGAGGAAATCCCCGTCGGCGGCGGTGTCACCGTGATGGACACGCCGGGCTACGACGTGGAGAGCGTGGTCGGGAAGGTCGCCGGCGGCGCGCAGGTCGTCGCGTTTACGACCGGTCGGGGGTCGACCACGGGGAACCCAATCGCGCCCGTGATCAAGGTGACCGGGAATCCCAGGACGGCCGAGCGACTCGCTTCGAATATGGACGTCGACGCGAGCACGGTCATCGACGGTGAAGCGCTGACGGAGGCGGGCGAGCGCGTGTATCGAACCCTGCGGTCGGTGGCGAACGGGGCCGAGACGGCTGCCGAAACTCGTCGACTGGAAGAGTTCGCGATCAACGAGCGCCAGCCACGAGAACTGGCTGCGGAGGGCGAGCGATGAAGGGCCGGATCCTCGACGAGCGGGCGCTCGTGATGGCCGACGAGGACACCGTGGCGACCGCGCTCACAGATCTGGAAGCCGGTGACCGACTGACGGACGCCGACCCGCCGCTGACCGTCACAGAAGCGGTCCCGTTCGGACACAAAATCGCACTGACGGACATGGCGGCTGGCGAGACGGTTCGGAAGTACGGCGAGGTCATCGGCGAGGCATCGGTCTCTATCGCTCGCGGTGCGTGGGTCCACACCCACAACTGCGACAGCACGCGCGGTCGCGGTGACCAGCACGCGACGGCGGGAGTGCGTGACTCTGGGGGCTCCGAGGATGGTGGGCCACTGTGACGTTGGACCACGGATTCGAGGCCGTCGTCCGGGGTGACCGCGGGGTGGGCGTCCGCGACAGCGTGCTCGTCCTCCCGTCGGTCATCTGCTCGCGGATCGTTGCCGACCGCATCGCCGAGGCGGTACCGGGAGCGGTGAGCGTCCCGCACGACCACGGCTGTGCACAGATCGGCGACGACAAGGCCCAGACCCACCGGGCGTTCCTGGGCGTCGGGTCGAATCCGAACGTCGCCGGCACTGTCGTCGTTGGCCTGGGGTGTGAATCGATCCAGAGCGACGAGGTGGCCGCCGACCTGGCAGAGATGGGTGTCCCGGTTCGAGAGACGGCGATTCAGGACGCGGGCGGGACGGAAGCGACGGTCGAGGCAGGCGTCCAGGCCGTGACGGAACTCCGGGAGGGTGAGCGAACGGGGGCGCAACGGACCGCCGAGTGGGCGGATCTGACCGTCGGGGTCGTCTCCGGTGATTGCTCGCCGTCGACCCGAGAACGTGCGGATCCGCTCGTCGGCGAAGTAGTAGATAGACTCGCGCACGCAGGTGCGCGCGTACTAATGGCTGGCAGCGAACGAGCCGTCGCCCACCCCGACGCGACTGCGTCGCGGGCCGCCGACGACGACGTCGCCTCGGCGGTTCGAGCACTCCTGGACCGACATCGTGGGGTCCCAGCGAGGGCGTCCCGGGTCGGACAGGAGGCCCGGGACAAGGAGTTCGAGGCGGTGACGGGCGCGTGGGGCGACCAGCCCATCCGGGCGGTCTACCCCTACGGTGAGCGTGCGGCCCACGAGGACGGCCTCGCGCTGGTCGACGCGCCCTCCCGGTTCGAGGAAGCGGCGACCGGACTCGTCGCGGCCGGGGCCCAGGTCGTGATCCACGTCACTGGTGATGGCGTGCCGACAGGACACCCGGTCGCGCCGGTGCTCAAAGTGTCGGCCGACGACGCGACGCTCGCGGCGGTCGGTGACGACGTCGACGTCGACGCGCGGACGGCCAGGCCAGCGGACCTGCTGGAACGACTGGCGTCCGTCGCGGACGGACGCCGCGTGCGCGCGGAAGAACACGGACTGACCTCGTCGGCGATTACGCGGGTTGGGCCTTCTATGTAACGCACCTGACAGGCTGTGTAATGGCACCGGTCGAATCTCGACGGATTCAGGACGCGTCCGACCGATGTCGGGCGATTGTGTAAGGGGGACTCGCAACGCTTGCCGGCATCCGTCTACAGTTCGGCGGGAAGGCGGGACGTGGCGCGGGGTCGGGACCACCAGTGTTTTCTTCGCTCCGGTGCAGGCTCGAAATATGAGTGACGAACTGACTGCGACACTCCACACGTCGGAGGGCGACATCGAAGTGCGACTGTTCGAAGAGAAGGTCCCGAACACCGTTGAGGCGTTCGTCGACCACGCGACCGAATCCGACTACGAGTCGGGCGAGGTCGGTCCCGGCGAGGGCGCCTGGGAAGACCCAGAGAGCGGCGAGAAGCGCGTCGACCCCCTCTACGACGACATCGAGTTCCATCGCGTCATCGAGGACTTCATGATCCAGACGGGGGACCCGACGGGGACCGGTCGCGGTGGGCCGGGCTACACCTTCGAGGACGAGTTCCACTCGGATCTGCGCCACGACGAACCGGGCAAACTGTCGATGGCCAACCGCGGCCCCGACACGAACGGCTCGCAATTTTTCATCACCCTCGACGCGCAACCACACCTCGACGACAAACACGCTGTGTTCGGCGAGGTCACCGACGGCATGGACGTGGTCGAAGCCATCGGCAACACCGATACCGACCCCAGTGATCGGCCAATCGACACGGTCCTCCTCGAATCTGTCGAAATTCACCGGTAATACCGGACGATCATATTCTCATTCGGCCGTATCCTTATTTATCTGGAGTCTGTATAATTGCTGGAGCAGTCACGGGTATTGTTGTAATTCCCTGTTATAATACAACGGGGTTGAATATAATTTAAGATAATTTTCGACCCGCGTGGTATGGCGGTTTCCAGAGAAACTGGTGGCAAGTTCCACCGCAATTTAAGTGTCACGCTTGGCTATGGGGAGGTATGCCTCGCGATACCGAAGGCTCGGAAACTAGCCGACGACGGTTCCTGAAAGCGACGGGCGCTGCCACCCTCACCTCCATGATTGCTGGTTGTGGTTCGGATGGTGGCGATACAGCGACGCCCGGAAGTGACGGTGACGGCGACGGAGGCGGAGACGGCGACGGAGGCGGAGACGGCGGAGACGGTGACGGAGGCGGAGACGGTGACGGAGGCGGAGACGGTGGAGACGGAGACGGAGACGGAGAAGAGACGGAAACCCAGGGTGACATGGGTCCCATCACGATCAATGGGTATCCGTACGGCGTGGGTGAAACGAAAATCGGCGAAGCAAAGGCTGTGATGGAAGAAGCCGGGTACGGACCGGACAACCGCTTCGAACTCGACTGGTTGCAGTACACCAGCCCGACCTGGTCGGAGATGGCGAGTACCATCGCCAGCCGGATGGAGTCGGCGTACGTCGACATGAACCAGAGCGAAGCCGCGTTCTCGCCGCTGCTGGAGAAGACCCGCAACGGCAATCACCAGGCCTACACGCTCGGGTGGATCGCGGACTACCCCGGGCCGCAGAACTTCATCCAGCTGATCGAGCCGGACAACACGGTCTACGACGAGAACGATGCGGCCAACGGCGCCCGCATCTTCTGGTCCGAGGACGCCGACGCAGACTCGGAGGTCCGGACGTACATGCAGGAGCAGTTCAAGCGAATCGAAGACAATCCGCAGGACACCGACGAAGCCGACCGGATCCGCGGTGAGGCGGCGGTGGCGATGGAGGAAGGCATGTGGCAGGAGGCGGCGCTGCTCCCCATCTTCCAGTCGGTCTCCGAAGCGATGTGGTACGACTACGTCGACTACAACCCGGCCGGGTCGATGGGTGGCTCGCGTGCGAAGACGAGCAACGCAGTGTCGGGCATCGAGGGCAAAAACCGCCTCTCGGCGACCTCTGCGACGTTCAGCAGCCTGGACCCCATCGCGTCCGGGAACACGGCCAGTGGGGCGAAGATCATGAACATGTTCGACGCCCTGACGAACTACAAGAACGGGACGACCGAAGTCGAGAACCTCCTCGCCGAATCCTACGAACTCAGCGAGGACTTCCGGACGTACACGTTCACGCTCAAGGAGGGTGCGACCTTCCACGACGGGTCCGAAGTGACGGCCTCCGACATGGTCTACTCCATCAAGCGGCTGATGGCGTCGACGAACTCGACGAACTCCCGGTTCCCGAACAGCGTCATGGGCATCGCACACGAGACCGACGGCGACGGGAACGTCGTCGTCGACTCCATCGGCGTCGAAGCGACCGGCGACTACGAACTGGAGATCACGACGGACGAACCGTTCGGGTTCTCGCTGTCCGTGCTCGCCTACTCCGCGTTCTCCGCGGTGCCCGAAGGCATCGTCGGCGACATTCCGGGCTACGACGGCGAGATGTCCTGGGAGGAGTTCTCCCAGAACCCGGTCGGCTGTGGGCCGTTCGAGTTCGTCAACTGGGAGTCCGGCAACGGTGGCGAGTTCGTGCTGGACAGCTTCGCCGACTACCACGGCGACGGTGCCAGCTTCGACGGCATCGACTACGCCATCCTCACCGAGACGCAGGCGACGTACAACCGCTTCCTCAACAAGAACGCGGACGTCGGTGGCGTGCCGACCTCGCAGTACAACGCCGACAACGTGACGGTCAACGAGACCGACGACCTCGGTCGTCAGCTCGGCACGTACGACCTCGAGAACGGTGAGACGGTCAACTACGCGAAGGTTCCGGAACTGGGGACCTTCTACATCGGCTTCAACATGGAAGAGGTGCCCCAGGCGGTCCGGAAGGCCATGGCGTACGTCATCAACCGACCGGAGTTCATGGCGAACGTCTTCAAGGACCGCTTCGAGCCGGCCTATCACCTGACCCCGCCACAGATCTTCCCCGGTGGCGTCAGCGCCTACGACCAGCACGTCCAGGGCGAGTAGGACACTCCTACTCAGCGTTCCCAGCGGCGTCTTTCGATGATCACCACGCGCAGGCGGCAGGCGGTTTACTCACAGACGTGCAGTCAGAGACAACTACCCGATTAACGGAGACTATGGTATGAACAAACTCCTGTATCTCGCGAAACGGCTCGTCCTCGGGGTGCCAGTGGTACTGTTCGGCCTGACGATGACGTTCATGATCCTCTATCTCTCGCCGTTCGACCCGATGACGGCGATCCTCGGCCGCGACTCCGACCCGGAGACGGCCCGACAGATAGCGGTCGCACTCGGGCTCAGGTATCCGGACGGAACCCCGGTCCCCCTGTGGATACAGTACAAGAACTTCCTCGTCGAGACGATGACGTTCAACTTCGGCCAGTCCTGGGTCGTCACTCGTGGCCAGGACGTCGGACAGCTGATCTGGGAGCGCATGCCCGCCACCATCTGGCTCGGCTTCTGGTCCGTCGTCATCGCGCTCGCGTTCGGGATTCCGCTCGGCCTCTACGCCGGACTCCGCTCGAACACGTGGGGCGACTACACCGCCTCGTTCGGTGGCATCGTCTGGCGCGCCATGCCGAACTTCTGGTTAGCGGTCATGCTCGCCGGACTGCTCTCCGCAGGCGGTGCGCTCTCGTTCTACAGAGGATTCCTGATACCGACAGACGTCATCGGGACCTCGAACGCGCTGGGTGCGCTCTTCGGCAGTACGTCCGTGGGTGGCCTCTCTATCCCCGTCCCCAACCTCTACAACTGGGCGGTCGCGTTCAAGTGGATACTGCCCGCGGCGCTCGTCCTCGGCTCGTCCTCGATGGGGAACGAAGTCCGTATCGGACGGACAGCGGTGCTCGAAAGCATCAACGCCCCCTACATCGACACCGCGAAGGCCAAGGGGCTCTCGATGCGGTCGATCATCGGCAAACACGTGGCGAGAAACGCCATGATCCCGCTGTTGCCGATCATCATGGGTGAGTTTTACCTCCTCATCGGCGGCTCCGTCCTCGTCGAACTGATCTTCGGGATCCGCGGTCTGGGGAACCTCTATCTCTCGGCCATCTTCTCCTCGGACGTCCCGATCATCGGGGCATTGACCTACGCGTTCATCCTGATACTCGTCTTCTTCAACATCGCACAGGACATCGCGTACACGTTCATCGACCCACGGATCGGCCTCGAAGGGGGCAACGAGTGAGACTCTATGTGTGCAACAGTCACTGACACCGTCGACGACCGCGACGTACGCGACGAGACAACGTTCCGGGAGCGGGTGCTTGCGAACCCGAGACCAGCGATGCTGTGGGGCGGCGTGGCGCTCGGACTGCTCGCCCTGGAGTTCGGGGCGCTGCTCGCCGGGATACTGCTGGTGCTGGACTCCGCACTCATCGCGGTGACCGCACTGATCGAGATTACCATCGGCCTCGTCTCGAAGAGCGCCTCGGAGTCTGTGCTGAGCTTCCAGCAATCTGCGAGCGCCACCCTCGACGGCTTCCGGAGCACGGCTAACGGCCTCCCGACGCTGCTCTCACGGGAAACGATCCCGAATCAGGGGTACAAGACCGGGCCGAACGGTCCCTGGGAGAACACGTTCATGGGCCTGGAACCGGCGTTTGCCTGGGCGATCCGGGCGACCCTCGTCTACGTCTACGCGTTCGTCGTGGCGTTCTGGTCGTTCCGCGGCTGGCTGGTCTTCCGGGAACACTACCGACAGTCCGACTGGACGCCCCGTGACGACGTCGTCGACCGCCTCCGCGGCCATCGCTGGGCGGAGTTCGGTATCATCGTCGTCCTCCTGTTCTCGACGATGGCGGTGTTCGCACCGGCACTCGGGCCGACGACCGTCGAAGAGAACATCCAGTCGCCCTACAGTAACGAACTCAAGTACTTCGACGCCGAGAGCGGCCAGGTCGAGACGGCATTCGTCGGCGACATGAACTTCAACGCGAAGTCCAAGGGCAACGGCGAACAGAACGTCGGGCCGATGAGTTACGACCAGTTCGGCCGATTCCATCCGTTCGGGACGCTAACGAACGGCCGGGACCTGTTCACCTTCTGTGCGACCGGTGCGAGAATCTCACTGACAGTCTCGGCCCTGTCGATGATCCTCGCCGGGCTGATAGCGATCATCATGTCGCTGACGTCGGCGTACTACAAGGGAATCGTCGACCTCGCCACGATTCTCACCGCAGACGGGATCACGTCAGTCCCGCAACTACTCCTCCTGTTGATGGTCGCCATGGCCTTCCAGGGCCACTGGCTCGCCAACGTGTTCAACGGCGGGTTCTTGCTGGCGCTCGTCTTCGGACTCACCGGCTGGCCCGGGCTGTGGCGTGCAGTCCGCGGACCAGCCCTCCAGGTGTCCGAAGAGGAGTGGATCGACGCCGCCCGGAGTTTCGGACAGCGTCCACACGTCACGATGCGAAAACACATGCTCCCCTACGTCCTCCCGTACCTGCTCATCTACGGATCGATGTCGATCGGTGGTATCGTGATCGCACTGTCGGCGCTCTCGTTCATCGGGGGTGGCCTCGGGATCAATCCGCCGACCCCCGCCTGGGGTCGAGCAATCTCCATGGGTCGCAATTACGTCTCGACCCAGTCCTGGCACATCGCCTTCATCCCGGGGACGATGATCGTCGTCCTGGTCACTGGGCTCAACGCCTTCGGTGACGGGATCCGCGACGCTATCGACCCCGAGAGCGAAGGCGGGGCTGAAGAGGAAGCCGCCGCAGGAGGGACCTCCGGATGAGCTTCGACCGTTCGGAGTCACGGGCGGCCGCTGCCCCTGCCGGGCGCGAAGGCGAGGAACCGGTCCTCTCCGTCCGGAACCTCCAGACCGTCTTCCGTACAGATAGAGAGACGATCCGGGCGGTCGACGGCATCGACCTCGACATCTACGAGGGCGAGACGGTCGGCCTCGTCGGCGAGTCCGGGTCGGGCAAGAGCGTCACCGCCCGCTCGATCATGGGACTCGTCGAGGAACCGGGTGAGATACTCCCGGGCTCGTCGATCAAGTTCAAAGGCGAGGAGATCACCGGGTACAACACCAAGCAGTACCAGAATATGCGGGGCAGCGGCATCGGGATGGTCTTCCAGGACCCGCTCTCGTCGCTGAACCCCGTCTTCACGGTCGGCAACCAGATCAGGGAAGCGCTGAAAGTGAACCGTGGCATCACTGGCAAGGCGGCCCGTGAAGAGGCAGTCGACCTGCTCGAAGCGGTCCAGATCCCGGACGCGACGCGACGACTGTCGGAGTACCCCCACGAGTTCTCCGGCGGGATGCGCCAGCGGGCCGTCATCGCGATGATGCTCGCCTGTGACCCGGAGGTGTTGATCTGCGACGAGCCAACCACGGCACTGGACGTGACCATCCAGGCACAGATCCTCGACCTCCTGAAGGAACTGCAGGAAGATCGGGGCCTCTCGATACTGTTCATCACGCACGACATGGGCGTGATCGCCGAGGTCACGGACCGTGTCAACGTGATGTACGCGGGCGAAATCGTCGAGAAAGCGCCGACGAATCGCCTGTTCTCGAACCCGAGCCATCCCTACACGCGGGGCCTCCTCGATGCGATTCCGGGCCAGCACGCAGGGGAGGAGCGCCTTCGAACGATCGAAGGCGACGTCCCGACGGCCAACGAACCGGCGACGTACTGCCGCTTTGCGCCCCGGTGTCCGAAAGCGTTCGACGACTGTGAAGCGGTGCATCCTGAACTCGTCGAGGTCAGCGGTGACGAGGTAGACCACACGGCGGCGTGTCTGCTCTACCCCGACGACATGGCCAGGGGCGAGGCCGTCGCCTACCACGAACGCCTCGAAGGAACGGACGCTCCCACCGACGGTGACGCAGGCGACAGTTCCGACGTCGTCGCGGACGGCGGCGTCGGACCGGGAGATCGAACCGATAGCTCGACTACTGGAGGTGACGAGCGATGAGTGAAGTAACGCAGCGCGGTCGTGCAGACCCGACTGTGACCGGTGAAACGCTCGTCGAAGTGAAGGACCTGAAGAAGTACTACGGTGGCGATGGGCTGCTCGCGCCACCGCCGGTCAAAGCCGTCGACGGCGTGAACTTCACCATCCAGCGGGGCGAGACGCTCGGCCTCGTCGGCGAATCCGGCTGTGGGAAGACCACGCTGGGCCGGACGCTCGTCCAGCTAGAGACCGCGACCGAAGGCAGCGTCGAGTTCGACGGCACGGACGTGACGGAACTGACGGGCAAACAGCTCAAAGAGTGGCGACGCAACGCTCAAATCGTCTTCCAGGACCCCGAATCGAGCCTGAACGACCGGATGACCATCGGCGAAATCGTCCGGGAGCCACTCGACGTCCACGAAGTCGAGAGCCCGCGTGAACGCCGCGAGAAGGTCAAGGACCTGCTGGCCCAGGTCGGGCTCCAGCCGGAACACTACTATCGGTACCCACACCAGTTCTCCGGCGGTCAGCGCCAGCGCATCGGCATCGCGCGTGCACTCGCGCTCGAACCCGAGTTCGTCGTCCTCGACGAACCGGTCTCGGCGCTCGACACGTCCGTCCAGGCGAAGATCCTCAACCTGCTCGAGGATCTGCAAGAAGAGTTCGACCTGACGTACCTCTTCATCGCCCACGACCTCGCGGCAGTACGCCACATCTGCGACCGGGTCGCCGTGATGTATCTCGGGAAGATCATGGAGATCGGTCTGACCGAGGAACTGTACACCGATCCGGCGAATCCGTACACGCATTCGCTGCTCTCGGCCATTCCCGAACCGGATCCGACCATCGAGAAAGACCGGATCACGCTCCCGGGGACGCCGCCGAGTCCGCGGGACCCGCCGACCGGGTGTCAGTTCACGACTCGTTGCCCGGCCAAGATCCGACCGGCTCAGTACGACGACCTCAGCGCGGAGGCCTGGAACGACATCGAACGATTCCGTGAAGTCATCCGCGAACGGGACCGGATAGAACTCTCTATCGCCAACCAGATCCGACGCCAGATCGGCACGTTCTCGAAATTCGACGACATCGACGAGACCGTCTCGGATCTCTTCGAAGGGGACGACATCTCGCCCGAACTGCGCGAGCACATCGACCAGGCCGCCGAGTACGTCAAGGCTGGACACGCAGAACAGGCCCGCGAGTACATGCGCGAGCAGTTCGATAGCACCTGCGACCAGCAGCGGCCGGATCTGCACTCGGTCAGCGACACCAATCGCCTCAGTTACTGCCACCGGCATGCAGATGAGTACGAGAGCGTCGAGTCGGTACTCGGACGGCAGTTGGATGGCGAGTAACTGGCTGCGATTCGCCGAGTTCGTCATCTGGGTGGTCGTGGTCGGCGGCGTCGTCTCGGCGGGCGCCATCGTCGTCGGCTTCGTTGTCGGCGGCGACCTGGTCGGCGCGAAGTACGCCGTCTTCGTCGTCGGCGCGCTGCTGTTCGGCATCGGCAGTCTCGGGATCCAACCGACGCCGTCGTACAAGGAGACGAAACGGATCTCGGTGGACTCCACCCATCAGCACCGGTTCGAAAAGCGACTCCAGTCGCTACCACCGCTCCGCGGCAGGGACCTCCCCTACCAACAGCGCATCGGTCGCAACAAGAAGCTCTTCGTCGCGAGTCTGTTCGTCCTCGGTGTCTCCCTGGTCATGGAGTTCGGCCTGGGCATCAAGGTCGGATAGACGGACCGGACACCCGGTCGCGATACGTCCCGGGCTACGTCATCACCCTTTACTGTCCGTCCCACGTTAGGAGAGGTATGCCATCCCAGGACCCCTCTGACCGCCCGGACCCGGAAGACGTGGTCGCCCAGCACAGTGACGAACTGAAGGACAACTGGCAGCGGGCGCTGGAGGACATGCAGGCGATGGCCGAGGACCGCGAGGAGAAGGGCTACGAGACACTCACGATTCCCGCGGGCGATACCACCGCGCTCACGCCCAACATGGGCGAGGACGACAGGTGGGGCCTCGCCCACATCATTCCGGACAACTTCGCCGACGACTTCGAGGCGGCCTTCGACGCATCGGCCATCGAGGAGACGGCCGTCTACCAGATGGACAGCGGTGGCTTCGTCTTCATGGTGACCGAACTCATCAACCCCGACGACGAGACGGTCATTTTCCTCGCCGCGAACTACGACATGCGATACTCCGGCGGCCTCGTCGCGACGGCGCTCGAACACGGGGAGATGTACACCCACGTCAGAACCCTCGACCACACCGAACTCGGGACTGTCCACCACGACGACCCGCGAGCCTTCTTCCCCGACCCCCAGAAATTCTTCGGCTACGACGTGACAGTATCCCGCGGCGGCGACCCGCAGCAATCCTCCGGCGGCGACCCGCAGCAATCCTCCGGCGGCGACCCGCAGCAATCCTCCGGCGGCGACCCGCAGTAACTCGGGCACTTGTGACGCCCTTGGGTGTGTGACCCACTCTCCTGAAACGCAGTTCAGTAAACGCGCCTACAGAAATGTATTTCAGATTACCATTAAGGTGGCGTGGGTCATAGGAATAGATGAGATGAGACGAAACCAACACACGGTCGCACGCGCCGACCTTCCGACTCAGTACAGTTTGGCGCGGACCCTGCTCGTTGCACTCGGAGCCGCGCTGGCGGTCGTCGTCGGTGCGCTGGTGGTCATGTACCCCGCGCTCTCGGCGATGGTCGTCGCGGCCAGTGCTGCGTCGTGGATGCTCGCCGCCGCTATCTTGCGGCTGAGCCTGCGACGCCGTCCGGTTCGCCGACTCGCGATGATCCGGATCCCCTACACGGACCTCCACCTGGAGATCTGAGTGCCCGAGCGGTTCCCGCGCTCTCACTACCTTGTCTGTTCGACCGGTCCGTACTACAGGCGGACCGTACCCGCTTTTCGCACGGTGGGTTGACCCCTGTGTTCGCGAGTTTGGCTGAGCGAGGCCAACGGCGGTGTCCTCGCGAACGCTCCGGTTCGCTCAGTCCCCTCCCTCGCTTTACTTTCAACAGAGTCGTCGTTGGGTCTCATTCGAACCCTGTACCGAAAGGGACATTCCGGACGACATCCGAGTACCTGACGCGCGAGGGTGGCTGAGCTAGGCCAAAGGCGGCGGGCTTAAGACCCGCTCCCGAAGGGGTCCAGGGGTTCGAATCCCCTCCCTCGCATCTGCGACGAACAGACGTGAGGAGCGATGCGACCGGGATTCGAAGCCTATCAGTCGCGCGCAGCGAACGGAGTGAGCGAGCACTTCTGATTTCGGTTCGAATCCCCTCCCTCGCATCTGCGACGAACAGACGTGAGGAGCGATGCGAGCGGGATTCGAGCCCTGGGAGTCGCAGCGGCCGAACGTAGTGAGGTCGACCGTCTCCCTCCGGTTCGAATTCCGCGGGACGCTCCGCGTCCCGCGACCCTCGCGAACGCTCTGCGTTCGCTCAGTCCCCTCCCTCGCATCTGCGACGAACGGACGTGAGGCCCGTCTGAATCGTTCCGCGGTCGGCTCGAAACCCGTCAGTCACGACACAACGCCCTTTTGCCGATCAGCGCCGTATCGAGCGCTAATGACCGACGAGCTGCCAGCCGAGGCACGCGACGCCTTCGCGGCACACGAAGCGTTCGAGGCCGATGGGAGCGGGTACAGGCTGACGACGACAGACTTCGACACGACGGTGACTGCATCCGAGCGTGAGGATTACGCGACAGACTTCGAGGTGCAGATCATCGTGCCGACGCTCAAGGGTGCGGTCGTCGAGGGAGAGGTGGGTGATGCGGTCCAGCAGGGGTGGCTGGAGACGTTCGAGCGCCGACTGGAGGACGTGACGATGGCGACGCGTGCGTCTGTCGAACTCGATGGGTTCGCCGTGGAGTCCGACGAAGAATCGGTCGTGGTGACCTACGAGTTCTCCTATGGCGACGCCGAACGAGCGGCTGCCATCGCGAAGACGTTCGTCGAGTACGTCGAGGGGACCTACGTTGAAGGCGTGGTCCCGGGGTACACCTACGGCGAACCAGTCAAGACTCTGCTCGGCGCGGCAGCGACCGGGAACGACGGCGAACGCGGCGGCACACCGCTGTAGCTACGGGCGTGCTGTGACCGGGAAGGACCGATTACTGGTCGCCGATGACTTCGCTAGCGATGTTGCGGCCGCGGGCTTTGAGGCGCACGTCACGACGGACTCGTTTCTCCCGGAGGATGCCTTCGTCGGTGAGATGGTCGAACACTTCTTCGACCTCCTCGACGTCGAGGCCGACGAAATCCGGGATTTCGAAGGGTGAGACGCCTGAGTACAGCGCCATGAGCACTTCCATCTCGGTCTGGGAGAGGTCGGCGTCGCTCGCGTTCTTGAGTTCGCCCTGGCGGACGAGCGACTCGAGGATGGAGACGTCGCGGCCGCGACCGGAGACGTAGGTCTGGACGCTGGTCCCGTGGTCGTCGGTGTGTTCGATCTCCAGGACGCTCCGTTCGTCGCCGCGGACGGTCCCGGTTCGTGCGTTGACACTACCGACGTCGTCGAGTTCCACTTCGACGAACTGCCCGCTGGAGACTGCCAGTCCGACGACGCCGCGTTCGATGTTGATCCGGCCTTTGCCCCACTGGGTATCCTGGACGACTCCACCCTCGACGGCCGGGTGTTTCACGAGGACGACCGTGCCGTCGAGCAAGGCGGTGTAGAGACTCTCCTCGAAGTCGTCGATGTCCGACGGCGAGATGAGAAAGACGTCCTGGCCCAGCTGGACGGAGAAATAGCCCGAGACAGCGGCGTGGGACTGATTGGCGTTCTTGCGGTTCTTGACGGTCGAGATATTGGAGAGGGCAAACTGGCGTTTCCCCTCGTTGCTGGCGAGCACGAGGCGCTTGTTCGAGAGGACGATCCGGCCGGAGATCCATTCCAGGCCGTTGACCTTCCGACCGCCCTTGACGACCTGGACGAAGCGGCCGGAGGTGTCCGCGAGTGCGCGCTCGCCGCCGCTCACGCTCGATCACCCGACGGCTCGGGTCGTATCCATCGCCGCCAGCCGCCCACCTGGCCGACTGTGGGGGTCATCGGCGACCACCGAGTTTCGAAATCGCCGAGAAGGCGCGTTTCCGGATCTCTTCGTTTTCGGTCTCGTCGAGCAGTTTGTCGATGCGCTCGCGCGAGCGCTCGCCGCCGACCTTGCCGAGCGTGAACACGGCCTGGGCGCGGGCGCCGGCGGGTGCGTCGGTGTCGCTGACGAGGTCGAGCAACTGGGCTTCGACGCCCTCGCCGTCGAGTTCCGCGAGACTCGTCGCGGCGAACTGGGAGGTCATCTGGTCGTCGGCGCGGAGCGCGCCGACGAGCGCTTCGACGACCCGGTCGCGCTCTTCGTCTTCGGTCACGCGGCCCAGCAGCCACGCGGTGTTGCGCTGTTGGGCGGCCTGCGTACTCTCTTCGAGGATTTCGACGAGCGGGATGACGACGTTGCGGTCGTCGGTCTCGCTGAGTTGTTCGACGATGGTCTCCCGGATGTCGTGGCTCTGCTGGGTCGGCACGTTCGAGAGTAACTGCACGAGCGAGTAGACCGCCGTTCGACGGACTGCCGCCGACTCGTCCGTCAGCGAGGCGACGAGGTACTCGACTGGCTGGCCGTTCCCGAAGTTCCCGAACGCACCGACGGCGATCCGTCGCACGCGTTCGTTGTCGTCCTGGTAGAGCGGGAGGAGTGCCGAGAGCGCCTGCCGGTTGCCGATGTTCCCCAGGGCCTGAGCGGCTTCACGTCGAACCGTCCCGTTCGAGTCGGTCAGCAGTCCTTCGAGGGCGTCTGTCGCTCGCGAATCGGCTATCTGCCCGCAGGCGCGTGCGGCGCGGGCACGGACCCGGGCGTCCGAGTCGCCGAAGCGGTCGACGAGTTTCGGGACGGCGTCGGCCTGTTGGACGTCGCCGAGTCCGTTCGCAGCGGCCATCCTGAGTTCGGGAACCTCCGCTTCGAGGGCTCTGGTGAAGGCTTTCGCTTTCATCCAGTCGGCCCCGTCTCCGAGGTCGACGCCCGCCATGTCCGCGATGAGTGTCTCGATGCCGTCCCCGCCGAGTTCGTCCAGCGAGTCGACCGCGGCGGCCTTGACCTCGGAGTGGTCGTCTTCTGCGGCGACGCTGGCGAGGGCGTTGACAATGTCGTCTCGGTCGTCGTGGTCGGGGAAGTTGCCGAGTAACTCGGCGGCCCGCGTGCGCAACTCCGGCTTGTCGCTTCGCCGGAGGACCCCGATGAGGTCTTGCACGTCGCCGTCGCGCTCGAGTTGGTAGAGTGACATCAGGCGCGTCTGTAGATCCGGTGTTTCTTTTCGACCGAGTCGTACCGGTCGCGGAACTCCGAGGGCAACGTCTCCGTCATCCCGATCATGAGATAGCCGTCTTCGTCCAGCGAACCGGTGATCGTCTCGAATATCGGTACTTTGTAGTCTGCGTCGATGTAGATGAGGAGGTTGCGACAGCAGACGAGGTCGTAGCCGCTCTTCTCCCGGCCGCGGATGAGGTCGTGGCGTTCGAAGGTCACGAGGTCGCTGACCCTGTCGGTGACGGTAAACACGTCACCCTGCCGCTCGACGTAGGGGTCGATCGACGAGAGTGGTTCGAGTTCTTCTTCGATGTCCGTCGTCTGTGACGTTTCGTATGCTCCCTTCCGTGCGACCCGGAGGATGTCCCGGTTGATGTCGGTTCCGAGGATTTCGATTCTGCGTTCGTCGATCTCGTCGTCGTCGATGGCCAGCATCGCCAGCGAGTAGGGTTCGCGACCGTCGGCGCATGGCGCGCTCCAGATGGAGACCGAGCGCTTCTCGGCGGTCAGATCCCGGAGGACGCCCCGGAGTGACTCCCAGGCAGCGGGGTTCCGGAAGAAGCCTGTGACGTTGATAGACAGCGAGTCCAGCAGTTCGGCGTGTTCGTCGTCGTCGGTTTCCAGCAAACGCTGGTAGGCGGCGTAGTCGTCCGTGTCGGTGCGGCGCATTCGTGCGTTGATCCGCCGGTCGAGGTACGCGTCGTTGTAGAAACCCGACTCGAAGTCGAGTTCGCGTTCGATGTACGACAGTAGTTCGTCGAAATCGCGGTCGGAATCCTGTTTCATTGGAACGTGTCTCCTGCGGGCTGGGTCGACGGGGTGGTCGTCCGATAGGTGGGTGGTCGTCCGGTCATACGTCTCGCTCCGGGCCGGTCGGCATTAAAGCGTCACCACGTCGAGGATGTGGACGATGTTGCCGTCGCCGAGGACGGCCGTCCCACTGAGGCCGGGCGTCCCACTGAGGATGCCCTCGAGGGGTTTGACGACGACTTCCTCCTGGCTGTTGACGGCGTTGCACCGGAGCGCGACCTGACGTTCGGACTCGCGGATGCGAACGAGCATCCCCTCCTCGTGGACACTCGTGGCGGTTCCGGTCGCCGTCGCGGTGGTCTCTGTATTGGCTCCGGCCGCGACCGCTGTGGCGCCGTCGCCGTCGGACCCGCCGGCGCCCGCGTTTGCCGCGCTCGGTGCCGCGCCACCGGCCTCGGCGGGCGACTGGTCGCTCGCTCCGGGCACGTCGAATCGCTCGGCGAGGTCGATCACCGGGTAGATGTCGTCGTTGTGTTTGATGACGTCGTTCCCGTTGATCTGTTTGACTTCGCTCGTGCGAGTGATTTCGTCGACGTTCTTGAGCGGGACGCCGTACTCCTCGCCACCGACCTCGACGAAGAGGACCTTGACGATGGCCATCGTCACGGGCAGGCGCAGGGAGACCGTCGTTCCTTCGCCGTGCTCGGAATCGACGGAGACCGACCCGTCGAGCTGGGTTACGGTGTCGTGGACGACGTCCATGCCCACGCCGCGCCCGCTCGTGTCGGTGACCTCGTCGGCGGTCGAGAAGCCAGGGTGAAAGACCAGGTCGTAGATTGCCGAGTCGTCCATCGCTTCGAGTTCGTCCGAGGAGCGGACGCCCTTCTCGATGGCTTTTCGCCTGATGGCCCCTTCGTCGAGGCCCGCGCCGTCGTCTTCGACTTCGATGATGACGTGGTCGCGCTCGCGAGAGGCCCGCAGTTCGATCTGTCCGGTCGCTGGTTTCCCCGCGGCCTCGCGCTCCTCGGGCGATTCGATGCCGTGGTCGAGGGAGTTTCGGATGATGTGCATCAGCGGGTCCGAAATCTCCGTCAGGATCGTTCGGTCCAGTTCGATGTCTTCACCTTCGATGGTGAACTCGACGTCCTTGCCGAGTTCCCGTGAGAGGTCCCGGACCATCCGCGGGAACTTGCCGACGACCTTCTTCAGCGGGATCAGCCGCATGTCCATGACCGTGTTCTGGAGGTTCGCGGTGATCTTGTCGAGTTCGTTGAGGTTCTCCGACGCACCGGAGAGGTCCTCGGTCTCGACGGCCCGCCGGAGTTTGATCCGGCTGGTGACCAGCTGTTCGACGAGTCCGTGGAGGTCGTCTAACTGGTCGACGTCGACGCGGACGGACTTGATCTCGTCGACGGACGTCTCCTCGGCCCCGCTGGACGTCGACGCGCCGGCGTCCTCGGCTGGGCCGCCGTCGGACGCACCACCCTCGTCTGCGGCCACGTCGTCAGTCACGTCGTCCACGTCGGCGGACTCGACGGCGCTTATCGCGTCGAGTTCGGCGGCGACTGCGTCTGCGTCTGGTGCATCGAGTGCGAGGACGAAGTCCTCGTCGAAGTCACCGCTCTCGATGTCGTCGCGGTCGGGGTCTGCCCCGAGCAGGTCGAACGCGTCGGTGATCCGGTCGAGCGCGAGCATCGCGTCGACGCCGAGCATGTCGCCCTCGCCAACGGAGACCTGTGCCCGCACGACCCGTCCGTCCGCGCTGGCAGCATCGACTGCGAGGGCGTCGATGTCAGTCTCGTCGGCATCACCGTCGTCGGACCCGACCCCGCTGGCGGGGGCGTCGGACCCGGGCGACCGTTCGACGGCGCCCGTCTCCGCGTTGAAGTCGCTCTCGTCGAGGACGGCGCGCAACTGGGTGACCGTCTCTTCGGTCTCCACGGTTGGTTCGCCGTCTGCTTCGATCTGTCGGACGATGGCCTCGATCTGGTCGACGCCGGCGAAGATGAGGTCCATTCGCTCCGCGGTGACCTCCATCTCGTCCTGGCGCATCGCGTCGAGGAGGTCCTCGATGGCGTGGGCCAGGTTCGCGGCGGCCTCGAAGCCCATCGCGCCGAAGTTACCCTTCAGCGTGTGGGCCGTCCGGAATATCGAGTCCATGGCCTGCTGGTCGTCCGGATCGCTCTCCAGATCGAGCAGCGAATTGTTCAGATCGGTTATCGCCTCCTCACTTTCGCGGATAAACGCGTCTAGATACTGGTCGTCCATTTAGGTCACCTCGAATGCGTCGAGTATCGCCGCCGCCACGTCGTTGACCGGCGCCACGCCGTCGATGCAGCCGGTCTCGATGGCGCGCTTGGGCATCCCGAAGACGGCCGACGTGGCCTCGTCCTGGGCTACCGTGTAGCCGCCGGCCTCGTGGATGGCGCGAACACCGCGTGCGCCGTCCTCGCCCATGCCGGTCAGGATGACCCCTGCGAGGGGGTCGGTCACCACGTCGGCGGCCGTCTCCATCGTCACGTCGACCGCTGGTCTGACGTTGTTGACCGGCGGGTCCTGCGTGAGCCCCACACGGAGGCGGCCTCGGCGGTAGCCGGTCACCTCCATGTGGTAGTCGCCCGCGGCGATGAGCGCCTCGCCGCCGGCGATGCGCGTGCCGTCCTCGGCCTCGCGGACGCTGTACTCGCTGCGAGCGTCCAGCCGCTCGGCGAACCGGCCGGTGAACCCGCTGGGCATGTGCTGGACCACCAGCACCCGCAGGTCCGCGGCCAGCGGCAGGTCCGAAAGGACCTGCTCGACGACGGTCGGGCCGCCGGTCGAGGAGCCGATCACCACTGTCGGGTCGTCGACGTACTCCGTCGCAGTCCCGGCGGTGGACGCTGTCGCCTCGGTGCCCGACCCCACGTCGGCCGCGACGCCGGAGCCGGCGGTCCGGGCCGACGCCACGTCGGAGGAGTCGGTCGGGTCGACGGCCGCGACGGACTCGACGACCTCGACGAGCTGGTCCTGCATCCGGGACATCTCCATCGACACCTCGCCGCCGGGCTTGCGGAAGAAGTCGACGGCGCCCTTGTCCAGTGCTTCGAAGGTCACGTCGGCGTTCTCGTCGGTGTGGGCGCTCAACATCAGGATCGGGGTCGGCCGGGTCGACATGATCCGCTCGGTCGCCTCGATACCGTTCATCTCCGGCATCTCGACGTCCATTGTCACCACGTCGGGGTCGGTCTCGGCGACCGCATCGACCGCCTCGCGGCCGTTTTTCGCCACGCTCACCACGTCGATCCCGCCCTCCTCGAGGATGTCGGAGATGACGCTGCGCATGAAATGCGAGTCGTCGGCGACGACCGCTCGCGGTGACGAACCTACTGCCATATCGAGCCCCCGGTGACGGCTCGGGCGCGGCCCGAACGGCGTCGCCGGAACCCGGCCTGAACCGGCACCATACCTACTCACACAGTGGCGGTAGCGCCGGGATAAATACTCCGCCCGCGGAATCAGCGTTGATAACCCGGGAGACACGCTTAAGGCGCCGTCGCGGGCTCTTTCGGACAACGACCACACATGGCATCCAGTCAAAACGCGGCGCCGACGGCGACGGACGGACAGGTGCTGGAGTTCTCGCTCGGCGAGGAGACCTACTGCGTGAGCATCGACTACGTCACCGAGATCGTCGACGCCGGCGAGGTGACGACGGTCCCCAACTCGCCGCCCCACGTCCGGGGCGTGATGGACCTGCGCGGGCGCACGACGTCGATCGTCGACCCGAAAGTCGTGTTCGGGATCGGCGGCGACGGGGCCGAGCGGCGGATCATCGTCTTCGACCCCGCGATCGTCGACGACGGGGGTGCGGCCGGCTGGCTGGTCGACGAGGTGTATCAGGTCGTCCGTGTCGACGGAGCCGATGTCGACGATTCGCCATCCCGGGACAAAGAGGCCATTCACGGCGTCGTCAAGCGCGACGACGGGTTCGTCATCTGGGTCGACCCCAAGGCCGTCCACTCGGGCTGATCGGGACCCCGTCGTTTCGTCCCGAACTGACCGGTAAACCGACCGTACCGACTGTTTTCCCCGCGACAGTCGGGCAATTCACTCGCCGCCCGGCTCACGCTCGGGAAGTGATCGCATGAACAAGACTTTTTACCACAGACACCGGATGCTCCACCAGCCGAACTCCGCGAGGATCCACGGAAGACATGATCGAACTAACGAAAACCGGCATCGACGGGTTGGACGAGATCCTGAACGGTGGTATTGTCAAAAATTCGACGACCCTGGTGAGCGGGAATCCCGGGGCGGGAAAGAGTATCCTCTGTCTGCAGTTCATCTACAACGGCGTCGAGCAGTTCGACGAGAAGGGTATCTACCTGACCTTCGAGGAGGACGAAGAGGACCTACGGGAGGCCGCCGAGTCGATCGGCTTCGAAAACTGGGGCGAACACGTCGACAACGGCGACATCAAGGTCTACGACAAGAAGGTGCTGCTGCGCGAGAACGACTTTTCGTCGTCGCTGGAGCTGCTGCTCGACGACTTCGAGGACAACGACTACGACCGGGTCGTGCTCGACTCGCTGGCGATGTTCGAGCTGTTCTTCGAGGACGAGAAGGAGAAACGCACCTACCTCCTGAAGTTCACGGACATCCTCAGTCAGAACGACCTGACGACGCTGATGACCAACGAACAGGGCGCCGTCTTCCCCGAGACGGAGATCGGGCTGGAGAACTACCTCACCGACGGGAACATCTACCTCATCCAGACGCCGACAGAGTCGGGCGTCAACCGATACGTCTGGGTGGCGAAGATGCGCAAACAGAACATCGAGACCGACATCTTCCCGATGGAGATCTCCCAGGGCGGGATCCGCGTCCACCAGAACGCCAGTGCGTTCTCGATGATGAGCGAGGACGACAACCCGCTGTAGCCGTCACGGCCAGTTCTCACCAGTATAATTCGTTATTATTTCGAAAAACACGAGTTTCGAACTATCTCCGGGCTGATCCGGGGCGATACGCGAGCCCCTCGCCATCGGCGTAAGCACCCCCTACCGGCAGCGATAGATTTATACTGCGGTGAATATACGTTTTGATAACGGATGGCTTCAGCCGAGATCCTCCAGACCCTGGGGAACAAATACAGCGCAGAGATCCTGGACGCGACCGACGAGCCGCAGTCGGCCCAGGAGCTGAGCGACGAACTCGGGATCCCGATCGCCACCTGTTATCGTCGGATCGACGAGTTGACCGAACACGACCTGCTCGAACTCCACGACAACATCCTCTCGGACGACCGCCGCCGTATCAAGGTGTACCGGCGGAACGTCGACACGGTCCACATCGACTTCGAAGAGTCGCTCACCGTGGATATCGAGGAGCGGACGGAGGTCACGAACAAACTCGACGAGGCCTGGCGGACGCTCTCGGAAGGTTAGTACGCGCACACGCGCGACTCGGCACACGCGGTCGTCCGCGAACGTCGGCTTCCGGCCACCGCATCGACGCTGCGTCGGTTCCAGCCGTCTCGGGGCTATTTTTTCCGGAATCTCGTTTATTATCACGATAGATATTTTCGAGGGTGGATTTAATACGGGGTGTCGAGAACCCCGTCACAACGTGGTCACAGTGATCGAACTACTCTACGCCGTCTCGACGATCGTCTTCGTCGTCGCCGGGTTGACGATGGTCGGGATGGCGATGCGCGCGTACGTCCAGACGTCTCGACAGGCGATGCTCCACCTCTCGCTCGGGTTCTCGCTGGCAGTCGCCGGCGCCGCCGCGACGATGATCAGCGCGTTCCTGACCGGCTTCGCGGGGCCGCGGTCGCTGTTGTTAGTCAACAGCGGACTGACGACGTTCGGCTACCTCTTCGTGATGTACAGTCTCGTCACCTACGACTGAATCGGTAGCGATATCATATTTTCAATTAATACTAGATTTCTCGCCGGCAATCGTTCTCCGGCATTTTGGGCGTGATATGGCAGTTTTAAACTGTCTGAGCGGCGTTTTACTCTCTGAGAACGGGCGCCCGTCCGGTAAGCTCCGATTTTAATATCGATAATTGGGGGATCACCCTTAATACGAAAGCGTGGATTCCTCGGAGTAGAGTCCGGGCGCGACGGACGCTCCCGGGCGGAGAATCCCATGCTACACAACGAACGCAACGAACGAGACCGCGGGCAGGTCGGTATCGGGACCCTCATCGTGTTCATCGCGATGGTCCTGGTGGCGGCGATCGCGGCAGGCGTGCTGATCAACACGGCGGGCTTCCTGCAGACGAAGTCCGAAGAGACGGGCCAGCAGTCAGGACAGCAGGTCACCAACCGGCTGCAGGTCGCAGCCTCGACGGGGACCAACCTCAGTAATCAGGAAGTCGGCGTCGTCAACATGACGCTGAAGAAGTCGCCGGGGGCGAGTAACATCGACCTCGAGAACGCGACGGTCCAGTGGGTCGGCCCCTCGGGCACGTACAACCTGGTCAACGCCAGCGTCGACGCCTCGGGCGCGGACGGCCACTTCGGTATCGTCCCGTTCAAGGACTCCGACGGCTCCCACCCAGTGCTCAACGACCCGGACGACCGCATGGTGATGGTCTTCGACCTCGGTCGTGACGACGTGATCTCCGACGACCTGACCACCCTCGACACGCGGACGGGGCGTCAGACCGGCGCCGGCAGCGGTGACGGGCAGACCTACTTCGGCGACCAGATCCCGGAGGGCGCCTCGATCAACGTCAAGATCACCACGAAGTCCGGTGCGACCACGAGCGAACAGCTGACCGTCCCCGAGACGCTCTCGGGCTCCGAAGCTGTCCAGCTCTAAACCTGTCGTAACGCTTTCATCCGACGGAACTAAACCCTTTTATCGCGGACACCACCGTATGGCTACGGGTGACGACGAACCGACCGAGGGAGACGACGGCCGCATCCTCTCGCCCGACGAGCTCGACATCACACAGGACGAGCACGTCGCAGAGATCGACGACGGCCGCTACGTCGTCTCGCCGGGCGACCCCATCGACGACGTGCCGGCGGTCGACGACGGCGGGGGGGCCGCGGAGCCGGCGCCCGACCTCCCGTCGGACTCGGCGACCGAGCCGGACCCCGAGCCCGCGGAGCTGACGGAGACGGACGTACACGAGTTCCTCGCGACCCAGTTCGACGAGTCGGAGTCGCGCTACGGCTTCGACGTCACGGCGACGTTCGACGGGGCGGTCCAGCAGCGACAGATGGTCTCGAACGACGTGGTGACGATCTTCGAGAGCCTCGTGCTCTGGTACGCCCAGCAGATCGACGGCAAGACGCCCGTCGAAGAGGTGCTCGGGATCCTGCTCATGGAGGCCAACGTCCCCGTCCGGTACCCGCCCGCGAGCCTCAAGCGCCTGCTCGACTCGACGGATCTGTCGCCCGACGACTCGATCGCCGACCTCATCGCCGCCGTCGGCGACGAGGACGGGTTCCGACTCTGATCCGGCCGTCCGCGGCCGCGCCGAACGGCCGCTCCGGATGCTATCAATCCCGATAATTTACGGGAAGGCTTTATCTGGGTTTTCACAGTACCACAGAGGTGATAGGCCCATGTCAGACGTATTGATAGCCGACGACTCGGAGTTCATGCGAAACCTGCTACGCGAGATCCTCGAAGAGGACCACAACATCGTGGGCGAGGTGGAGAACGGTGTCGAAGCGGTCGAGACGTACAAGGAAGCCGAGCCGGACCTGGTGATGATGGACATCGTGATGCCCATCCGCGACGGGATCGAGGCGACCGACGAGATCAAGACCTCCAACCCCGAGGCGAACGTCATCATGTGTACGAGCGTCGGCCAGGAGGAGAAGATGAAAGAGGCGGTCAGAGCGGGCGCGGACGGGTACATCACGAAACCGTTCCAGAAGCCCAGCGTCATGGAAGCGATCGAGGACGTCGTCCCGTCATGAAAGTCGACGTCCAGTCGCTCGGGACGTTCAACCGCCTCGCCCACGAGGGCGCCGAACAGGCTACCCAGTCGCTGTGCCAGATGACCGGGCTCGACGCGGTCGTCGACGTGACCAAGATCACGCTCGTCGACCGCGAGGACGTGGGCGACCAGCTCGCCAACGGCGAGTACGTCGGCGTCCAGTTCGGCTTCGACGGCGAGCTGGCGGGCGACACGGTGTTGGTGTTCGACCGGGCCGGCAGCGAGACGATCGTCGAGTCGCTCGTGCCCGGTGGGTCCGACAACGAGGCGATGGCCCGCTCCAGCGTCGAGGAGATCGGCAACATCATGATGAGCGGGTTCATCGACGGCTGGGCGGACTTCCTCGAGACGACGATCGAACACTCACCGCCCGAGTACGTGGCTGGCGACGGGTCGGCGATGCTCCCCGAGCCATCGGAAGACGCCGACCGCGACCACGTGTTCGTGTTCAAAAGCGAGATCGAGTGGGTCGGCGAGTCGGTGAGCTTCTACATCTACATGTTCCCCGAGTACGACCCGCTCGCGGACGTGATGGCCCGGACCGCCGACACCGAGGACGACGCCATCCCGATCGACAAGCTCGAGGTTTTCAACGAGATGACCAAAGACGGCACCCAGCAGGCAGCCGCCAACGTCGAGATGATGACCGGCATCGAGACCGAGGCGGAGGTGACCCGCCTGAGCTTCGCGCCGATCGAGGACGTACCCAAACAGATCGGCACCGACACCTACGTCGGGACGGTCGTCGAGTTCACCGGCGTCCCCAGCGGTTTCCTGCTCGTTCTGTTCGACGAGGCGTCGGCCGTCCACATCGCCGAGGCGATGATGCCGGTCGAGATGGACGCCGACGAGCTGACCGACCAGCACAAGGCCGCCATCGAGGAGCTGGGAAACATCATGACCTCGGGGTTCGTCGACGGCTGGGCGAACGTGCTCCAGACCTCCGTCGAACACACCCCGCCGCGGCTGGTCCACGACATGGGCCGGGCCGTCGTCGACCCGCTGGCCGCCCAGGTCGGCCAGCACCAGGAACACGCCTTCATCATCGACTCGGAGATGCGCACCGACGATATCGCCTTCGGCGCGGAGATCCACGCCCTGCCGAACGAAAAGGAGTTACGGCAGGCGCTCGACGAGTTGCTCGTCGAACGAGCCGACGAGACCGAAGCTGACGTGGAAAAGATCTTCTGACATATGAAGGTATACGACGGGACGACGACCGAAAGCGAGCCCGCCAGCCAGCCCGAGCGGGTGAAAGTCGGGATCGCCGAGTCGAAGGTGACCGACGGGGACGCGGTGCTGACGACGAGCGGACTCGGGTCCTGTCTCGGCGTGGCGGTGTACGACCGCGCGGCGTCGGTCGCCGGGCTCGTCCACGTCATGCTCCCCTCGATCGAGGAGATGGACGGCGGCAACGACGCGAAGTTCGCCGACTCGGGGATCCGCGCGCTCGTCGCCGACATGGAGCGCGACGGCGCCGACCGCCAGCACATGGAGGCCAAAATCGCCGGCGGCAGCGACATGCTCGACTTCTCGGAGAACGGGTCGGGCATCGGCGTGCGCAACGTCGAGATGGGGCGACGGACCCTCGACGAGTTCGACATCCCGGTCGTCGGCGAGGACGTGGGCGGCGACCACGGCCGCTCGCTGCGCCTCGAGTCGACGAGCGGCGATCTCATCGTCAAAAGCGCGAATCGCGATCCGATCACGCTGTAGCTGTCAGGATGGGGAGCGTTCGTCCGACGTACGTCCGACGGGGGCGCGGTCGAATCTCCAGGGTACACGCTTCTTTCTCGCTCGATTCGACGAAATTTTCGTCCGACGTTTCTTTCCGCTCGCTCGCCGTTAGTTCAACCACAGTAGGTTCGAATTAACGCCTCTGTTATCAGTAATGATACCAGAAACGATACATTGAAGGGTGTTAGAACGGACTTATCCACGTAATGAGTCCCGTCGCTCAGTCGCTGGGCCCGGTCGCGCCGGGTGCGTCGGACGCGCTCCCCGCCCTGCTGGTCGTGCTGACCAGCGGGGTCCTGGGGATGAGCATCCGGCAGATGATCGACATCTTCGGTGACGGCGACGGCGGCGACGAGGACGACGAGAGCATGGCCGACGGCGGGCTGATGGCCGAGGACGGCGACGACGAGGAGCTGGGCGGGTTCGGCGGGCTCGACGACGACGGCGACGACGAGTTCGGCGAGTTCGGCGACGACGAGTTCGGCGACATGGACGACGGCGGCGGTAGCGACACCGACGAGCTCGAACACCGCCTCGACGAGCTGGAGACCGAAGTGGGCAGCCTCTCCTCGACGGTCAACACCGTCCGCAACGAGAACGAACAGATAGCCGAGACCGTCGACGACGTCGAGGAGAACGTCCGGAAGCTGCTGGACATCTACGAGATGGTCACCCGCGGCGTCAACCCCTTCGCCGACGACATGGAGCCCGGCGGGATGGGCGGTGGCGGGGGCAACTTCGGCCTGTTCGACGACGGCGACGACGGTGGCGAGGAGGAAGACCTGGACGACGAGATCGCCAACGCCGACGCGGAGGGCTTCTTCGACGAGGATCTGGTCGAGGACGACGGCGGTCCCGAGGGTAGCGTCGACGATGTGATGGGCGGCGGAGGCGCCGGAGGCGGCGACGACCTCGGCGGCTTCGAGGACGACGGCGGGACGTTCGACGACGACGCGCTCGACGACGGCGACGACTTCGGCGGGATGGACGACCTCGACGGCGACTTCGAGGAGGCTGACGACGGAGGAGACGACGACATGAGCGAATCATCCGACGGGGAGGGCGGCAAGTCCTTCGCGGAACTGAAAGACGAGTACGAGTCCGGCGACGCTGAATGGGCCGACGAACTCGAAGAAGGCGAGGACGAGGAAGCCGACGGCGAGGCGGACCTCGGAGAGGAGCTCGGCGACGCCGACGACCTCCTCGAAGACACGGAGGAGTCGGGCGGCGACATGAGCGACGACGACCTGTTCGACGAGGTCATCGAGGACGACGGGATGGACGACCTCGACGACGGTGACGAGGAGCCGGCGGTCGCCGTCGAGTCCGAGACGGACCCCGAACCCGAGGCGGCCGAGCCCGAAGCGTCCGAGTCCGAGACGGACACCGAAGACGTGGCCGCGACGCCCGAGCCCGAACCGGAACCGGACCCCGAGCCCGCGACGGAGGCGGCGACCGAGTCCGAGCCCGCGGCGGAGACCGCGGACCCGGCCGGGGCCGTCGGCGAGGGGGCCGACTCCGAGGGCAAGCCGTACCTGGCGACGATGCCGGAGGGGATCGCGAGCGAACTCGTCGTCGTCGAGTGGCTGGAGTTCCTCGTCGGCGAGGTCGGGGTCCGGGAGACGGCGCGCGCTATCGATTACTACGAGCGCATCGACTGGGTGGCCGAACCCGTCGCCGACGACCTGCAGGCGTACCTGCGGGGGTTCGACGGCGACGGTGGCGACGGTGGGCTCACGATCGACCACCACACGCAGAGCCTGCGCTACATCAGCCAGCTCGACGGCGACACCGCCGAGGCCGTCGCCCTCTCGAAACTGGTCGGGCACCGTGGAGGTGGTTCCAGTGGGCTTCAGCGTTAGCGGCTCGGCGGCCATCGTCTTCGCCGGCATGTTCATCGCCTTCGGCCTGTTCCATGCCGCCGCCTCCGATAGCTTCGAGCGCGTCTCCGAGGCCCGACAGGCCGAGAGCGACGCCGACCTCGACCAGCAGAACACGGCCATCGTCGTCAGCTCGGCCAGCTACGACAACGGCACCGACCAGATCACTGTCGAGGTCGAGAACACCGGCGCGTCGACGCTGTCACTGAACGGGACCGACATCCTGGTCGACAACGAGTACATCACCGGCTGGCAGTCCGGCGCGACCATCGGCACGAACGCCGAAACCGACCTGTGGCTCCCGGCGGAGACGGTCACGGTCACGCTCTCACAAACGACCAGGCCCGAACAGGTCAAGGTCGTCACCGCCCACGGCGTCGCCGACACGGAGGTGTTCGACTGATGGGGTTCAGCGTCAGCGGTTCGATGGTGATCGTCCTGCTGGGACTGTTCCTCGCAGCCGGGACCGTCTACGGGAGCCTCTCGAACACGATGGAGGCCGTCTCCGACGCCCGCGAGGACCGCGACGACGCCGCCGACCGCCTGCGCCACACCGACGTGCAGATCGACGGCGTGACCCTCCTCTCGAACGCCAGTTGCAGCGTCGCAGTGACGGCCACCAACGCCGGCGACACCGACCTCGCGCTGAACCGCACGGACCTCCTGTTCGACAACGAGTATCGCGCCGGCTGGCAGGCCGACGCGACCGTCGACGGCGACGCCGGGACGGACCTGTGGCTCCCCGGCGAGAGCCTCACCGTCGAGGTGACGGGTCTCGTCACCGCGCCCGACCGCATCCGACTCGTGTCGGGGCCGGGCGTGGCCGACGCCACGGAGGTGTCCGGCCTCGCATGCTGACCTGCACTCTTCCCCACAGCCGGGTCCGCTCCCGCGGAGGTGACCGGTAATGGCGAGCGTCTCGGTGTCGCACATGATCCTGTTCATCGCGTCGATGCTCGTCGCGGCGAGCGTCGCGGGTGTGTTCACCGACACGGTCGGGGAGTTGAGCAGCGCCATCGACGACCAGGGGCTGCAGGTCAGCGAGGACGTCCGCACCGACGTCGAGATCATCTCCGACAGCGGCTCCAGCGCCATCTACGACGACAACACGAACACGACGACCCTGCACGTCAAAAACACCGGCTCGGAGACGCTGGGAGCGGTTCCCGACGCGGTCAACGTGTTCGTCGACGGCCGCTTCGAGACGGACGTGACGGTCACGCTGCTCGACGACGCGAGTTCGTGGCGCACCGGCGAGGTCGTGCGACTGGAGATCACCGAGAACCTCACCGTCGACCGGGACCACCGGATCAAACTGGTAGTCAACGGTGACGAGGAAATCTTCGAATTCAGGGCTGAATCATGAGCATCGCGACAAACGACCTGTTCTCGCTCGGGCTGAAAGAACGGGACCGACTGAACAAGGAACTGGGCGGGGGCATTCCCCCGGGAAGCATCGTCCTCGTCGAGGGCGACTACGGGGCCGGGAAATCCGCCATCAGCCAGCGGTTTTCCTACGGCCTCTGCGAGGAGGGCCACACGGTGACGATGCTCTCGACCGAGCTCACGGTGGGTAGCTTCCTCGACCAGATGCACTCGCTGGACTACGGCATGGTCGAACACATCCTGGACGAGAACATCCTCTTTCTCCACGCCGACATCGGGGACGGCAACACCTTCTCCGGCCAGGAGGACGAGGGCGACCGCAAGGAACTCCTGAAGCGACTGATGGAGGCCGAGGTGATGTGGGAGTCGGAGGTGGTCATCGTCGACACTTTCGACGCCATCCTCCGCAACGACCCGAAGTTCGAAGCCCTGGTCCGACAGAACGAGGAG
>ENA-ORCR01000351-ORCR01000351.1-marine-metagenome-genome-assembly--contig:-NODE-351-length-30787-cov-7.797558_pt1 | contig 30787 bp, 25 predicted proteins | sample MGYA00237782_ERZ508514 | MGnify/ENA primary metagenome ERZ508514 (study PRJEB26185, sample SAMN06268960) | marine metagenome | isolation source: Eden Landing Ponds, San Francisco, CA, USA | place...
GCGTGTCCGCGGTGGGTTCCGCCGTGTCCCTATCCATACACAGTTAATGTATATAGCATACATTAAAACTTGGTATGGATGAGCGGCGTTGACACTCCCGGCCGAGCGCGGAGTTCCTCCGGGATCGGTCGATACCGGTGACGGCGGAATCGGTCGGGACGGGCGACTCAGGACCCGATCGGTCGGATCACCCTTCTCGTTGGTCCGTCACGTCCTGCTGGAAGCCGACGAAGTATTCGGCGCCGCCGTCCTCTCCGGAGATCGGTGTGATATCGACGCGGTTCCAGAACATCTCGCCGTCCTTTCGGTAATTCCGCAGTTCGACGGTGACGGGCTCTGCGTTGGCGACCGCGTCTCGCATCTCCGCTCTCGGCTCGTCTCGCGTTTCCTCGCCTTGGAGGAACCGGCAGTTCCGTCCGATGACTTCGTCCCGAGAGTATCCGGTCAGTTCGACGAACCTGTCGTTCGTATAGATGATCGGGTTATCCGCTCGGTCGGGGTCCGTGATCGTGATGCCGACCGGCGCTTCGTCCATCGCCTGTTCTCTCAGCGAGAGCTCCTCACGCACTTCCTCGGCCTCCGGATTATCGGCGATGGTACAGATCAGCGTGTCGTCGCTCGTGTAGGTGAGCCGGTGGTCGACGTCGACCAGATCCCCGTCCTTTCGCACGTAGACGGTCTGCCCCTCCCACTTGGTCGCCCGAGCTTGGGGGAGCATCTCGTCGTGTACCCGATCGATCTCCTCGTCTCGGTACAGTATCTCCCACTGCTCGCCGAGCAACTCTCCTCGGTCGTATCCGGTGATATCCGCGTACGACTCGTTAACGTAGATGAACTGCCCCTCTCCATCGAGGAGGCTGATCCCGTCGAGCGCCGTCTCGATCGCGTGGAACCCCCGCGTCACCTGCCGCTCCGCTCGGTATCGCGCCACAGCCTGTTCGATGCGGTTCGCCAGCACCTCGTACTGCTCCGTCCCGCCGCCCTTCTGTAAGTATTCGGTGACGCCTTTCGAGATCGCCTCGCTGGCGATCTCTTCGCTGCCCTTTCCGGTAAATAGAACGAACGGCAGATCCGGATACTCGTCTCTGACCCGTTCGAGTACGTCCAACCCGTCTAACCTCGGCATCTCGTAATCGCTGACTATGCAGTCCACGCCGGTCTCTTTCAGACAGTCGAGCCCGTCTCTGGGATCGGTTCTCGACACGACGTCGAAGTAGTCCCGCTCGCGCTGGAGAACCGTCGAGACCAGTTCAGAGAAAGCGCGATCGTCATCGATGTGGAGAATGCGGACCTCCGTTCCGACGTCGGCGATGAGTCCCTGCTCGTCAATGGCCTTCTGAACTCCCCCGAGGGCTGTATCTGTCATTATCTTCCTAACTTGAGGAGGATCTGTTAAATCATGGGTTGTGTGGTGTCAATATAGCGGAACGATCGATAGCAGGAGTGAGTGTTGCAGCTCGGTGGTGGCAAGCGGATATTTAAAAGGGCATGAGCGATAGCGGCGACTGTTTATAACTGAACGGTGCGGTGGCGTCGCCGGCGCTTCGCGCCGGCTGCAAGCGAGAGCGTCGCTCTCGCCCTGCGCCCCGGTGAGCGGCCCGCAGGGCCGCGAGCCGCGAGAGACCGAAGGTCCCTCGGACAGACCGGCGGCGAAGCCGCCAGCGAGACCGCAGGGAAGGAGCGCTAGCGAGCGACTGAGGACCGTGGTTCGAGAGAGCGAAGCTCTCTCGTCATCACGAGACGCCAAAGGCGTCTCGAACGACAGCGAGTCGCGCGAGTCCTGGCGGTCGGGGCTTTGGGAGTCTTCACCGCAGAACTGTCTGACACTTATAAACAGCCGACAGCAACACCACTCGATCCCTTATAAATAACCGATCAGTCGGATTGATTCACAGACGCTCGCTCTCGGTTGAAAACCGCGGTCAGCGATCGACCGTGTCAGACCGAATGACCCGGCGAACCGGCGTTCAAAAGCGCGATAATCGTCACCGAAGCGGGCCGTGACGACCGTCAGTCGTCGTCCGACCCGGCGGATCTGGCCGAACCGGAACTGTCGTCGGCGTCCTTCCGCGATCCGTAGATCACGGTTTCCTTCTGGAACAGCACTTGGTTGTAGTGTTTCCCGAAGTCCCTGATGAGCGACAGCATCGCGAGGAAGCAGACGAACGCGAACGGCGCACCGGTGATGATGACCGCGTCTTGGAGTGCGCTCGTTCCACCCTCACCACCGATGATCATGAGGATGGCGGCGGTCATGCCGAGGACGACTCCCCAGAAGATACGGTTGATGTTCGACGGCCTCGCCTTCCCGCCGGTGGTCATCATCGAGACGGCGAGCGTCGAGGAGTCCGCCGACGTGATGAAGAACGTCGTGACGAGGACCATGAACGCGATCATGAACACCGTCCCGAACGGGAAGGCGTCGAAGAGGATGAAGCCCGATATCTCCGGCGTGAAGTTATTGATGACGGCGCTGAAGTCCGCGACGCCGGTGTGGTGGTACTGCAGTGCGGTTCCGCCGACGATGGTGAACCACGGGATGGTCGCCGCCGAGGTCGCGCCGATACCCGTGAACGCGACCTCGCGGACGGTCCGGCCCTTGGAGATGCGGGCGATGAACAGCCCCGCGAACGGGGACCACGAGAGCGCCCACGCCCAGTAGAAGACCGTCCAGGAGTTCATCCACGACGTCCCGGCGTCGCTCCCGGCACCGGTGTACAGGCTCATGGACGTGAAGTCGGCGATCATTCCGCCCATCGCCTGAGACCCCAGCAACAGCAGGAAGAGGGTCGGACCCAGGATAAACGTCGCCACCATGAGGACGACGAACAGGATCATGTTGAAGTTCGACAGTCGGCGGATTCCCTTATCGACGCCGAGCACCATCGAGATGGTGAACAGGAGCGTCATCGTGGTCACCACGATGAGAATCCCGATGTTCCCGAGGTCGATCCCCCACTGGTAGTTGAGACCGGCGATGAACTGGCTCCCGATGAACCCGAGCGACGTGGCCACACCGCCGATCGTCGCGAAGACGGCGAGGATGTCGACGACCTTCGCGGCCGGGCCGTCGAGGTTATCCTTCCCCAGGATCGGCGTCAGCGCCGACGAGACGCGTAGGGGGACGTCCTCGTAGTTGTACGCGAAGTAGGAAATCGCGAGCCCCATAATCGTGAACACCGCCAACTGGGGAAGCGCCCAGTGGAACAGCGTCTGCTGGATCGCGTACGGCACCGCCTCCGCCGTCCCGCCTTCGATCCCGAACTGCGGCGAGGGGTTATCGTAGTAGAACAGCGCCTCTGTCGGCCCCCAGAACACGACGCCCGCCGCGAAGCCGGCGGAGTACAACATCGCGAAGTACGAGAGGAAACTGTACTCGGGGTCCGAGTCTCCCATCTTGATCCCTCCCCACGGGCCGACGATCAGGAACAGCAGGAAGAGGACGATCAGGAACACAATCACCAACAGCGCCCAGTTCAGGTACGAGACGACCCAGGTGTAGACGGTCTCAATCGTCTCCGTGACGAGCGTTTCGTTCACGAAGAACGCCACGATCACGCCGGCGGTCAGCAACGCACCGAACGCGAAGACGATCGGATCGATCTCTTCACGAAACTCCTCGAACACACCCTGGTCGGAGCCACTCATCCGGTGACACCCCCGCGACGGTGCCGACTCCTTGCACTACGGTCCCTCCGCCGGTCGAGTACCGTGCCACGTGCTGGCATGCACGGTGCATCGGAGTTGTACACAATAAGTGTTTCTCAATGTGCGACTATCTATTCGATTTATGTATACTGTAGATATGTTCAACGTAATTCGTATTGAACAGCGATCGAGGAGAGATCGACAATATGTGGGGCGGTATACTGGACAATTCGTGAGAAACGCGCGACATCTCCGTAAGAAATGGTTTAAATAACACCGGAGATCGAGCGGGCCGATTCGACAGCAGGCCGGTGTACTGCGGGCGCACGATCGCTGGGGAGGCGGACCGTGACCGATATCTGTTATCGCGAGGCGATCTCCGCTGGTCAGCTCGCCAGTTCGCCAGTTCGCCAGTTCGCCAGTTCGCCAGTTCGCCAGTTCGCCAGTTCGTTAGTTCGTTAGCTCTTCGAGCGTGCGCTCGTGGGAGGTCGCGCTCTCCGTCAGTTTCTCCGCGAACTCGTCGACGCGGTCTTTGATCTCCTCGCCGGCGTCTTCCGGCGAGAAGGAGTCCGACATCGTCAGCAGGCGGACGAACGCGCGGAGTTCCTCGTCGGTGAGTTCGGCGAACTCGTCGTTCTCGAGCTTCTCGACGACCTCGTCGACGTCGATCTGACCGACCGGGTCGACGTTGAACTCCACGTTGACCATGCGGTAGTTCGACCCGGCGAGCCGCTGTTCCGCCTTGCCGACGCCCTCCGAGAGCATGTCCTTGAACGGCGTGTGGTACCCCATCGTCCCGAGGTGGAGGAAGGCGAGCATGTCGGTGATCCCCTGCGTGTACGCCTCGCGGTCCTCGTCGTCCGGGTCGAACACCGTCTCTCGGTCGCGCTCCTCCAGACACTCGAAGAGGATGCTGAAATCTAAGATCGCGTTTCTGACGCGCCGTCGGATCCGGTTCCGCTTCTGTTTCCGCGAGTGATCGGTGTAATCCGTCTTGCGTCCGAGCAGAAAGTCACGGTCGGAGGGCGTGAGGATCCCGCGAGGCCGGTCCGACTCGGCCGCCGCCTCCAGCGACTCCGGCACGTCGTTCTGGCTCATGGTCGATGTAGCGTGTGCCAGCGGATTAACAGTACTGATTGCGCCAACGGGCGCCGCCGATCGAGGTGACTCCGTGCGGCGTGTGGCCCGTGACGGCCGTCAGCCCGCGTCCCTCACGGGCGCCGCCGCGACAGTTCGACGAACGCGTCCGACAGCAGCCCGACGCCGATCGCGAGGCTCTCCTCGTCGACGTCGAAGGTGGGCGTGTGGTGGCTCGTCGGGTGGTCCGTGCCGACGAGAATGTACGACGCCAGGCCGCCCGCGTCCTGCACCTGCTGCATCAGATACGTGCCGTCTTCGCTCACGCCGAACTCCTCGGTCGGGATCACGCGCTCGACGCCGTCGACGTCCCACGCCACGTTCCCGACGAGCTCCCGGAGCGCCGGGTGGCTGTCGACGCACGGCGACTCGCTGATCACGTGCGGCGCGACGTCGCAGTCGTGGAGCTCGGCGGCGGCGTAGAGTATCCGTTCGAGTTCTGTGCGCGCGTACGTCATCAGCGCGGTCGTCTCGCCGCGGACCTCGGCCTCGATCGTCACCTCCTCCGCGATGACGTTGCTCGCGGAGCCGCCCTCGATCCGCCCGACGTTCACTCGCGTCGCCCCGTCGCGGTGGCGAGCGATGCCGTACGCGTTCTGGATCGCGCTCGCGGCGGCCTGCATGGCGTTCGCGCCCTCGTTCGGCGCTTTTCCGGCGTGTGCGCTCGCCCCCTCGAAGGTGGCCGTCAGGTGCGCCATCGCCAGCGGGCTCTCGACGCCGGCGACGATCTCGCCCGTCGGGTGGCCGAGTCCGACGTGGAGCGCGAACAGGTAGTCGACGCCGTCGAGGTGGCCGCTCTCGGCCATCGCCTTCCCGCCGCCGGAGATCTCCTCGGCCGGCTGAAAGAGTACTTTGACCGTCCCCTCGAACGCGCTCTCTGTGATCGCTTCCAAGGTCCCGAGCGCGATCGCGAGGTGCGCGTCGTGCCCGCAGGCGTGCATGTGCCCGTCGTGTTCGGACCGGAACCCCTCCGCCGCCGGTCGGTGATCGCTCCCGTCGGACTCCCGAATCGATATCGCGTCGAGGTCGACGCGCAGGCCGATGCACGGGCCCTCTCCCTGCGTGAGCGTCGCGACGACGCCGGTGTGACCGCCCGCCGTGCGTTCGAGGAGGTCGTCGCTGACCCCTGCGCGACGGGCGCGGTCGAGCCACGGTCGAATCTCGTCGTCGTCGGGGACGGCCATCCGCGCGTCGGTTGCGAGCGCCTCGCGGCCGACGGCGATCTCGTCGACGCCGATTCGCTCGAGCTCCTCGACGACGCGGGCGGTCGTCCGGAACTCGCGCCATCCGGGCTCCGGATGGCGGTGGAACGCCCGCCGGAGGTCGCTCAGTCTGGCTCGCGCGTCGTGGGACATCTGTCCGAAGGAGAGGCGGTCAGACTACTTAACCGTAGTCGATGAATTCGCTGGGGAGGGGGGCGGTGCGGCGGCTCGACCGCGGTGGCGGCCTGTTTGATCAACGCGTCGTCCACTACGTCGACGAGTCCAGCCAGATCGAGGGATCGATCGACCGCCGTCGCCGAAAGCACGAGCACCATGTCCGGGGCGTTACCCGTCGACGACTTAGCCTGATCGTCGGCCGGGCGTTCGGCGCTCATCCCCCGGATCGACGGCGCGATCGCCACGGCAGCAATCGGCGTCGCACGTGTATATCGGGAGCGCAATCGAGACTATGGATGCACTCGTCGGCGGTGGCGTCAGACCCGTTTATCCGGGTAGTGAGGACTGTGATAAACTAATACACAGTTGAATGTGTCCTTCAATTTATCATATGAACCATAATGAACTTTATTATGCTCTAATAAGCTGGTTGACAGCATGGGTGAGCAATTAGCAGGGCGAACGAGCGCCTCGCACGAATGGACGGAAGTAGCGCTCCCGGCGGCAGGGTCCGATCGGGTCGTGCTCGCGTCGATCGACACGTATGTCGGCTCAAACACCGCCGGCGTTCGGATGCGCAACGCCGACGCGGAGACTGTAGAGCTGTCCGTGGAGGAAGAACGGTCTGCGGACGACGAAACCCGACACGACGTTGAGGACATCGGGTTCTTCACGACCGATACGGGACCGGTCACGGACCGCACGGGGACGGCGATCGGTGAGGCCGGAACCGTCACCACCGATCAGGCCGACGCGGATGAGTGGCACACCGTCAGCTTGGATGCAGACCTCACGAATCCGGTCGTGTTCGCGCAGGTGATGGGATATAACGGAGCAGATCCGTGTCACACCCGGCTTCGGTCCGTCAGCAGCGACGGCTTCGAGTTCCAAATCGAGGAGTGGGGATACCTCAACGCCGAACACACGACCGAGCGGATCGGATACGTCGCCCTAGAGGCTGGCATCCACCACCTCGACGGTGGCGTTCCGCTCGAAGTCGGAACGACGTCGGCGACACACGCGTGGTCGAGCGTCGGCTTTGGGGCGTCCGTCGGAACTGATCCCGTGTTCATCACACGCTGTCAAACGCGAAACGGGGCCCACGAAGTGGTCACGCGGAATCGCCGCGTCTCGAAGTCCGGTGCGGCGGTCCGACTGCAAGAAGAGGAAGCGCGTGGCGGTGCCCATACGAACGAGACCGTGGGCTACCTTGCGATGCCGCAGCTTCGCTCGGCGATGCCCGCCGAGCACGTCGCCACGACGCATGAGGTGGCGAACGTCAGATTCGCCGGAAGCAAACCGTCCGATCCGGTCGTGATCGCGTCGATCGACACGTTCAATGGACGCGACACTGCCGACGTCAGGCTGCGGAACCTCCACCGCGGTGGGGCGGAACTGTTCGTCGAGGAAGAAGCCTCGAAGGACGATGAGCTGAACCACTCTGAGGAACTCATCGGCTACCTCAGAACGGGGTCCGGTCCGTTGTACGACGACGAGGGGGCTCGGATCGGTGAGGCCGGGGTGTTCGCCACCGATCAGCCGGGTTCCGGGCAGTGGCACGCGGTCGATCTCGACGGCAGCTACGCGAACCCGGTCGTGTTCGCACAGGTGATGAGCTACAACGGCTCGAACCCGTGTCACGTCCGTCTTCAGAACGTCTCCCGGGATCGGTTCGAGTTCCAGATCGAGGAGTGGGAGTACCTCGACGGGAGACACGACGAAGAGGAGATCGGGTACGTCGTGCTCGAGGAAGGCGCCCACGATCTCGCTGGCGGTGAGACCGTCGACGTCGGGACGATCGGGGGTGACCACGAGTGGACGAACGTCGGATTCGACGGCTCGGTCGGGAACAGTCCCGTACTGGTCTCGCGGGCACAGACGTACAACGGATCAGACGAGATCGTCACCCGTCACCGGAACGTCTCGGCGAGCGGCGCGGATGTCCGAGTACAGGAGGAGCAGGGAAGCGACGGCCAACACACCACGGAGACGATCGGATATCTCGCCGCACAGCGGAGTGCGCCGAACGTGACGACGGGACTCGTGGAGGCGACCGAGGAGTGGACCGACGTCCAACTGGCCGGCGTGCCCTCGACCGATCCGGTCGCGCTCGCGTCCGTCGAGACGGTCAACGGCGGCGACCCCGTCGGCGTTCGGATGCGAAACGTCGGCTCCAGCGGGTTCGAACTGTTCCTCGAAGAGGAGGATTCCACCGGTGACGGCGTCGCGCATACGATCGAGGATATCGCGGTCTTTGCGACGACCACAGGCACGCTCTACGACGCCTCCGGAGAGCCGATCGGCGAGGCCGGCGTCCTCGAGACTGACCAGCCCGACTCCGGCACGTGGCACACCGTCTCGCTTGACGGCAGGTACGCCGATCCGGTCGCGTTCGCTCAGATCATGACCTACAACGGACGGAACCCGTCGCACACCCGGATACGGAACGTCGGCGCCGACTCGTTCGACGTGAAGATCGAAGAGTGGGACTACCTCGACGGGAGCCACGTCACCGAGCGGATCGGCTATGTCGTCTTGGAGGCTGGGGGTCACCACCTCGAAGGGGACCTTCCGGTCGCGGTCGGGACCACGACCGGCAACCACGAGTTCAGCGACTACTCGTACGCCGAGACGTTCGAGTGTAACCCGGCGGTCGTCAGTCACTGTCAGACGCACAACGGCGACGACGCGGTCGTCACGCGGAACCGCAACGTCGACAGAGAGGGGGCGACCGTCCGGTTGCAAGAAGAGAAGAACAACAACGACCTCCACACCGACGAGACGATCGGGTACGTGGTCGCGCCCCAACTCGTCCTCGGCAATCGCCGCTCGATCGACGACTTCCGGCCGAGCTGTCACGGCTTCGAGTTCGGCAACTCCTTCCACGAGATGCCGAACATTCCGAACCTGCCGGCGAACATCGACAACATGGTCGAACGCATCGATCTCGCGGACATCGACCAATCATACGGGCTCTGCGGGGGCATGGCGCTGGCCGCTAAGGACTTCTTCATGCATGACCGCGAGGTGCCGTCGACTGGCCAGCCGCCGCAGTCCGGGGACCTGTTCGACTACCTCTGGGAACGGCAACTCGACACGTTCGATCACGCCAGCGGCTGGGACGGTCTCCGGAAGTTCATCAATTTCTACCTCCCGACCACGTTCACGCGCGCCCGGTCGGTCTCAGAGTTCCGCCGGGTGAAAGACGCGCTCGACACCGGTCGGCCCGTCGTGGTCGGACTGGTGTACGTTCGGGCGGGTGACGGGAATTTATGGGACAACCATCAGGTGCTCGCGTACGACTACACCGAATCGGGCGGGAAGACGTACATCAACATCTACGATCCGAATCACCCGGGGGCAAATGATATCCTCGTTCGCGTTGATGTCGAGGACCTGAAATGGTGGCAACCGGCTGGCGACGCCAAGATCCACGCCGAACAGCGGCGCGGCGGCACGAAACAACACGACGTGATCGGAATGATCTACATGGACAAGCCGGCCCAGAACCCGCCGCAGGGGCTCTGAGAAACGACAAAATTAGTCCACCCGAGCTGCCGGTCGTTTCTGTTCGCACGCTCGACGACGACGCGGAGGGATCCGTCAGCCGAACTCCCCCTCCTCAACCAGCGTTCGCGTGACTGCGCTTCCGAAGAAGTCCAGTTCGATCACCCGGCCACACGTCGGACACGCGTATTCGACTTCGGTGCCGAACTCCTCTCTGACGTACATCTCGACGGCGCTGTGCCCCGCCCCGCACTCGACCGGTTCGACCTGTTTCCGCTTCTCGCTCATAAATCACGTTAGATGTTACCATGTTCCGGTATAAAAGACGGGGGCTGGCGAAGTGATCTGCCTTTCTGATCGGTTGGAGACCGTCACGACGACGTCGGTGACAGCCGAGACAGAGCGGTCGTCCGTGACTGCACATGTCATCTAATGGAAAAACGGTCACCGGTAACTCGAGGGGCGGTCAGCGACGCCCTATTCCGCCGCCGACACCCGAACCACCTGCTTGCCGATGTTGTCGCCGGCGAAGAGCCCGAGGAAGGCGTCGGGGGCGTTCTCTAACCCCTCCACGACCGTCTCGCGGTGTTCGAGTTCGCCGCTGGCGACCCACCGGCCCAGTCGCTCGCTCGCCTCGCCGAACCGGGTCGCGAAGTCGCCGATAAGCAGGCCCTCGACCTTCGCTCGCACCGCGATGAGCTGCGGGAGCTTCCGCGGCCCGGTCGGGACACCCTCGTCGTTGTAGTGGGCGATCTGCCCGCAGACCGCGACGCGCGCGTCGAGGTTCAGCTTCGTGAACACGGCGTCCGTGATGGGACCGCCGACGTTGTCGTAGTAGACGTCGACGCCGTCGGGTGCGGCCTCGTCGAGCGCGGCGCGGTAGTCGTCCGTGTCCTTGTAGTTGATCGCGGCGTCGAAGCCGAGGTCGTCGGTGAGCCACGCGGTCTTCTCGTCGCTGCCGGCGAAGCCGACCACGCGACAGCCGTTCCGCTTGGCGATCTGGCCGACGACCGAACCGACCGCGCCCGCGGCGCCCGAGACGACGACCGTGTCGCCGGGCTTGGGCTCGCCGACCTCCAGCAGGCCGAAGTAGGCGGTCCGACCAGGCATGCCGAGGACGCCGAGGTACGCCTCCGGGTCGGCGACGGTCGGATCGACCGGCGCGACGTCGTCGGCGTCGAGCGTCGCGTAGTCGGCCCACAGCCCCTCGCCCGTCACGAGGTCGCCTGCGTCGTACGCGTCGCTCTCGCTTTCGACCACTTCGCCGACGATTCCGCCTTTCAGCGCGTCGCCAACGTCCCACGGCTCGGCGTACGACTCGGCGTCGCGCATCCGCCCGCGCATGTACGGATCGACCGAGAGGAATTGCGTCCGAACGAGGAGTTCGCCGGGGGTCGGGGAGGGAACGGCCGTCTCCCGCAGTTCGAAGCTGTCCATGTCGGGCTCGCCATCGGGGCGCTCGGCGAGCAGCCACTCACGGTTGGTGTTCGTCACGGTCGCCGTTGGGGCATCCGACGCAATAGGGTTTGGACGCCAGCAGGGAGCGGGGGCGAACTGTGGGAGCGATAGTTTCGATCGACAACGTCGCTTCGAACGTACCGATATCGTGATCGCCCGCTGCTAGTCACCGAATTAGGGCTCCCAGAACGCACGCTGCCGGTCGTCGATTTCGGCCAGCGCCGTCGAGAGGACATCTTGCCAGTCTTCCGGGTGCGACGCGTTCTCGCCGGGAGTCGGGGCGTCCGGCCCCGGATGGACGTGGTCCCGAGCGTTGTGGTCTGACGGATGTCTGTCCCATCGGTGGTCGTATTCGCCGGTCTCGTGGTCTTCGTGGTAGTGGATCGAAAAATCGCCGTTCTCGTACCAGACGACGTCCAGCCGGGCGGCCTGAACGCTTCCGGGATAGAGTCGTGAATCGTACTCACACAGCAGCCGTTCGGGGGCGAAGGTCGGATCCGCCTCGACGCGAGTGAACCGGTCGTCGGTGGCGAGCCGCTCACGGACGATCTCCAGCCGGTCGAAATCGATCGGTGCGCCGCTACCGAAGGTGGACGCATCGTCGTCGCGTCTGTCCGTCATACCGCCGATCGCGAATCAGCGGCGTCGTCGGATGCCGCCGTAAGCGCTCGCTCGAGAAGCGATACCCGCCGACGAGCCGTGCGCCACGCGGAGAGGCGTTCCCAGACCTCCTCGATGGAGCGGTCGGTCTCCGCGGCATACCCCGTGATCGAAACGTCGTCGGGCGAGGCGGCGTCGAACTCGGCCGTAAATTCCTCAGCACGTTCTGCCTCCGTCTGCAGGAGATCGAGTAGTTCGTCGGTGGTGTACTCGGAGTGTAGCGTCTGTACACGCCGCCAGTTCAGGTACTCCTGATTGCGCTCGTAGGTCGCCGGGGAATCGGTGATTCGAGTCACCACGCCCATTCGCTCAAACCAGTCCAAGTATTCGCGCGCGGCGTCAACCCCGTGTCCTGCGAGCTCCGCCACGTCGCCCGCCGTCGCGGGGGCGTCGAGCCCGAGAACGGCATCGAGGAAATCGTCTCGCGTTCGATCGCCGCTGACGAGTTCGGACGGCGGAGTCAGCGCGTCGAAGTCCGGCGCCTCGGTACGTTCCTCACGAGAGGCCGTCAGTCCGGAGCGCGGGTCATCCATACGAGATACACCGCTCTCATGCGGAATAAATCTTTGTGGCGGGGAATATCCCTTCCCAGTGGCTCAACGTCTAGTGGCTCAACGGCGAGACCGGACTGGTAGAGGGTGCCGTGACCCCGGCGCCGAGCGGACCTCACTCCTCACTCAGCGGGACCGCCAACCGGTTGTCGCTCCGTTCGACTTCGGTGTCGAACGCCTCGGAGCGCTCCGCGACGGTGTCGCACACCCACTCGGCCACCTCCTCGTCTGCCAGCGTCGCCGCCTCGTCGACGATCGCGGTCGGCTCGACGACCAGTTCGTCGGGGTCGCCGTCGCGCACGACGAGTTCGAAGAGCGCACTCCGCTTGTTGCGGACGCCCTGGCGGTCTTGGTAGCTGATGTAGTCATCGACGAAGTCCGCCGCGTCGTAGATGATCGGGCGCCCCTGGTACACCTCGACGCCCTGGAGGACGTGTGCGCTGTGACCGTGGACCACATCAACGCCCTGCTCGATCAGCCACCGACCGAACGCCTCGTGGACGGCGCGGGGCTTCGTCTCCCAGTTCGGCCCCCAGTGGAGCGACGCGACGACGAGGTCGGGATCGCCTTCCGCCGCGCGGTCGAGAATTCCCGTGACGAGCGAGCGCGTCCCGGGCACAGACGGATCGAGCGTCGCGAACGCGGTCCCCGGATCCGACGCTTCCGCGGCGAACTCTGCGGCCTGGTCGGTGAGACCGAACGCGGCGACGGTCAGATCGCCCGCCTCGAAGAGTGCCGGATCGAGCGCCGAGTTCCGGTCCGTGCCGGCGCCGGCGTGTGCGATCCCCGCGTCGGACAGGTGCGACTCGGTGTCCCGGAGCGCGGGTTCGCCGTAGTCGAGGACGTGGTTGTTCGCGAGCGAGACGAACGAGGCGCCCGCGGCCTCCAGGGCCGGCACGGCGAAGGCGGGAGCAGCCCGGAAGTAGTAGCCCTTGTCCGGCCATCGCGTCCCGCGATCGGAGACGCAACACTCCAAGTTGCCGATCAGCCCGTCGAGTTCCTGCAGCCGCGGAAGCGTCGATCCCCAGACGCTCTCGTGGCCATCGTCCTCGCCGGCCCACCGCTCGTTGACGCTCCGACCGAGCATCAGATCGCCGACGAAGCCGAGCCGGGTCGGGTCGCTCTCGGCGGAATCAGCGGAGTCGTTTTCGGTCGTTCCACCGCTCCCGTCGACCGGGTTCGGAGACGTGGCAGCACATCCGGCGAGTCCGACGAGTCCGGTGACGCCTGATGCCAGCAGAGTCCGGCGCGTTCGCATCGTTCGGTGGTTCATCGAGTGGCGATTTGAAGTCTGCGACCGGTCACGGTTTGTCTGATGTGCGACTACCCGAACCGACTCTACCTTTTTGTATTATTAGCTTGAAGTAGTGATCTAGAGTAGTATGAGTAAAACGGAATCTGAAAAAGTGGTGTCCGTGTCGTCGCGGGGACAAGCGACCATTCCGAAGGAGTTCCGTGAGGAGTTGGGTATCGACACGCCCGGTCGTGTGAAGTTCATCCGGACCGAGGAGGGTGATATCGTCGTTCGTCCCATTCACTCGGTCACAGACCTGCGTGGGGTTCTGGAAGGGAAAACCGACGACCAGGGGCGTTCGGCAACCGAGCATCTTCAGGAGGAACGTAAAGCGGACAACGCCAACGAAGCGAAACTTCGGCAGCGCTACACGAGCGACGACGAGGGTGACGCGTGACAGACGGTGCCAATCTCCCGGAGTCGATCGTCTTCGACGCCGAACCACTCATCGCCTATTTTTGTAATGAACCGGGGAGCGACACCGTGGAAACGTACGTCGACGCCGTTGAAGGCGCAGCAGATGGTTACATCTCGGCGATCAACCTCGCCGAAGTCCACTATATCGTCCGTGCAATCGACGGCGAGGAGCGTGCCGATGCCGTCGTCGATGTCCTCGAGGAAAGCGGCATCCGTCGGGTCGACACCGAACACACCTGGCCGTCAGCAGCCGATTTTAAATACCGCTACGCTCCGGCGCTCGGCGATGCCTTCGCGCTCGGAACCGCAGCACACGTCGACGGGACGCTACTCGTCGGTGCCGACGATGATTACGACGACATCACTGAGGTCCCGATCACACGATTCCGGACCGAACCGGCCAGTAATTGACCAGTTTAGTACTCGATTCCCGTGGAGTACCGGTCCAACACGACCACCAGCGCCGCGCCGCCGACCGCCGCGAGCGCGAACCGCGGTGCCGCCGCCCGCCACGCCTCGCCGCTCTCGGCCAGTCGGATTGACACCTCGACCAGGGGGGCTCGGAGCGCGCCGACGATCAGGCTGACGAGGAACGCGATCGTCGCCTTCCGAGCACGAGCGAGCGCGTACCGGATCGCGTGCGCGACCGTGAACAGCCCGACGACACCGCCGATGAGGAACACCGCGATCGTCGGGGTGACATCGGTGAGGCCGGTCGTCCCCTCGCCGAGCGCGAGCGCCACCGCCCCGTCGATGAACCGGCTCACCGCACCGGACATGTACTCGTACTGCCCCAGTACGACGAGCAGGAGCGACCCGGAGATACCCGGGAGGACCATCGCGCTGACCGCGACCGCCCCGGCGACGAAGACGACCAGCAGCGAGCTCCCGAGCGCCGTCGAGGCGTACCCCGAGGCGAGGAATGCGAGCGTAAACCCGCCGGCTGCGGCCGCCTTTCGGCGCGGCGTGTCGAGTTCGACGTCACCGAGGAGCACCGCCGCCGAGGCCGCGATCAGTCCAAAGAAGAAGCCGTACGTCGCGACCGGCTGCGTCGTGAGCAGGTGGTTGACCGCGCTCAGCATGGCCGCGACCGCGGTCCCGATCCCCGCACCGAGCACGACGAGAAAGGCGCCGTCGATCTCGTGGAACGCGGCGCGCGCGTCCGGGATGTCAGCGGGACGCACGCCCGCTATCAGGCGGCGGATCCGCGCGGGGTCGATCGCGGTGACCGCCGCGATCAGGCGCTCGTAGATACCGACGATCAGCGCGATAGTGCCCCCTGAGACGCCAGGGACCGCGTCCGCGCTCCCCATCGCGACGCCCTTCAGGTACAGCGCCGCCCAGTCCCGGAGGCCGGCCATGGCGAGTTACGCGCTCGCGCCGTCGAGGAGATCCGATCCGGCGACGACCGGGTCCGCGGCGGTCAGCGAGGCGGTCTCGTTGGTGGTGTTGCCGTCGTTGCTCCCGCCGTCGTCGTTCTGGTCGATCGGACACTCGGGGTCGCCGCCGGGGCAGTCGATGATCTCTTCGTCGAGTTCGACCGTCGCCGCCGCGTCGTCCGCGCCGACGACCTGCCCTTCGGTCACCTCGACCTGCCCGACGCGCTGGGTCGTGTAGAGGTCGTCGTCGGTGGTTCGCTCCGTGGTGATGTTGTAGGGGCCAGTGGCGCGAACGCTCGTGTTCGTGTAGCCGTTCTCGGGCCCGAACTCGTCGTAGCCCGTCGTCGAGTACGGCACCGTGAGTTCGAAGTTCCCGTTCTCGTCGGCCTCGGCGTACTGCGTGTACTCGAAGGTTTCTCCGGTGGGCTTTTCCATCTCGACGGTCGCTTCGACCTCCTCGCCGGGCTGTGCGCCCGAGCCCTCGATCGTCGCGCCGGGCACTCGCTCGAACGTCTTGACGAAGTCGTCGATACCCGTGGCGTCGCCGAGGAGCTCCTGAACGTTGAGCCCGAGCTGATTCTGGAGGAACCCGAGTTGTGACCTCGAGGGCGAACTCCCGCGCGCTTCGCTGGCGTGGACGAGTCGGTGGTGTTCGAGGGCCGTCACGCGCTCGGACGGGATGTCACCGACGCCGCCGATCTGCGCGCTACCGTCCTCCTCGACGTACTCGCGGGCGGCCGTCATGTTGTCGAACCGCCGGACCGTGGTCCTCAGATCGGACGGGAGGATGTCCACCTCGATCTGCTCTCCCCCTTGGGTCGTGGCCGATCCAGTCTCCCAGTCGACGACGACGGGCTCCGGATCGACCGCGCTGCCGTGGTGTTCGTACAGGCGGATCATCTGGCTCTCGTGGTAGCGTTGCGTGTTCACTTGCATCACGACCGGGAGCGCGCCCTGCTCGGTCTGGAAGCGGAGGTTCCGGTTGAAGTCCGAGCGCGTCTCGTTGCCCGAGTAGAACGTGACGGGCGCGCCGAACTTGGCGGTCGGCGAGGCCATCTGCGAGTCGACCATCACGTAGCGGGTGTTCTCGCCCTCCGTGCTCTGGCTCGCGAGCACGTCGCTAGACGCCTCTTCGCTGGGTGCGAGCAGGTAGTCCGCTGCCGAGCCGGCGTTCTGCTGGAACGGGTTCGCGTTCGGGATGCGCTCTGCGCGCGTGGTGATCCAGTGACCGTAGTCCCACCACGACTGCACGCCGTACGCCCCCTCCGGATACTCGAAGTCATCGTCAGGGGGGCGCTCGTAGGTGCCGTACAGCTCCATGGGGTTGTTCGCGCCCTCCAGTTCGCCCGGCGTGGGCGTCTCGTCGTTCATCCACTGGAGGCTGCCGTCCCACTGCGTGACGCTGCCGGGGCCGGTGTTCGCGCCCTCGACCCACGCCGGAGTCGGCATTCGGTTATCGGGGTTCTCCGCGAAACCGTTCGCGTCGGTCGGGACCAGCGGAGTCGCAACGACGACGAACGGAACGAGCAGGATGAGGATAATGGCGATCGCGGTCATCGCCTGCCATCCCTCGACGTTTCGGAGATCGTCGAGCGACCGGAGACTGATCGCGTCGAACGACACCTGAAGGAAGTACCCCGCGCCGACCGCGACGATGACGGCGAGGTAGTAGTTGAAACGGACCTGCGTGAACGCTGCGCTCCCGATGAACGCCGCCCACACGACGAAGTAGAGTTCCTCGGTGTCGTACTCGACGAGGAACGTCGCGCCGACGAGGAAGGCCGCGGCGATGACGAGCCCGACTACCTGCCAGCTCACGCCGACGACGCCGCCGATCGCGTCATACAGTTGGGGGACCGCGTAGACGGAGCCGACCACGGCGAGCGCGGCCGGGATGTAGAGCGTGTGGTTAGGGTCGTCGGAGCGGTAAAGGGGACGTGCGACGATGTAGAGGATCGCGGCGAGTGCGAGGAAGAACGCGAGGCCGTACTGGCCGAGGACGAAGTCGGCGAAGGGCGAGCCTTGGAGCGGGGGTTGGGCTTCGCCGATGGTGCGGGCGCCTGCTCCTGCGCTGAATCCGACAGTCCTCAGCAGGTTTGGAACGAGGGTGGACCACAGCGAGGGAATTGCGATCCAGATAATACCCGCGGACGCGAGTATCAGACCACCCACGGCCGGTGGGAAGGTGTCGGATCCGAGGTCTCGGTTCTCCCACTGCCGAGCGAGCCAGGCAAGAAAGACGGCGCCCACTGCGACGCCGAGCGGGAGGATAACCTGAAGAAGAGAGTACTCGCTGATCGCGAACGAGAAGTCGTCAAGCGGAACAAGCTGCATCACTCCAGTGAGACTTAGGGCTACCGCGCCTGCGAAAGCGATCGGCTCAGGACTAGTGCCGTGATACACGTCACTCGTGATCTTGATCGCGAGGAATATTCCCGTGAACCCGACCATGAGAATTCCCGGCTGCCACGTCCACATGTAGAGCCCGAGTGCGACGCCTGCTGCGGCCGCGTACGCGGCGGGGCGCTTGAGTGCCGTCCAGTCTCGATCGACGAGGAGCTCCCAGACGGGCGCCTCTCTCTCGGCGACTGCGAAGGCAACGAGGAACGCGAGGACGGCGATGCTCTGGAAGAGTACCTCAGCGGCACTGTGGTCCGGGAAGCCGACTAGGCTGTATCTGAAGAATGTGCCCGGCAAGAGTGCGAGTACGACCGCCGCGGTGAGCGCCGCGAACCGATCGATGAGCCGACGCGCGATGAAGTAGGTTGGGATCGCGACGAGCGTTCCCGCGATGGGCGCCATGATGAGCATGACCTCCTCGGCGCTGCCCATAATCGGGCGTGCGATCCAGATGCTGACCGCCATTATGTGGTCCCAGAGAGTACCGAACTGACCGGCCTGGTTCCCGAATGGAAATCCGGTCCAGACGTCGTAAGGCATCCGGTTCGGGTAGTTCTCCATGATGTACGACGTTTCGCGGAGGTGGTACCACGGGTCGTTGCCGCGGAAGTACACCTCGCCGTTTTGGATGAAATTGCCGTACGATTGGAGGCGCGTCCACAGCATGAACGCCAGTACGCCGAGGAGGACCGGAATGTGATACCACCGGGTGAGGAGATCAGACGGGGATACGTCTAATTCCTCAGGCAGGTCGTTCGATTCGCTCATTACGTGATGACGACTGCCAAAACGCGCATAAGGCTTGTGATAGACGGAGCGGGCGGCGAGGGCAATCGGAGACCGAAAAGCTAAGCAGTCCGAGCGGAAGTATGCGCTTGTGAAGGTCTCGGTCGTCCTCTGTACGTATTCGATCGACATGTACGAGCATTTCCGTGAGGCCGCCGACAGCGTTCTTGCGCAGACGCACGACGATGTCGAACTCGTCGTGATCGTCGATGGCACTCCGGAGGTGTTCGATCGCGTCATCGAGGATTACGGGAAGCGAGAAAAGACGATTATCGAGTGCAACGACGAGAACGTGGGGCTCTTGCAGAGCCGAAACCGTGGGGCCGAAGTGGCTAATGGCGACGTTGTCGCATTTATCGACGACGACGCGGTCGCCGATGAGGAATGGGTCGAAAGGTTGGTCAGTGCGTACGAGGAAAAGGAAGCGCTTGCGGTCGGCGGAAAGATGACTCCTAAATGGATCGCTGGAAAGCCGTCGTTCCTCCCCGAGGAGTTCTACTGGCTGATCGGTGTGACGCATCGCGGATTTGCCGACGGGCCGGGTGAGGTGCGAAACACGTTTGGATCAAACATCTCGTTTCGTATGGATGTGTTCGAGAGGCTGGGTGGATTTGATACCGAAATTGGAGGTCGAAAGGGTGACAAGAATCTACAGGGCGGAGAGACCGAATTGTGTGCGCGGATGCAGGTGCGATACGGGCAGGGAGTGTGGTACGATCCGGAAGCGGAGGTAGCGCACAAAGTATTCGAATATCGAACGGAGTTCCGATGGCTTGTTAATAGGGCATTCTGGCAGGGGTATTCGAAGCGGGCAATGGAGACCCTAGCTCCCGGATCTAGCAACGAAGAAGGGGTTTTTTTGAGACAAATGCTTTTTGAGTTTATACCTTCTCGAATGTTTACTCTCTTGAATAGTCCCTCAATTAAGAAGATATCCAAATTCGTCAGTTTGTTCGTTTTCACCGCTGCTGTCGGTGCTGGATACGTGTATGGGATGACAGATTGGTAACTTCTGGTTACAACTTAATGGAAAAACGATGACACAGAAAGGAACGGAAGCTGATAGGATAGAAAAAGACTATTCGGTGTGTCTCGTTACGCACCCGCTGTCCGAAGCTAGTGAGACTGCAGTTCACGGCCTACTCGATTTGATCGCCGCTTCTGCCTGTGTTTCATTAGTTACTGCTAATTTAGCGAGTGATTCGGAGATTCGAGACGACTATGAAGTTATAGATATCAACCAAAGCGGAACTGGTGATTCTATCATTGTCGCTGCAGTAAGATTTCTCCGCAATCAGTTTCAGATGGCCCGCATCGTTCGACAACGAGACGAAGAAATTGTACTGTTTTTTGGGGCGGTCTCCTACCTCTTACCAATCTTTGCAGCTAAGGTGTCGAGACAAAAAATAATTGTAGAGCCGAGAGGGAATGTGCCTGAATCATTATATCAGATCTGGCGCTCACGGGTCCACGATTCAATTGCTTTCACCCTCTCGAAGATGGTCTGGCTCTTAGAACAGATCGGGTATTGGGTTGCAGACAGTGTTATTGCTCTTTCACCCGGGATGGCAGAAGATCTCGGTCTCTATAGGTACGATCACAAACTCTACGAGAACGGTGCCCGACCAGTAGATGTTGACCGTTTCTCACCGAACACTCCGTACGAGGAGAGGTCCAAGCGAATTGGTTATCTTGGCCGATTGGACGAAGAGAAGGGTGTTGACATTCTCGTGGAGGTAGTGAAGAATCTTGACGACAATTACGAGTTCGTATTCATCGGTGGCGGTGTCTTACAAGAGTACGTCGAAGATGAACTTTCGGCGAAGGTCGAGGATGACACAGTTAAGGTCACGGGCTGGGTCGATCACGATGATATCCCGAAATATCTTGATTCACTTCGCCTCATGATCACGACTTCCAGAACGGAGGGTGTCCCGACAACGATACTCGAATCAATGGGTTGTGGCACACCCGTCTGTGCGACATCCGTTGGTGGTGTGCCTGATGTAGTGGAAGATGGCAAAACTGGATATCTTTTGGATCCCACTAACTCTCCAGAACAGTATGCAGAACAGATAACATCAGTTTTAATGACTGATGACCTTAAGACTATGAGCGACCAGTGTCGAGAGTTTGTTGTAAATAACTATGGCTTTGAGGTCGTAGTTGAGAAATATCAACAAGTGTTTGAGGACCTCTATGACTGACCTTGGACAGATTGATGTATACACACAATATGGATTTAGGTATGCAATTAGACCTCGAACTTGATGACGACCTGTACGCGGCGCTTGATACGAGAGCAAAAAATAATAATTTTGACTCGACGGAAGAGTACTGCAGAACCGTATTAGAGATAGTTATTGACGAACTTGACCAGGAATCGACGAGTGACGAAGTAGAGGACCGTCTCGAAGACCTCGGCTATCTAAATTAAAGTTGAGAATTTCGGACTGCTTGACGAATTAGTTTCTTTTCGCGTTCTTTGGTGGATTCTTCTCGATACGCTGGATTCGATTTTGCTGCTCGGCTTTCTGAATCGAACATGTCTAAGCGGACTTCTCCATCCATATCCTGGGGGATTTCATGGCCGCGCAAATGAAGTACAGTCGGTGCCAGATCCAAAATACTCAGGTCTGAAATAGTTCCTTGCCGAAAACTGGGCCCGGTAGCGACGAACAGTCCTTCACGCTTATTTTCTCCTTCCCAACCGTCTTCGTCGGCACCGGTAAATACCTTTTCACGGCCAATGCCACCTTGAATATGGACTCCGGGTGCCTGTTCGACAACAATATCTGGTGCCTCATTAGTGTATTCTCCTGAATATATCGTTTCGCCCTTGTGGACATCGGATATCACCTTGGCTCCGTTGTCGTCTGTGAGTTCCGCAAGAGAATTCATTACTTGTTCTCGTATTCCGGTGTATTGTTCAGAATCTCGGTCAACGTTGAGATAAACCGGACCTTGACCGCTGGCGATGACTTTCGTGGTATTCCAGTTGATATTGTCTGTCTTGCTCTCGCGAGATAGCTCTCCTTGTTCATCCGGAACGATATTCTTGATAGCCTGGGGTGCGTGCTTTTTGGCGAATCCTAAAAGACCGAGAGGCGAGAGCAGTCGCAATACGCGGTCCCTGTTAATTCCGAGTCGGTGTGCGAGTTGTGCTGCATCTGCGTCTAACTCTAAATATCCCTCTTTCTCAAGCCATGTATTGATATGGAACACGGTCTCAATCTCGTTGGATCCGTGATCACTCATCAGTATCACGTCGTATCCTTCGTCAAGATACGTTCCTAGGTGACGATCGATTATTTTCCATCCGCGAAGAGTATACTCATCGTCCCAAAAGTAGTGATGCAAACTGTTGATATAGAACGTCGTGACTTGGAGCAGGTCTAGATCACCTTCCTCATACAGATCAGCAGCTGCCTCAAACTTCGCGTCAATGGCCTCTAATATATCTTCCGCTGCTCGGTCGGGCGTTGCTCGGAGTTCACTCTCTACAATTGGGAGGTAGTCATATTCATCAACAAGTCGTTGTTCAAGGCTCTCTGGAAATGTAAAGTCTTCATTCGTTGCATCAGGAGCACCAGAGACCACAAACTCACCAGCACTTTTTGGGGGGTGAGTCGTGGGAACTCCCATGACTCCAGTTCGCTCGTTTTCAGCGATAATCTCCCAGAACTCGGTCTCACGATTCTTTCGGTGTTCTGGGTAGTACACTCGCTTGTTGTCTATATCGACGTTTTCCCACCAATATATCCCTAATTTCCCCGGATTTTTTCCCGTGAGGTAAGACTTCCAATTAGGCGACGTTACTGGTGGTAACACCGAGAAGAGATCTCCGGAAACCCCCGATTCGATTGCCTTCCGTATATTCGGCAGTTTCCCTTCTTCGATCCAGGGCTCAATAAGCTCAAAGTGGGCACCATCAAGACCAAATATGATGGTCGGTGGCCTCTCTTCCATATCTTGAATTCAGAACTGCAACAGATATACTTTGATGCATTGATTACGCCTCACGAATGACTGGGACTGCGACGATCAGTGTTGAAATAGAATTAGGATGGGGATTCCATGATCGGGTAAATCCATATGAAACGCCCGAACTCAGCAACGACGGCCGAAAAGAGCGAGAAGCGCTGGAGTGGCTCCTTCAACTCTGTGACGAAGCGCGTGTTCCCGTCTCGTTCGATATTGTTGGACACCTGTTACTGGAGTCATGTGATGGGACACATGACGGTCCTCACGAAAACGGATGGTTCGAACGAGATCCAGGAACAGACGAAGAACGCGACCCACTTTATTATTTTCCAGGAGTTGTTGATGTGATCAATGATGCGGAGGTCGAACATGAAATCTGCACCCACACCTTTAGTCATATACTCTGTGACCAAGTTTCGGACGAGGTACTCGCATGGGAACTACAGCGTTCACGGGAATTACACGATGAAAACTTCATCTCACTAGTCCCACCTCGCCATCGAAAGCCGACAATGGCTGCTCTTCGAGAGAACGATATCAACGTTGTTCGGATCGCTAACGAAGAGCAGATTCCATCAAATTTGGTAACGAGGTACGTGTGGAATTATATGCGAGACCATCCGCTACATACCCCAGAGATGGTGGATGGTGTTATACAGACAAAGACATCCCCGTTCATGACACTAACTGCATCGCATCTTTCACGGGGTGTCTCTGAACCACACCCTTCATTTCAGATCGTCCCCTGCCAGCTACGTCAAAAATCTCACAAGCGATTTTTGATCTCAGCTATGGAAGCAGCTGTAAGCAAACAATCTCACGTTCACTATTGGACCCATCTTTATAATTTGGCACACGAAGCACAAAGACGTCCAGTCCAATCGTTTCTCAAAAATCTGGGTGACAGTAGCGTGATGAATGCCAAAAGAATGAGCGATTTAACGATCGATTGATAGTGTACCCGCCGGTAGAGCAATTGTTTTGAAAATAGTATGCGTTTAACTAATCCTTATGATCGCCCACTGAGATACTCCACAACCTCGTCTACGAATGCATTCCAAGTATGATTCTTAAGGACGTACTCACGACCCCTCTCGCCCATCTCATTTCTCTTCTGTTCTCCCACGTCGTATAGTCGCCGGATCGCATCTGCGATATTGTCTTCTTGTATCTCCGATACTAGTGTTCCGACGTTCTTCTCAGCAACAAACTCCATTTCCGGAATATCCCGAACAATGAGAGGGCGTTCACAGGCCAAATACTCAAAACACTTGATTGGTGTTGCGGAGTCTTGTTGCGTTACTCCGTAGGTGATATCACATGCTGAAATATACTTATCAACTTCTGCATGTGGAACAAATCCAGTAAAAGTGACTCTGCCAGAAAGATTGTTTTCTTTGACCAGACGCTTATGACTATCAAGTTCAGGTCCGTCTCCTACTAAGAGAAGTTTAACGGGAAGATCGTCGATCTTGTCTAATGATCTTATCAGCGTATCGAGAGTATGTCTTGGTCCCATACTCCCGACAAACCCGACTACAAAATCATCGTCAAAACCGAGATCAAGCATATCTCTCATCTGCAACTTCGACTTGGGCTCAAACTTATCTGGATTTATACCGTTTGGAACCAACTTCGATTCTGGCTGACTTTTCGTCCTAGCTCGGTCAGTGTCCTGCTTAATTTCATAAGAGGCAGAATATACTTCTGCGGCTAGTCTCGCGTTCACTTTGTACAATTGTCTGAGAACACGAGCATATCGCAAACTCTTGTAGGAAGTCCCTCTGGAAAGTAATATGTATGGAGTGCCATTTAAAACTGAAAGTAGCGGCGGAATGGTTCCAAGTGGGTGCATTCGGATAACCACAACATCCGGTTCGTACTCCTGTAGTGCGCGTCTCACCGCTTTGATCGGAGAAAAGGCGTACCGCAGGTATGCTGTCGCCGATTTTTTTGAAAGCGGTTCAAAACAGTAGATCTGCGATTCATCGAGATCAAAAGGTAGCGGTCCGTGAGGGTCTGGGACTACGGCTGCCGTAGATACACGGCCATCGTCGACAAATGTAGATAGTATCTCTTTGGTAGCCATACTATCGCCACCCTGTCCAGCAATACTATGCATCGTTACGAAGAGGATAGAGTTATCTTGAGTCATTTATAGATATCCAAGATCTTTAAGCCGCCCTGCGGTTTCCCTGTTAATATCTTGTTTACCCAGCTCTGAGAGCACATTCAAATTGGAGCGTATCTGGTCAGTCAGTTCCCTTGGCGCATTTTTTACCGGCTGTTCTTCCCCGTTTGACTTTGCAATCTCCACTCCATCTGAATCAATAACGACATACCATTGACCGGAATACCCGGATATAGTATCTTGAGAAACTCTTTGTTTGATGATCTGATTTTTGACATCGGGATATTCTTCATACATGCTGTCATCTCCTAATGCCGGATATTCACAAAATGCTGTATCACGAGAAAATAACTGGTTCAGGTCTATCTCACCTACAGTGGCTGCTTCAAGCAGAAAATCATAAATTTCTTTGAGAGACACATTTTCTCGGATTTTATTATCTCCTAGACTTGGGTGTGAAATAACAAGAGGAACACGCGAAAGGTGATCACTCATTGCTGCTTCATGACCCATCCTATGTCTTCCAAATGAATCTTTTTCTCCAAGCATTTCACCATGATCTGCAGTTACGACAACAACGGTATCTTTGAGCAGTCCATTATTTTCGAGGTGTTCCAAGACTGAATTCAAATGTTGATCTACTGTTTCAACTTCGCCAGCATATAACGATCGAAGTTTCTGAATATCCGAGTGGTCCACGCCATCTCCTTCCACCCGACTTATATACTCCCATGGGTCTGCTATTTCCTCATTTAGTCTGAAAATTTCTTTCCTAGTAAGACTCTCTCCCAAGTGCTTTTTTTGTAATTTGCTATTGGGAACATATGGTCGGTGGGTTTCCATATAGTTCGTAAAGAGGAAGAAGGGATTTTCTGATCTTCCTTCTTTTTTAAATATTTTTTTGATTATTTTACTATTTTTCTCACCATTATAGCTATATTGGGGTCCATCTCTAAATACATCATGTGGTATCTTCTGTAATACTGGAAGTTGTTCACGAGAGGGGTGATTGATAATCACAGAAAGCAGATTCACAGAACTTTTGAATTTATGGTCATGTGTGGCACACTCATATAATGCGTCATTGAGTACCGAGACTCTTTTATTGTTTTCACGCTCTGTCTTTTCTCGTAAAAAGTCGTACATTTCCAGGCCATCAGAATACGGCTCTGGACCTTGGGTAAACCGGAGATAATCGAAACCCTCCCCGAATCCCCACTGATTACTTGCGAAACCATTACCTGAGACACAGTACGTAGAGTATCCTTCTGACCCAATTTCTTTCGAGAGAGTTGTTGGAATTTTCGACTGGCTCGGCTGTGTAACACCGTGTTCGTGGGGATACTTTCCCGTGAACATTGACGTGTGTGACGGGAGTGACCACGTAGCCGGAGCGATGGCATTCTCGAACCACACGCCCTCCTCACCGAGTTTCCTAAGCGTAGGTGCGTGCTCCAGAGCGTAGTCATACCGACACGCGTCCCACACAATGAAGAGAATATTGGGCTTCGTTCCCGAGACCATATACGATTTCCACCACAAGGGTGAATAACTATTGTGGTGACCTCGTAAGCTATATTCGTCCGACGATACCACGTCATCTGGATGAGCGAACAACTGGAACGAGTCCCGTTCACGGACATCCACATGGACGACTCAATGATGGATGCCGTGACCGATGTCCTCGAAAGTGGGAGGTACGTCAAGGGACCGCAGGTAGAACGCTTCGAAGATGAATTCGCAGAGGCGTGCGGTACGGAGCACGCCGTCGGAGTCAACAGCGGAACGTCCGCTATCCTCCTCGGTCTCAAAGCGATCGGCGTGGGAGAGGGCGACGACGTGTTCGTACCAGCCCATACATACTTCGCCTCCGCGAGTCCGATTCTATCGCTTGGCGCGAACCCTGTCTTCGTCGACGTGCGTCGCGACACGTACACGATGGATCCCGACGATCTGGCTGCGAAGGTCATTGAATCCGACACTCCGAAGGCGATTATCCCGGTCCACATATACGGACAGATGGCGGAGATGGAACGCATCAGTGAGATCGCTGCTGAAAACGATCTCCGCGTCGTCTCCGATGCGTGTCAAGCCCACCTCGCAGAACGTGATGGGCAGAAGGCCGGCAGTATCGCGGATGTCGGGGCTTTCTCATTTTACCCGTCAAAGAATATGACCGTAGCGGGCGACGGCGGGATGCTCGTCACCGATGACGACGATATCGCCCAACGAGCTCGTGCGTTTCGAAACCACGGTCGTGACGAAGAAGGAGTACACCGACATCTAGGACTCAATCACCGGCTTAGCGAGACCCTCGCTGCAGTCGGCAGAGAACAGTTGAAGCATGTCGACAAATGGAACGAGGGACGTCGACAGGCAGCAGAAACGTACGCCGATCGGCTCGCTGATATCGACGAGGTCGTCGCTCCAACGGAAGACGACGCGAACGAGCACGTGTATCACCTCTACGTCGTTCAGGCCCCGGACCGAGACGGGTTGCGCGAGTTCCTCGACGACCAAGGGATCGACACTGGAATACACTACCCCACACCGGCGCATAAGCATCCGGCGGTGACCGAGCGTGTGGGAGAGACGACCGTCGAATTCACCGAAGAGCTGTGCGATCGGATCGTGTCGCTTCCGATGCATCCTCGCCTGACTGAGGAAGAAGTGGAATACGTTTGCGATCGGATCGAGGAGTATTACCAATGAAGTACGGCGTAATTGGGACGGGCTACTGGGGATCGAACCACGCTCGCGTGGCAAGCGAGCTCGCTGAAGAGGGCGTGATCGATTCGGTCATTCTCTGTGACATCGACGAGGATCGGGTCGCAGACCTCGCGTCATCGTACGGTGTGGAGTATACAACCAACTATGAGGACCTGGCTTCGCTCGGTGTCGACGCAGCGACGGTCGCCACACCCTCGCCGACGCACCACGAGATCGCCACGCAACTCCTGACCGATGGGGTCGATTGTCTCGTGGAGAAACCGCTCGCGCTCGACGCCGAGGACGCGTGGTCGATGGTGGAAACTGCGCGGGAGGAGAACGCGGTCTTAGGAGTTGGTCACATCTTCCGGTTCCACCCCGCCTTGAGCGAATTGAAACGCCGGATCGACCGTGGCGAACTCGGAACGATCAAGTACCTCAACACGACTCGATTCTCGTTCCGCGTCCCGCGTGCCACAGCCGGTGCTCTCTACTCGCTCGGGGTTCACGACATCGACATCTCCAACTACCTTCTCAACGAGAAGCCGGAGTCCGTCTACTGTAACCTCGACAGCTTTGTCCGAGAGAACGTCGACGAGACGGCGACGATCGTACTGGAGTACGACGGCGCCACAAGCGTGATCAACGAGTCGTGGCAGGTTCCGGTCCACGGAAAACGCCGGGACTTGGCGGTCGTGGGGACCGAAAAGTCAGCGTATGTAGACTACTTACAAGACAACGTCGTCGAACTGTATGATAGTCGGGTGACGAACGAGGGCGGCGATCTTCGAGCGCGAAGCGAGGGGAAGCAGGTCTACGAGACAGACAATGCCGAGCCGCTGAAGGTCGAAGTCTCCGAGTTCGTTGAGGCGTCGCGTTCCGGTGGCTCATTCAATGCGTCTGGCAGGGTTGGCGCGGAGACTGTTGACCTCCTACAGCTCTGTGAAGAGTCAGCGTCTAGCGGAAATACAGTCTTATTAAATTGAGTTATTCGTCCGAGTATCCGATAACCTCTGCAGGATTACCGACAACAATCGCGTATTCCGGCACATCCTCAACAACAACTGCACCTGCGCCTACAATTGCATTTCTGCCAATTTCAACCGGAAGTATCGTTGCATTAGTTCCGATAGAAGCACCCTCTCGCACAATCGTTTCTCCCCATTCATCGCTGTCACCACTAGGAGGATACAGATCATTTACAAATTTTGCTCCGTGACTCACAAATACATTGTCTTCGAGAGTTACAAGAGAGCAAATAAAGGCATGAGATTGTATCCGGCACTGATCTCCAATTTGTACGCCCTCTTGGATTTCCACGAGTGACCCAATCATACATCTCTCTCCGATCTTTGCACCATATATATTTACAAACCTCCAGATGTGAGTTTGTTTTCCAACTAATGAATTATGTATAACTGAAAAATCCTCAATTTCAACACTAGACATTATCTCACAATCTGTGATAATTGAGTTGGTAGCCATTGATTAAGTAATTGAGGTGGGGGTATTTGATTTTGACTCATATAAGAGCGATACTGTTTAGATGAGATGATTCGACATGTCGGGGAATATCTTTTGGCCGCCTCATCTTTCGACTTTGTCTCAACACGGCTCAAAGGAGAGTGAAAAGAGGATAATGTATCTGTGCTAGCGCCCTAAATGCTCAACAAAAGGCCCAGACCCTTTAGATCCGTATAAATAGACTCCCCAGTTTGTATGGGCGAGTTCAAATCCATTTTTTTTAATATCTGATTTATATGCGGTATCGAGGATAAACTCAACATTATCAAATTTCCGGACAATATCTTCTTTATTGACGTATTTATCATACATAGCTTTAGAATAATTAATTGCGCTTTGAGGGGATGAGTAATGTAGTAAAAATCCTCTTAAGATTGTTGGCAGATCCGGTTCTGAGCATTTCACCCATTTTTCGAATATCTCTGATCGTATAATTTGCGGATGATTTCCTACACTAGATACACGACAAAGAGATATTGGCATAGAATTCTCCTCTTCAATAATTGTATCCCACAAGGAGGTGTTATTTACCCGCTTATTAAACCGTATACTATTTACATGTGGGTACTGAGAAAAAGTTTGCAGGATACCATTAATATCAACATCGCTAATTAGTTCCCAATCGTGTTCTACAAAACAAACCAGCGGTGTGTTGATGTGTTGTAGCCCGTATATAATTGCAGGTCCAAGTCCAGTGTTTTCTTTTATTAATAACTTCAAATTATAGGTTTCCTCACACAAGTTTTTTAGATTTCCCCTATATTTTTTTGAATCTTTCGTGGGTTTTTTTGGTTTATTATATACGATATAATGCGGGCAAGAATCTAACCCAGGAATCCCATCTCTGAAAGAATTAATAGTTTCTCTGACGATACCATCTGATGGTGGAGCTAGGTGATCGTAACTTTCCCGCGGTGAATAGTGTGTTACCGTTATAAATGATAAACTACTACCTATGTCCTGATGTAAATCCATATCTCAGGCTATTCTGTTTCCAACGTATATTTTTCGGTAATCAGTTTTGTCAATATATTTATGTTATTTATCCTAGGATTTCGAGCCTATCCGAGATATCTTTATTTATTACTTTGTCTGATTTTTGGTCAATATATACATCAATAGAATTAAAAACATCTGCTACTCTTCCGTTATCCGTATATTCTAATATGTCTCTTTTTTGTGGAGAAGATATCTCAATTGTTGCTGAGTCAGGACCTCTACACACATATTTTCTAACGCTCTTGTGTAGCACATTGTTTATTTTAGAGAGTTGCTCTGACGGCGTGTTTGAGCGCTTTTCGTCCGGGTTTGCGGTAGAGTTCTCGTCTGAGTTGGAACGATCGGAGATACTGTGTAAGGCGATCTTTTGAGATGCCTCGATGCGGCGAGAGCCACCGTCGCGCCAGCGACACGTGGCTCTCGCAGGTGTTCACGTGGACCGTCTCGTCGGCGTATTCACCGTCTCCGTGAACGACGTATTCGCGGTCGAATTGCTCATCTTCTTCAAGCGGCTCGTACGCGCAAAATCCATCGGTATAGACCGTGAGAGGCTCCTGCTGGCTGACCGCCAGCAGGAGCCAGATCGTCGATTCGTCTGCGGATTTCGCCGGCACAACGTACCGCTGCTCGGCGCCACGATCCACGAGAACGAACACGGGCGGTTTGTCTTGATCATACGTTCCGCGTCCGCGTCGAGAGAGGCCGCGAGAGCGCGACCAACGGTCGCGCTCGCGGCCTTTCAAGCCGGCAGAGACGTAGAACTCGTCAATTTCAACCGGACCACAGAGATCGAGTGACGGCGCGTCGAGCGCTTCGGCGAAGCG
>ENA-ORCR01000352-ORCR01000352.1-marine-metagenome-genome-assembly--contig:-NODE-352-length-30593-cov-11.331334_pt1 | contig 30593 bp, 27 predicted proteins | sample MGYA00237782_ERZ508514 | MGnify/ENA primary metagenome ERZ508514 (study PRJEB26185, sample SAMN06268960) | marine metagenome | isolation source: Eden Landing Ponds, San Francisco, CA, USA | place...
CTATCACCAACTACGAACGCGGAGACAATCCGGGAAGCACGATCATCACGGTGTGAGAAGAGTTCTATGACACCCTCATAGGCACCAAGAAATCCGTCCGCCTCACTTTTCACGCTTAACTAAACACGACGGGGATAAAACCCACAACAAAAAAGGAATACGATTCGCTTAGCGTAGGATTTCTCTCTTTGTTCGCAGATATACTTTGCATACAGACTTCAGTTCTGCAAAGATATCGACAACAGCTATGAAAAATATTCTAAATATGAAACGACTGCTAAGAGCGAGAACTAGTCGGATCCGACACGCGTATCCGTAGCTTCGATATCAGTCGATGCGACGAGGTTGTGGGTCAGTGCGTCGCCGGATTCTCCGTGGAAGAGGTGCATCCTCTCGCGATCAAGGACAACCTGGATATTGTCGTCCGCTTGGATTGGTGAGTCGGGATCAATCGACATTAGCAACTGATCGCTGGAAGCTGTCTCTTGGGCCATGGATGTATTCCCCTCACCCATCAGCAGGTACGCGAAGATTTCATCTCCCATCGGCTCCAGTACGTCCGTCCTAGCGTTGATCGGCGCCGACGGGTATGCAATCTCGTTGGTCTTAGTCGCCGGATGGACGTTCTCGGGGCGTACACCTATTGTTACTTGGTCACCGATAGCGAGGTCATCAACGGCTGCTGGGTCAAACTTGACGTAGAAGTGCTCAGTCTCGACGCCGCCATCGTCGACGGTTCCGTTGAGGAAGTTCATCGACGGCGAACCGATGAATCCCGCGACAAAGAGATTCGCGGGCTCGTTGTAGCAGACCAGCGGCGGGTCGATCTGCTGGAGTTCACCGGTATCCAATACTGCGATGCGATCAGACATTGTCATCGCCTCGGCCTGATCGTGGGTGACGTAGATGATTGTCGTATCCAATTTCTTATGTAGACGCTGGAGTTCCGTCCGCATGTGGACTCGTAGCTTGGCGTCGAGATTTGCCAGCGGCTCGTCCATCAAGAACACATCTGGTTCCCGGACGATTGCGCGTGCGATAGCGACCCGTTGGCGCTGGCCCCCGGACATTTCGTCAGGCATCCGGTCGAGCATCCCCTCCAGTTGGACGATATCGGCCGCCCGTTCGACGCGTCGGTCGATCTCGTCTTGTGGGTAATCGCGCAGTCGCAGTCCGAACGAGATGTTGTCGTAGACATCCATATGCGGGAACAGAGCAATATTTTGGAATACCATTGCCACCCCGCGGTCTTTCGGTGGGAGATCCGTCACGTCTCGCTCACCGATATATATCTCACCCTCGCTGGGCTGGGTGAGGCCAGCAATCGTCTCCATCGTGGTCGATTTGCCACAGCCAGAGGGGCCGACGAGACAAATAAACTCCCCGTGATTGATGTCCATGTTCATATCATCGACGGCGACAACACCGCTTTCACCGTCGTCATAGCGCTTCGTGACGTGTTCGAGTTTGACTCGTGCCATTGTTATTCCTTGAGTGCTCCCGCAGTTAGTCCACTAACGATACGCTCCTGAGCGATCAGAACTAAGATTACGACCGGTAGTACCGCAACGATGCTTGCCGCCGCCATCAGGTTGTACTGGGTCGTGTACTGTGTCTGGAAACTCAAAATCCCGCCGACGATCGGAGACCAGTTGGCTGCGTCCGGCGAAGTGGCCATGATCGAACTGAAGAAGTACTCGTTGTAGACCGAGATGAACGTCAGCACGGCAGCAGTTGCCACGCCGGGCGCAGACAGTGGCATGATTACACGGAATAGTGCACCGAAGCGTGTTGTCCCCTCAACGCGAGCGGCATCCTCAAGCCCGTCGGGAATCTGTGCGTAGAACGTCGTCAGAATGAAAATAGACAGTGGCATGAAGATTGCGCTGAACGGCATTACCATCGCACCCGGGGTGTTCAGCAACCGCGGTGGTGTGAATAGCGGAATTTCCGTGAACGGGATCACGATCGGAGTGTTTCCAGTGAAGGCCTCAAACAGTGGCACGACAAAGGCTGCCGGCGGGAAGTAGCTGATCGCTAGGATAGCTAACATCAGCGGCACCCGTCCCGCGAACTCTAGACGGCCGAAGACGTAGCCCGCTAGGCTCGCGATGACCAGCACGATAACCGTCGTCGAGATCGCCAGTACGAAGCTGTTCAGCATGTACAGGTGGAACGGCAACTGCTCGAAGACGGCAATAAACGCCTCCGGATTGAACCCCTGGGGCACGGGTAATGGAAACGTCGTCGAGAGGCCGAAGAGTTCGATATCGGGCAAGTAGCCACCGCCCAGTAGTTGTCCTTCAGGTGTGAGCGCCAGCACGAATAGCCAGTAAAACGGGAACAGTGTTGTCACCATGAAGAAGACAATCGCGACGTAGAACAACACTCGATAGACCCGTCTTGGGTTCTCAATAGCGTACTGGACCCACCGCCTGAGCAGTCCACTGTCTGGATTGTCCTTATCCGTTGTCATTGTCATCTCAGATAGCGTCCTCCCCTTGCCAGGCAATCAGTCCCATGACGATAGCGCCGATGATCGCCGCAGTCGTGAACGCAATAGCTGCGGATGTCCCCTGGCGATGCAGGAACGTCGTGACTACCATACACGACAGCGACGGTACCGTCTCACAGCCGGCCACGGCATCTATCAGGCCGTAGACCCGCATCGCTTGAATCGTTCGGAACAGCACCGCCACGCCGATCGTGGGCAGGATAAGTGGGAATGTAATGTACTTGAACTGCTGCCACTTCGATGCGCCCGCAACTTTCGCAACGTCGTAGAGGTCGCGGTTGATACTTTGCAGGCCCGCCAGAATCAGCAGCGCCATGAATGCCGAGGTTTTCCAGATATCGGCGACAATGACGATGAACAGCGAACTGGCAGTGTCATTGAGAGTGTTTGTCGGTGCCAGGATACCCAACTCAGCTAGCGGTGGCGTCAAGAAGCCGATTGAGGAGTTGAACATCAGGAAGAACATCATTCCCTGGATGACAATCGGCACCGCCCACGGGATAATGATCGCCGCGCGGGCCCACCGACGCCCATGGAAGTCTTGATCCAGCACCAGCGCCTGCCCGAGGCCAATCACCGTCTCAAAGAGAACGCCCACAACCGAGAAGATGATTGTTACTAGTAGCGCACTACTGAGAATGTCGCTGAGCGCGAGTGATCGCGGCAGGAACGTTGTCGATCCTGGCAGGATTGGGTCTTTCTGTCCAGTGAATAGCTCGATGTAGTGTCGGAATCCGATGAACGTCCACTCAGTCTGGCCCAACTGCGTCAAATATAGCGACAGCTCAAACGTCCGCAACAGTGGATACAGTGCAACCGCCCCCAGCAACACGAATACTGGCGTCAGCAACAGGTACGCGAACTGGGTGTCGCTGAGATTCTCCATCCATCGCATTACAGCTGTTAACGGGCCAGAGCTGCGGGGTTCACGACTCGTTTCCGCACTCATGAAAACCGCCTCCGTCGTAGTTTTTCCATGACAATAATATACAGGTGTAGTGTTCAGGACTGCTCGATCTTCTCGAGAGTGGTCTGCAGGGAAGCCATCGCGTTGGTGGAACTCATATCTCCGGCGACGGCACTGTTGGCCTGTTCGGCGATAGCACTAGACTGGTCAGGCCAGACAGCTGTGACCGGTCGTGGCATCACATTCTCCCCGATAACTTGGAGGGTATCCATGAACTGCCCCATCACGGGTACGTTCTGGGCCTCGTCGGATCCGAACAGTTCGGATCGCGGCGGCAGCCAGCCTTGCAGGGAGAGCAGTTCGAGCTGGAACTCGGGGTCCAGCATTGCGCGGATGACCTCAACTGTAGCGTCCTGCTTGTCGCTGTTGGGGTTGACAGTGGCGTGCCAGCCGCCCAGTGCAGAAGTAGTACCACCGGTGCCTTGGAACTCGGCATCCTCCTCCGAGACGGCGTAGGGGATAGGCATCGTACCGAGGTTCTCGCCTAGCGCAGGCTCTGCCGCCTCTTCAGGATCTCGACCGGACAGCGCAATGGCATAAGGCCAGTTGCGATGCATAACCGCATTACCCTCGCGGAAGGGTGCGAACGATGGGTTCTCATTCCAGCCGAGGATATCGGTCGAGGCGATATCGCCGGCCATCTCGTTGATCTTGATGCCGTTGTACTCAGTCCCGACCTCCTCACCGTGGACGAACCGGTGCATCATGTTTAGCGACTGGATCACCGGTTCGGAATCGACGGTGACCGGTCGGTCACCTACCGGCCCGAACAGGTTCTCACGGCCGCCGAAGTACGCCCCGCCCCACGAGGATAGGACTTCGTTGAACGTGCAGCAAGCGGTTCCCTCGTACACGTCCCACTGGGTTGTCCAGCCATGATCCACATCGGTGTTATCAAGCGTGTCGGCTGTTATATGAGACCACTTCTCCCAGGTCATTGGCTCAGTAGCCCAGTTGTTCTCCTCAGGACTGTAACCCGCCTTTTCGACGAGATCTTTCCGGTACAACATCGCCGGGAAGGACGCAAACATTGGAATCCCGTATAGGTCGCCGCTCCCGGGATTTCGAGCCGTCGAAGTAAACCCATCGAAGAATTCTTCATCGACTGTCGAGAGAATTTCATCGTCAACCATCTCGTTCAGGTTCTCGATTAGCCCCGCTTGGATGAAGGTATTCGTCCAGCCATTGTCCATCAAGAACATGTCGGGAGAGTTCTCACCGGCGCGCAGCAACCGGGTGATGTTCTCCTGCCGAGCTTGGGTCTCCTCTGCGGGCTGAATCAGGTCGACAGTGATGTCGTCCGACAGGCCACCCAGTTCGTGGAGAGCCCGTCGAATGTCCTCACCATTCTCCTGAACAGCCGTTGGGTCGAATGCCCACTGAACCGTCGTCGAGTCTTGTCCCGACGAGCCAGTCTGTGTGCCGTCCGCGCCGTTACCACTGTCGCCGCCGACAAAGTTAGCACATCCTGCTAATCCGGCTACCACGCCAGCTGCGCCAGCTGCTGTCACGAAACGCCGTCGGGAGACACTTGAACGCCGTCTATCATCTGAGGAATTACCTTCTGACATCGCTCGTTTCCATCATTAAAGTATGCCAACTTAAAGATTTGGGAGTGTCTTTGAGATAGTACAATAACTTTATCTGTGAATAGTCACAGTTCGAGATATGGTCTTGAGACGGTCACTTGATGACTACAAGCGGAATACCGACGCAACGCACGTTTTTCCAGGCGAGCGGCGTACACAGCAGGGACGGTTCACAGGCACCAACCAACGGCTTGTACACATCAGCCCGGACGGTACAATCCGGGATTTTTCTCATCCACTGTGTGGGCTCCATGGAATTGCGTCATCTCGATTCGGCATCCGGAACAATGAGGGAGTCCACTGGTTCGATGAATTTGAGGAGGGGGACCAGACGTATCAAGCGGAGAAAACGGCAGTCGAGACGATACACAATCTCAATGGGTTCGAAATCCGGCAACAGGACATCACTAACGGGTTATCGCACGTTACGTCGTTTGAGGTGGCAGGTGGCTTGTCAAGTAATCCCGAAATCATCGGATTCGTCGAATTTGTCCCTGACGGTCAAGAGGGGCAGGTCGGGCAACTGATCCACGATGACGAGATCATTGAAGTGTACCATGACAAAGAACACGACTATCTAAGTGCCTCTACCGACCTATCGGCAATCACACCCGAGGTATTGGAGGGATTCGACGAGATTCTCGCCGACAAATCGACCTCATTTCCACGGTTCGACGAGTCCGACGAGTACGAGGGAAGCCGACTTACAGGTGGCGTGAGTTTTTGCACCCAACTCAACGACGGCCAGACGACGATTGTAAACAGGCTCACCGACATCAACTATCAGTCGCGATCAGATAGTCTAGCTGCGATTAACGAATGGACACAACGGCACGCCGGGTCACTGGACACGAGTGAGGCGGTCAGCCATGCATCCCGGTGGATTGTTGACGATGAACTCGTCTCAGTCGACCTTCGGGTACTCGACATGCTATCGGCGCCGACTGGCGCTCGGATCGCTGGCCCCGACTTCGACCCGCACTACCAGTACTCAGGAGGCTATGGGTACACGTGGTTCCGGGATGATGGAGAAATATCGACGTTCCTTCTGCATGCTGACAAGATTCTCAATCTCAATCTTGACGATGTTCACCGGCGTAGCGCACAGTTCTACCTGCAGACACAGCTGGATGATGGCCGGTGGCCACACCGCGTGTGGCCCCGCAACGGGCGGTTGGCTCCTGGCTGGGCTAATGGGCACATTGAAGGCGACGAGCGTCACTACCAAGCCGACCAGACGGCCAGTGCGCTCATCTTCCTCGCCGAATATCTCTCATACGAGGAATCGATCCCTGAACGATTCGAACCAGAGCTCAGAGATGCACTCGCCCGTGGCGTTGATGGGCTAGACGGATCAATTGAAGCAGACGGACTACCGGCGGTCTGTGAGAACGCGTGGGAGAACATGAACGGCCGGTTCACTCACACTACTGCCAAGTTCCTCCACGCATACAGCGCTATTGCGGACGCGCCGTTCGACCCGGGCATCCGCGAACACGCAGCCGAGCAAGCGGATATGCTCTACGAAGCGCTGGAAACAATGTGGGTGCCCGAAGACGGTATCTATGCCCTTCGGCTGCAGAACGGGAACATCGATGCGCGTGTCGACAGCAGTACGTTCGCGTTGATCGATGCACACCTGGCGTACGATGCAATTGACGATATCGACGCCAATCGGCGGCAGCGATTGGCGAAACATCTGGAAACGGGGTTCGATCGGCTCTGGACGGAGACAGACAACATTCGTGGACTGCAGCGATTCGAGGCGGATGCATGGCGGCAGCGTACGCAAGACAGCGAGAAAGTCTGGACTGTATCGACCGGATGGGGCGCCCACGCCGCTGAGAAAGCGGTAGGACTGTTTCGCGATACGAACGGTTCGTTCGATGCCGCAGCGTGGTCAGATCGCTTATTCGACGAAATTACGTTTGGTGGATCGCTGTGTCTCTCTTCCGGCTATCTTCCAGAACAGTTTTTCGACTCGGGGACACCCGACAGCGCGACACCGCTGGGTTGGTCGCATGCGATCCGACTCGCGACATACGCTGCTCGGCAGGATCGCTAACGAAGCACCGCCGCCGATACTCTTAGAACCAAGGACAAAAGTTATTCATAATAATGAACAACGACGAAATCGTCAACAGGCTCACTTCGTTCGGGCTCTCCGAGAAGGAAGCTCTTGCATACGTGACTATCCTGCGGAACGGCACCACGCGCATTAGTGTCGTATCCGACGAGACAGGTATCTCAACCAGCTACGCGTACGACATCGTGGAGAAACTAGCAGAGCGCAATCTCATCGAGATAGATGATCACGTCAATCCGGCGCAGTTACGGGCGATTCCACCATCCGAAGGAATCGGGAATCTCGTGTCCGAACTACACACCATCGAGACGCGACTAGAGGATCTGTTTGATACAGAGAGCTACGAACAGGAATCATTCAGCATCATCAAATCACGCCGTACGATACTCGCTCGACTGAGCGATTTGATCGCCGCTGCAGAGACAGAGATCATCCTATCACTCCCGTTATCGGTATTATCTCAGGTCGAGGACTCGCTACGGGCTGCCCAGGAGCGAGGCGTATTTTGTATGCTCCTAGTTACCCAATACGATGACAGGAGTACAATCGACGAATCGGTAGCAAATGTCGTCCAGACGTGGACGGCGCCTGCACCGGTCATTCTCACCGTTGACCGATCAGACGGGATTGTCACGTCAGCCGAGCCAGTGCTAAACTCGAATTCAAACGAATATGCGATCTATCACGCCGAGGATCATATCGTTTCTGCGCTGTTTGACTCCTTCATTGCGAACTACTGGATCATGGGTACCCAGAAACATGTTGCGAAAGCGCCATTACTCCCCCAATCGTATACAAGTTTCCGGCACGCAGTGTTTGACGCGACGTTGCATCTGAGGGATGGTACTGTCATCGAATCGAAATTGGATATCAGACAGACACAGGCCCCGGGACCATACGAAACCATTGAGGGAACCATTGTAGACGTAAAACAGAGCCTTGTCCGGCCATTTTCAAATGAATTCCCGACACAGGAGTCACTTGTTGTTGAGCACAATGATCAAAAATTCACTGTTGGTGGCGCCAAGGCCTTTATAGAGGATTTCCAAGCCAAAGACGTGACTCTAGAGCGATCACGGTCTCCATAGGAACCAACCTTACCCTAATTTGCCGCGTTGAATCGGTGCTGGATTACGGTCAGAAGTGGTCACAGAGTGGTGCTGATTAAACCTAGCGGTCTCAGTAACGATATGCAGGCACACTGGGCAGATGATCATCAGGATCGGTATGAAATCAACGATGGTGACTATTAAGTTCACCCTCTGATGGGATTACTCGTGTCGAGCGCTGATTTGTCGTGATTATTCCGGATACCGACATTGGAGAGCCCGTTACTGTCGAGATCACTGATGTGACCAGGAACGTCGCCTTTGCAGATGTGGTTACGCGGCTGCCATCGAACGGGTGATCCGATCGGTTCTTTGAGATGTACCACGTCGTCTAGCAAGGCTCGCAGCCTGCTAAATCGCGACGTTAGTAGTAACGACTTATCCGACAAGTCGCAGCGTTGCGGAACACTCTTCAGTTGTTGAGTGTAACACGTTCGTATGTCGGATGCAGATACAGCAAATGGTGGCGGCGACAAGACTAACATTAATATCCGGTTGACCGAGGCATTCCTCGAAGACATTGACGCCACGTGGAAGGATGAAGGCTACAACAGCCGCAGTGAATTCATCAGGGACGCGCTGCGGGATGCTGTCAAGCATCCGGATCTGTCCCGCGAATCGTGGAAGGAAATAGCTGCCGTCGAACACGCGCGACGCACAGGCGAGAGTGAGACGTTTTCCCGCGACGAGATTCTCGGCGACGATGAGTGACGACGAGTGGGCCTGGCAGTTTCGCAAGCCTGCGAAGCGAACGTACGACGACCTCGATGCTCACGCGCAGGACCGCATCACAGACAAGCTTGATGAAATCGTGAACGATCAATGGCGCACCCCTGACGACTACTTGGAGCCCCTGACCGGTGCTCCTCATTCAAAACTCCGTATCGGACAGTTTCGTCTCGGGGCTGAGTGTGACCGTTCCGCCAAACTCTTCGATGTCTACACAATCGAGCGGCGAGGCGGTGCATACAAAGCTGACGACGATTGATTCTCGGTTGAGTAGGTCCTCACCAGGATTCCTCGACTGTGAGGGGTACTTCCGACGGGTTCATCTGGTCTGCCAGGAAGCAAACGCATGAACGATGACTGGGTTATTTTCAGTATCCGAATACGCTCTTCTGTAGAGGATTGTTGGTGAGTTGGAGCAGTAGCTGGAAGTCACAGCGGGCAAGGGTGGCGCGGCCGCGCCACCCGACGAACAATGTTCCCATTGAGAACGTTCGTCTCGGAGCGTCGAGCCGCGAACCTGTTGCAGCAGGTTCGCTGGCGTGACGGCGTCTATTGCCCGCGCTGCCGTGCCGAATCCGTGATTCGGTACGGCAGCTATCGGGAGTTTCAACGGTATCTGTGTAAGGATTGCGGCCGGACGTTCAACGACAAAACCGGCACAGTCTTCGAGTACTCGGCGATACCGCTCAGGAAGTGGTATCTCGCCGTCTACACCTACATCCGGCTGAACACGAGCATCCGGCAACTAGACGTTGAACTCGCCGTTTCGTACAAGACGGTCTACCGGCGCGTCCAGCGCTTCCTGCGGGCGCTGGACGCGCCTCGGCCACAACTCGAAGGGCCAGTCGAAATCGACGAGCTGTACGTCAACGCAGGGAAGAAGGGCCGCGAACGCGACGGCTGGTCGCGCTCGCGTGGCCTGTCCACGCGCAGTCGTGGAACCTATTTCGGAGACAAGCCGCCCGTGTTCATCCTCGCTGACCGCGGCAGTGGCAAGACGTACGTCCACCCGGCGAAAGCCGCTGATGAATCGACGATTCGACTCCTGCTTGATGAACGCAAAGAGGAGTCGCTGACAGTCTATACTGACGGCTTTCGAGCGTACGAGCCACTCGACGAGGACGACGCATTCGACCGCCAGTACGTCGTCCACGGAGAGGGTGAATACGCTGATGGAGACGTGCACGTCAACACGTGCGAGAGCCACGCGTCGCTGGCGCGACGGTGGCTCTCGCCTCATCGAGGTGTCTCCAAAGACAAACTCACACCCTGTCTCAGAGCGTTACAGCTTCGAAAACGCGTCCGCCGAAAACCCGGCGACGAAGCGCTCAAAACCATCCTTGAAACAGCGCTATGACGCCACCAACAATCGCTTACCCAAGAGCGATATTGGTTAATACAGCACGCTCTTATGTAGAATTGCGGAATGCCCCGATAACGAGACAATCAACGATTGACTCGGTGGATTCACCAGCTAGGTTGAGTGAGCGAACGATGCCGAAGGTGTGAGCGGCCTGTTCCAAGCCCTGCTTGGACAGGCCGCGAAACTTCCGCAGCCACGGCTGGACGAGTGAAAACAGGCACTCAGCCTGGTTAATGTGGACGCCCTCGGGCGAAACATATCGCTCTTTGTGGACGACCGTTCGGTGATCAAACTCCATCTGTCGGTACGCCTGGAGTCCGTCGGTCCAGACCTCTCCCAGTGGCTGGGAGAGGTCTTCAGCTTCCTGAATCACCGGTTCAAGATCGCCGCTGTAATCGATGCCGAGTTGGCTGCGGATCACGCGAAGCGAGTCGCGGCACGCCGCGACGAGCGTCAGCTGATCACCGTGACGACCTCGCCAGCGTGATCGGCCTGTTTGGGACGAGCCGCCGCGTGAACGGCTGTTCCGCGGCGGCTCTTGGCCTTTGTAGCCCGAACAGACCTCGCCAGATTCGTCGACTTGCGTCGGTCCGTCAATGGTCTGGCCGAGTAGCTTCCAGACGACGGGGAAGCCGCGCTGAACCGCGGCTTCCACGTCTCGAATGGCTGTGTAGACGGTTCTATAGGCTCGACCGAGGAACGGCGCGATCTGGTTGATACTCAGCAACGTATCGGCGTACAGCGTGAACGCGAGAAGCACCTCACCGCAGGAGAGGTGCTTCTCGTGGAGCGGCGTTCCGTAGGTGAAAACCGGCTTGAAATTGCAGTCACGGCACCAGGTTCGGTCGATACTCTCCCAGGTCACGATGCTCTGGTGGCCGCACCGTGGACAGGACGTATTCTCCCAGAATACCTTGAGTCGCCGCTCGATGCGGGCATCGAGCGGCTCTGTGTCGATCTCGACTACGCCGAACTCAATCAGCTCTCGAAACATCGCTCCGAACGCTGGCTGAGCAGAACCCATATCGCCACATTAGCGTCGGCTCAGTGTAACTATACGGTCTTTCCGTAGCTTTGCATAAGAGCGGCGATACAGCATGGCGGTGCAGTCGATCACCAGCCTATCCACAGATCAGATCCGGCGCATTGTCGTCACGATCTCTCGACCAGTCACACGCCACCCACACCCGTTCCAGACGGCCTCAACGCGCTCGAAGCGACCGTCTGATCGCGGGTTAAATTGGATTTGCGCTTCGGACCACGAACTGGTTCATAGACGAACCCCTTCGTGTCGGTCAGCGTTACGGTACGACTGTCTGTCGAGTTGTCTGAATCAGTCATTGGTGGGTTACGAGAACAGACAGAAACCATGTTCAGTCGCGTTTAGACGGCAGGGAACGAGAGATGATACAACCACATGAATCTGAGTTAGCACCGGCTGCTTGCAGGTAACACACTGTGTTGCGCAGAGACGGTGCAGTACTGCTTCAGCGCTGAATACTATCCACCCAGACCCGATTCGTTCAATATTTCTGTCCACAGGATAAATGAACTGTATGAGCAAGAATCTCTCGCCTGCGGTCACGCTCACGCGTGAACAGAAAGAGCAGCGGCGGTTGGCCGCTGCTCAAGACCTTCTGGAGGGAGAGATGAGTCAGGTAGAGATCGCAGAGAAGCACGGTGTGACGCCGTCGGCAATCTCGAAGTGGAAATCAACGCTGGAAGACGAGGGCATCGAGGGGCTGAAGAGTACCAGCGATGAGGGCAACCAAGGTCCTGATTCGCAACTCGATGAACAGCATCGAGAGCAACTCGTCGAGTTGCTCGAAGAAGGAGCACAAGCTCACGGCTGGGAAACTGATCTCTGGACGTCCAAACGCGTTGCCGCACTGATCGAGGACGAATTCGATATCGACTACACACCACGCCATTGCTCGCGGATTCTCCGCGAGCTTGGCTATCGCCCGGTCAAACCCAGAGAAGGAGCTACTGAGAAAGATCCTGAAGAGAAGGAACGCTGGCTCAACGAGGAGGCTGAACAGCTCAAAAAAAGGTGACTGATGGCGAGACGATTCTCTGTATCGACGAGTCGCCGTATCGCCACGTCCCAGTCGCGACTGAGCGGTGGGCCAAAGAAGGCTCCTATCCGACCATTTCGCCAGTCCGAAGCGACTGGCGAAAAGTCTCTGCTATCGGTGCAGTCGCACTCTGGCTCGGTGAGGGCGACGGACTCTGAACGAAGGTGTTCTTTCGGCTGCATCCCGACGAGAACGTGACGAGTAACCTGATTCGTGATTTTCTGCATCAGGTTCGATTGCAGGTGGACGGACAGATGACGGTCCTGTGGGACCGTGCATCTGTCCATACGGCGAACAGAATCGAGCGATTCTTCGAGCGATACGACCGGCTCGACGAGATTCGTTTACCAACAGCGTGTCCAGAGCTGAATCCCTGTGAAGGTGTCTGGGACTGGTCGAAACTGAACGACATGGGAAATGTGACGCCCCAAAGTTTCGAGGAACTGATTTCTCGAACACGATCGTCTCTCACAAAACTCCAGCATCCTAATCACATTCACCGGTGGTGCTATCACCAGTCAGAGGTTGAACTAATCGAGTCTTAGTGGATATAACTCAGCCGCAGTTTCCGGCGATCAGGGACCAATCACGAGCATTCGCTCGACCGCCGAGTCGATGTGCACCGACCGACGACCATCGGTGGGAACTCCCGATCGTGATCGTGGCACTGGACGTCGGCTGACGGTGGGGATTAGACGTCGGGTGGAACGACTCGGTCGCCGCTATGATAACAAATGTACACTTGGTATCTGTATGGAATGTGCCCTCACTCGGAGAGCGAATCTTCGTCGATGCATTCGAGAAACGTCTTGGTAATGCGTACTGAGTAGCCCACTCTGGATTTGGCTATACCAAATTCATAAACTTCACAATTTATGCCGATTATCCCACAATACTAGGCTTAGACTCGTCTCAGTCTTCGAATTACGTAGCTATCGGCCAGGGCTTGGGAGCAGATAGTCTCTATCACTTTCCTGTTTGATTTGGGATTGCCAAATAGTTTTGGCGGAGATCTACCGTTACTCTGTCGCTCCAAGACCACCCCGTGTTCAAGGAACAGTCGAGTCGACTGTCCACCCGATTTAAATCCAATTATAAACCATTATTGATAGTGGTCGAAGTTGGCCCTCTCAGTCCGCCGCCCGGTCTACGTTCCAACTGACTGGGAGCAAGATGGCCGAATAAAATCCGTCTGAATATAAGTGATATATTGTCAAGAATTTGGCTATGCCAAAAGGAACAAGTCGGTCCGTCTCGATGGGACGGACATGAGCGATGACACCAATTCCCGGACGATACAATCGGTCGCCGCGACGACCGACATAATCGAACACATTCGCGAACGAAAGGGCGGGACAGTGTCGGAGTTGGCCGATGCGGTCGACCTCTCCCCGGCGTCGGTCCACTCCCACCTCGCCACGCTGAAGCAAGCCGGCTTCATCGTCCAGCGCGGCGCCGAGTACGACCTCGGACCGCAGCTGCTCACGCTGGGTGAGTACGTCCGAAACCACTCGGAACTCTATCAGGCGGCCAAACAGCAGGTGGAGCGACTGGCCACGGAATCGGGAGAGAGCACTCACCTCATCATCGAACACGACGGCAAGATTTTCACCCTCTACGAGCGGTTCGGATCCAACGCGGTGGGCGTCGAGTACCACGACCGAAAGCGCGAAGAACCGCTCAATCACACGCACTGCACCGCCGCCGGGAAGTCCATCCTCTCGGGACTGCCGGACGAGCGGGTCGAATCGATCCTCGAAGAGTGGGGGATGCCCCGGAACACCGAGAACACGATCACCGATTCCGAGGCGCTGCTCGACGAGCTCGCCGAGGTCCGTGAACTGGGCCACGCGTTTGCCGACGAAGAGCAGATGCAGGGAATCAGGGCCGTGGGCGCACCGATCTTCGGACCTGACGGCGATGTCGAGGGGGCGATCGCCGTCTCCGGCCCGGCGAGCCGCCTTCAGGGCGGACGGTTCAGGGAGGAACTCCCCGACAAAGTGACGCGGGCGGCAAACATCTGCGAGGTGAACCTCCAGACGGCGAACGTCGAGTGAGGGCTCGGTCGGCGCTCCGGGACGGGAGAAACTTTTTTTCTCTTGTTCCCCGAGGCTGTGTTCGTGATACGCAATTACGACGACCTCGCCGTCTCAGACCGCCATCGGGTCGCACTGGATGCGATCGAACAGGGCATTCAGGCGACGGTCCCGGCGGCGATTCTCGACCGGAAGGTGTCCGTCTCCGACGGAGTCCTCGACGTGAGTGGCAACCGGTACGATCTCGATACGTACGACGAAGTCGTACTCCTGGGCGGCGGAAACGCTGCGGCCCGAATCGCTGCTGAGTTCGAGGCGCGCTTCGGCGAGATCCTCAGCGGTGGCGCCGTCGTCACGGACGACTTGACGGCCGTCGACGGTCTGGAAGTGCTCTCTGGGTCTCACCCGCTCCCCGACAAGCGAGGGTCCGAGAACACGTGCGCGGTTCTCGATATCGCGCGGGGAGCGGACGAGAACACGCTCGTCATCGCCCTCGTCGCCGGTGGCGCGAGCGCGCTGCTCGCGGCGCCGACCGCCGACATCTCGATCGAGGACCTCCGGGCGACGACGACCGCGCTCCTGGAATCGGGGGCTGAGATCCGGGAGATAAACACCGTCAGGCGTCACCTCTCCGATGTCAAGGGCGGCCAACTCGCGCAGGCGGCGGCGCCCGCCGACGTCGTCGGCTTCCTCTTCAGCGACGTCGTCGGTAACGACCCCAGCGCGATCGGGAGCGGTCCGACGGTGCCGGACGAGACGAGCTACGCCGATGCGGTCGAAGTCGTCGAGCGATACGACCTCGACGTGCCGGACGCGGTCTCCGCACACCTCGAAGCCGGTGTCGGCGGAGCTCGAGCCGAAACGCCCGATTGCGACGCCCCGTTGTTCGAACGAGTCACCAACGTCGTCCTCGTCGACGGATTTGACGCCATCGAAGCGGCGAGAAACGCCGTCGCGAAACACGGGTATGCCCCGCTCGTACTCGCCTCGCGCGTCCGGGGCGAGGCCCGCGAGGCGGGCACCTTCCACACTGCCATCGCCGAGGAGTGCCGGGCGACGGGGAACCCGGTTCGCCCACCGGCCGTACTCATCTCTGGGGGCGAGACGACGGTGACCGTCCGCGGAGACGGCGTCGGCGGTCCCAACCAGGAGTTCGCGCTCGCCGCCTCGCTCGAACTGTCCGCGGCGGACGTGGTGGTCGCAGCCGTCGACACGGACGGCATCGACGGCGCGACCGACGCCGCCGGTGCGATCGTCGACGCAGACACCGCCACGCCGGACACCGTCGCCCGGGAGGCGCTGGATCGGAACGACGTCGCGCCGGTTCTCGCGGAGAGAGACGCGCTCGTCCGGACCGGGCCGACGGGGACGAACGTCAGCGACCTGCGCGTCGTCGTCATCGGCGAGGCGTGATCAGAACGCCGTTTCGGCCCGCCCTTTCAATCCGAGGAACTCGCGCGTGTCGTCCGGACTCGCGATCTCGCGACCCGTGAGGTCCCGGCAGAGGTCGACGGCCTTGCTGACGAGGTCGGCGTTACTCTCGGCGAGTTCACCGGGAGAGAGATAGATGTTGTCCTCAAGTCCGACTCTGGCGTGGCCGCCCATGTCGAGAGCCTGCATGGCCCTGACGAGCTCGTGTTTTCCGGCCCCGATGACGGAGAACGAGTACTGGTCACCGAACAGTTTGTCGGCGATAGTGACGAGGTGGCTCAGGTTCTCCGCGTGCGGGCCGATGCCGCCGTGGATGCCCAGGACGAACTGTATGTGCAGCGGCGGCTCGAGGAACCCGCGATCGAGCATGTGCTTGGTGTTGTACAGGTGAGAGACGTCGTAACACTCCAGTTCCGGCTTCGTCCCGTGTTCGTCGAAGACGGGGAGGACGGTCTCTAAGTCCTCGAAGGTGTTCGGGAAGATCAGATCCCGCGTCCCCTCGAGGTACGAGCGTTCCCACTCGTATTCGAAGTCGTCGTACTTGTCCAGGAGCGGGTAGAGCCCGAAGTTTATCGAGCCCATGTTGCACGAGGCCATCTCCGGTTCGAGTTCCGGGACGACGCTGACTCGCTCCTCGACGGCCATCGTGGGAGCCCCGCCGGTGGTGGGCTGGACGATGACGTCGGATTCCTCAGCGATTCGCGCGGCGACGTCGCGAAAAAGGTCCAGGTCGGTGACTGGTTCGCCGGTCTCGGGGTCGCGGACGTGGATGTGAACGATGCTCGCGCCGGCCTCGGCCGCGGCGATGGCCTCTTCGGCGATCTCGTCCGGCGTGACGGGGAGGTGCGGTGACATGGTCGGTACGTGGATCGCACCCGTCACGGCACACGAGACGATAGCCTTGTCTAGGGATCGCATAAGTACGAGTGCAGGATAGGCTTTAATCAAGGTTTGGGTGTTCGTCGGTGCAGTGTTTAGTTAAGCATGAAAGGTGAGGCAGACGGACTTTATGATGCTCTATGCCAAAAATCAGCCGCCTCAGCGGTAATAGAGACTGGGTTGATTTGGATTTTGTGGAGCGCGAGCGGACACCCGAGCCTGCGATGGCGGTGGGTATTCAATCGCACGTTGCGGGGCTGTCGCTGTCGAATACCGTCGAATTGCTCGATTATCTGGGTGTCCAACGCAGTCGAAAAGCGATCCATGATTGGGTTCAGAAAGCCGATTTACAGCCAGAATCCGGGAAATCTCCGAATCAGATTGCGCTCGACGAAACGGTGATACGGATCAGCAACCAGCAGTTCTGGCTGTACGCCGCCGCCGATCCAGAAATGAACGAATTGCTTCACGTCCGGTTGTTTCCGACAACTACGACCGCTCTCACGGAAATGTTCCTGCGCGAACTTCGGCACAAACACGATATCGAAACTGCCGTCTTTCTCGTCGATGGCACTCAACACCTCCAAACTGCACTGCAACGAGCTGGCCTCCGATTTCAGATGTATCGCCACGGAAATCGGAACGCTGTCGAACGGATTTTTCGAGAGCTGAAGCGTCGAACCTCATCATTTTCGAACTGTTTCAGCCACGTCGAACCTGAAACAGCCGAAAAGTGGTTGCAGAGTTTCGCTCGCTGGCACAATGCTCCAAACTAAACACTACCGTTCGCCTTACCCAAACGGTTTTGAGGATCCACAGTAATTCAAGGGTGTATGCCCACAGCAGAGTTCGCTATCTCGGGTGAGTCTGCGGCTGTCACGGCCTCGGGAAGTGGTATCGGTCTGCAAATCGCGAAATCGCTCGCGACAAGCGGCGTCAACGTCGTGATCAACGACATCGACGAGTCGATACTCGATGAGGCGACGAGCGAATTCGAGGACGCGCCCGGACGAGTCGTTCCGGTCGCGGGCGACGCCAGTCAACCCGAAGACATGGAACGGCTGGTCGAAACGGCCGTCGACGAGTTCGGCGGACTGGACGTCCTCGTGAACAACGTTGGTATCGCCGGCCCGACGAAGCCCGTCGAGGAGATAACCCCCGAGGAATTCCTGCAGACCCTTGAAGTGAATCTCGGCGGTCACTTCAACGCAGTTCGCGCCGCCATTCCGCATCTCCGGGAGAGCGACGCCGGGCGGATCGTTTGCCTCTCGTCGATGAGCGGAAAGCGCCCGCTCAAGGACCGGACCCCGTACACAACGGCGAAAATGGGCGTCATCGGCTTCGTCCGAACGCTCGCCGTCGAACTCGCAGCGGACGACGTCACAGTCAACGCGATCTGTCCCGGGAGCGTCGAGGGTCCGCGCCTCGAACGGGTCATCGAGGGACAGGCCGAGAGTCAGGGCCGACCGTACGAGGACGTCGAGCGAGAGTTCAAGGGGGTCTCCCCGATGGCGGAGTTCGTCCAGCCGACGGACATCGCCGACACGGTGCTGTACCTCTGCTCGGAACGCGCCTCGCACGTCACCGGACAGGATCTGAACGTCACCGCGGGCGTCTGTATGTACTAGCGCAGCGGGGAGTCGCGTCGGCAGGAATGAGCGGACGGCGGTCGTTCGAACGGAACATTCATTGGACCCATGACGTATTGTGCGAAAATACATAATTTTAAGTAATGCCATACGCACCTTCATACGTGTACCCATGACAAGCGGTATCAACAGGAGGAACTTCGTCAAGTTCGCGAGCGGCGCGGCCGCGGCCGGCTTGGCTGGTTGTTCCGGCGACGGCTCCGATTCCACACCCGCCGACCAAACCGACACGAGCGGCGATACGGGCGGCGGTTCGAGCGGCGGACAGACCATTTCGTGGCTCGCACCGGCGTGGGCCGCTCGTAAACAGCAGGGGACGAAGTTCGGGAGCGTAACCAATCACAGCGTCGAAATCACGAACAATAACAACTCCACTGTCCAGCAGAAGATGATGAGTGGGGGGAACGAGAACTTCGACGCGGTGTCTCACGACACCGTTCTCGGTCCGGCGTTCACGACGGACAACGACTACACCGCGCCTGTCGCGACGTCTGACCTCGACGGCTGGCAGGACGGCAAGATCTCCGACCTGTTCCTCAACCCCGCTGAGCGGCTCTCTCATCTCAAAGGCCAGACCGACAAGATCCAGAAGTTCCTCTGGGAAGACCCCCAGAAGAAACAGAAGCTCAAACAGCCCCCGCACGTCTTCAATTTCAACGGCGTCGGGCTGAACCCGAAGTTCGTCGACACGAGCGTCGGCAGTTACGGCGCGCTGTTCGACGACAAGTACAAGGGGAAAGTGGCGATGGGTTCCGTCCCCTCCATTTCGACCAACGAGGTGATGGGCTATCTCAAGTCCAACGGCATGATCGACGCCAGCATCGGTCAGCTGAACAACCCAACGAAAGACCAGATCGACACGGTCGTCAACTTCCTCGTCAAGCAGAAGAAGTCGGGGCAGTTCCGGTCGACCTGGACCTCTGCTGGGCAGTCGATCAACCTCATGTCCAGCGAGGAGGCCATCATCGGGGACCTCTGGCAGCCCGCCGTCTTCGCGGTCCGACGGTCCGGGACGCCGTGTAAGTACGCCACCATGAGCAAGGGCGTACAGGGATACCAGTTCTGGTGGGGCGGCATCATGCCGACCAAACCCGGAACGGGAGGAGAGAAGAAGAAGGACGCGGTCACCTCCATCATCGACGACGTCCACTACAGCGCGTGGTTCCCCGGCTTCATCCAACAGTGGGGGTACCCGACGCCGAACTACCCGAACAAGGAACTCGTCCGCGACGGCTCCGACGACGTCGGCGATGGCATGGGCCCCGAGTACTACGACTGGGCGTACGAGGGCAAGAAGACGTACCAGGCCGTTGACAAACCCCAACTCTTCGACCCGAAGACGTACGACTGGGCCGACGAGGAAGGCAGTCCGAACGCCGACGGGCAGAAGCGCGACCAGGGCGGCATCGAGGAGCGCATCGACCGGACCGCCCTGTTCCAGATATGGCCCGACAACGCCGACTACCTCCTGAGTCAGTGGAAGAAGTTCCGAAGTGCATAAGTGACCCAGAAACGACCACCAATCATGTCGACAAAAAACGACGATCACGCGGGTGTTCGAGACGCTGATCGGTGGCCTTCGATCGGGCTGTCGGAGGTCCAGTTGCTGACGGGGCCGACCGTTCTGTGGTTCACCGCCTTCCTGTTAGTGCCACTGGCCGTCGTGCTCGCCTACAGCTTCCTGACCTACGATTCCTTCTCCGTCGTCTTCGAGTTCACCTTGGAGAACTGGACCGGCACCGTGTTTTCCAGTACCACCATCAGCGTGTTCGTCCGAACGCTTCTGGTCGGCGGGATCGTCACGCTCCTCTGTCTCGTCGTGGGCTACCCGCTGGCGTACTACCTCCGGTTCTACACCACGGAGAGAGGCGGGATCCTCGCGTTGCTGTTCCTCGTGATCCCGTTCTGGACCTCGGCGCTCATCCGGACGCAGGCGTGGTTCCCGATCCTCGGGCAAACCGGCGTCGTCAACAAGTTACTGCTGTGGACGGGACTGGTCCACGAGCCGCTGTCCTGGCTCATGTTCTCCCCGTTCTCCCAGCTCGTCGGCTACCTGCAGAACTACGTTGTGTTCATGGCCGCGCCGATCTTCATCTCGCTCTCGCAGGTGGACGAAGACCTCCTCGACGCCTCGGAGACGCTCAGAGGTAACCCGGCCGAGACGTTCGTCAACGTCGTCTGGCCGCTGAGCAAGCCCGGTGTCGCCATCGGTTCGATGTTCGTCTTCGTCCTCTCCATCGGGAACTTCATCGTCCCGCAGTTCCTCTCCGGCGGGGAGAGTACCGTCTCGACGCTCATCTACTTGCAGATCAACAACGGACTCAACTACCCCGCCGCGGCCGCGCTGTCGATCGCCCTCCTCGCGGTGATCTTCAGCCTGGTCTTCCTGCTGTTGCGAACGGTGGACATCACGGACATCGCGCAGTAACGCCGGAACTTAGCTATCTGGGGTCTTCGAACTACCCCCAGCGGGTCTCGTTCTCCGCGACGTGTTCCTCGTGCCGTTCAGCGGGTTTCTCGAAGATGGCGTCCTCCGTTCCGGAGAGGTCCTCCGAGAAGGTCGCGTCGACCGCGTCGTCGATGCTGAGGACCACGTTCGCGACCTGGACCGCCTTCGTGTACTGCTCGCGTCGGATGCCCGCGGGATCGACGATACCTGCGGACCAGGTGTCACCGGTCGTTCGGGACGGAAAGACGAGGCCGGTCGACGGTTCACCGTTCGCGTGGTCGCGACGGAGCGAGGCGACCGTGTCGATCGGATCCATGCCGCCGTTCGACGCGAGCGTGGCGACGACCTGCGTGACCGCGTCCGCGAAGGCGTTCGTCGCGAGTTGGACTCGCGTGGCGTCGGCGGTGGCCAAGTCGCGGACGCGGTTCGCTATCGCGATGTCGGTCGCCCCGCCGCCGGGAACGATCCCACCGCGTAGGGCGGTCTTCCCTGCCGCGACCGCGGCGGCGTTGGCCGCCTTCCGGACTTGTGTCGTCGCCTGTTCCCCCAGCCGCTCGGTCACGCCGTGGAGCAACACCGTGACGGCGTCGGGGTCGGAACAGTCCTCGAAGACGACCATCTGACTCGCCCCCGTCTCGTCCCGGCGGGAGCCGACGGTCAGTTCGCGCACGCGGCCGGCGTGCCCGAGGTGGTCGGCGTGGACGTCCTCTGGGTTCTTCACGACCGCTGCCCCCGTCGCACTGGCGACCTGAAGCAAGTCGAGCGAGGTGACGTTTCGGATCCCCACGACGCCCAGGTCGGCGAGCAGGGACTGGTACTCTTGGGTGATCCCGAGCTGGGTGACGACGACGTCCGCACCGACGTCGCCGATGCGCTCGACGACGGCGTGGCGGTTGTCGGCGAAAAGGTTCCGGAACCCCTCGACCTGTTCGGGCGATTCCGGCGTCGCAACGTACCGTTCGTTCACTTCTGGGTCCTGCAACCCGCCGCGGTCGTGCCCGCCGATGACGAGCACGTCCGCGTCCGAGACCGCGCGCGCCATTCGGTCGTGGACGATGCAGTTCGCGTCAAGTACCGCGCCGCGAACCAGGCGGGAGTCGTCGACCGAGCCGTCGCTGGTTTGGCGAACGGCGAAGGACCGCTCGGTGGGCCTCCCTACCGTCTTGACGGCGTCGGCGGCGAACTGCGCCCAGCGGTCCGCGTGACCGCCGACGTCGTTTCCGGTCATCGCCGTTCGAGCGGCCGCGTGGAGGCCGTTCCCGTTTGGGAACTCCTCAGGCGGGCGTGCTAGCTCGTCGAGCGTCTCCTTCGCGACGTCGGCACCGACGTGGAATCCTCGGGTGACGTCGCGGGGGTGAACGCCGCGTTCCAGCAGGGTCGCCGCTTCGTTCAACAGCGCCCCCGCGAGGACGAGCGTCGTGGTCACGCCGTCGGGGATGTCCTTCCCCTCGACGTCGGTCTCGCCGGGTCGATCAGGTCCCGTAACGTCGCGAACGATCGGCGCGATGGGGTGTCTAAGGGGGATCTTCGTGAGGATAGTCGTTCCGTCGCTCGTCGCCACGTAGTCGTCTATCGCGGGCACCGCAGGGTGGCCGGTGTCCTCGCGCGTGGCGAGCGTGTTGACGACGAGTTTGTCCCGTGGCGTCGGGCCGAGCGTGGTCGCCAGCGTCTTCGCCATTCCCCGGACAGCCTCAATGTTTGCCTCCGGGAACGAGACCTTGAAGTCGCTCTCTCCGCTGTCGTCTGGTGCTTGGGCGGTCATCTACCTACGGACAACAGCCCGGTCGGTAAAAGTCGTTTGCCCGGGCCGACACGTCGCGTGATCCGACCTAAGGGGGAACGGACATCGGGAGACTGAGCCGAGGGGGCGGTCCGTCGGTCGCCCGCAGAGGCTAGTTTTATAACGAACGATGCAGACTATTGCACCATATGGCGACAGATTTCGACGGCGGCACAGGTACGTCTCTCCTGATTCGAACGGTCCAGCGGGTGAACGTCCGTCACGTACTCGTCGCGTACTTCGTACTGGTCGCTGCGTACGTGTACCTCCCGATCATCTCGATCATCGGTTTCTCGTTCAATCAGGGTGGCCTCACGTTCCCGTTCGTGGGATTCACGACCCAGTGGTACAGTGAGCTGTTCGCGAACGACGCCATCATCGGGTCGATCGTTCGCTCTCTCAAACTCGCCCTAGTCGTCACGGTCATCACGACATTCCTCGCGACCGCGACGGCGCTGGCCTATCGCTACGACTTCCGCGGACAGCGAACCATCCTCTACTTGCTCATCCTAGGGATAATCACGCCAGGGATCACCTACGGGGTCGGCGCGGCGCTCCTCCTCCTCGATATCCTGCAACTGGACAAGGGCCTCTGGCTGGCCATCCCCGTCCACGTCGTCTGGACCCTGCCCTTCGCGGTCATCGTGTTGCTGGCCGGGTTCCCGCCGACGCTCTCCGAGAACGAGCGGGCCGCCCAGGTGCTCGGCGCGTCGAAGCTCACCACGATTCAGGACGTCATCCTGCCACAGATCGCCCCGACAATTCTCGGAGCCGCCGTGTTCGCGTTCACCCTCTCGTACAACGAGGGGACGCGGAGTCTCCTGTTGCTCGGCCAGGCGAACACCATGCCGCTGCAAGTGTTCGCGATCGCGTCGTCGAAGCGACCGACGCCGACGCTGTTCGCGCTCGGGGGCGTGACGACCGTGATCTCGACGGTCCTCCTGCTCGTCGGCGGCTATCTCGTGGTGACCGGTATCCGCCACGCAGACTCCGAGTAGGGAAAGAAATATACCGATCCCAACGAAGTAACATGGTAATGTGTGCCAGAAGCGTAACGACCGCGTCTATCGACAAGGCGTTCGGGAGCGAGAGCGTCCTCGAAGACGTCAGCCTCGACGTCGAGGACGGCGAGTTCTGCGTCATCGTCGGTCCGAGCGGCTGTGGTAAGAGTACGTTACTGAACTGCCTCGCTGGCCTCGTCGCGGTCGACGACGGGTACGTCGCGTACGACGGAACGGACGTCACCGGTAGGCCCGTCGAGGACCGCGACGTCGGCTACGTCTTCCAGGAGTTCGAAGACACCCTGTTTCCCCACCGGACGGTCGGCGAGAACGTCGCTTTCGGTCTCGAGCAGCAGGACGACGGGCTGACCGACGCGGAGATCGACGAACGCGTCGACGAGGTCCTCGATCTGCTCAACATCAAGGAGACGAGGGAGGACGTCCCGGAAGCGCTGAGCGGTGGCCAACAGCAGCGAGTGGAACTCGCCCGTCAACTCGTCCGCAGGTGCGACCTCTTCTTGCTTGACGATCCGCTGGCCGACCTAGACTACAAGCTCCAGAAACAGATGGAACTGGAGATGCGTCGGATCCACGCGGAACTGGGTAGCACGTTCGTCTACGTCACCCACAATCAGGACCAGGCGCTGAAACTCGCCGACCGACTCGTCGTCATGAACGACGGCCGCATCGAACAGGTGGGAACGCCGAAAACGGTGTACAACTCGCCGGCTACGGCGTTCGTCGCCCGGTTCGTGGGCGACTCCAACGCACTGACTGGTGACGTCGTTCGCTCGTCGGACGTCGGAGTAGTCGTCGACTCCGAACTGGGCGAGGTCAGCGCCACCCCGCGAGGCGACGTCGGCACGCGGGCAGGCGTCGTCCTGCTCCGGCCTGAACGCATGACCATCGGCGACGGCGCGACTGACCGGGACACCACGGTGCAGGCAGAACTCCGCGGGGTCACGTACACGGGCGAAGTCACGGAGTTCAGCGTGACGGCCGACGGCCTCGATCGCGAGTTCATCGTCAGCGAACCCGGTCGCCCGTCGTTCGGGACGCCCGGCGACGATGTCGTCGTCGGATGGGACGCCGCCGACGCACAGTACTTCGAGACACTCAGCGTGAGCGGTTCGGTTACCGTCGAGGACATCGTACGATTCTAATATGGCATCCGACGCGACCCAACAACCAGACGAGGGGACGACGCACAGAGGAACAGATGACGCGGTGCTGGATGTCTCGGGATTCACCAAGATCTATCCGGACGGGACGCTCGCGGTCGACGGGATCGACTTCTCTATCGACAGGGGGGACTTTTGCGTTCTCATCGGTCCCTCCGGCTGCGGGAAGTCGACCACGCTCCACTCCATCGTCGGAAAGATCGACGTGACCGACGGGACGATCACGCTCGACGGCGAGGACATCACCGACACCCCGACCTACGAGCGGGACATCAGCCTGGTCTTCCAGGATTTTCAGCTGTTCCCGCACCTCTCCGTTCGGGGGAACATCCGGTACGGCCTGGAGCGGATGGGCGTTCCCGAACCGGAGATGGAGGCCCGGGTCGACCGCATCGTGGAACTGCTCAAACTGGGTGACCTGGTCGATCGGAGCCCGGGCGAACTCTCCGCCGGCCAGAAACAGCAGGTGGCGCTTGCGCGGAGCCTCGTCATCGAACCGAAGCTCCTCCTCCTCGACGAGCCGCTTGGCGACCTCGACTACAAGCTCCAGAAGCACATGGAGCGCGAGCTGATGCGCATCCACCACGAACTCGATACGACCTTCGTCTACGTCACGCACGACCAGACGCAGGCGATGCGCCTCGCCGACCAGATCGTCGTCATGAACGAGGGGCAGGTCGAGCAGTCTGGAACGGCCGAGGAGGTGTACGACGCCCCGAGTACGGCGTTCGTCGCGACGTTCGTCGGTGACTCGAACACCTTCTTCGGGGAACTGACAGCCGTCTCAGAGGACGGTTCGCGGGCCACCGTGGAGACGGCCTTCGGCGACTTCCAGGCCAGCACCGACAACCTCGTCTCGTCGCCGCGCGACCTGCTGGGAACGGAGATTCCCTTCTCCGTCCGCCCGCAGTCACTCTCGCTCGGCGCGGGCGGGGACAACGAACTGACCTGCGAGGTCGAAGATGTCATTCACCACCCCGGATCGGGGACGCAAGTGGTACTCGAGGCGGAGAGCGCGGCCGGATCGAAGACGGTCCAACTCATGACGCGGGACCTCGATGACGCGCCTGACGGTCGGGTGACCGCCTCATGGGCGGCCGCCGACACCATCTTGCTCGAGGAGACCAGCGTCGTGCCCGACGTCGACCTCGAGGCCGACATCCTCGGTGAGTGAGCGACCACCGGAAACTTATTTGGTAGTTCATTCCAATTGTTCGTCCATGTTCGAGCCACCGTCCGAGATAATAGACCTGAGCAATCCGATCGATACCCGAATGCCCGGATGGCCGACGCTCCCGTCGGTCACCATCGACCAGACGCAGTGGGCCGCCCGCGACGGCGTGACCATGGAGGAGGTGACCATGCCATCGCACACGGCAACGCACATCGACGCGCCGCTTCACTTCATCCCCGAGGGTAAGACGCTCGACGACTACCCGGTCGATCACTTCATGGGCCCGGGCCTCGCCGTCAACGTCGGTCCGAAGGACCCGGCGGAAGCGATCACCGCGAGCGACCTCGAGGCGTACGAGTCGGAAATCGCCGACAGCGAGGTCGTGATGCTCCACACCGGCTGGGACGAGTACTACGGCAAGACGGCGGAGTACCTGTTCGAGTTCCCGTTCCTCTCGGGCGAGGCGGCCGAGTACCTCGGCACGTTCGACGACCTCAAGGCCGTCGGCACCGAGGGTGCCAGTGTCGGCGGGTTCGCCGAGGAAGTCCCCAATCACGGCCCGGCGACGGACGTCGACCCCGCCGAATCGCACGTCCCGCTGCTCGAGAACGACATCATCCCGATAGAGGAGGTCAGGAACCTCGACCAGGTACTCGACGGGGACGACGCCCGGCGGGCGTACTTCCTCTATCCACCGCTGAACTACCAGGGGACGAGCGGGTCGTCCGTCCGCGCTTTCGCGTTCCTCTAGACCTGACGACGGGCGTCGAGAAATCTGCTGCGACCGATCGGCGGCGGATCACCGGACGGTCCCGCGCAGACTACCAACGGACACGACACCAACCTATGACATCCCAACTCGAAGCGACAGACCGGATAGTACACGAACCGAGCCAGGAGTTCGTCGAGTCCACGAACGTGTGGCAGTTCATGCAGGAACACGGCATCGACGACTACAATGAACTCATCGAACGGACGACGAGCGAGGTCCCTGGCGAACCGGCGTCGGGCGTCGATTGGTTCTGGGACGAACTCATCGACTACCTCGACCTCGAATTCGACGAGGCCTACGACAAAGTGAGAGACGACGCCGACGGGCCGCAGTTCACGGACTGGTACCCCGGCGGCGAACTCAACATCGCGCACAACGTCCTCGACCGCCACGCGGCGCCCGATACCGAACGTCGGAACGAGATCGCCTGTCTCTGGGAGGCCGAAGACGGCGCCGTCCGCGACGTCACCTTCGGCGAACTGCGACGGCAGTCGAATCAGGTGGCCAACGCCCTCGAGCAACGCGGCGTGGGCGTCGGGGACACCGTCGGCCTCTACATGCCGATGGTCCCCGAGGTGATGTCGATCCTCTACGGCTGTTTCAAGATCGGCGCCATCGCGGTTCCCATCTTCTCGGGCTTCGGTGCGGACGCCGCCGCTACGCGGATCGCGGACAGCGAGTGTTCGGTGCTGTTCACCGGCGACGGCCTTCTCCGCCGCGGTGACGGGGTCGTGATCAAGCCGACGGCCGACGAAGCGATCGAGCACGCCGGGTACGTCGAGGACGTGATCGTCTTCGACCGCCTCGGTGGGGCGGCCGGTGCGGTGGACGTCCCGATGGACGCGGGGCGAGACCAGTGGTGGGACGACGCCGTCGCCACCAGGTCGGACGAGTACGACACGAAGTCCCTGCCCTCGGGCCAGGAGTCGATGCTCCTGTACTCCTCCGGGACGACCGGGGAGCCGAAGGGCATCGTCCACACGCACGCGGGAGCGCTCGTACAGGCGGCCAAGGAGGTCTACTTCGGGTTCGACCTCAAACCGTCGGACCGCTTCTTCTGGGTTTCGGACATCGGCTGGATGATGGGGCCGTGGACGCTAATCGGCAACCACGCCTTCGGTGGGACGATCGTCATGTACGAGGGCGCACCGGACTACCCCGAACCTGACCGGTTCTGGGAGATGATCGACCGGCACGACATTACGCACTTTGGCGTCTCGCCGACGGCAATCCGGGCGCTGCGCAAGAAGGGTGACGAGTGGGTCGAGGGCCACGACCTCTCAAGCCTGCGCCTCCTCGGTTCGACGGGCGAGCCGTGGGACCCGGAGTCCTGGGAGTGGTTCTACGAACACGTCGGCGGCGGCGAGACGCCGATCGTCAACATCTCCGGCGGGACAGAGATCATGGGTTGTTTTCTGATGCCGATGCCCATTCAGGACCTCAAACCCTGCACGCTCGGGGGGCCGGGGCTCGGGATGGATATCGACGTCGTCGACGGCGACGGCACGTCCGTCGCGGACACCAACGAACGGGGCTACCTCGTCGCGCGCGATTCCTGTCCGAGCATGACGAAGTCGCTGTGGTCAGGCGACGAGCGCTACCTCGAGGAGTACTGGTCGACCTGGCCGGACGTGTGGGACCACGGCGACTGGGCGCAAAAAGACGAGGACGGCCTCTGGTTCCTCCACGGCCGCGCCGACGACGCGCTCAACGTCGCCGGACGGAAAGTCGGCCCCGCGGAGGTCGAGGGCGCCGCGATGGAACACGACGCCGTCAACCAGGCCGCCGCCGTAGGTGCCCCCGACGACACCACCGGCACCGCGGTCGTACTGTACGTCGTCCTCGAAGCGGGCACTAGCGGGTCGGACGACCTCCGCGACGCGATCAGGGAGACCGTGGGCGAGGAACAGGGCAAGCCGTTCCGGCCCCGCGAGGTCCTGTTCGTCGACGAACTCCCGATGACGCAGTCTGGAAAGATCGTCCGCCGCGCAATCGCGGCCACATACCGCGGCGAGGACGTCGGCGACGTGAGCAGCGTCGAGAATCCCGGAGCCCTCGAGGAGGTGCGTGAGCCGCAATGACCCGACGGGATAGCGCTACGAGCCATCCGGCGACAGACGCACACCGACCACGCTTCGACGATGAGCCAACGTAACCCGACGCACGGCGTGCGAATCGCCGGCACCGGACTGACGAGCTTCGGCGAACATCCCGACCGACCGGCCTGGGACCTCTTCGCCGAGGCCGGTGTCGCCGCGCTCGACGAAGCGGACGTGACGCCGACGGACGTCGACGAGCTGTACTACGGCAACTTTGTCGGGGCCCTCGTCGAGGAACAGGGACATCAGGCGCCGCTCGTCGCCGAGAGCCTCGGGATCGACGCGCCGGCGACCAGATTCGAGAGCGCCTGCGCGTCGAGCGGCGTCGCCCTGCGCCACGCGGTCGCGGACGTCCGCCGCGGGGACGTCGATGTCGCCGTCGTCGGCGGCGCCGAGCGGATGACGTCCGTCGACACCGCGGAGACGACGCGGATGCTCGCCACTGCCGCCAACGCTCTCTACGAGATCGGCCCTGGCATGACGTTCCCAGCGGCCTACGCGCTCATCGCGGACGCCTACTTCGACGCTTACGGCGGTTCCAGGCGCGACCTCGCCCACGTCGCGGTCAAGAACCACACCAACGCCGTCGGTAACGAGCACGCCCAGTTCCAATCGAAGATCACCGTCAACGACGCACTCAACGCGCCGCTCGTCGCCTCGCCGCTTGGCCTCTACGACGCGTGTCCTATCACCGACGGCGCCAGCGCGATTGTCCTCGTCAGCGAATCCTTCGCCGCTGCCCGCGACGTCGACGCGTCCGTCGCGATCACCGGGACTGGCCAGGGAAGCGACCGCCTCGCGCTCCAGGACCGCGCCGCGCTCGCTCACACTGAGGCGACGGCGAATGCGGCGCAGGCGGCCTACGACGATGCGGGGATAACCACGAATCAGGTCGACGCCGTCGAAGTCCACGACTGTTTCACCATCGCCGAGGTCTTGGCCATCGAGGCGCTGGGGTTCGTCGAACCCGGAGCGGGGATCCGTGCCGCCCGTGACGGCCTCACCCGTCGGGACGGCGCCCTCCCCGTGAATCTGTCGGGCGGACTCAAGGCCAAGGGGCACCCGGTCGGGGCGAGCGGGACGAGCCAGGTCGTCGAGATGGCACACCTGCTCCGCGGCGACCACCACAACAGCGACGCCATCGACGACGCCCGGGTCGGCGTGACCCACAGCGCAGGCGGCACCGTCGCGAGTACTACTGTCCACGTCCTCGAGAGGGTCACATGAACGAACGCCAGCCGAAGGCGGCGACCCCGTTTAGTCAGGACCGACCGACCGTTCGTTCTTTGTTCGAACCGTCGGTCGTGAACGGACCTTACTACGTTCGCCAGCTACCACGATGAGTGAGACCATCCACCAACGCGTGCAGTACGACGACTTCCTCGACGCACTGTCGGCGGGGAACGAGTTCTATCTGGCGTGTTCGAACGGCCATCCGTCGTTCCCGCCATGTCAGGTATGTAGTGAATGCGGTGACCCTGACATAACTACGCGTTCCCTCACGAAACGGGGCACCGTTACCGCCCACACCGTCGTTCACGTCCCGCCGCCACGGTTCAGTGGCCAGGCGCCCTACGTCGTCGCTATCGCCGATTTTGACGGGGTCGAACTCACCGGCCATCTAGCTAGTGCGGCTTCAGACCTGAACTGCTAGCTTTATTTACTTAGAGCGCCTCTAGAGAGTATTCAGAAACATTCTGAAGTAG